>WLWD01005903.1_pt1:42500-190184 | contig 190184 bp, 124 predicted proteins | sample 6712731 | NCBI WGS metagenome assembly WLWD01 (sample SAMN12718690, study PRJNA576275) | sponge metagenome | isolation source: marine sponge | host: Mycale hentscheli | place: New Zealand: South Island, Marlborough, Capsize Point | collected 2014-11-01 | reverse complement strand
GGGGGGGGGGTTGGGAGGAGAGAACAATATGCCGTTTGTAATATACTGGCGTTCCATTCGACCGTGCTACCATTTTAATCTTTCCTCTTTACTGCATACTCACTTTAAGACATATAAAAGATTCATTTACTCCATTTTTTGTTTACAGGCTCCAGAGGCCAAGCTTTTGTGTTAAAAAATTGAAGTCATCCAATTCTAAGTTGTTTCACACAGAATTGTCAAATTCAAAGACACACGGTATCGATGTATTCTAGACGTTGGAGCCCTCATAGACTTAGATTACTTTTTTACAGCCGAAGCTCTAATGGCAGCTAGCAGAGGACTTACGACATGTGGACCAGGATAAAGTAATGTGCCTGTCGGAACTCTGGTCAGATAGAAGCAAATTAGAATTTTGTATGAGTTGTCTTGCACTATCTCCGTAGTGTTTCAAGCCTTAGCTTGCTTATAGGTCTGGAAGTGTTTCTAGCTAGAAAATGCCAGTGAATCTACAGAAAAGCTTAGCCGTTTATTACTCATTATAGTAAACAGCGTCGGCCGTTTATTCTAAACATTACAATAACTACGGTAAAAAAACAAACAAAAAAAAAACGCCGTTTTACGGCTGTACAACGGAACGGAATTCGCAAGTTCTTTTTGGCACCTACTATATAATAATAGTTGAAACACACATTGTCTCTTAAACATACAGTTATTAATGTTAAATCAATATTCTACTGATCGAATGTTAGTGCTGCACGAATTCTTGGAATTTACCTTGTAATTGTGTTCCAATTAAGAGTCAAAACAAAGAAATTAAGGGTCAAAATGACATCGAATACAAAAAAATAAGCTATCGTCCTTTTAGATAGTTTACTTGTAACTTGAGTACAGCAGAAAAATACTCTAAAATTATACAACAATACAAAAGCCACAAGTTTTGCTCACCTTGGCACAATTAGAGGTTTGGCTACCTTCACGATCTTCAGCCACTCCCACAATATACGGCTGGTCTCTTATTCCCACACTTCTCTTCACCACGTGTACGGGAGACTTGGACTCGACCTTCACAGTGTTGTCATCAGACGAGAGAATGGCAGCGTAACTTGGAGAGCCTGGGAGATCCCCGACGGAGCCCATGACCTCTCCGATGATCTTGTCTGTTAGTACACACGTGACAAGACTTCAATAATATGATTGTTAAAGGAGGAGACTCATAGCAACCGTTGCCGAGACTGAATAGAATTGGTAAGTACTATCAACCACAGAAATCTCGCCTCCAACATTGCTCCAAACTCACAGAGCAAACTTAATCGAGAATAGTAACATTAGCGGCTTGGTTGTACCTAGTAGCTCAGTAATCCATTTACCAACTGTGATAAAGTTTATCAGTGGGCTTTAACCTAAATTATTGGTCTAAAGAAGCTTAATTCAGTCATTCTCGGCTGAAATAATTTTAATAATAGCAAATTTTTTCTCGTTCTAACAGCTTTTTTGATTCATTGTTTTGCCATGGAATAAATATAAATGTAATGATCACATGAAATGTATAAAATTAATGGAGGATGTCATTCTTATTGTTAACTTTCTTTAAGCTTGAAAACAAATCCTCAATTGAAAGTTTTTATGAACTCTTTCCTAATTATGCTATTTATGAGTAGCAAGCAGATCAGTGGATTTGGTTCGTTCAGAAAACAATAATAATAATAATAAATAATTGCATGATGGCTCACCTTGCTCCACCAAACCTTTCTCCCCTTCACCAGAAGGAAGCTCCACCAACACAAACTTGTGTAGCTCCTCCAGAGGCTCAGCTCCTATCATACAAACAAGCAAACAAACAAATTAAAAGCAGACCTTCAAATGCTGCACATCTCTAAGTAACCCTAAAGCATTTATATAGCAGAGTGTATTTCTCTCTTCAGTAATCATAATTTAAATGATTTATAAAAAATATTTTGCACATTGTATGCAGGGTTTCATACAGGATTTTCAGTTTGGGGGGGGGGAGAATTTTCAGTGAAATTTTCCCAGAAGTTTATAATCTGGCCAAAATTTTACTAGCACTTCCAGTTGGAACAGCAACTGTCGAAAATCGTTTCGTCACATGAAGATGATAAAGACCAGGCTAAGGAATCGCTTGTCTTGACTCACTCACCTTATGAGTTGCCATTGAAGGCCCAGACTTAAGTGAAGTTAATTTTAATGAAATTCTGGACATTTTTAAAGAAAAAAATAGGCGTTAGACTGTAATTGGTATATTATTTTATTATAAAAGTTTGTGTAAAGAAATGAGTTTGGGGGGGGAGATCAGAGGTTTTGGGGGGGAGATCCCAGGGCCCCCCCCCCCCCCCTGTATGAAACACTGGTATGTAAAAGTGCAAAATGTATCCGATATATTACTTTGAAAAAATAAAAAAATAGAACAACAAATCACCGCTATTCAGAGACTTAAGTCTGTTTGTAGCCTATGAGTGATCCACAAGTGTGTGTGCATGTGTGTACATGTGTGAGTGTGCACACGCATGCGTGCACGTGTGAGTGTGTGTGTGTGTGTGTGTGAGTGTGTGTGTGTGTGTGTGAGTGTGTGTGTGTGAGTGTGTGTGTGTGAGTGTGTGTGTGTGCTCACCTTTCATCACATATGGCTTGGTGTTCAACACAAACGAGAGGGTTTCCAAAAGGTCAGAAGTCACTTTGCCGTCTGACCCCGCCCACACACTTGACTCGGCTATCTCAAGTTCATGCTAAATAAAACAAAGGTAACAATTAAAAGGAAAGATCTTATCATCTGGTGCAGTGAGTCTGTGGCTCAGAACAGATGGAAGCATGTACAGCTAGCTATAATTAAAAAATAATAATAATAAAAAATAAAAAAATAAAAAAAATAATAATAATAACCATGTTGGAAACCATTAACAGTTGTGTTTGTTCTTTTTATTGTTTGATGTGACTCTTACAGGCACAATTAATAGCCTGTAGGTTAGGTATTTCCCGCAACGATATGCCAATCATACACACTGTATTCAAAGATATAATGGTACACACGCATGCAATTAAAACACACCCAACGGGGATCTCACTTTGCCACACTCGCACGCCACAAATACATTAATAAGCTATACACCTACCTGAAGAGCTATCACTGAAGATTCCTGATTGCCGTAAGTGCCTCCATACTTGGCCAGTTGATCATATGTCAGCTACAAAACACATTGAATGAAAAATTTAGTAAATAAAGAGCAAACTACAGAACATGTACAGTTGCAGACTACTCTAAATCTTCCTTATAGTAACACAAACAAATCCAGTGCTACTGTTAACTACTCAATAAAATAAAACAGTACATAGCATGGTTCCTCAGTGCCACTGAGATGTATAGTTAACTTTTAGTGAGTTTAAACAGTATGTAAGAGTTCCTTTTTCCTTTGGGCTAATTCGACAACTTGGCAATAGGAAGCACCTTTATAAGAAGGTGGAGACTCGCAGGACCAAATCAACGGTAAATAAGGACAGTGACGGCGAGATGTTTCAGTTCATACCCCATATCCTCAATAAAAACTAAACCTCTAACCTCTCCACGGTTTATCATTGACAAATCATAGGCACCCAGCCAGTCAGGAAGCATTCATTGTGCCTGTGTGTGCACATGTCACTGTGTATACACATTGAAGGACATCTCTCGTGCTAGTTCCATTGAAAGGTACATGTTGACACTGAAGGACTGAATGCCAAGTCAGCCAGTGCAATGTAACAAAAGAGGAAGAGGAAAAAAGACATGAGCGTCAAGATAAATCCAGATAAATCAAGAGAGTGATCAAGCTCACACACAACCCCACCCCCTTTGATAGCTATAATTCAGTATACCATAGTTCACTCTCCCAGCTAGGAAAAATAGAACCGCAGGGCTAACATATGTAGCTAATCAAAGTAGTGTTTGGCCAGTACTTACTTCAAAGTGGAATATTTAACTTATAACAAAATATTTTCCCCTGCACACATTGACATCTATAGTGGCACATTACAAGCTTTAGTAGAGAGCTCACTATAGCCCAATTTCATATCTGTCTCATTTTGGTTGATTCTACTTCAACCATACCCTTCCACCTCCCCAAGCTTAACTTACTGCAGGTGATTTGAAGACAACAATCATCTGCAAGTTGTCCAATGAGGCACTGTAGAGGAAGTCATTGGCACTGCTGTAATGGGTTGATTGCATGGACGAAAATGCATCCCTGAAATAACAAAGATACAAACAGCAATTGAAGTTTATATTGGCTGGTCGGTACTAAAGTTTAGTTAGTTAAGCTACCGCTCATCCACTACAACACATCACGAAATGGACCTAAGGCTGAAAAAATTAGCGGCCCTCACCTGTTGGACCATCCTACAATTGGAACTATAGCTCTGCAACCAGTCACCAGAGTAACTAAAGCTAGAAATAATCTTAGCCTCGACATCTTTGTCGAAACGACTAAAACAGTAGAAAGTCAACTTTCTAACGTTCGAACATACAAGTTCAGAGTTCAATGGTCACATGATAACCCCAAATTGAATGATGTAACAATATCACGTGAGTAAGTCAAAACGGGTTTCCCCCTTGAATTTTTTTTTTACTGCCCCGGGTACATGTTGTTTACAAGCAATAATAGGTAAGGCGTCGTCTCACTTGCAATGGCGGCATTCGAAATCCACCCAATTCTGGAAGCAGGAGAACGACCGACAAGAAGAATATGGTACGCAATCTCACCGGAACAGACGGGTGAAAATGTTCCCAGTGGCAAAGTTGGACCTTCCGCGAGCAGTTTCAGGCGGGACTCTGAAGGGACAAGCCACGTGCTGGTCAGTGCTGGAGCAACGTTGGAAGGCCCTTTAGGTGATCTGCATCAGCTTACCTTTACAAAATGTAAGTTTTATTGTGAACTACACGAGAAAGTACTGAAAACGTTTGGTAAAGGTCGATACATCAAAAAGCTACAAGCTGTTGTAATTATGGTTACTATACACCATTATATGACATTTTGTAATTTTGGCATGTATTTGAATAAAGCAGAATATAATTGTGAAATACATACCACCACTCACCCTCTAGAAATCATTCAGTACTAACTTTTAGAATATAGCTACTGTAGTTTTTTATTGTGACAGAGGAAATTAGGTCCTTCAAAGAGGGGCACTATCAACTTAGTGTCCCACCGATTGCGCTTAGTGTTTAGTGTCCCATTGTTAGGAACAGTTGCTACGTTCTAAATTAGTTAGGCACTGCGCAGCCGTTGTGAACTACCATTAAGATCCTTCAGGCCCTAAGTAGCGCCCTCGCTGCGCTCGGGACACTACAGCCTAGAACCTTCAGAACCCTATAAAAGTAGTTCCCTCTGAGGCAGCGCCTAACTATTATTTATAAACTTTATTTGAACTCCCCTCCCTCCCCTCCCAGATTCATTCTATGTATGCTGCCCTCCCCTCTCTATCTCTCTTTCTCATATATACAAAACTCTTCATTGATATTACATGTGATTACAATCATCAATGAGGGGTGGTATGATCTAGCTTTAAACTTGTCTAACTATTCTACAAAAATAGTGCACAATAGACTAGTACCACACACAGCAAATAAGTTAAATATTTATGTTATTTCTGGAACACCAGATCTTATATGACCCAATAATGGCCAGTCTGGTAGTTTCTCTCATAAGAGACTCTGTCACCGTCTTGGACAAACCAACTATTTGTCGTAATTGACTGAATCAACTAATGTTGGGTAAGCCACGAGATCCTGCCTCAATTGTCAAGAAGGTAGTTGCATATCCAGACCCTTTGATGCGGAACACTAGCTCATGATATTTCACTTCTTTCCTTTTAGCTGCTTCTTCAAGGAGTGTATCGAAGGGTATTGTTAACTCCAGTAGTGTTACAGACTTGGTTGTGTCATTCCACAATACCATGTCCGGTCTTTGATCAGTAGCTGCAATGTGGGAAGCTATATTCAGAGCCTAAATTGTGGTGGTCTCAAATCCCTCTGGTAGATTTAGAATGATAGTCCTGCTGATCTCTGCAAGGACCTTTCTCTCTCTCTCTCTTTCTCTCTCTCTCTCTCTCTCTATATATATATACAGGGTTTATTTCAGGGGGGGGGCTTTGCCCCCCCTTGGAGTATGAGTGTATAGTTATGAAATCAAAATTGGAGAAATCACTGAATCAGTATTGATTTGTGAGAAAGACAAAATACAGGTTAATTAATTATACTGATATTCTTCTATGTTTTCTGTTCCAAACATCAATCATTTGTTCTAATTCATTGTCAGACAATTGTTCAGGAGATTCTGAAGATATCCTCATTAAATGTAACAAGCTAAATTCAGACAGCCTGTTCCGTAGCCGGGACTTGATATTTTTCATATGTGAAAAGCTTCTCTTTACAGATGCTGTAGTAATAGGCATTGTTGGACAGATACTTGCAAGTGTCTTAAGGTTTGGGTACATAGCACCCATCAGTTCTGTGGTTGTTAATTCTTGCAACTGATTTAGAATGGTATTTTTCTTGTTTTGAGCAATTGATAGCGTCTGTAATTTTTCCATTCTGTGATGGCTTCATCAGACACAATGCCTTCTTTATCACATTCTAAACCAGCTAGGGTGATAGCATTCTTTGCTAATTAGCACCTACAACACCAGAAGTAGTAGCACCTACACCCAGAAGCAGTAGCACCTATACCACCAGAAGTAATAACACCTACACCATTAGATGTAATACATCTTTACCAGCAGAGGAGGACTTTAACGATACGTTCTGTTGCTGTGCACGCTTGCAGTATTTTCTGATATCCTTACCAATGGCATGAGTATATATCCTGTCAATAGCTAAGTCAGGCACCTCTGAGAAGCGTTAATAGGAATTTTCAAGCAGCTGCATTGGAAGATGTGGTCACTGTCCATTAAAGCCTTCAAATCAGTTCTTAAGCTAGACAGTGTGCACTTGATAATTTTTTTTCCAGGAATTAGTTTCCATTTAGTACACCTAAAGTGATGTGTATTGAACAAATAACAATGGGACAGTAGTTAAAAATGGGGAAAATGTTGTAGGCAAAAAAAATAGACAATGTTAGGCATTGAAATAAGATTAACTTGGTATTGTTGCTGTGCTGTAGTAAAATCTGGGCACTCCTTAGGCAAAATACATCAAAGTTGACATTACAAATGAATATAATAATTAATAATTGCCCCCCCTTCAAGTCAAAGCCACGCCCATTTCCCCCCCCCCCCCTTGGGAAAAACTCTGAAATAAACCCTGTATATATATATTTCCCTTCTGTTTAGACTACAGTAGTGACTGTAATTAGTTTGCCAATAGTTATACAAATTGGAATCCATTCTAATATTTTCTGACTGTTCCAGGTGAAATGAAGTGGTCTCAGCTACCTAATGAGAGCCTACCGAGTCGTTATGAGCATGCCTCGTTCATGAGTGGATGTAAAGGTGTCAGCGACCAGCAGGAGCTGTGTGTGTTTGCTGGAGCTAAACTAGATGGCCCAGTGAATGACATGTGGAAGTACAACTTTGGTAAGGGGTCTTCAGTTTCATGAATCTTGATGTTGCGAATGAAACAAAAGTAGGTTGTTGTTGTTTTTTTCGTTTGGAGTATTTGATGATGCATGTAGTATAAGTGAGTTGTGTATATTTCATTTGGGTAATGTATTGGCAGTGCGTATGACAAAAATAATTCCCCAACGCCAAATCAATGTCCCTCCATCTAAACGCTTCTCCTACTCTGCACCACATTTTATTTATTAGGTGTAATGTTATGTCTTGAAATGAATGATTGACAACTAAATATTGGGTCCTATGTAGCCTGGGGTCCCGCCCATAGCCATATCCCCTCATCCTATTAATTTCACTCCACCCGCCCCAGGCCCTTTCACAGTGAGTGAGGCTGTTATCCCTGGATTACATGCTATTTTCTCCTCTTTAATAGACCTTCCACTCCTCCCCTTGACGGTAAAGGGAGGAGGTGTGAGCCACGCTCTGCTTGGTACTTTACCCAATCGCTTATCCCTTGCCCTTAGCGTACGTCATTAACCTCGGTTTTCGCCTTAACCGCCATTTACAATTGAGTGCTCGAGTTTTGCTGCCCAAAATTGTCCATTTGTGATGATGTATCTTGGAACTCTAATCGCCTATAATTCATAAGTACTAATGAGACTATTTTGATCTTTTAGTCAGATGGATTTATAAATTGTAGCATTCTCAATGTATGTAGCCCCGCCCTAACACTGATGCTTGCCCCTCCCTCCTCCCAGAGAAAATTACTGTATTTAACGATGCCATACGCTCTTACCCGTACATTGATGAAAAGAAGTGGGGAAGTGAATGAAGTATGTATCTGTCCATCTTAGTTGTAATTGCTGCTGGCATATTCATAGCTGTACTGTCAATACTCGATCTTGCATGGACAAATATTTTTATGCTTAAGAATTTTAATAGTAAATTTCAAGGTTGCACACCATTAATTATAACCAGACCTTAATAACACTTTTAAGGTGTGACTATGAAATAATGCTAGTTTAACTCCACTACATACTGATAATAAAAGGTGTATTAAATCAGCATGTAATTTTGTACAACGAAATGGGAAGAAGACTTTTTTTTTTAAGAAGACGAATTCAATTGTTTTAATTCTTTAGATTAAACTGCCTGAGATAATTAATCTTCTTAGTTTCACTGAGTAGTTTTATAATCTCACGAGCACATGCATGTTCCATTTACATACTGTGACTGATATACATGGAGGGACAGTCACGTTACTTTGTTACGTATGTATTTTGTTAAATACAAAATTTAACGTTTTCATGAGATAAAGAGAATGTATGGTAAAGAATTGTTTGAATAGAGGTGGAATAATGGAATACTTTTTAACAATTCTCGAGTAATATGTAGTTGTTGTTTATTTTGTGGTTGTATTGTTTCATTTTTGTTGTTGTTGTTTTTTACCACTTTTTTAGATTCCGCACTCTGGAAACAAGTAGAGCAAAAAGGGCACATTCCTATTCCTCGGACATTCCATACTAGTTCCAGTGTGTTCCATTCCAGTTCCAGTTCATCACCCAGTGTGGTGGTATTCAGTGGAGGAAACATGAGTACGGACCCTATTGGAGACCAGAGTGTGTACTTCTTTGATAGTGGTGAGTTTTAACAGGAGGCGGAGTAGTGGGTGTACACTCTATCTAGGGATTACTGATGATTTTTTTTAAAGTTTCTGTAGGATCTGTTCAAGTGAAGTCTAGCTTTCTTCTAAAGAGCCAAATAGTCTATCTTACATACTTACTGAGTTAAAAAACAAAGTCAGTTGAGGTGTGCAAAACACACTTGATATTTAACACACCAAAATAAAGGAGTGCATAACACACTCGGTATCATAAATATGTGTGCTAGACACACTTTATGTTATGGTGTGCTGAGGGGTAACCAGACAATACCCAAATTAGTTTAAATTTATTCAAATTTTGTGTGCTGGTATTCATATTGGATACGACTTTAGTTTTTGTGAGGTATCTTGCCCTTTCTCCCCCTCTCCCCTTCCTCGAACACATTTTAGCAGCCTCCACTGAAAACAGTTTAGCCTCCTGAACTCCTGCTAGCAGTTTTTCTTCACCTTTCAAGTGCCAATAATGTTAAATTGTTTCTGTATCATTGAGACAGTATTTTTGTCATGTGAATAAAATTTTTCAATTAAAATAGAAATAGTGGGCTGTACACTCAAAAAATTATCACAAGAAATATGTAAATTTTAATGAAAAAAGTTTAGCCTTGAGGTGCTCTTTAAAGTCCCATTATTTCATTTCAAAGTGTTGGTTTCATTGTTTAGCTCTATTTTAAAACAATAGCGATAAAGAAGCATGCTGTCCCTTCACCGATCTCTTGGTGATAGTGAGTGTTACTGGTGAAAAGTCTTATGTTTATACACAGATAAAATAATTCCAGTATGTACGGACAGAGTTGTGTAACAATTTGAGCACGTACGAGCCGCAAAATCCACTACACTGACTCTGTATGACACCAAGGATGTTAATAGTTATTGATCTACGTAAACATATCAAGCAGTGGCTGCTCATATGACTTCTCTCTCTCTCTCTCTCTTTTTTTTTTTTTTTTTTTTTTTGCTCATGGTCAGCTTATATCATTAGTCATTCAGGATGCAGAAGTGTCAAAAAGGATATAGAATATCTATTCGCTTGGACTATAAAAGATTAGGTTGAGAGAATTGTACAAGGCTTGAAGAGAACTTTCTATAGGAAATCCGAAATCCGAAATTCTTGTTTGGATATTTCATTTTACAAAAAAAAAAAAAAACAACCCAAGAAAAGAATGCAACAGGTAACTATCTTTTTGGCACTACTAGCTGTCTCTCTGGCTGCATTTCATGAAGGTGTAGAAAAAAATAGAGTTGGTCTCATGCAGCGCTTAGGGAGACATCGCAGACAAGTGGACACCGCTGTTCCAGCCAAGTGTAACAAACTCCAGGAAGAGGCCAAGTGTGCTTCCACATTTGCCCAGACATACATTTATGCCATGAGTGTATGTGGAGCATGAGGAGCCCGACAAATTATGGCGACTGAGTTCCGGTGTCGGAGAAACGAGTACGGGCAATACTGTGGAGGTGCTATCACTGAAGCAGATTATGATATGATATCTCAACAATTATGCACCTCTACCTCTAGTTGTTCTACAAAATGTAGAACAGCTCTGGAAAATGTCAAAGACCAAGCTGGGTGCTGCGTGACTTTATTTTTTTCTGAACTGCTTGAGAGATGCAACATTGAAGTGCCTCATCCGTGTTGGCCCACGAGTCTCCGTATCCCCGATGACATCACTCAAGATTCTTTGTGCGATACGGAAGTCGAGTTCAAGAGTAAAGTGCAGCGTATTTCGTGCACATACAGGCAGCCAATAACTTATGCTCTCAGAAACGAGTTTGGATGCCGTAAAGCAGCACAAATCTATGACACTAGGTGCACCAGACGGGATGGTTACTTCTGCTTTGAGATTTTGGATGCTTTTGAGGCTTCGTCCATGGCACGGAATTCCCTTCTCTTAGCCTCTGAGAATTGTAGATTGGGTTCCAGTTGTACTTCTCAATGCAACGACTCTCTTCTTGCAGTAAAAGAAGATGTCGGGTGTTGCCTTCGCTCCGTTGATGTCAGTCAAGACCTGTACTCTTTTGATCGTAATGATTTCCTAAACTCTACTCTTTGGGAGCAGTGTGGTGTAGAAAGGCCTGGATCATGCTCTGCCAGTGGAGCTGTGCCGCAATCCCTCATCAGCAAGTTGGCTGTGGTCTTAGCTATTGTGATGGCTCTTGCTGCTTTTATTTAGAAGAACTGCTTTTGTGTCAGTGTGTTTTACTTAGTTGGTGTTTAGGTGTGTGTGTGTGTGTGTGTGTGTGTGTGTGTGTGTGTGTCTGGATTCATTTTATTACATTTTGTAGCAAGTTCTAAACTTTTCTTAGTTTTGTTTATTGTTGTATAAAATTAGATATATGAGTTGTTTTTATTGAATTAACATGTCAGAATGGAATATTGGGTTAAGATATTTTTTTGATGCCACAGCAATAAGTATGTCTAGCGTTAGATTCAATTTTTTTCAAAGCTGCACTGAGTAGTTGCTATTTCATTGAACACCCCTTTTCCGAATAGAATATAAAATTAAAAACAATAAAAATGGCCAGGTTTCTTGTAAAGATACAGGAACTAGAAGGAGCACTAGTATGTTTTGTAAATTAATAGTGCTGGAGCTTATAATGAGATTAATTTGTTATAGCTAGAATTAATTATCTACAACTTATGTTTGTACTTCAAACTAAATTACTGAAAAATCACATCAGGGCTAGAGTATAATGTAAATTATATCTGGAGGTTCGTTGTTTGCTTATTTGAAAAGAGAAATACTTTTGGGAACAAAATCATTATATATTTTTTTTTCTTTTTTCATCAACCTCATTTTTTCAGTGGCATACTATATTTAGTTGTAACTTTCTAAGTTTGGAAGCATATAAACGAGTAAAGAATTTTTGTGCGAGTATATCGAGTCTTCACTGTCATAGCAACCACTGACTCAGCAGCTTTATGCCACTTAAAAAAAGAAAGATAATAATTGAATATAATACTAACTACAGATTTACTTGCTGCTGTGGGCATCAAAAGTATAACATACCCAATTTTCCATTCTTCCAAGTTATTCAGGAAAATTAAAATGAATTGGTACGAGTAATAGCACGGGGAACCTGCTATTCGGGGGATTAATAGTGTGAGTAATGCTATTTCAATTTATTTATGAGTGCTATTGATCCCTAATTGCACAGGTTACACGTGCTATCACTCGCTAGTAGTAGGCCAGCCTTATTTTATTTCATTTTATTTTTAATCATTTGCACTGTATCATTCACTCACTATCTCCGAATTTCAAGATTAGCTTCCTCTGGAACTTTGTTTTAAATTTATGGCTCTTCATAATCTGTTTAAAAAAAAAATTCTGTCTTGTACAGGTAGACTTCTACACTAAAGAATTACATTGTCTTCAACTAGAAACTACTGAAACTCCGACTAGATGATGATTCAAGTCCCTTTTGTTTGCCACTTTTTTATTTGGGCTTAGTTTTTGAGAAAACTAGAGAAAAGGCAGACACTATGTTGAGTGCTGCTATATGGCCACACCCTTTAATTAGTTTACCTGCATTTTGAATCACGTGCGCTCACATGAGCGTACAATATACTGCGCCCAGTTCATAGTTCCAGTGCAGATCTTTTCCTCATGGTGTATTTTACACAAGGACGTCTCCTCTGTTGCTGGAGGTGAGATTCCTTCAGCAACTGTAAGTATGTCTGCTCTTCACAAGAATGTGCAGCGTGCATATTAGCTTGTTGGGATAAATTTCTTTACAGTTTTTTTCAAATTAAAGAGACTTTAATCGTCACTTTAAGACTGAAGTTGTCCATACTAGACCAAAGCTAGCTAGCTAGCTAATGTTAAATTTTATATTCTTAAATAGAACATTGTTATAAGCTGAAAATTGAAGAACTTTTTATTCGACAGTGGTGACTTCGTTTGTAAATTATTGCATATTATTTTTAAACTACAATAACGCTGAGGGTTTGCACTCTTTTTTTATTTTTATTATTTTTTATTTTTTATTATTATTTTTTATTTTTTTAAATACCGCTTACTTTTTTTTATTCTTGTTGTTGTTGTTGTTGTTCAGGTAAGTCAGAATGGTCTAGTCCCAACACAACTGGTAATCCTCCAAGTCCCAGACAAGGTCACGTTACTGCGGTAGTAGGTAGCACGCTCTACATCCATGGAGGAATGGCTGGCCACACCTTCTTAGATGACTTGCACTGCTTGGATATTAGTGAGTGGCAGTGATACAGGCATTAAGGTAGCTGCTGTAAGTGGTACTATAGTATTGATGTCCCTTTACCCTATACACACTTTAGAGACACAAGACGCTGCTGTAAGTGGTTACTATAGTGTTGCAGACCCTTTACCCAATTCTGAAACTTGATGATTTGGTTGAAAAAATCAATTCTGCAGAAGCTATCATTACTCAGAGATAGAGATAAGAAAGTACTTTGTGGTGGTCAGCTAAAATTGGCTGCTAACGGGTATATACTTGTACTTTTAGAAATGAAAGTACTTAGCTTAGTAGTGTGAGCTCTACTTTGATGCACATGCATATTGTATACTTCACACTGATTGAAATTGGTCACACGTGCATGATTTTCTCATTATAGAATTTAACTTTCTAATGTACTACAAATATTAACTTTCAAAAATTAGATGTATAATTCTCTCTCTTTCAGCAAGCAGTCCTGGGTTCAATTCTTGGTGGCGACCGAATTTAATTTTTATCTCAGTATTGTTTAAAAAAGCCTGTGAAAGAGAGAGAATACATCTAATGAGTAAAAGAAGGCTGAGAAAGGATTGTGAAATTTCAAAAATTCTTGGGAGGGGTAGACTCCGGCAGGGGGATGGAGATCCTAGGACCACCCTGGTATTCGTTTCCCTGGTATTCGTTTCTTCCCGATTTACGCTGTATTCATCATTAAATATTTTATACTTCAGATACAATGGTATGGTCGGTGCCATCTGTTAGTGGCACGTGTCCTCCTGCTCTAGCTGCACATGGTTCTGCAGTGATTGGTACCAGTGTATACATGTTTGGTGGGTGGAGTCCAAGTGAGACTGGTCCAGTGGCACAAGACACACTCTATTGCCTCCGTACTGGTAAGGAGTCATCATGGCTACAAGGAAGTATCCAATATTGGAAGAAATCTCTACCATTGTGTCAATTGATCAGCAAACATTATTTGTAAATAGTCTATGCCTAGCCTTATTCCAGAATAACTTATCAAGGCTTAAAACCCAGGATCTCTCGAATTAGCACCTGTGCTCTAGCCTCTGAGATACTACAACCCACGACTTAATTTTTTCCCTTTAATACTGTTGTTAACATCACAGTAGTCCTGGATTCAATTTTCTGGTAACAACTTTTCTTTCAACCCTTTTGATAGAGTGTATACATATATATATATATATATATATAATTATATATATACATATATTTTAGTTCTTGTGAAGACTCAAAACCTATTTGTTGATGTGAGGCTAATTATGCCTCCTCTTCAGAAGACATGGTGTTATCAGTTGCCATCATAAAGGTGTTTTGACAGCACATAACTGGTGGTCTTTTGAGTACGAGACTACAACTAGCAGTACTGCTCATCAACATAAAAGTAAAGTGTAGAAAGCTTACAAATTGTGGGTTGTCATAGCTCAGAAACTGGAACACTTGTTGGCTCAATTCTCTGGCGACAAGTGAGATTTTTCACATTTATCTTTAGCTTGTCCTTCAACCTTTTTGAATGAGGAAATTTGATTTTTGTATCACACATTATTTAGCTGGCTTTTTTGTTGTATACTCTATAATTATTTATATCTGTTTTATCACAGATAAAGACAAATTACATTGGGATATTGTAGCATTTACTGGCCCGCCTCCTCCTGCACGATTTGATTTTGCTATGTGCACAATAGAGATCCCCACATGTCAGGTGACATCAGGGAACAGAGAGAATATCGTGCATGAAATATCAGAACCAGTAAAAGACGACGAAAATACTTCAGTCAAGGAAACTAGCGGTGAAGCAAAATATTCTTCTGAAGCTTGCGGTGATTCTGAAAGTGCATCATCTGTAAGACAAACTTCATTTAATTCTGTAACTGTCATAAATCCAAGTGGGAGGGACTTTGAAGGAGTGCCTGATGATTCATTGCAAAAATTTCGTGGTGACGAAGATCGTATTGAAAAACTGGAAGTCTCTTCAGGTAACATTTGCTGGACGGATGCATTGTATATATTTGGAGGACTAGACTCAGCAGGAGAAGTTTACAATGACTCTTTTATTCTGGTTCCATGACAATATGAACATTTTTATGGCTTTATTTTATCACTTAATGCTAAATGAATGATAGCTATAAATTTAATATTATCTTTTTTTGCCTATCAGTGGTGTGGTACAATGTAATAGTATGGTGGCATTTCTTTGAGAAATGTAGCTACCTGAAACCATTGATACATTTGTTCGAAATAGCTATGGGCAACTTTTTCAAGCTAGCTAAATAGTGTAGATGCTGGTTTAGAGATAGAGCTGTGATATGGGAAGACTAGACGCCACATATTAGCTTATTCAACCTTCCTGGCTTACAGCAAAAATAAATTTCTCATTACCACTAGCACTATTTTACCTTCTGTTATTGGGGGTCGGCTACGCCAGACACTATAGCACTTAGTCTGCTTCGCAAGACTATACAGCACTTTGATGCAATATAACTCATTAGCTACAATGTTCATTAATTATTTAATGAAGCACCAAAGGTGCGAACCCTCAACGCTAAGAACAAGCAATCCGTTAGCTATTTTTAATGAGGTATCAAAATAGCTCGACCAATGAAAATGGTAGTCTGGCGTAGCCGACCCTTTACCTCCCTGGTAAAGGGTCGGCGATGCCAGACTATACTCTCACCTGTATGCATTTTCAACGCGAAACTTCACTTCTTTCAACTCCGTTAACTTCCCCGGAGTAACACTTAGGAGCCTGAGCATACAGCTAAGTACACCCGCTGGCTGCAGAAATTATTTGCTCACGTGATTATGACGTGCCGCTAGGGGGCGTTGCCCTAAAAGCTGGTACCTACGTGGAGTTGAAAGCTTCGCTTTTTCTCAACGAACAGCCCGAAATTCAAAAAGGTCTTAAATCTTCGTCCTAAGTTCATGCCTAAATGAACTGTTAATTGTCAGTAATCTCGAAAATCAGAGCGTGACTACTACAGTCCCGCAGTTCTTATCAAAGAACTCATTTCATTGGTTAATCAAATCATGTGACCAATTATAGCGCCGCGCGAGGGCTAGAGGGCTAGAGGGTGACCAATCAGAAGAATTCTTTGATAAGATGAACTGCGGGATGGCTCCGTGACTAACAGACAGGACGACTAAACCCTCTCGCGCATGCGCGCTTAGGGTAAATTACATTAATCTTAATGATATGTACCGTTTCCGAAATTAAGGGTAAATTGTGGAGCAATTTTAGGAAGAATTCAGATTCAAAGTTCATTTTATTATTAAACAAAAACAAAAAGTATCACAAATTTAAGGGGGGGGGGGGGGGGGGGGGCTACACTGGTGTCGATTGAGCCCCAGCTTCTTTTTTTTTTCCAGAATGATCCCACATTTTATTTTTGGTACTGCCCTGTAGACTTCTTGTCCGTCATTTTTTCCTCATCCTTCGTAATTGCTATATCTTCGTTGAATGGACACACTTACTGATTGATATGCTGATGAGTCAGGATTTTACTTATCTCGTAAGTGCCAAAGCAGAGCAAGTCTGGCATTTGTATATAACTACTTTCATCATTAGCTAAAAATGTCTTTGTTGTAAATTTTTTTTTCAGATAGCTAGATAAATTGGTTTCTGTTTTCACGATTAACTTGCCATTCACTCGTTATCTTTATTCTAGACAAAAATACCTTTGTAAAAAGTTTGTTCTTAGTTTTAATTTTTTACTTCCTGATTAGCTATTTCACCCCTTCTTGAAAATAGTCCCACCCACCCCACACTCCCCCTTAAAGACTCCTAGATCCGCCCCTGTAACAGGATAAAAGAATTCATTATAATCAGACAAGTGTTTTGATATATTTAAAATATTTGGGTCTAATAAAAAAAGGATGGTAACTTGTAACAACATTAGCTATAGCTATTATAGTGTTTGAAACTATAAATGTGTGTAGTAATGTTAGCTATAGCTATGCAAATTTTAATTACTTTCTTGATTATTTGCTTCATTTACATTGTAATTAATAATTGTGCATAGATCTGCTGGTAATTAATTCAAAGTGAAAAGAGTTAACATTGGTTTAATGATTTTCATTCAGGATAGACTCAGGCAATGTTGTTTTCATTCCAAAAGTTTTGGTTATCTTCTCAGACCTTTAAAAAAAAAGGTTACCTTAAATTGTGTACTGCTTCTGTATCCTCATTCCTGACAATAAATAGGAAGAATCCCTGAAATATCAGTTAATTGCTTACCTTCTCAGACCTGCAAAAGAAGAATACTTTATAGTGCAATTATGTGCACTACTTTTAGTGAACACAACCAGAATCTCTACAAGGCCATTGCTTTCAGTGGAGATTCTGCCACTAGTATACAGTAGCATTGGATATAGCAGGGAATAATGGCATATTCTGATGCCATGGTAAATATTGAGGACACTTAGATTATAAGTGTACCTAAAGTTGGCAATGCTCTGCTATAAAGTTTCTAAGCTCACTTTGTTCCAACTGCTGGCTATCTAACACTTATTACATCTCATAACAACTTTGAAACTTGATACTACTTGCAAGCTATTGATTAAAGTATTTCTCCAACTGTATACGAAGTATTAGCTAGCTATGTTACTTGCTACATTTATAATCAGATTTATTTGACAACATATCAACAAGATACACTATAGAATTAACATGAAACTTACTACATTTCTACAAAAAGAAAAATTGCAATAGCTAATGATCCATAGCAGTCATTTTGTATTAAAAAAAACATCAAAGGAAAAATAAAATAATTCATATATATTTATAATAGAGATGGGTTACGAGCTGCACACACTTTCTTCTTTACCTTTTCTTCCATTTGAGGCTGTACAATGATTTCATTAGAATTTCTATCTCCAAAAAGTTCCACATTCTTCTCTTTCTTTTTGCCATTAACTTCACTTAAAGTCACTCCATAATCTTTACCGGAACTAGTTGCAACCTTCACAAAACATACCACATAGCTATGAATATTAAATTTTTACACTTCGTAAGTTATTCTATTACGTTATTATTTTTGAAATTGCTATTCTGAAAACCAATAATATAGCTATCTAGCTAAATCTGTTTAGTTTCTGTAATTTTGCTAATGATAATGATTTATCATCTATATCAATAATACAAATAATAGTACCAAAATGAAAATATATATATACATTACGGCTAAGTTTGGTTTTCTTAATGTATATTATTTTAATTCTAGTTCCCTCACGGTTTCCTCTGTCATGTTGCTGGCATGAATCTTATTCATTATCTTCTCAGACCTGCGAAAGAACACTGCCTTCAGATCATTGCGCACTGCTTCTGTGAACACGACCAATACAAGGAGTATGAAGAATCCCTGAAACGCCACTGCAATAGTGTAGATATATGCCACAGGCGCCAACTCTTCTAACTCCACCACTAACAGACCAATGATCCAAGTTAGGCCCATCACTACTGTCAGAGAAATCACAGCCTTCACCCAACCAAGAATTTTGCTGGACTCTGTATTTGAAATTCGCTTTTTCTGTTGCTTCCAGAGTATCACTGAGCCCATAACAAGGAAACCAATGTTTATAACAAAGATGATAATAATAGGAAGTATAAAGGCCAATATAAAATGACCATCTGGTCTCAAGAAACATCTAAATTAGAAAAAAAAAGATTCAATGATTTAATTTAGAACCATACATAATTCATATTGCTTACGCCTCTTTGTAGCCATAGTGGGTTTCTGATAGACCAAATCCTAACGGTACAGTAAGCAATCCCATGTATAGTAAAGGAATTCCGTAACTCAACACAGTAAACACCATCATATACTTTTTGGTATTTGTCATAAATACTTTAACAAGAGCAAAATAGAGGAACACCCCTTCCATTAGCATCCACATGAATGAGGTGAGGAAGAAGTAATGCAGAAGCACTGCTATCACTTTACAGTGAGTGGGAACGCCATCTTCTGGTCTCCCTGTCTTGTCTACTCCAGCAATGAATAGGATTTGTGCCACTGAGAGACTTATACAGAGGTTGATGTGAATATATCCTCTAAACCCACGTTGTGTTCTGAACATAATAATATTTACCGCAGCTTAATCTTAACGCTCTTCAATTGTTATATTTTAGTTACTGCATGTTAGATGATTAATGATTAATGTATGCACATAAGCATAATAGTGAACAAGTACCTGGCTAATTAAAGGTTATAAGTTCTGTCATGTATTTCAATGCACCCATTTTAGTTTAACATAATATTGCCTTATATTTTAGTTTGAAATTTACTCTCCATTATCTTTTTTTTATTGAAATAATAACTTAAATTTCACTTTCATGAATTTAGGAAGATCTTGATAGCTTATCACAATACAAGACAATTCTAACATAAAGTGAAACTACAAAGAGGTCTCAGTAATAATTAGCTATTTTACGAAAGTAAATCATGTTTGACTAATTACAGAATCAATAAATTGAAATTATTATGAAGCTATCCAATGAAGAGTAATAACTTTGTTTAATCTTGTAACTTACTTCAACAGTATGAACACAACTATTATGGTTCCCATTGAGACGAGTGATACTATGACTCCAATATAGCCAATAGCAGTGAGAGAAAGTGTGATGCCACTCCCAAAATTAGGAGGCTTGGCCGAGAGCAGTATGGCAAAATGAGTGAGGTGGTTGCATTCACAAACAGTCCTAGATGTGGAAGAGATGCGTGTTGTGCATCCTCTTTGTGACCAGTGCCCTTGACGAAGGATCTCACTGTAATATAATGAAGACAAATGACAGCAAAACTATAACAATGTCTTAGCTAAGTTGGTATAGCAAGTAAACTTATTTCTTTATTATTTCAATTATTCAGTCATTCTCAGCTGAAATAATAATAATTATAGCCAATTTTTCTCATTCTAACAGCCAATATAATTAATTAAAACTTAACCCGATATTTCAAACTTCTTGCTGAAGTCCTCTTCAGGGGTCAACTTAGGTCGAACTCTCCGTGGTGATATAATAATATTATGTAAACAGCAAGCGTACCCTCCAGAAATCTTGCTGTTTACATAGTGTTATCACCACGGAGAGTTCAACCTCAGTTGACCCCTGAAGAGGACTTTGGCAAGAAGTCGAAACGTCAGGTTAAGCTTTAATTAACTATATTGGCTGTTAGAACGAGAAAATTTGCTATTATTGTTTATTATTGTAAGTACTAAATGCATAATAATAACATATACAATGAATAAATAATTAATAAATATAATATTAAAAAGTTTTCAAACAAACATGCTAATCCATGTTAATATTTACTTATTTTATCTTAACATGAAGGCTATATAAATACAGCATATTCCCCAGTTTCAACTGTTAATAATGGTATTGTTTAATTCGACCCAATGTATATCACAGTGGGTAATTGAGGAGACATAGGTCTTCAGCAAGATGATATAATTAGTTTAGCTAGAAAAAATATTGTTAGCTACATAAACAAAATTATTATTTCTGATGAAAAATTGTGCTGTTAAAAGGTGAATAGATTGCATTCATTGTGGTTCTAAAAACTAGTCTTAGTTAGGGTCTTCAAGAAAACTAGAGGTTAATGGCTGTCAAATTGAAGGCTTTAAGCTTCCTTTCTCTGGCCGATTGCTTTAGAAAATAAAAGCATGATTATAAATGGAACCATAGAATGTGCTCCATACGAGACTACTATAAATTATTTTAAAAGTTAGTATAGCTCAAAAACCATTTGGGCTGAAGTACACCATATTTAAATTTTGTGCACTATTATGAATGAGACTGGGACCATAAATGATTTACTTATAAACAATACCTTTCTGTTGTTTGAATTTGTAAAAATACACACACAGTTGTTAATGATGAATTGGTATTCAGCTTTTCCTACAAAAACGATATTATATATATAAATAAATGCATTATAATAACAACACGCTTACAATAAGTGTGTCACTGTGATGAAATGTAATGTTAACAGGTCTGGCTAAAGAGAGATTGCCTGTCGGACATATTTCTGACTCACACAGAAGAGAACTACCAAGAATATCGGACGCTAATTCTGACCTATGTATAAAGCACAAAAATAGTGTATCACCTTTAACAGAACTAAATTGGTGATATATATATATATATATATTTCCATCATAAAGTATATAGAATTATTGTAGCGATTAATTCTGTACCAGACATATGACCAGAATTATCATCCCATTCTTGTGTAAGATCAATAATAAACTTACCCCGGTAGCTCCGGTAATCCTTCAGGAAGATAAGCAGCCATGTCACGATACACGCTTAAAAATATCTTGATAGTATCATTACTAGCAAAGTCAAGGAGGTGATCTATAGGTATTGAGATACTAGCAAAAGGAGGATCCCATCCTTCACAGCCAATTGTTGAAAATATGTATGTTGACTGGTTGGCTGGAACTGAAATTGCCTTGGCAACTACATGAAAAGCAATGTTGTCATTGCATAGTATGATAAGATATGCAAAAAAAATACAATATAAATTACATTTACAAAACATTGAATCAGATATTATTGTAGCTATGACTTACTTATAGCATTAGATAAAAATTTGAAGTTGCTGTTGGGCAAAAATATTAATTTATCCATTGCCAATAGAAGTGTGGGGCCAACTATTGCTGATTCACTAAAAATACTGGACTATAAAAGAGAAACAACAAGATGACTCTCCAATCATTTGTGTAAGTTACAAACATAAAATTGCATGACGATACACAAGTCTTGATCTTGATGTATTTTTGCTCAATATAATATATCATATATATTGTTATATATTATGATACTGATAGTCAATCATTACTCTGGTGCCTGCAGTGTATGTGGTCAATTATTTTAATCTAAATTTAAAAAGTACAATACATTTTATTATTGATTTTAAGTTCAATCATCTAATTCTTCTGAAGCATTAAACTGTACTATTTTTCAGCTTATTCATGCAAATGGTAGCAAATCATGTGTAGTGATTAAAACAGCGACAAAGCAACAATAATAACAAACTCACTAATGGTTGAAATTTTGGCTGTTGTAGAATAAACGTTCCAGTGGAAACAGCATTCTGTAATAAATAAAATATGTTGAAGCTATAACTTCAGTTGAATCCTTGTCTGAGCAAGACTAGCACATAACATTCATTCACTGTATTTTAATTATGACAGATGGCTCATGTTATCATACTTTTGTTAATCTTTTCAAATGACTGATAATGTGATGCTCAATTGATTCATTTTCTATAGCTACACCTTGAAGCAACAATGTGTATTATGTTAAGGTTTAGCTTGTGCCCTTAGGCTAAGGACTTCTGCGTACCACAAGTAATAATCACATATTGTTTATATCCATTATTATCGAACATGAAACTCTCATATTGTTAAGATTACTTGTTCCATAATGTATAATTTAACACTATGTAGTAGTATACATTATTATGGTATTATAATTATTACTCATAATTTATATCCACCAGACAAACAGATGGCGTTCATACCTGTACTATAGTTAAATTTCTTTCCTGATGTACGTTGTTTAACAAGGTCTTGAGAAGGTATACTGCCATGATGGGCATTATGTTGGCTACATATTCTATATTTCTGACTGCTTCCGAAGTGTCCTAAAGCAATTTTATGTTGAAATTGTTACTATAAACTTATGCATAATATACTTACCTGATTAAAAAGAATTTCTAGCAATATATTGCTATTTACAATCTGAAGATATAATAATGGTAGTAATAGTAATAACAATAATAATTACTACTACTACTAATAATAATAATAATAAGTAATAATAATATTATATATTGATAATAATAATAATAATAATAAAATAATAATAATAATAATAATAATAATAATAATAATAATAATAACAATATTAATAGTAATAGTAATAATAACAATAATAGTAATATTATTAGTAAAATACAATTAATAATAATAGTCATTGATGGTTAATTATTTGAAAATCATACCATTTGGGTTATATTTTGCTCGAATTTTTCAAATGAAGAATTAGATATATTCACTGTATCATTTTGTTCTAGTACAGTACATATTACAGGTTGAATGGATTGTAATTCTTCACAAATAATATTGATTGGAGAAACACCATTTGTAACTGCGGCGTGGCTTATCATTGTAACATCTTGATTCAGTGACAATGTTATTTGGTCTCCAAACCATAAGGCAAAACTGCTTTGTTCCTTGCTGCACATATTAGCTAGACGTCCATTTCGTATGTTGTATGGAGTCCAATATTGATCACTGTAAAGAAACACAATAATGAATAATGACTGACTACTTGTAATGCTTAGAAGTGAGTATAATATAATGGTGTATGATGAATGCAAAAAGACTTGCATTGACGAGTTACATACACTATATCGCTTACTTGAAATAGTTTTCATTAAAGGATTCTCTAACTGCTGTAAAAACTTCATTATTGAAATGCAAATCCACATTCAGATTGTCTAAACTCCAGGTATCACTATGACCTTGCCTTCCAAGACGAGTATAAGCAAGCCATCTAAGTTGGAAAGGATCAGCAATTGAGTGATTGCATATTTTAAAGTTATACTCGGTAATAACATCTGCTTGAACTCTGATTACTTCTGGTACTCTATACTCACGAATGTACTCTGTAGAAATTGGTCTGATAACAGTTAGAGAAATTGGTATCCACTCTGCTGGGTTGGACGAATAGCGAATTGAGAATTCGATTTCATCTTGAGATTCAAATCTACCATTCTCTGGACAGTCCTGTGATGTGTATGTGTGGAAGGATATCGACCTACACATTATTTATAATATTATTACATTATCAATACAAAAGCCACAACTCCTAATATTTTTCCCTATATACATAAATAACAGTTGCGTAAAATATATACTTGATTTGAAATGACTTGATGCAAAATAAACTGAGCTATTTCAGTCTTTCGAATCAGTAACTCACACATAGTTTCTTTCTCCACTGCAGTCTAAACCAAATGGAATGTCCTTCATTTTGTCATTGAAGTCCATATTTGTTCTGAGTGGACTGGTTGGAGGCCATTCAAGATTTATTCTTCTTGGCCGATTCGGTTTTCCATTACATAAACTGTATCAAAATGACAACCTACTCAATGATATATAGCTATATAATATATATATACATATCATAGCTATGTATTAACATCTACTGCTGGCTGATAATTGTCATGCAAGCTAACCGTGCATATTTTCATTTGAAGCAATTATTATAACATCTTTGCCATTTTGTAGCTGGTGTTGTACGTTGTTGGTTCCTTTTGTTCTCTACATAAGTTTAAAAGATTTGGCTCTGTAGAGCCTTCATCAGAAATTTGCAAAACAAATTAAATTAATTTCACTGATGAACCCTCCAGAACTAAAATGCTTAATTATTACAATAGCTATTTCTATTGAATTTTACACTAGTTTAATTAGTTTATTACAATTAATAATTATTTTACATAGTTTATAGACCTTTATGGAAATTATAATATTGTAGTCACCTGACAAATGAATTGATTCCTACTGTTTTGAAAGATATTCTCACACAGTAGCAACCTCCTCCGCCATGTTCTGGTTGGTTAAAATAATAGTTAACCTTAGATACATTTCTTGGCTTCTCACTCTTGTAATACATTAACTCTTGCTCAGTGACATTGTAGTCGATCCAAACTTTATTTCTGTATTGTTGCACCACTCCGTCATCTGCAGCAGTACTGTTGGCTTCATAGCTCAGCCACAGTCCTGTACTTAGCAGGCTGTTGTCACCTCCTATGCAGTGATCTTCATACCAGTTAAGCACTATGTTTGGTGGAGCTATGGCACTAGCAGCAAAACTAGTTGCAAAGGTAGTCATTAGAGCTAGAGTTGTTAGGGCATTCATTTTTGCAGCTTTAACTTGTAAACAAGTTATGCCCACAAATAATGTCTTTTATATTGGAATAGATAATGTATTAACTGTGGCTTCCCTTTCCCCTCGCAGTTCCAAGAACTATTTAAAAACTTCTTTAATTATGGTTTTCATTGGTTTCTAGAGCTCATATTTGAAATATTATTATCATTCTAACTATGGCTGTTGGGATTCATTTAGCAGCAGTTCAATTTTCACATTATCACAGCCTTTGTTCTTCTTACATCATGAAGCAGGCTTCTGTTTACACCTAGGGAGAATGCTATCATCACAACACACAATCATTAGATCAAGTTCCACTTTAACTGCAGTGTGATGTGGCTCTACTTTCAAATTAGGTTTCTCGTAGTTGTTGGTTGTTGTTTTTTTGCAAGTTGCCGAATGTTTTAATTGTGCCCAATACTATTAATTCTAATTCATGGATATTATAAAGGAATAAATAGTAGATGGTGTACATTATAAGCTTTAAAATGACATTAGGAAGTTGAATTAGACAGAAAAAGAAGGGGGAAAAAGCCCCCAATAAAGATTAAAACAACAACATATGTATGGTTTCAAAAACAGGCCTCAGAAGTTGATGTTTATTATGTGACTACAGAGAAATGAAACACAAAGATGCGAACCCTCAGCACTACCTATACACTAGATCTCAGACCAAAAGAAAAATTTATTGGCTGTTCCTATCAGGTACCAATATAGTTCGAGCAGTGAAGACGGATAGGTGTAAAAAAAAAAAGTACAAAACTGGCCAGAGATACTCACCGGTATTATAGCTATTTTTAAGGTACAACTACACTTCCAACATTCCTCTCACTTCTCAGCGATCAACTTCCCTAGCATAAACAAAGTACCACAGGCAAAATTAATTGATCGCGTGATAACGACGCGACAATAGGTGGCATTACCCACGAAGGCTACCTACGTGGAGCCAATAGCTTCGCGTTTTCTCAAAAACAGCCGGAAATTAAAAAATAGTAACACAATAAAAGGTCTTATACCATGGTTGCTGTGGTAACACCCATGGATTAAAAGTGATATTTTCCCGGTGATTTTTCCTGGGGCTATGATATTTTCCCGGTGCGGTGTCAAGCGAATTCAATTCTTCCGTGTTTCCGGCCCAAAATTAAAATTCAATTAAAATTCAATTGAAGCACGCCAGAAAGTTTACTTTAGCAAGTTTACTTTAGCAAGTTTACTTTAGCATTGTAGCTGCCAGCTGTTATCTCCAGATCTAACTCTACCTGGGCTGCTCAGCAGTAAGCAGTAAAGCAGCTAGCTGTGGTAAATTCCTGTGGTATGAGAGCAGCAGGAGAGTTATATGTGGTAGGGCTGGTCCCATATAGGTGGATATGAGAGAGTAGTAGTAGCAACAACTATGGTATAAAACAGTTATGCCATGGCAACATCGGGTTATGGAATATCACCGCCCTTATCCCTCGGGCTTCGCCCTCGGGATCGGGACGGTTATATTCCATAACCCCTCATTGGCCATGGCATAACTATTACTTATACCATGGTTGCTGCGGTAACACCCATGGATTAAAAGTGATATTTTCCGGGTGATTTTTCCTGGGGCTATGATATTTTCCCAGTAAGGTGTCAAGCGAATTCTTCCGTGTTTCCGGCCCAAAATTAAAATTCAATTAAAATTCAATTGGAGCACGCCAGAAAGTTTACTTTAGCAAGTTTACTTTAGCAAGTTTACTTTAGCATTGTAGCTGCCAGCTGTTATCTCTAGATCTAACTCTACCTGGGCTGCTCAGCAGTAAGCAGTAAAGCAGCTAGCTGTGGTAAATTCCTGTGGTCTGAGAGCGGCAGGAGAGTTATATGTGGTAGGGCTGGTCCCATATAGGTGGATATGAGAGAGTAGTAGTAGCAGCAACTATGGTATAAAACAGTTATGCCATGGTAACATCGGGGTTATGGAATATCACTGCCCTTATCCCTCGGGCTTCGCCCTCGGGATCGGGACGGTTATATTCCATAACCCCTCCGTTGGCCATGGCATAACTATTACTTAAATCGTCAATGCCTGAAAAGTGTCCATTGAGTAACAAAATCATAAATTATTGTATATTGTGTTGATAACCAGTTTGTTAACCTTTACAGCCTTGTAAAAATTTTATTAACTCTAATTATCAAGACAGTTTACGGATTATGTTATGTTGTCAATGGACTCTTTTCATGCTGTGCGTAGTTCTGAGCAAGTTCATACTTACCGAGTACTACCAGCTCTAGGATGCTTTCTGAACACTTTAGACAGTAGCATGCTCTAAAAGAATGACAAACTGTCCGCCTCGAAGTTCTCAAAAGCAGAAAAAAGTTTTTACTTTGCGAACAGATTTTTTATGCGCAAGCCGAGCACGCTATAGCAACTTACTGACAGTAGCACAGTTGGCATAACAATGCTGTAATATATTTATCTGTACTAAATCTAAAGATGAAAAAAATATTATGTTAGAACATGGCCAGCTGAAGTCGGACCGTCCGGACGAAGTAGACGACACGTCTTCTCCGGTGCTGATATTTTTATGTCACCTGGACTTAGGTACATGCAAATTGTAGACAATAGATATGTAAATTCATTGCTTTTCATCATACAAGCGTATGTGTCCTCCCAAGGAACAACAGTTTTAGTTAGTCCCCACACAAAAGTTGCTACCCATGCTGTAGTGGTTTTGTACGCTAATAATAAAATTGTATTGGAGGTCCTGCTGAATTAATTAGCTAGTTTTACATAGCCAGACACCCATTGGTAAATATATTAGCTATTTGAGTGTAATATTTTCCCTCTAGAGTAGCCTTTTGTGTAGTGTTGTTTTAGTTAGCTAAAACTAAAACCAAAACCCCTTAGTTTTGGGGTATTTTACTTTTGGTAAGAATAACTAAAAGTAAGCTATAGAGAACATGAAAAAACTAAAACTAATTATTTTAGAAGACAGTAAATTCAATAATAACTAAAACTACCAGTAGAGTGGATGACAAAAACTAAAACTAAGCAATTTTATTGTAAACAATTCACCTTGAATTATGTCATTATTAAATGAAAATATAAATTCCCATCAAGTAATTATTCTCTAAACTACATAACAAATACCATACTTTATTATTAATACCCAAGTTTTCACAGAAATATGCCATTTTTTAAGTTCTTTGGGAAAACTACATGAACAACTTTCTTTAAGGATTCTCATTATTGCAGAATTTGAGAGGCAACATAAATTAACTAAAACTAAGACAATTGATAGTATAACTAACTAAATATTCTACATAGTATTGAAGAAAAACTAAAAACTAACTAAATCTTCAGGGAGAATTTTGGGAAAAAAACTAAAACTAAGTATTCAAGATTTTTTTTTTAGTATGAATAACTAAAACTAAGAAAGTCTGGAATCGCTAAATCAAAACAACACTGCTTTTGTGCAGGGGTTTTGCCATAGCTATACAGTAAAATCTATAATGACATTTTTTATTACAACAACAAAAAAACAAAAAAAAAATAACAGAAAACATAAACATGTTCAGTTAAAAAAAAAAGTCAGTCCTAAAACATAAATTGTTTAATTCAGCAATTCCTGAAAAAACATAATACCAACCTTAACAAACAAAATTCAGTCATGGCTTGATGGTACAATGCAGCATAGGCACTTCAAATGAAATGACAACCTTCCTGTGGACTTGATGGAACCATCACATGCTGTATCATGAATTAGATTTCCTTGTATCTCTCTCTTGTTAACTACCTCCATTGCAGGAAAGTCTGCTTGGTCAACGTTTTCGTGGTGATTCTGCTTATACAAGACATGAGGAGAGATAAATGACTCTCTCAAGTATTGGGTGACTTTGGAGCGATCTTCACAGGCCTTGTTGCAGCTATGGGGAGTGTCTTGCTTAATGTTTTGTCTTGTCCAAGGCTGGCCATCAAATTCACCTTCACAGACATCCAATTTCACGCTTGCCTTGTTCACAATCTTCCCCTTGTTGTAATGCTCATACATAACTGGTTCTGAAGGTTTGATCATAGGAGTACATGAATGCATATCATTGTTGGGTGAGCACAGATTCTTGTGAGCTGTTAGCCAACAATCAGGAGATGCATCATCCATTTGGAGTTTTTTGCAGGCAAATTTGTCCAGATTCCAGGTCCATAGAGTCCAGACAAAAAATTATTCTCAGTAACAGAGACACTTGATGATTTCATCTCTGCCGTACTTTGGTGGGGCAAATAATAATTCAATAACAATTAATAGCTAATGCCGAAATAGCTTCTACAATATTCTCTTAGGCTCAAGTGGCTGCACAATAGCAGTAACAAGTTTTACCGGTGTGAAAGTTAAGACGCCAGCCCAAAAATTAAGCACGCCGTATATCTTCGTACGATTAAAAAGAATGTAATTTTTCATAGCGTCAGCGACGTATTAATGGGTGGTCGTGCGAAAATAAGAAATCTGGAAGGTGATAATCTAAGGGGTAAACTGCAGATAAAGTCAAAGATGATCAATTAAGAGTGTAGCAGCTGCTGGCAGGGACTAGCAAGATGTACTAACATAGTAATAAAGAGTTTCTTCTTTTTCAAATTACAAATTTAGCTAAATATATTTCCTGAGGGGGCCAACCAAGTGATTGGAAATTGGCCCCATTATTAATGAGTAATCAAAGGACACTCTTGTAAAGGAGCTCACTGACCTTTCTAATCTATGTAAAGTCAAATTCTGTCAATACTGGGATGCAGCCTTGAACTGATCCAATGGCCTCTTTCTTTGCATTGCTTTGCACTTATTATTGAAATTAAATATCTAAACTTGTTAGTTCTCCACCCAAGAGGTAACAAATGTTCAATCTATGAAGGATTATTCTGTTACTGAGGTTTTGCAAGAACATATCAAATTGCCTTATCATATAAATTATATGTGGTAAGGCGATTTTCATGCAAACATAATGATGAGTGTGGACTCAAAAATAGCAACATTAATTGAGAAATGTGGGACATATTATGTGCTTAGAGTAACCTATCTACTGTTTATAGCCAAGTACCTTACAGTTTGGTAGCTTCTTGGCCTTCCAGAAGAATTGATGATGAAAGTGATATTGTACTTTATTAGGTACTGAACAGAGCCTGATAACTGTTGCCACATAGAAAATGCATTAAAGTAAACAGGATGTGGCTTAGGGCAATATTTTTCCATATCACCTGTGTTCATAGTTATTACGTTGGGTTATTACGTCCCCCTAGGTTATAGAATTGTTACCAAGGTATTCGCCATGAGCAGTACCTAATAAATTTATTATCCATTGGATACCCGAGAATATCACTCGTCTGATTGGCGGTATTTACGCTCGTGCCTGCGGCACTCGCGTAAATACTAAGCCAACAGACTCGTGATATTCTCCTGTATCAAATGAATAATATATATGTATAATTCAAAATGTGATCTGATGCTGTGGGATTAGACAATGAATTTGATTACTAAGTGTGGTCTCAAAATTTAACCCTCATCAGTAGGTGGTAGTGATGATTCATCTATCATTAGTGGTGACTTTAACTTCCTGGTTTGAAAGATAAACTTAGTATGATAATAGCAAATTTTCTCATTCTAACAGCCAATATTATGTTAATCAAAACTTAATAAACAAGTTTGTTTTTAATTAACATAATCTTAGCTGTTAGAATGAGAAAATTTGCTATTATTAAAATTATTTCAGCCGAGAATGACTGAATCATCATTAAAGGAACTTAGTTGTTAGTGGATATTATCTATGAAGTGAGTTTAAAAAAGTTCATAAAAAGAGAGTTTGTAGTCGTAAGCACAGACAGAATTTCATACACTTATTCTTAAAAAATGTACAATGAAACGTGACTATTATGATGATTTATGTATTCACCTTACCATTTAAAATATCCATCACTTGAATGGTTATTGTCCTTATGCCCAATTAAAGAAGTTAGTTCTGAGAATAGATTAAGTTGCACCAATAGCTAATAGAGAAATATTTTCTAGAGAGTTTGTAGTCGTAAAGACAGAATTTCATGCACTTATTCTTAAAAAATGTACAATGAAACGTGACTCCATCACTTGAATGGATTTTGTCCTTATGCCCAATTAGGTAGTTCTGAGAATAGATTAAGTTACACCAGTAGCTAGCTAATAGAGAAATATTTATATGGCAGCATTCTGCTGTAAAATTATTAAGTTCACTTTCTTTCTTTTTTGCTTTTGTCACTGTGACAATAAATCTACTTAATTATAGTACACAACAAGTTTTAATAGTTGAATCTATTGCAACAAAGCCAAGCTTTCCAAAATAAAAGCAAACAACCTATATACCCAGACAAAGTTATAAATTTCATAGCAATGACACAGTTAAGCACACTCTACATGCTACTTCTATGCTATTGATTAAAGTAGCTATCAACACAGGTTTTAAGAAGGATTAGTATACTTGATGAAGTGTGCACATAAATTTTGTTGCTATTATTATGTTTCTAGCTCCAAAATTTTTCACGTTCTCTTTCTTTTCGCTTTTAAGTTCACTTATAGACACATCACCATCAGCTTCTGGAAATTGTTGCAACTCTCACAAAGCATGAAAACGATACAATATAAACTTCACATTTGCTTTATAATGTGTAAGCCATTATTGAAATAGCTACTGAGGACCAATAATTAGCTATACCTGAATTTAAGTAAAAATAAATGCAATATTGCGCACAAAATAACCAAATCACATAGATTGAATATAGTTTTTTCACCATTGTTCCTTTACTGTTCCCTCTGCAAGGTAGCTAGATTGAATGTTTCTCCTTATCTTCTCAGACCTGTGAGAAACTAATGCAATCGGTCATGATTTGAAACTGAAGATCAAGTTTATCAGCACAGAAGGAAAAAGTGTCATCTTTCTGTGGTTCGTAGCTATATCCATTGTGCTCTTTGGTGGCTCATAAGTGTCAAGCCTTTTGGTTTTTCCCAAGAGCTCACTGCAGGTGCAAAAGTCATTACTGAACTATCAAATGGTCAATACATCTTGTATTTGTTGGTCTGATTAGAAATTACAGAATGTGTATTTCTTCAGTCCTGTTAGGCGAGTACAGTTTGACATCAGGTCACAAGCAGCAAACTCACATATTACTGTTAAACTCATCACACCACCTCATATTACTCATAACAGCTCAAATTCCTCATACTGGTTTAATTAAAGCAAGGTCCTGCCAATCAGTTCAAGCAAAGCTAACCTGAGTAGCTAAACCACAGGTCACGTATTCTTCATTGCATTTCTACCAGAACCGTCTTGAAAAGCGTGTCCGGCCTATTAGACCGCGTTATTATCCAGTCAAATTGTGGTTGTTGTTTTTCATTTGTCCTCAAGCCTGAGCGATGGGAAAGCGATTAAATTCATGTCGCGCGCGCTACTAGGTTGCCGTCTGCTTAGCATTTAATAGGTGAACAGAGCTCCTCATTGCAAAAACAATGCATCTCTTAACGACTTTGAAAACCTGGTTGGCATTGATCATAATGACCAAGGACCAGTTGGTACTTAGTGCCGAGTCTCCATCTAATCTAACTCTGGAATGGTATGAAGGAGATTGCAGGGGAGGGGACAACGCCCTTCTAAGTACTGGACTTAGAGTGATCTATGAATCTAATAGCACTGCTGAAAACGGTTTAATCGAACGATATTTCAACGACGTTTGGGTCGACTCAAACGTGCCCGAGCTGGAATTAGCTTATTGCGAGGGAACTAAACCTAGAAACGTGACCAGTGTAGTATACAGCATCGTCCAACCTGAACATGGAGGATTCGAATGCCATTGTGTAACAATATCTTTCAGAAGTACGCGGGTAAACCGCCCTTCTTCCGACTTTTTCAGGTAATTTGTAAGCTAGTTGCATTTAAAAAAAAATACACAAGATGTACTGCTATCTATACATTATTATTATGTTATAAACATTAGTAGACCTTGGTTTTACTAAAGTACAAGAATTCAGAATAATAATGTAAGTGTATTGTTATTGTCCCAATAAAAGTATAGAAATTGGAGAACCCTGACAAGCTAATTAAATTCCTGAAATTCTGAGAAGTTAGCTGAACTTGTATGCAATCCTTACTACTTTAAAGTTTCTTGGAAGATCAATTAAAGTAATCATTGCAGTTGAAACATGATGCAGCACAATAAAGGCTTTTACAATTATTTTGCTATTCCAAAAATACTTCTGAAATATTCTCTGTATTAATAGCTAGGTTTAAAAAATTAATAAAAAGATGAAAATGATAGACAATAGATCCAGACATGCTTATTATCATTTAGCTTGTTGTTTGAGTGTGATGCTTAGTGGTAATTAGAGCACTTTTTTTCTTTAAGTTTATTATCAAGTGATCCTTCCCAGTCAGTTTATGCATGATTCTAGGCAAACCCTTAGCTAATTTATTTATAAATACTTTTTTCGCAAACATTATGTAGAATTAAAGCAAATTTCACACTAGCAAATAGTAAGCACCCCTTTTTGTAACTAATTATTGTATGATGTCAGTATTATTTGCAGATTACTTGCACAAAGTCAAGATTTCACCAATTTTAAGTAACCTAATATTGCATTATTAGTTTGTGTGGAGGACGACCAGATCAGCCGAGACGAATAAACATTGAATGGCCTCCAATCAGTCCACTCAGTACAAACACTGACTTTAATGACGAAGTGAAGGTCATTCCATTTAGCCTTAACTGCAGTGGAAAAGGAAGATATTAGTAAGTGTACTTGAAGCAGTAAGTACTTATTCAGTAAATACAACACTACAGTATATTAACTTGTTTGTACACTCTGATAATGCACACTAGGCCAAAATGGATGTTCCTACATGTCCCACAGTGTAAGAAATGTATCTTCTATCCTATACCTATCCTACGTAGAATAAATATGGGATAGGTACATTTCGTACAGTGCTACAACATGTAGAAATATCAGTGACTTAGCTGTGGCAACATAAATGCTTATAAATGTGGAGAGAAAAAAAAACGCCAAAAAGTTTGAGGCAGTTACTTCACTGTATTTTTAAGATAGTATGTATTAGAGAATTATTCTATTCTATTTTACATCTTTAATCTGCAAATTTCTTTTGAAACACAATCTCAGCTACTTTTAATCAACATTAGTTTAGGTGTGCAGACATGTAGTGTGATGGCTTAGTTAGTTTTTATCTTACCACTCTTTGTTGTTAGATTTTTGCTATACTAAAAATAATAATATTTATCCAGTTCTGTATCGTTTGACACCTACACATCCCGTTCGTGTCCAAATGGTGGTGGATTCGAGTTGGGAGATGAAATTGAATTTTCTATTCGTTATTTGTCCAATCCTTCAGAGTGGATTCCAATTTCTTTGACTGTGATGAGTACTCCTATTCAGACTAGATATAGTCGAGGATACCAAATCTCCGTGATAAAGGCTTTTGATAGTTCATTCACCCAGTACCGATTTGATATTTGCAATCATTTTATAACCGATTCATTCCAGCTCAGATGGCTTGCCTTGAGTTGCATCAATAGTCCTTTCTTTCGGGATTCATGGAGTCTGGATAATGTCAGAGTAGATTTAAACTTAAGTGCTACAATGTACACCTTTATGGATGACTCCTTCCAAAATAGTTCATTGAAGTAAGTAATAAGTTATATAGTTACATTTGATTGATTGATTCCAATCCCACAAATTCATGTCTCGCCACTCATTAATTCAATACCTTGCTGCAGTGGGGTTTTGGATTAATCTTGCTATCTTTAACTATTTCATTAACACTTATTAATATGATTATTAATATTATTAACATTATTATTGTTGCTGTTTTTGTTATTGTTGCTGTTAATGTTGTAGTGTGGTTATTATTATTACTGTTATTATTCAGTTTATGCTTTTAATATGACCGTAGTTCCATACAACTATATATCGCCTCTAATCTTAATTTTTTGTATTAAATACACAAATTTTTCACACATTTTATAATGGCCATTATCGGTATACCTAGGAAACTGTTTAGATTGACAAACAAAATCATGTACAAAAAATTGAAACATTTAGTGTAAATAAGTGAAATAATAAACATGAAAATTACAACATATGGAAATCATGTCTCCTAGTCACAAATTAATAATTAACGTGATTTCAATATACTTTTATTGATAGCTGTGATTACTGGACTCCTCATAATATAAGAAATGGTCGTTTATCAGATGCATGCAGCAATGGCATTGGTAATAATGCTCTACTATTCGGAGATGAAATACAATCTGGTAGAGACATAGTATCTGGCCATTCTGCCCTTACAAACATATTTAACCCACTGCAAATGATTTGTGATGAAGCACGGCCACAGTCTCCACGACCCGTGATTTGCAAAATGCTTGTTCAAACAGCTTCACTAGGAAATTCATCTCTACATAAACTCGAACTGAGTATTCGTCAGTTGGTATGACAGTAGTACTAGGTTATTTTTTTTGGTAGAACGGACATATTTTGATATACAACAAACACAAACAAACAAACAAACAAACAAACAAAAGACAATAATAATAAAGTATTATTCAGTCAATTCAATTATATAATTTTTTCAAATTTGCAGATTTTGCAAGATATCATGCTGTCTGAAAGGCTAATAGTTTATGTAGGTCTATTGTTTGATATACTGTGCTTAAATTACCATCTCGTATAATATATTTATATATGTATATACATAAAGAGTGCCTCTGAAGCTGTTGCAGCCATACCAAGTGCTCATAACAGTGAACCTCTCAATTTAGTGTATCTTCTAGGAACAGTATTAGAAGATATAACCAGTGCAGAACCTCCATCGTTAATACAGGTATGAGGGTAGATGGATGAATACGAAAATACTTAATAAAATAGACGGAGTTGTGACTAAATTGTATGGCATGGTATATAGAATTCATGTTCACCTAAACATTCACAGTATACTACATAATTATGCAGACTCTTAAAAAAAATCTGTACATTTACCACAGCATGAACTATATTATTTTAATTACAGTCAATGTCTTAGTTATAGCATCATGATATTTTAACGTCATGTGTCTATATATGTATTATGGATTGGCAAGCGAGCGAGACACTATACAGTGGTGTCAAACTGAGAATCAGAGATATTTGTTTATATTATAGCTATGTGTAGACATACGTATGTCATTTTGTACTTTGACTCTGGCGTTTTTTTTTGTTAGTTTGGTGGTCGACCCCGTCCCAAACTTCCCTAAACAGAATCCTCTATGGTATCATTCTAGAAATTCAATTGTTTACTGTTTTAAATTCTTTTGTGGGTGCAGTTAAAATTAAAAACTTAATGGAGTTTCATTTCCGTTCTAGCTAGTGGCGGTGGTAAGCTAATTTGCTATTTGTCGTAGTTTATAAGCTCTACGCAACAATATTTACCTGAAAATTCATTGTTCATTAGACTATGACAGTGAGTCTTGTGTAGGTATGTCCAGTTGTGTGATGAAAGTGTTGTGTGTCAGAGCTACTAATTAACTAAAGAATATAACAAGGAAAACATTTCAATCACATGACTTGTCTTGTTTTTTGTTGTTTTATTTTATTCAAACAGTTGTGGCGAGTGGCTACTATGGCATTGAAACCCCTTAACCATATTATCCGTAATTTAAAAACTCAATTTTTTTTAGTAGCTCGAGTGTTAGAAGTTAAAAATCAATCATTTAACAATAGTGTAGTTTTTAGGCTCGCTCACCATTTATACTCAAGCACATCACTAGTATAATTATGCAAGTTTAATATTTGGTCGGTGAATAATAATTTTCCAAGATTTGATCAATTAATTATTAGAAAAATAACAGTATTAGTGTGTGATGTAGTATTACTGTAGTTAGCTAGTTTACTAATTCGGTACTTTCTTGGCTAATAGTAATAATAATCCATTTCAACTTGTTGCCAAAGTCTTTCTCAGATTTTATCAAAAATTTGATTTTCTTTTTTATATAAATTTATTGGTTGCAAGTAGCATAAGCTGAATATATCTGTAAATTTTAATAGTCAATGCAAGCATGACAGATTTTATATGTACTTTTACTAGAACACTGTATCAACTGGACAATTTATTCTTCAGCAATGTAACTCTTCGGTATTTGTAAGTTACCTAGTTTTAAATCATATTGCTGAAATCACATTTCTAATCCAATGGCTTTATAAAATGCATAAAAATTGCATTGATACTATAAATGTAATATAAGGCTATACATTCATAATTCTTGTATTATCACTGTTTCAGTTCACCTCTATTTAATATATTGATGCACGTGTTTTGTTGGTATTAGATGCGTAAATATTACTGATGAAACTTAAAAAGTTGAAATCTCTTTAAATATAGACACACACAATACATACATACTTGAGGATGTATCCAATATACCATAAATTGTTAGTGTAGTAGCAGTTTGTGAAATTTGTATAGCTGAGTAGTCACCAGACAATCCACTCCTCCTTCAATTTTTGAAGGATCCAGTTTTTAAAGCAAAGTCGGAAGGCAAATGTGTTGGATGGTTATTTTCCTGTGCATACTTTCAATAGACTTCCTCTTTTATCGTAGTTTGTTTAAAAAACTAACAACAATTATGATTATAATTAATTTGCCATGCATGTACCTATTACCATATTTTATACATCAATGTCTGATATCTTTGTCTAAGTACAATACATTCATAAATTGAGCACCAGTTGAATAGCACCATGATTACTACTTCAGTCGTAGAATAAAGAATCTGCATTGTTGAGATTGTGGTGGTACGGACCGCCACATTCACAAACACACACTCTTTAATTGCGTGCACATTACAAGTCACCCGAACTCAAGTCATTTATTCGTCATCACGCACACCCTTACATCATTTCATTCCTATGTCGCGCGCATGCTCGTGGGTTCCCTATATATTGGCCTACGGGTATGCGCGACCTTTCAGTTGTGTCTCATGCTCTAAAGTCTCATAGCTAATCCTTGCCAAACCTCCGAATTGAGCCTTGGGGTTGGGAGAGGTTTGAAAGCCTCTAGCGGCTAAACTGTGAGAGAGACGTAACTCTGGTGGCGGCTCCTACTCGTCCGACCGACCTGTCACACCACAGCTGGTGCCAGCGGTGTCCGAGACGACCCTAACCATCGAACCATTCTTACTTAGAGTTCTTCTAGACATTTACCTTGTGTTCTTATCCTTTAGTCAAGCCCATTTTCGATTTTCTTACTTGTTCTTTCTTACTCAGGCTTTTCCTGTTCCGGCGTAGAGGGTTTCCGCCATTCAATTCAAGTTTAGCTCATTTATGACGTGTGAGAGCACTCCACTACTTCATCTTTGGCATTCCCAAGAGATAACGGCAACGCGCAACGTCTTTGGCATCCCCAAGAGACTCCTACTCCCTTGAACATTTGATTTCTTCAACTTCAACTCCGAGCGCAAGTTTATTTGTTTTATTAGTGCATCTGTAGTTGTTTCATTCTGTTGCTGAGACGTTGTAAATTGTGTTATACTTAAGGCAGTGTGTCACTTTCCTCATTCCCTATCTATTATCATTTGTTATGGATACCACACTCCGTTCTGGTAGACGTCTCCATTCCTCTTCCCGTTCTCATGACCCTGACTCTCTTTATCCGAATCCTCAGAACTCTATGTCTCCTCAATCTTATCCATCTTACTCTGCTAGTTCTCATCATGAGGCATCCCATAGTGTGTCTGATTCAGTCACCCTTAGAACTACTGAGGACTCTGATGATGTAACTCCCAAAGAACCTTTACCAATTGAACCCAATGCTAGTACTGATTTAGTTGCCGAAATGACTTCCGTTAATGACAAGGCAAAAGAGTTAAACATTGACCTTAACACCTTCTTACTTCATCAGTGTTTGTCTAGTAGACCTACCACTTATGTTCAGGCTCCTCCGGTTGATCCCAATAGCCCCGACAAAATTGTCAAAATAATTGGTAAAATGTCAGAAGGTGAGGACATTGTTGTCTTCCTGAATAGATTCGAATTAGAACTTGGATCCAGACGTATTGATTTAGATGACTTCCGCCTTTATTTGCCTCAATGCCTTTCCGGCCCTTTCAAGGAAGCTTACTACAACAATTTAGGCTTTTGCCCAACCTATCAAGATGTCCGTGTTGTTCTCCTTAATGCTGGTGGATATTCTCTAACTGAGTGTCTCAATAGCTTTCCGCTCAAGTTTAGACCATCAGGTAACAAGACCCTTATCCAGTGGTACAATAACTGGAAATATAAATTCCACATTATTCTCAGTAAATTACCCTTTGCCAGAGATGTCAAGGCTAAATGTCTTTCTGAGATTGCTGATATGATGGCCACTGTCAGCGTAGTTGCTGGCTTACCCCAAGATCATAGGGACGCAGTCCTTAATAGACCTTCCTTGTCCAACAGTCAGTTTATACAAGACTGTAATGCCTGGTACTTGTCTTCCTCTCAATTTCATTACAAAGGCAATTACCCTTTTAAATCAGTCCAGTCATTTTCCAATCAAGGCCAGACTTTGGTAAACAAGTTTCATTCCCCCCAGCAACATGCTAACTCTCTTAATCATCATCCTAGCCATTCTTTGACCCCTCCTAGAAATCCAATTCCCAGAAGAGACATCTCAACTGTAGTTTGCTTTAAGTGCAATCGCTTAGGGCACTACGCCAATGAATGTACTTCCCATCCTCCTTTCCTAAACAGGCAGTCACCAAATCCCGATCCTAATCATCCTAACAGGCAACCTAACCCTACCCAACCCGACCCTAACCCTCCTAAGCCTATCCCAGTTCCCAGATCCTTCTCCAGACCTGTCAGGAAAGTTGACGCTCCTGAATCACTTCCCGTTCTGGACCCTGTTGTTGAAACTCCCCTGAATCATTTTGAGGAGGATGACTTGATTACTTACGGTACCATAAACGGCATTGAAACGCCCATAGTCATTGATTCCGGTGCCAAGATATCCCTTATCTCGGATGACTTCATTGAGTTAGATTATAACCCAGTCAGATTTGTTACCATTTCAGGCATTTCTCAACAGTCTAAGTCAGTCCCAGTCTTCTCACTCCCAGTTTCTTTGCCTACACTTCAAGGCTCTTGTCAACTTGCAGTAGACTCACGTCTACCACCCAAGACAGTTTTATTAGGCTTAGATTTTGGCTTGCGAAACATTTTAGACTTGATTAATCACCTCAAAGCTGATCCGTGCCCAATCTTGACAGTCACTAGGGCTATGCAAGAAATGTCGGATCTTGCAGACAGTGCAGCCGAAGCCTTGCACATTTCTGAGGGAGCTAGCCCTATACCACTTGATCACATCCCAGATATACAGATTCAATTTCTGATTCTGATCATTCACCTGATTCTTCTCATGTTCACATCCCTTTACCCAAGGACATTCCCACACTCACATTTGATGGGGTTACAAAGCAAGATTTCATCTCATTACAGAAAGATGACCCATCATTAACACCCTTGTGGGATCATGCCCGTAAATCAGAGAAACATTTTTTCATCGTAGATGACATGCTCATGTGTACTACATCCACTCTGAACTCAGTATCTCACGCCCTTGTCGTTCCGACCTCACTCAGGTCTAAGGTCCTTATAGCAGCCCATGAAGGCTTAGGACATGGTGGTGTGAATACCACTAGGTCACTTGTAAACAGACATTTTACGTGGCCAAATCTCGCGGCAGACATTAGGCGACATGTCATGTCCTGTCGTAAGTGCACTGTTCATAACAAATCTGGAGGCAAGAAACTTCCATTAGTTGAGCCAGAAATTATTTCTCAAAGGTGCGAGAAGCTCGCATTTGATATTGTGGGCCCCTTACCGATCTCTAAACAGAAATTCAGATTTATTTTGACTTCTATTGAGATGGCCTCTGGCTTCCCATTCGCCATACCACTGAGATCATATACCTCTGACGAAACAGCCAAAGCTATCCTGTCTATTGTCTCAATCTTAGGCTCACCTCTCGTTATATTGACCGACCAAGGTAGTAACTTCATGTCTACCACACTCAATCATCTCAAAAGCAAGTTACACATGTCCTCTATCCGTACATCGGCATACCATCCACAATCTAATGGTAGATTAGAGCGGTTTCACTTGACTCTTAAGGTTATGCTTGCCAAGTGTATAGAGAACAGGCAAGATTGGCCGTTAGCGTTGGATTTAGTCCTCCACTTTTCTAGGAATACACCCAATTCCAGGCATGGGTTTACGCCCCATGAGTTGTTATTCCTGAAACCGACTCCGTTTATTTTGTCCACTCTCAAATCAATTTGGACATCTAGTTCCCAGCCGTCAGTGAATTTACCACAATTCATTGAAGATCTTGACAATCTCCTCTCATGTCAAACTCATCATGTCAAATCCACTCTTTGTTCAAAGTCTCTTTCCAATCGCGTTGCTAAGGAATCCCAATTAGTTGCTAATTTCAAAGTTGGTGACGTAGTTTATAGGCGCAACCCTGGACACAACAAATGTCTTGACGCCTCTTGGGATGGACCCTTTATCATTATCAAATTGCTCCCACCCGTTAACTGCTCCATTACCCCTCAAGGGAAACGCAGTAAACCAAAGGTTGTCCATTTGTCACAACTTAAGAAAACATTAACTGTTCACAGAACTTTACTTGTGCCTGAAGAGAATGTCATTGATGAATTCCGTACACCAGTTAACACCTCTGAACCTATCAATCTTTCACCTTCTCAGAAATCAGAGTTAGCATCCACTCTCAAAAGCTTCCCAGCCGTGTTCACTGATATACCCGGTCGTACTCCTCTGGTAGAACATTCCATTTCTGTCACTAACTCCACACCTATCTGGTCTCCCTCATACTCAATTCCTCTGGCTTACCAAGAAGCGTTTAGATCAGAAATCGAGACAATGCTTGAGTTAGGTGTCATTGAGCCTTCTGTGTCTAAGTGGGCAAGCCCACCAATCCCCGTTAAGAAGAAAGACGGCGGAATTCGCATTGTGATAGACTTTAGGAAGCTCAACCAAGTAACTGTAAGAGAACCCTTTACCATGCCATCCATAGATGACATAATCTGTCAGCTGGGCAATGCTTCTATTCTGTCCAAGATGGACTTACTTAAGGGCTTTTACCAAGTCCCGATGGAGGAAAGCTCAAAACAGTATACGGCTTTTACATGCCTTCAAGGAAAATTTCAATTTAAGGTTATGCCCTTCGGCCTTACAAATGCCCCTTCCACATTCCAGTTGCTTATGCAATCTGTGCTTAGAGGCTTAGAATCATTCTGTCTCCCTTACATTGACGACCTTGTCATCTTTAGCAATTCCTTCGACGATCACCTCTGCCATATATCGGCTGTTCTTTCCCGTTTGACTTTTGCTAACTTAACCGTCAAGCAAGAGAAGTGTTCTTGGGCATTCTCATCCTTTGATTTTCTTGGATTCCACGTTGGTCGTAATCGTTTGTCGATACCAGCCGATAAAGTCTCCTCAATTTCTTCTTATTCGTTGCCCCTTACCAAATCGAGTCTTCGCTCGTTCCTCGGACTTATAACATTCTATTCTCGATTCATTCCTCATTTGTCACATTTCACTACCGTTCTCAACCGTCACATGACTAAGACATGTCCAGAAAAGATTGTATGTGATGACGACTACACTGTATCATTCCATTCTATCATTGATGCCATATCACATCACTCCTCACTTGTAATCCCCAATTGTAATGATGCTCTGTCTGTGTTCTGTGATGCGTCCTTTCTAGGTATTGGCGGTACTTTATGTGTATTCCGGGATGATAACTGGATCCCAGCCGAGTTTTACTCAAGGCAGCTCTCCCCTGCTGAGAAGAACTACGCCATACTTGACCTGGAGGCAGCAGCACTCCTGGCTACCATTGAACATTTTCGATATCAGTTGGCAGGCCGATTCTTCAAGGCCTTTACCGACCATCGACCCCTTACCAACATTCTCACGGGTCAAGCCCCTTCTTCTCGACTGACGAGATGGAAAATCCGTCTGATGGAGTACAACTTTGAAATCCATCATGTCGAAGGCGTCGCCAATCCCGTCGCAGACGCTCTATCAAGACAGTCCAGGTCAGAAGAAGACTAGCCCGTACTATCGCCAAAGAACTGAACTCTGTTATTATTAATTTGTGTATGTATGAAGGTCTTAATTATTTGTTTATTGTTTACTTCCTGTTTTGTCTCGTGTCAGTAGCACCTTACCCATTGTAGCTCTCACTCCTCAAGGGGGGGGAGATGTGGTGGTACGGACCGCCACATTCACAAACACACACTCTTTAATTGCGTGCACATTACAAGTCACCCGAACTCAAGTCATTTATTCGTCATCACGCACACCCTTACATCATTTCATTCCTATGTCGCGCGCATGCTCGTGGGTTCCCTATATATTGGCCTACGGGTATGCGCGACCTTTCAGTTGTGTCTCATGCTCTAAAGTCTCATAGCTAATCCTTGCCAAACCTCCGAATTGAGCCTTGGGGTTGGGAGAGGTTTGAAAGCCTCTAGCGGCTAAACTGTGAGAGAGACGTAACTCTGGTGGCGGCTCCTACTCGTCCGACCGACCTGTCACACCACAGAGATGTATGTTCACTCTGATTAGTCCACAGATGAAGGGGCAGTAGTTGGAACCACTCTAATAATGTCAGTGGAAAAACTGATTGTTCTTCGAGTAAATGACTTCACATTGGCCACTCCAAATATAAGTAAGTAAAAAATTTAGTGCACCCATAATAACCCTCATAAATAATAGTGAGCTATAACATTAATTAATACTATAGTGATGTGCTTGAGCACAAATGGGAGTGAGCCTCTGCACAAACAAAATACTTCAAAAGAATTTATCAGTCCATTAATAAAAGTTTAAGTATACGTAGCCGTTGTGACCATACTTTAGCTAACAAATTCAGAACTACGTTCTTACCTCAATTTCCCAAGTACTGTTATCTTCTGTAGTCTCTAATATTCTGACTATCTGACTTACCAGTAGCTCATGACAACAAGCATTCACAGCTACGGTAATATAAACGGCCGAGTTTTTGATATTACATCTGGTAAAGGGTCTCAATACCATGGTAACGTTTCGCCATAACATTTTGGACTTGAAAAAACAAGAAGTTCTAAAGAATTATTGCACAGTGTAGAGTCTAACAGTAAGTTTTGCATCTTAAATATTTAGAAACAACCTAATACGAAGGGGCAAACAGTTTAATTTCCTTGAGTGAAACGGGATTGTTACTACACCAAAATATTCTGTTCCGTGGAGGTGTGGGAAGGGGTAGACCATGAAGTTCAAGGAGCCTGCCTTGATAGGTTACATAAAACTACAATATTATTAAATGGTGTAGTTTACCTGCTTACTTCATGGACAAAAGTGGATTCTATTATACAACAGTTGACAATTAATTATAACAAATAAAAAAAGAATTAGTTACTTTCTTACTTCAATTTTCTGAGTAATTGTAGATTCTGTAGCATCTAATTTAAGCCATTCGGACTATCTAAGTTAACTCTTGACAACAACCTCTCAGCTACAAAAATATGGCCAGAGTTATTTGTATAATTTAGCTAACAAATATGGAATTGCTTACACATGTAACCAGTCGCAGTAACTTTTTAGGACTTGAAAAACAAGCGTCTCACAGGAATTGTCTCACAATTTGGAGCCCAAGTTTCAAGTAAGATCTTAATGCTGTAGTATCAGAAGAAAGTGGGGTCAAGCCTAAAAAGCTGTGTTTTGGGGAGAAAAAACGGCACCCACGCGCGCATTTAAGGGGCATATATGCAATCATACATACATATATATAATATATATCGAACATGATTCAGTCATTTTCGGCTGAAATAATTATAATAATAGGAAATTTTGCTCTTTTAACAGAGTCGAAACATCGGGTTAAATTACAATTAAAAATATTGGCTGTTAAAAGGAGAAAAATTTCCTATTATTATATCGAACATACCCGATTTTGCATTATACACTCCTTATACTGTCTCACTCGCTTCGCACGCTCGATAATAACATACAGGAGTTTCAATTGTGTTACCCCTGAGAGTGTCTCGCTTGCTCGCCAAATAGTATTTTTAAGATAGTAATACTTAATCTTAATATAGATTATTATAATGTATGTTGGAGAATATATTGGATTGCACTATATTGGGAATTTGAAACCTGCATTCTCTCTTCTTGGTGCCTCGAAACTATTTAGAATTGCTGAGATTACAGTTATAAATTTAAAATCTAATTCAACAGGGTTTTTTTTAGTAAACTGCCCTTCGCTAATGATTATAATATCCATATAATATTATATGTATACTCATTGCACACTCTCTCATGTATTAGCTACTTGCCCATATCGTGTTGCATTCTCTTATAATGTATGTGTTGAATTGTGATTTATTGAATAATGTAGAAGTGAAGATCATAACAGTACCAGCCAGTCAGTCAACATTCACGTTCTCTACTGCTGAATGTGAAAGATGGGATCCTCCGTATGTTAGCATTTCATTGCCTCTCAATCGCCTCCTCAAGTTTGCCACAGATGATGTCTTCAGGCTATTCATAAGTGTGTATCGCAATGTCTCAAAGATTCTTCCTGAAGGGATTCCAGACTTGCCTGGGTAGGATATAGCAATAGTAATAGATTGAATTGAAAGAGAACCAGTACAGGGAAACTACATACTATATAACATCTAAATTATTGTTCTTTTGTGAAATTGCAGCACTTTCTCGTGTACTAGCTACTAGCTATTGTATTTTAAAATGATCAAATCAAGTATATATATATATATTTTTTGCTATTCTACAATTAGTATGTGTAGCATAATATATCATCCATGGGAATACAGCCTATACGGTGTAAGGAATATAACCTATAGAAGTTAAAAAGTTTATTTGACATAAATTATTATGTTACTCAATATCACTAAAACAGTCTTGCATTACAGGGAAGCTTTTGCTTAAAATTCTACCTAAGTATTGATAAAAATCCATGGATAGACAACATTGACAATGCCATAGTAATTTTATTTTATTTATTGGACAGGCATATTACAAATAATAGATAATTATACTCTAACTTACATGTATACATCCTAAGCTATCACTGCACAATTATATAACTGACCCTGCTTATAACTTAACTAGATCCACACTGGCTTCAGATGTCTTTGGTCCTTCTCTGTTGTGTGACAGTGGAATATGTCCAACAAGCAACCTATCCTTGTCAAAGCCAGTAGTTATAACCTTTGAACATGATGAATTAATCGCTGTAAGTTTTTAAAATATTCTAATTTCATTAAATTAATTTTCTTTTATTTCATGCTTTAGGAAAGGCTGAAGACTAACTCATCATTGACAACATTTTGTGTATTCTTAGACATTCAAGCAGAAGCTAGGTAATAAATCTATAGTTAAAATAACCAAATGGTAAATTATTGTGAGTCATAAAAGGGTGTGAACGGCTTCATGAACTAGCTATCAGTGAATGTAATTTTATGTCAAAAAAACATAACTTTTAATTTGATTATGCCCTATTTTATATTATTGCAAAATTATTACACTATACTAAAATACAAATGAACAAATAATCATGGGATATTTATAATAATTATAAGCATAAGCTGGTTTTGTGTTATGTGCGTTGGATGTTGCTGACAGACTTATGTGTCTTTAATTAGTGGTCAAATTCTTCGTCAAGGTCTCTGGTCACAGAGAGGATGCACAACACGCATCTCTTCCACATCTAGGACTGTTTGTGAATGCAACCACCTCACTCATTTTGCCATACTGCTCTCAGCCAAGCCTCCTAATTTTGGGCGTGGCGTCACTCTTTCTCTCACTGCTATTGTCTATGTTGGAGTCATAGTCTCACTCGTCTCAATGGCAATCATAATAGCTGTGTTCATACTGTTGAAGTAAGTTCAATCCTACAAGCTTCATTAATTTCTAAGTGTCCTACTGATTGTAGTAAAGATGACCTTTTTGGAATATACAAATGCAAGACTTTGATTAGTTTGTGGTATAAAATGTTATAACTAATATTTCAAATAATTTTTTTTTTTAATGTTATAGCTGATATTATAAGTAATATTTTTTTTTAATGTTATAACTAATATTTTAAATACAAATACAAGTGCGAATATTTTAAGTAATTTTTTTTTTTAATGTTATAACTAATATTCTAAATAATGTTTTTTTAATAAAGAGAAAAGGGGGAAAAAAAGAATAAATACAAAAGGGGAAAAAAAGAATAAAAAAGAAAAATATTTAAAGGGTTAGTTTGTTCTCAGCATGGTATAATAATAGCATTTGGCATAACGAAGAATTATCATGTAGTGATTATAAACTGGAAAAAACCAACAAACAATTACTCCATTTAAATATTGTGTATCTAGGAAACAACGTGGGTTTAGAGGATATATTCACATCAACCTCTGTATAAATCTCTCAGTGGCACAAATCCTATTCATTGCTGGAGTAGATAAGACAGGGAGACCAGAAGATGGTGTTCCTGGTCACTGCAAATTTGTGGCAGTCCTTCTCCACTATTTCTTTCTTACTACTTTTATGTGGATGCTAATGGAAGGAGCATTTCTTTATCTTGCTCTCGTCAAAGTCTTTATGACAAACACAAAAAAGTATATCATCCTTTTCACAGCACTGAGTTATGGAATTCCCCTGGTTTATATGATTTTACTTACCATGCCTTTAGGATTTGGTCTATCAGAGCATCACTATGGATATAAGCAGGCGTAAGATTTAAATTATTTTATAATTTGTTGTTAATTATGATATTATGATACTTCAGATGTTTTCTTAGACCAGACGGTCATTTTACTTTGGCATTCATACTTCCTGTTATTGCCATCTTTGGTATAAACATTGGGTTCCTTGTGATGGCTTCAGTGATACTCTGGAAACAACAGAAGAAGCGAACATCAAATACAGAGTCCGCCAAAATTCTTAGTTGGGTGAAGGCTGTAATTTCTCTGACGGTAGTAATGGGCCTAACTTGGATCATTGGTCTTTTGGTAGTGGAGCTAGAAGAGCTTGCGCCTGTTGCAGTGGCGTTTCAGGGATTCTTCATACTCCTTGTACTGGTCGTGTTCACAGAAGCAGTGCGCAATGACCTGAAGGCGGTTTTCTTAAGCAAATCTGAAAAAATAATGAAAAAGTTTTCTGGCAGTGTTACTGAAGAAAGTGTAAGTTTGATTGCAGTATGATTCAAGAGAACTAGATAATATCCAGGGGTGATGGAATGGTGGGGGGAGGGACGAGGAGAGCTCACGGTCCCCCAGATTTATAACTTGGGGGGGGGGGGGGGGGGGCACACAGTATGTTCATTTATTACACCTTGCAATTGAATTTCACAAAATTGATTGGCTCATTAGTTCAATTCTATTTTTAAAAAAAACATAAAAGCAAGCTGCTTATCACAGTCACAGACTACAGGACACTACTGCTGTCTTTATCTCAAATCATTTGTCATTGTCTTCATCAGTATAATTGGAATTATTGATGGTTATGATAAAAGTAGAGCACTAATAATTATTATGCTATTTTGATGCCAAACTTAAATTGGCAGACATTACTAAGGAATTGAAATGACGGAAAAACTTTATTGACTTGATAATTATTTAAACTTTTACATCATATAATTTTCCATCCAATTTTACTTATTTCCGTTATTAAATTATGTGTTCCAGTAAAATATATGGTTATTATGAGAGTAAATTGTTGTGTGATACAATGTGCCTCCTTCCCCTCTAATTTTAAACAACTTCCATCACCTCTGATACCAAACCACAATAGAAGTGACAATCATTAATTATTTAATATTGGCTTGCAATTAGAAACATTAATGATACTGATATGACTTGTATTTCTTTAAAGGTGGTCACTAGCTCAACTAAGGAAAAGGAAATGGCTACCCATAAAGTTGATTCAAAGGATGAAGGTGATATGAAAGAGAAGAAATATAAGATTTGGACAAGAAACCCCAAAGAGAGTTCACTGAGCAACGATGACAGGAAAGAAGACAACAAAAAAGACAAGAAAGAAGGTAATAAAAAGGACAAAAAAGAAGACAACAAAAAGGACAAGAAAGAAGACAACAAAAAGGACAAGAAAGAAGAGAACAAAAAGGACAAGAAAGAAGACAACAAAAAGGACAAGAAAGAAGACAACAAAAAGGACAAGAAAGAAGGCAACAAAAAGGACAAGAAAGAAGACAAGAATAAGAAAAAAGGATATTTTTCTGCACGAAACCCAACATTGCAATAAACTAAGCATTATTATTAAACCAAAACTGTAGATGATGAGTTTAATGTGTTTGGTAGCATCTGTATTATAAATGAACTATAGTTATTACAAACATTGCTGACCCCACTCTTCTTCTTTTTTTAAGATTAGTCCTATGATCCAAATGACTGTATTGTACAAACACACAATTGTGCTTCAACACAATTGGGGAGCAAGTGCCTATATAGCTATATTTACGATTACAACACCTCAATACAGACGTTTCATTCAACCATATACTACACTGCATATAATGAGTAATGCATGCTCACAGCTTTGCAAAACGTTCTCATAACGCTTCCTCGTCGTCGCCACACCCCCTCGTGGGATACAGACGCGTGTAGTTTAACTCCTATCTCATTTAATTCTGTCCAGACCATTTCCGACTGAGAGGTAGCTATTGCAGACTGCGACACCAGTAACTACGTTGGTCTTGTGATACTCAGGGAAGGTTTAGTAGATCGTCTAGTTGAGAATAAAATAACGGTATAGTACGTCGATAGGAAAGCGTGCACTCTCACGCTAAATAGCTACTTGACATAATGGAAAAAGTGTGGTTAACCCTGTGTATAATTTATAACATTGCTAAAATAGCAGTGGGATCATCTAGATTTGCTTTACAAACATGTGGGAATAACACGGCCTATTACTGCCCCACGGACTTCATCTGCAGGACTAACAGAAATAACCGATGCTCTAGTAAAGACACTTGTGAGTATATCGACGATGATGACAAATGCTGGAGACATCCTGATGACCCTGAGGCGTACTTAGTACAACTGGGACGGGTAAAAGTTCGGGACTACATACCTAAATCAAAATTAGTATCTCACCATTACATAAATTACAAAGGCTTTACCTATGAATTTGGTTCTTATAGAGCACAGATTTTAGACATTAATGATTTTTTATACAAATACAGAAGAACATGTCATGATTGCTTGAAGCCTGTTGGCTACAGCTATTGCAGCTATGAAGATGCAAATCTTTTCGCTCACATGTGGACAATGAGAAAGTATCACTTGGTTGCAAATAACTGTCAGCACTTTGCCAAAGCCTTGACGAAGTTTTTAACTACAGGAATATGTTCTCGAAAAAGATCGCTTAGATCTAGAAAATATCTTCTTAAGTATTGGGCTGACAATATATTATTAGATTGTAGGATTGTATGTTGCCATGGAATATGGTCATCTAGTATATCTGTATTATTTCTGTCATTTACAACAATGTTGTCCATGTATACATACTGAAAACTGTTTAAATATTGTTTTCATACCATTCTCCACCTAAATCTAATAACTAGCTTTGTGGTATTTAGTAGCTCATCTAACATTATGATAAATTAAATTTCAGTAGAAAAAAATTTGTTTTTCAATTAATAAGGGGCATTAAACAAACATAGCAGTACACCTGGATCTAAATCTGTTTTTGAAGTTTATTATTATTATTATTATTATTATTATTATTATTAGTGTTGTTGTTATATTATTATTATTATCTAGCTAAATAGGGGTTTATTATTGTTATTATTCTTATTATTGCTGTTTATAGCAGCGGAAGCTATAGCTACTGTTGCTAACACACACGCACCTCTTCCTAGCAGCAGAAGCTAACTATTACACGCGCCTATTCCTAAACGCTCCTTTTTGCCTCCTATTGAGAGCAAAATGAGAGAATTCGCATTTTACATCGCCACAATTATTTTTGTTAGTATTTTCCATACTCTTACAGTTTCAGGGAGTAGTGGATGTACCCCCAACATTCCAGTACTACCGTTCCATTACGTACTCCGAAAGCATTACGTTCTATTATGGAGACTCATGAACCTAAAAACTACTTACAAAGATGGAGATCGATTCTGGAACCGTGAGAGGTGTCTGCCAGAAGGGTGTTACAAAAAATTTACATTGCTATATGATAAACGTGGTCCCTCACGGCTAGTGGTATCTTGTGATGGAGACGATATATATTATAGCTTTGACCATTATAGTTCATTTACTAAAATTATTGGTTTTAAACTTGGTGGACACCATCCTTTGAGCTTTAGCGGAGTCTTGCCTGTACGCGGAGACAATATCCAACTTTATACTTCGTTCATCATCACATATTATTTAGGGTATATTATTGTTAAAATATAGCTACTGAAGAATTCAAATAAAATATTTCTTCCTTCATACAAATCTGTCTTTTGATACATATTTATTAACTGAGAACTTTAAACAATTACTTTTAGCCAGTAAAAATCTGCAGATGAGTTTAGAAGCAGTCTACTCACTAGGAATTCTTATATTTTTTGATAAACTTAATGTAATGGTTGGTATGAACCGTATCAATCCTTCCCCTCTCATCGTACCGGAATACAGGGACTGTATCAGAACATAGCTAGTTGTCAAGTTTTCGTATCGTGACAGAAGAACCCATAGCCCCTCTCCCTCTAATAGCATTGTTAGGAAAGGTAGGTACGTTCAAATCGTGCTTCATTATCGATTTCGTTGTCGTTACGTCCTATATTAGCTAGTTAAACGCCGCGCAGCAATTGTAGTCTCTCCCTCAGTAACACCCGCTACGATAGCTCCCTCGAAGGCTAAGCCTAACTTGTACTGATGACTACAAGACCATTCGCTCAGGTATAGGATCATCTATAGTAATACGCTTGTGTGCCAGTAGCGTTGACGACGGCTGTTGACCGACAAAGGTTACCGACTACAGTGTGTGCAATTCATGAATATTGCGATGTAGGGGTTGGTAAAGTGTCATCATCACCTATAAAGCGTGAAGTTCTACCCAGTCTATATAGAAGGGAAAAAAATAATCCACTTGTAATTCGAATCTGGGACCCTCAACTTCGCGGTAACACACACTTACCATTAAACAGTCCAAAATTACCAGCTTTAATTCTTGGAGTGCCTCTTCCTTTCTTCCTCTTTTTTTTCTTTCCATTTGCTGAACTGAGTTGGGGAAGTTAACCATAGTCCTGGTGGATTCTACCACAAATAAGGCTGACTAATGTAATACTTCACTGAAGAAATGAAAAATACACAGAGTACACAAAAATACTTTATGTTTGGCGTTTCTAATTAGCCAAACTTACATTCAGCGTAATGGTGTGGCGGAGTAAAGCGTCGTCACATTCTGTAGTCTTGCGTAAGCCAGACCCTTTTGGTTCGAATTACAAGTGGATTATTTTACCACCCAGTTCGTGCGTAGATGAACCTTACCGGTCGTTGTCTATCTTTGTCTACCTTTGTCTACCTTTGCCTACCTTTGCCCACCTTTGCCTAATTTCACCTCGTACCTCCCTTCTACCTCCTTTTGGACTCCCTACAGTGGAGGTTAAAACCTGCTCAAGGTTCGCCTTTGTGCTGTGCTACGAATACAGGTTTCGACGACCCTTTCCATGTCCCCCAAGCCTTCCCTCTCCCGATTTTGCTGCTGCAATGGTACCGCCAAATGCCTCCGGTGCTCCTGTAGCCACAGCGGCAAGGCTTGCTCTAGGTGTCTACCTGGGGACCTGGGAACTTGCAGGAACACTCTTCCAGGGGAATTTCCTGCTCCTCCTGAACGTGGTGGTTCTCTTCCCCCTCTATTTCCTCTTCCACCCTCATCCCTCCCCTCATTAGCCCCCCCCCCCCCCTGCCCTCCCCATCTCTATCTTCATCCCATCCCCCTTCTCCTCTTCCCACCCTCCCTTCCCTATCCACCATCTTTTGCTGCCATGTCCCTACCCTCCACCATGTTCTCAAGGGTGTCAGAGATCCCTCTTTGGGCTCCCTCTCTCAGCGACTGCCTCTCAGGGGTTACCTCTTCCCCAAATGACTTGTCACAATGGGCCAGCCTTGTCATGCTGCCAAAGTGTGTGCTGACAAGCCCTGCTTCAGGCTCTTGATTACAATGGCGTGAGATTGTCAAGGTGGTGAAGGCCTGTCTTCAGCGCTGGTCTGAATATGACTTTGGTTCTCTTTGATCAGATGCCCTGAAGTGTGGCCATTCCCTCTCCACCCACGGGTTCTCCTGGTTCTGCTCGATCCTCCAACATCAAACGAGCTAAGACTGCTGTTCAGAATTGTCTTTACAGCAAGGCCATTCAAGCCCTCTCTTCAGAGGGTCTGGCTTCTCCTTCTCCAGCTATCTTGGAGGAAATGCAAGACAAACACCCCCAGGATGATCCACCACTCTTATCTTGTGGTCCCACTCCACCTCTGGTATCAATCTCTGAGCAGGCTGTTTTAAAAGGAGTGCATTCATTTACTAACTGCTCTGCTCCTGGACCTTCCGGTCTCCGTCCGAGTCACCTTCTGTCCTTCACCTGACCGTGCCGCTTTGTTTCTCACCTCTCTTTCAAGGTTATTAATCTCCTCTCCTCCAGTCAGACTCCATCTGCTGTTCTCCCCCTGCTATGTAGTGCTACGCTTCTGACTTGCTGCAAAAAAATCTGCTCTCTGTCGACTAACATCGAAATGCCTCTCCACTGCTGTTCACCACACCTCCTTCTCTACCTAGACTCCCCTACAGCTTGGAGTTGGCGTAAAAGGAGAATGTGAAGCTATTGTGCATGCTACCTCACATTTACTATCACCTGACCTCCCTGCTGATCAACGCTGGACTCTTCTCCTGGATTTCCGGAAAGCTTTCAACAGTATCAACCACCATGAGGCTATGTTCTGTGAAATTCGACTGGGTGTTCCGTCTATCACAGCCTGGTTGGAGTCATGCTATGCCTGTCATCCTCTCCTTTTCTTTGGCGATGACCTCCCTCGTCGGGTGCAGCAGGTAGATCCCTTAGGCCCTCTTGGATTTGCTGTCACTCTCCATTCCCTCATAGAGAGGATCAAGACCAGCATTCCTAACCTGAATCTTAATGTCTGATATCTTGATGACGGCACCCTAATGGGGTCTCCTGATAATCTTGCTGCTGCCCTTCACATCATAGAGAGCTTTGGACTCCCCTTCAGATTACGCCTCAACTGCAGCAAATTCCTCCTTTACATCCCAGAATCTCAGGACATCCTATCTTCTCCACTGCCTCCTGAAATCCCCATCACTCGCCATGGTTTTTCTCTCCTGGGCTTCCCAGTAGGCCCACCAGAGTACTATGAAGAGGTGTTCCAGACTAAGTTGGCCAAGCTGCAAACCACACTTGACGCAGTTCATGAAATGGGGGATTCTCAGATGGAGGCTACTCTCCTTTGTTCTTGTCTGGCACTTCCTAAGGTAACTTTTGTACTTCGTGCATGCCCCCCATGTCATATTGCTAACTCCACCAAAGCCTTTGACGCTACCATTCATCATACCCTGGAAAACATCATTGGTGGTTGGTGGCCCCCTTTCAGAATAGTCCGGGGGGGGGGGGGGGGGGAGAAGCTAGCCTCTCTAGTAATAAGGGCAGCCTTAACTTGTGAAGCACTTCTAAGCATGCACCAGCTGCTTACCTAGCCTCCATCAGCAGCTGCCAGCCCCTCTTCCTGAGGATAATTGGCCAACCCCTTCCATTCTTCCCCACACATCTAAGCCTCCATACAAGCCCTTGCTATTGCTGCCAACCACCCAGACTGGCAAGGTTTGGGTGACATAGATGTTTCCCTGCGGCAGAAACACCTACCTGTCCTGTGCCATCAATGAGGGAGTGTCAGAACACCTACTAATCTCAGCCCCCTCTTTACAGTTAAGAGCACTAGCTCACTCCACCCACCTGCCCCACTCAGGAGACTGGCTAAAATGTGGTACCTCTGATCATCTGGGTATCCATATCCATGATAGGGAGTTTTCCTGCTGTTTGCGATACTGGCTAGGTGTCCCGCTTTTCAGCTCTGTGTGTAATGGACAGGCTGACTAATCTGGTCACAATGGTCGTCCTGCTGCCCTAGACATACACGCCATCAGCCACCTACAAAGTAACAGTCTGTCAGAGGCTTCAGTATCTCCAGGGCATGCACTTCGAGTTAGTGTCCAACGCAATCTAACTTGCTGGGGTGAGACCTACTGTCTGGGCTGCGGTGAAGACGACATCATGGATGGCATTATGCCTTAAGATTCTGTTACCGTTACCACCACGGCCAATTTGGTGATGCCATGCTGGGAGATATATGTTGGCCAGTCTAAAGGAGGAGTTGGGAATGAATCCAGGAGACTCTCCTACAGCCTCTTGGCTTGCAGCTCCCTGAGCATTGACTTTGTTCCCCTGGTTGCCGAGAGTCTGAGAGGCCTTGCTGAGGACACCATCTCCACTATTCGCAACATTGGGAGAGCCGCCATCAACAACCGAGTCGGCACCCACAGCTCCATCTCAATGAAACACCTCTTCGGACGGTCGCTGTCGCTTTGTGGCGAGGAAACGCTAGAGCCTGGCTTTACCAATAGGGCCTGCTGGATTATGCTCGAAATTTTTAGAATTATCTTTTTTTTATTCTAAAAAATTGAGCTATTATTCCAAAAGAAGAGTTTTCTAGACATTTTCATAATAATTCTCTTATTATCTATAATTAGAAATACAGTCTCTTCTCCCTAATAGTCCACTAGTGGGCACGGGGTGTCAGGGTGGACTATTAGAGAGAATGGACTATTACAGAACATGAAAATATTAGTTTGTATTACATCATCTTAAATGTTCATAGGCTGCTCAGTGCACAAAGTATTGTCAGCTAGTTTAAAGAAATCTCTAATCACAGTCTGTCTGGTGTTCAATTCAAGCTTCTCTTTTTTTTCAGTTCCAAAACTAACTTTAGTAAGCATACTGGTAGGGTCATCTTCTTGCAATGAGGAAGTCAGATGCATTAAATTCTCAACCATTCTCAAACTTACATCCAAATCAGTGCTATTCAAAATGCCTTTACGATTCACCTCGCTAAGCTCTTTATTGCTTTCGTCATCGGTATGGGTACCACTCTCTGAGTTAGTTGGTGGATCACTTGTACTTTCAAGAACATATATAGCTGATGATACCTTCCACTGTCCTGACGAAGCTGAGTGGCATGCTATAGAGGAAGAATATTGGCCTTAAGCCAACAATTTGCTACAGTCGCCTGGGTTAGGGAATCCCATGCTTCGTAAGCAAGTGATGCAGCATCAAGAAGATTAGATGAGTAAGCATGATCCAGGCCTCGCATGCATGCTACTAGAGCTGTCCCAAGCTGTCGTAGCTCGTCATAATTTTCAAGGTTTTTGACCATGATGTGAAGAAGCTTACTCTTGCAGTTAGCCTTTAGTGAGGCAGGAAACAGGAATAGGCTTTGGTCTGTTGCGTAATAGGGTAACAAAGGCAAGCACTTTCTCTTCAATTGCACTATAATGAATAGGACGATTGCGTTTGAGATTAGCAGGTGAGTTATAGAGAAACTTCTGCTTCAGGTATTTTGCTTTCCAAAGCACCCTGTTGATTGTTTTCTTGGTAACACCCAATTTTTCTGCTAGTTGAGTTTGGTTTACCCAATTCAGGGTTCCAATAGTCTCAGGCTTAAAGCCTCGCTTTTTGGTCTCATCAATAATCTCACACTTTTTCTTGAGGGTTAACTCAACTCTGGAATTCCTTGCACTTATAGCTGAGCTGGTGTCTGCTTCTTACCCTTCCTTATGAGGATACTTGCTTCAGGTGAGCTGGCACCTGTCATTTATTCATAACTGAACCTGCTAATTAACTGTAGAACTAGATCTGGTAATAGTAGCTCTAACTATGAATGCAGCTGCACACATGATGCATTATAATTACTATTAGGGAAGTGGACTATTAGGGAGAACATGATATTGTGATGATTGCAGTATAGCTAGCTAGCTGTATAGAGTTGGCACGTTGTGAAATGAATCGGTAAGACTATCAGTCTCTTACTAATCTTTCAGTGAAAAGCTTGTTCATTGAATGGAGAAAAAAAACATGCTCTGCTGCAGCTGAAAACAGTTCAATTGTGAGAAACCTTACCAAACATTTAGGGGAAATGTGGATTATGGCATTAAAGAATTTAATATGCTCGGCAGTGGATCCACATTCTCTTCCCTTCGCATTTTGTAGGTCAGCTGGTAATAATATACATTTTTTGTCAATTCTAATGCAGTATGGTTGTTGAGTTGCTCAAGAAGAGAATCCACTTAGCATAATTCTCAATATGACTTGTTGACTCTGAGCCTGACTGACAGCTCTCCCAGATTTCAAACTTTTTTTCTTTCATTTTGGTAATACAATAACAGAATGGCCAACACAACCCACCAGTTGCTTTAATCAAGTAATAAAGATCTACCTCATAACCACATTTCTATATACATGTTTATGTCCTTTATTGTAAAAGAAAAGGAGGGGGAAAAAAGCACTATTAATTTTCTTTTGTAATTAAGGATTACATCATGGACTGATTATTCACAATTTTCCTTTATTATTCTCCTAAATGGCTATTAGCTTATTAGCTACAACTTTTCCTTCATTTTATTATTATTATTATTATTAAATACTATTATCAATTATTGTTATTAATATTTTTAGGCAGTGCCTATCTCTCATTCTCTGTCCTTTTAATTGCTTTCTCTTCCTTATTATCACCTTCTCTACATGTGGCCTCGCGTAGTCAAACTCCGAAGTAGGTAAAGGGTCTTTTTGCTTTCTTTTTTTTTACCCTGATAATAGTATTAATTGTGATAACAGAAGGTGCTGTGCTGGCTATACATGTTCCAAGCATGTATGTGTAGTTAAAGGACCCCATCAAGGGAGGGGTGCACCACAGGTTGGTGATGAATAGGCCCTGCCAGATTATGCTAGCATTTTTTCTGGAATAATAGACATGTAATAGCATAGTGGAATAATTCTAAAATAATAAAGTAGGTATAAGGGTAAATAATTTGAAACTGCAGGGGGGAAACCCTTAAAGTATCAATTACGTCTTAAATTAATGGCATCAATTGCTTTTTTACTAGCTACACATTCACCTACAATAGTACTTCAGTTTGTTACAACAAATTTTGTAAAACAGCAGCAATAGAAAATGTACTAGCTAGCTACACATAGCCAAGAATGCACCAACAACAAAAACCAAAGAATAAATCAATTTAGCTAGCTAGAGTGCAGGTTACCATTGTTTGAGACCTAACTCCATTCCTTTATCATAGCTACTCATTTTATAAAAGTCAAATTATTCTGATGGTATAACTAGCTGCAATAATTATGGATGTTCAAACTAGAGATATTGTCTGAACGATTGTACTTATTATAAATATTATTATGACTGAAACAAACATCCAAAAATGATAAAAATTGAGTGATTTCAAGTTGACTTCAACACCATCATCAAACATCTGGACAACAACACACACAAAAAAAATATTAATAGCTAAAGAGCATAAAATATCTCATACTAACTACTAAGAGAACTTGTGAAGAAAAGTGACATAGCCTCACCATTTTCTGCTAGATGGAAGGTCATTATATGCTGCACGTACAGACGGAAATAGCCAATCATCACCATGTATTTTAAAGAAATGTGATCCCATAAGTGAACTCCGAACATTTTCTGTACAATTGCGAAAATAATTGGCAAATAAATTGAAAAATGGAATAAAAACCAAGTCTAAAAATATATATTTTGACCCTATCCTATATAATTCTGACAACTAAAATACATTCCCCCCCTCTCTCTCTCTCTCTTTTTTTTTCCCTCTGACACCATTATTGAACTAAGCTAAAATATAAACTGACCAACATGTAATAGAAATGTTATTAGGAAAACCCAGAACCAATTAAGTAGCTACAATTACCTGGCACATTGGCAAAAAATAGCATTACACCTGCTCTTTTGAAATCGCTGATGGCCTGCATAGCAATAGATAAATACAATTTCTCAAAGTTAGACAAGGGTGTGCACTGAAATTACTGCACTCTACTAATTCCCAAGCATACAGCACCTCCTTACAATAATGGCTAAGTTTGACACTGTAGCTATAATGAAAGTTAAGGGTTTGCCTCATGCATAAACCACTTTTATAACTAGGATGAGCCAGCCTAATTATAATTCAAAGTATTTAGTATAAAATATGATAAAAAGTATGAGATCATTTAGAAGCTTTACTATTTAGAAGCAAGCACAGCTATTGACAATCAGTTTTAGCTCTTGAAAACTTCTTTATTCTCGTTTTTCCTGGTAGTAGCTCACCAAATTTGTTAAGGGTGCCATTGCACCCTTGGACCATGAAATTGGCCACAGTTGCTAGGGTGTGTTACTTCTGCTTTTGCCAGAGCTATTGTATTTCTGCAGGGCAGCAAGCTATTTGGAACATTTACCAAAAGTATAGACTGGAAATCTGACGCACCTCATATAATAGCCCCACTATCATTTAAACATCACAGCAGTACAATGGCAAAAGTTTAGAAGCAAATCTTTCAATATTTGTATATTATATTTACCCTGGTGTGTACATAATAACAATGAGTTTTTGTTCATTTTCTATTTAATTTTCTATTTACTCACCATAGCATGTGAACTATTAAAGACTATTTTCATAAATTTTGCATTTTAAAAATATGTCATTATTATAGAGTGTTTAAACAATTTTCTGCACATAATACTTCATCATATTATACCTCTTCCAAAGTTTTTATTCCTGTAAAATCAATGAAAGTAACAGAAGAAAAGTCAATTATTACAGTGTTGTGGAAGTTGCTATAGAACACACATACATACATACCAGACATAAATACACTTAAAACAAGTTCACCTAGTTGGTTTCTATTTTACATTAAATCTATAAAAGAATCTTCAAAGCTTTATTTTGACTTGGAAAAAAAAAAAAGGAAATAACATGATAATTTAGTTTCACTTGAAGTACCAGTAGCTTTTGACAATAAGTTCAGCTACCAAAACTGGCAGAGTTCTGGAAATGGGCTTCAAAGCCTTATTGCGATTAGGAAACAAGGAAGTAATATGAGCTTCAGTCAAACTCTAAACCTTACCTACTGCTAAAGTATTGATTAGCCTAAAGGTGAAAAATATCTCCACCTGTACCAGTCATGCATTACATAAATAAATAACAATAGATTGTCAGTTGACTGCCCCTAATATTGCCTCGCTCACCAAAAATCCCATTTAATAAATGGCAGAAAAAATATGTGGTACAGATGTTACTTAGGAACAATAAAATAAATTTTCATTCAAAAGAATTACGGTTTACAAGACAATCAAAATATTAAATATTAGATTAGAACATTCTCACTTAAACGGGTCTAGAGAGAAGCAAAGGAAAAATGTGAAAAACCTTAGTTGTCGCCAGGAAATCGAACTCAGGAACCCTGGCTTTAGCCACCAGTGCTCTAACCACTGGTGGCTAAAGAAGCCAGGGTTCCTGGGTTCGATTCCCCGGTGACAACCAAGTTTTTTTCACATTTTTCCTTTGCTTCTCTCTAGACCCGTTAAGTGAGAAAGTTTCAATCTAGCTTTTACGAAGGGTCAGAACTTGATAATACTAAATATCGTTTGTAATGCATGTACATGTTATCTTATTATCTTAAGGTCACAATATTTAAAGCACTCAATCATATATACCATGTCAATTCTAGTACCAATACCTGTCAGTAGTAATAGTAGTAGTAGTAGCAGTAAGACTGTCTCTTTCTTCAACATGATTGTCCAAAGATGAATAAGCTGCATCCCTTCTCTACGTAATATTAAAAAGCACTAACTAAAAGTATTCTAAAATACCTCTTCTACATACTACATGAACTATAACAAGAAATTCCAATAAGCAAGCAAGCAGCTTAACATAGCGTTTATAAGTAACTTTGGTCAAATGAAATGAATAATTAAACACGATTAGGCTGAACACAGAAAGATGTTTCTTTAAGCACTTACTCTATGGCAAGATTGGCAAGTTGAATGTTGTGGCAGCGTAAAAGCTTGAAATTGTAAATTACAAAGTATTTCAAGCTGTCGTCTGAAATTAATGGAGTTTACACTGCACAGTGGTGCTGGAAATCTTAGCTGCACCACTCCAGGTTTAGACTCCAACTACATCCCATAAAATATATTCATGTAATTAATGCCACACCGATAAAAAGTATGGCGCATTATGGAACTGAATAGAGAGTAAACCAATTAACAATTGGTTTCATTAAACTAAACAGTACTGTAGCTACATTTGTGATCATTTGTAATAAATGCATCATAATTAACAAAGTTGACTTCACCTCTTCAAAATTATCTGTAGGAGGAAAATCACCAAATTCATTCCACATTGCTGAGGAAGGAGGACTAAATACCAAGAAATTCATATATTTATATAGTTTCATTTACATACATTCTCAATTGAAACATATACAGTATAAATAATGAGCTCACTTGGGCTATCCCCTATAATTCCTAAAAACCTATAATTTCTAGCACCAAATTTTCTTGAAGCCAAATGTAGTGGTTATCAGTGCACTGAAGTACAAGAGTACCAGAGTCATTACAAAATAACTGTCAATTCACTGCTTTATCACATGCGCTACTGATAGAAAAGTGAACTTGACAATTTTATGTAATGCCTTGACTTAAATATGAGATAGTGCCCATCCCTTGTTTGACTTACTCGCCAATCCCAAACACTTGAGCTTACTTAATGAAATGAAAGAGTATTCACTTTTGACTACTTGTCTATATTCTTAGCTTACATAGTGTTAAGTAATATCTACAATTCACAAATTGAATTGAAAAAAAAAACACACATGAGATTGAAGTTGAACCTAGAGTTTTAAACAAAGTGAATATCACCTCATATGTAGATTCTAAGAATACCTAAAATATTCTCCTGTCCACTGAACTTGTTCTGCTCTTTTATAGCTATGTAAAAATCAGATTTTTTTTAAGCCTTACGCATTTACAGAATAATTCTGAGCAATACAGCCAAGAGAGAACTTGAGACTCCAATGGCCAGTCCATATTCTATACCAAGTAGAGCTGTGCTCAGAAAGCCAATGAGCCACACAATCTAAACATGTAAATAAATCACTGGATAAATGATCAAACAAGATCAAATATGACATGACAATTCAAATACATGTAACTACCAACCGTAATTCATGACTTAATTATGCATACCCTCACTAAATATCACTTAAGACACTTCTACACTTACCATACAGTTTTACTATCAAACTTAACAAGCACCAGTCCTCACAACAATGAAAATAGACACTTTGTGCAATAAAATTTAGTTGTAGCACTTACTCCATCCCATGCAGACAATTTGAAGTATTTGTGTACTTCTTTGATCTTCTTTAGTGATCCATATAAAGCCACCCAAACTATAGATCCCAAAATGGCCTAAAAACAACCATTTATAAAATAAATTAAACCATATAAGATAGTTTTTCAAAATTTGACAAAACCTTCGATTTCTTCTTAATAATGACAGAAAGTTACACAATTTTCAACACTATCATATCCATATTGCTATCAGTCAATACTAAAGGGTTTCATACACAATTCAACCTCAATTCATGACCCCCCTCCCCCCCCCAGAATTTCATGAAATAAATTAATAATATTTACTACTTAATGGTATTCTGTGGTTATGGTTTATAATGGTATTCTGTGATTTTGTTGTTTGTATATAATATTTGGTGAAAGTTCACTTCAGTTAATTGAGATCCTTCAATTGCAATATGCATTAGTCTTCCAAGATTGATGTCACCAATTCTAGACCTGAGACAATTTTTAATCAAATGGGTATGGTTTCAGCAAAAGTGGGTGTGATCAAACAAGTGTGGGGGCCCCCAGAAAATATCCTGTATGAAACCCTGAATAATACTTTTCATACACTCAAATAAAAATTGTTTTGCTATTGATGTTATTCTTTTCTGTTTATTTGTCAATTCTAGACTTGCTGATACACAATGTTCTAATGACGCTAGTTGCTTACATCCTCAATACTTATGCAATCGCTTTGTAGTTCAATGCATATATATATATATATATATATATGTTGCTATGTATCTATTAACCCAGTACACAAATTTCCCTTGGATAATATGAATAGTAGAGAATCATTACCAATGTTATTTCTTTATTGATGGTACTATTGATTCCCTTCTATACATATGTCTTTCAGAAATTTCTCTTCTTATGTGTGCAATAGTTTAGTCTTGTACCTCTCTGGTAATTTCAGAGACATAGCTTACCATGCAGTAAACCTGAAGAGTTCTCTACTCCATGTACTTAACCTGTCATAAGTATTTATAATAGGTTCATGAGACTTTACACCGAAAAATAAGCGTCCTCTTTCTACACTGTATAGTTGAATTACCTGAGGCAATGGTTCAAACAGTGGTCCAAGTTTGAGCATGACAACCAGGACTATGAGAGAGCACAATATATTTGCCAGCTGAGTCTTGCTCCCAGAATATGCCAACACATTAATACGACTAAACCCTCCAGAAGTCGAGAAACATGAGAAGAACGAAGAGATGAAATTTAACACGCCCAGAGCTAGCAGTTCCTACAAATAAGTAGATTATTAAAAAAGAATACTAAACGGGTTAGTAATGCTCTCAAAAATAACTGGACACATGTTAATACAAAGACAGAGTGAAGCACATGGTATGTCTCAAATAACAAACCATAAAAATTAAGCCATCAACCAAAAAGGAAGAAAAAAAAAGAATACATCAGCAAGGATTACAGAAGAATACAAACAAAAGCTATGTGGTCAGTATATCAATTAACTGACTATTATTGCTAATGAGCTTAATACAACCTGTAAAGTTTACCACCCCACACCCCATATTATATGAAATACTCAACTCACCTGATTACTGTCAATCTTGTACTCTAACTCCTGAGCAATCACTCGTCCCACAGATACTGTAACAGAGAAAGTGATGATGCTGACTACCAGGGCATCTTTAAGCAACCACTTCATAAGATTGGTGTTGGGGAGAGTCACAGCAGGAAATCTAAACTTAAAATTATACAAACTTAAACTAAAATAGTTTCTACCATAATTATTGCAAATATGACCCCCCAAGATCATTATAGAACAAAAACAAAAAGCAGGGTATAAAACTTACCCTTTAGGTACATTGCCTACAAGTTTCACTTCATATTTATCCTGTAGTGAAACTAAATAGGACACAGTGGCAGCAACTATGACAACCATCAGTTGAGAGGGAATGGGGATAGGCCACTGGAACTTCTTACTGATACACTTCTTCTCCTGCTGCTTATAAACCATGACGGGAATCTTGAATCTGGGGCGGTGCAGGTATTTGTTGGCAATGGTGACTATTATGAGAAACACAATAGCCAAAAATGAGATGAGCATAGTGGCCCAGTTGATAGAGGGAATATTTTGTACCATTGCAATCCAAGTCTACAGCAAAAAAAAGTGAACAAGTGTTGTTAAGAGGCTGTTATAGCTAACTAAGTTGTGTTATCAAAATACAAAAGTTAAACACAAGAAAATTATATAGTTGTTTCAAGAGGTTGTTAACAGTTTTATTACAATACACAACTTAAATACAAGAAAATATATTTATACTATATAACTAAGCCATTGTTAAATATTATTATAGTATAATGAAGATTATTTCCTTGCCTTAGGCATTCTCAGTATCTTTTGAGATACTCTAATGGTGTCTCCTAGTCCAGTGATATGCTGTAATTGACTCGTGAAGACAAGCATAGCGGCGGCAGTGTTAAATCCGGACACCATGGGCTCCGACAGAAAGATAGTGACAAATCCGAGACGAAATAGACTCATCACAATCTGCAATTCACATTTTATATTTCATAATTGTGTCATTTTTTATTATTCTTCCTCATTCTTTTTGTGTATACAGTACTAATAGAATGGCTGGTGTTTGCAGTACTGTGAACTCTAGAGGTGTGAATCCCACTATCTCACACCAATCACCCTATTGGATTCTTTACTGTGTGAAATTCTAAATCAGAATTACTAATGTTACTGGACAACAATCTTTAAATATTCCACATGTTGACAATATTTCTTACTTGAACTAAAACATTCACTTCCCTTGAATTACAGCGACTTACTAGGTTCATTCATATGTAATACATATTCAAACCTACCAGTCTAATATTTCAGAATATTATTACTTTCCCAGCTACTACACAGTCTGTAGTCATCCTGAGTAAATATTGTAGTGGCTAGCAAGCGAAACAAAATAAGGGTGACTGAATTTGTGCACAAATGTGTGCTTTATTAACCACGCAGCATGAAATAAAATAAAATACTTGCCTTCAAGAGCAGATTAACTTTGTAATACAGTATGTCAATTGGCCTAAGCTGCAGATGCAACATACCACAGTAGCTTACAAGTATTCAAGAAAGCAGCTACAAAATGACATTGGAGTACACATTCACCTTAGAATATTTATTAAGACCAGACTACTTTGATGAAACACTTACTGATAAATGAGGTTTTGATTTAATTACCACAATAACCTGCTTATCTTTTTCATGTACAACATAGCTCACAGCAAGTTTCTTTTTTTCCTTCCAAAGCCTATTACTCATACACATACAACCAAAGTTATATTCAAATGAAGGGGCAAAAAACCGCTCCTAAATAAGCCTTCAACCCTTTCAGAAGTCGTTAGTAACACTTCCACCATGCAACATGAAATCAGCATACTCTTACATGTAACACTTCAAGTCTCTCTTACAAATATACAATTAAATATGTGTATCGTTGCCACTCCCAAAATCTAAGAATAGAAATAGAAAGTTGTTTTATGCCAACATTTAAATAAAATACTACCATAATTAATCCAGACATGAAGGCCACAGTCACTACCACGTCTACTTTCACAGCTTCACATGTGGTGTTTTTTCCATAAAATATGACCTCTGTGGTACTGTTATCATTGGTTATAGAGACGGTGCAGTTGTGAAGGCTTTCGTGCTCCTCAAAAACTTCTTCAATGGAATTCCCCAGTAATAGCAGTACTACTGCAAATGTTCCTGCAGCGACAATAAAGTACAAAACAGATAACAGATTGTATTTAACATCAATAATAAAACAAATAGCACTAAAAAATAATTTGTCTTGTAGTACATAATTACGAATGATATACTTAATATAGTTTATGTTATTGTTGTTGTTGTTGTTGTTGTTGTTTTGTGTTTTGCTAATTAACTGAAATCAATAGCTGATAAGTAATTTATTACCACAACTAAACTTTTTTGCATAGTAAGAATGATTACATATCGAAAAGTAGCTTTTAAATGACTTGAAACATTTGTTCTATAATGAATGCACCGCAACTATAATGGATGAACTTATCTACTACAGGCATACACAGGTCTCTGCCTTACCAACAGAGTGGTGCCTTGAAGTGCCCAACAGAGCATAAAGAAGTGGTGGGAGGAAAGATGCATAGAGTCCATATATAGGAGGGAGATTAGCCAGCAGAGCATACGCTAAACCTGTACATGAAATAAATAAATCCGATTTTAATATTACTGATGCTACGTTAAATACTTTAGTAATTGTACTTACTATCTAAGAATGCTTACCCATTGGAACGGCTACTATTGCCACAGTAATACCTCCTATGATGTCAACAGGTAAGTATTCGATCTTGTAGGTCCACATCCATTGCAAAATTGGCAATTTTGTCAAGAAGAAACGAATCCATCCACGCAGATTTTTAGGCGGTCTGAGAGACATGTAAATTTGCAAATGTATAATTTTATTATAATAGTATTATTATCAGTTCCTTTACCTGCCACTGTAGTTATTGCTAATTGTGGGTCAGAAGACTATATCAACTTGTAATTATGAGGGGCATTACTTGCCCAATTAATTCTCTTGTATTATAGCCTCAACTCTTTTAACCCATTCCCTTTTATTTCAACCAGATTTCCTTTTGTACCTAGATTGTAATTATGACATGCATACATAATCATATACACCCATCTCAATAGAGATTGAATTAGGTGATCTTGCTATTTTTATTTCCTGTTGGAGCAGCAATTTAGCTTACTAAACACTAATGGCTGACATAAATGTTTTCCCCTTTAAATTAAAATACTACATACTAAATGTGTCAAATATCGTGCACAATGAAATTTACATTTTCAAAAAGACCTCGGACTGATCAAACACGCTTTACAGACACAATAGCATTTCTTTAAACTTACATCAATATTACTACTTTGGTAAAAATTTAGGTTGACAAATAATAGCTAAAATTAGTGATGACATTACTTGAGAAGGCACTGGATAATGCCGGAGTTAGTAACACACCTTAAAGATGACCTCAGTGGTTCTGGGATATATTCAGCGGCCCTTCTCGAAAGTCCCCGACGATGATGTACTTCAGACATTGAATTTGCTAAGCAATCCGTAATCTACCACAAATACCTTCAAGCAATAAACTGCTATCAATACTGTAGTTCTTCTTGTTGGTCTATTAAAGGGGTGTGGTAGGAAGGGTCTTTTAAAGAAAATACTAAAGTGTTGTAAATATGACTATTCCATTGGCACTACATTATTGTTCCAGACACTACATTATTCTGTTCCAGACACTACATTATTCTGTTCCAGACACTACATTATTCTGCTCCAGACACTACATTGTTCTTTCCCAGACACTACATTATTCTGTTCCAGACACATTATTCTGTTCTAGACACTACCTTATTCTGTTCCTGACACTACATTATTCTGTTCCAGACACTACATTATTCTGTCCGAGACACTACATTATTCTATTCCAGACTCTACATTATTCTGCTCCAGACTCTACATTATTCTGCTCCAGACACTACATTATTCTGTTCCAGACACTACATTATTCTGTCCCAGACACTACATTATTCTGTTCCAGACACTACATTATTCTGTCCGAGACACTACATTATTCTATTCCAGACTTTACATTATTCTGCTCCAGACACTACATTATTCTGTTCCAGACACTACATTATTCTGTCCCAGACACTACATTATTCTGTTCCAGACACTACATTATTCTGTCCGAGACACTACATTATTCTGCTCCAGACACTACATTATTCTGTTCCAGACACATTCTGTCCGAGACACTACATTATTCTGTTCCAGACTCTACATTATTCTGCTCCAGACGCTACATTATTCTGTTCCAGACTCTACATTATTCTGCTCCAGACACTACATTATTCTGTTCCAGACCTTGCATTATTCTACAAAATATTTCATAGTGCATTACTCGACAGTACACATGATTTTTCCTCCCTTATAATAAACTAGTGGTGTGCTTGAGCACAAATGGCGAGTGAGCCTAAAACTACACTATTGCTAAACAATTGCTTTTAACTTGTAACATTCAAGCTACTAAAAAAAGTCGAGTTTTTTAATTACATATTATACGGTAAAGGCATTCAACGCCATAGTAACCACTCCCCACAACTTTTTGAATTGAAAAAACAACCAAAAAAACAAAAACAAAAAAAGTCACGTTCTTTAAACTTTTTCTTTGTGTAATAGTTGTACCGCACAATACTTTCACATAACTGAACATGCATACACTACACCAGACTTACCTTGTGGTAAGTCTAGTGGACAATGAATTTTCAAGTAAATACTGTTGCATAGGGCTTATGACTAATAGCTATCAACTTACCACTGCCACTAACTCGAATAGAAATGGAACTCCAGTAAGTTTTTTAGTTTAAACTGCACCCGCAAAAGAATTCAAAGCAGTAAACAATTCAATTTCTAGGATGATATGGGTAATGATCGATAAACCAGAGGATACTGTTTAGTGACGTTCAGGACGGGGTCGAACACTAAGCTAACTCAAAATACGAGAGGGTCAAAGTACAAAATGACATATGTACGTCCAAACATATATACAAACAAACAAACATCCCCGATTTTCAATTGTGTTACCCCTGTAAGTGTCTCGCTCGCTTCGCTCGCTTGCCAATTATCAAATTCAGGCATGCATGAATTATCTATAAAGCAATGTAGCTAGTACAGATAATCCAGTCATGCTGCTAGTTTGATTAAGGGTGAACAATTACTTTATTAAACTTGGTTAGCTGTACACCGCTCTACAACATGAACAGAAATATTAACTATTTAGCCAGGTACACTCACCTGGCAGGTCTGTATTCACCACTGCACTGGGTAACTTTAGAAACTGCAACGCTGGCCTACACAGTTGCGTAGGACTACAAGACTAACGTCGGCGAAGAAGGTCAAAACAGTTCCTTACAGATAGGTAAAGGGTACCACAACAAAATAGTATTGACCTTATGACATCATCATAAAATATAATAAAATGTTGTTAATTTTTTATTGTTATGTTACCCTTTACCTATCTGTAAAGAACTGTTTGACCCTTGCTTCTATTAGCCGTTGTAGTCTTGTAGTCCGATGTGACGTTGTATGCCAGCGTTGCAGTTGCTAGAGTTACACAGTGTGGTGGTGAATTTAGACCGACAAGGTGAGTATATGTGGCTACATTATGTTGTTGCTTATCCATCCTTGTAACAGTTTTCGGTCGCTAGTGCTCAATTAAGTAAGTAGTCTCGCGAGTTTTACCGACCCCTCGGTGAAAGAAAGAAAGAGTCAGTGGTCAATATACCTACAACGTTTCGTTCCATTCCCCACGATTCATGGGAAAATACTTTAGCATGTATAGCAATGGGGTGTGGTTTGTTTACATCCGGTTGTGAGCAATTTATCAGGCACCCACTAGAATGGGGGGGGGGGGGGGGGGGGGGGGGGAAGCTCCCCACCTTTTAGAGACATGTGGTGATCTACTGACAGGTGAAACTATCTAAGAGCTTTATACTTTTAGCCTCCATGGCCTTTTTAACATACTTCTGCAACAGCCAATTTAACTGAACACTTTAATATTAACCATGGCATCCTGACAGGAAGTAAACAAATATATTAATTACATTCCAGTAGAACGAAACGTTATATGGATGGTGATCAGACCCTTTCCTTCACTGAGTGGTCGGTAAAGGGTCTAACTCACAAAACCAGGTCGTAAGATATATTTTGTGGACCCTTTGAATTACTGAAATATATTCAGCTTATATTTCTGTCCATGTAGTGCTGAATTTCATAATTTACTATAAGGGAGGAGAATCACATAGGTCTGGAACAGAATAATGTAGTGTCTGGAACAGAGTATTATAGTTTCTGGAACAGAATAATGTAGTGACTGGAACAGAATAATGTAGTGACTGGAACAGAATAATGTAGTGTCTGGATCAGAATAATGTAGTGTCTGAAACAGAATATGTAGGGTCTGGAATAGATTAATGTAGTGTCTGGAACGAATAATGTAGTGTCTGGAACAGAATAATGTAGTGTCTGGAACAGAATAATGTAGTGTCTGGAACAGAATAATGTAGTGCTAATGGAATGGCCATATTTATAACACTTCAGTGTTTTATTTAAGTGACCCTTCCCACCTCACCCCTTTAACAGACTAACAACAAGAACTACAATGTTGATAGCAGTTTATTACTTGAAGGTATTTATGGTAGATCACAGATTGTGTAGCAAATTCAATGTCTGAAGTACATCATCGTCAGGGACAATTGAGGAGGGTCACTGAATATGTCCCGGAACCACTGAGGTCATCTCTGAGGTGTGTTACTAACTCCAACACTTTCTGGTGCCTTCTCAAGTAATATCATCACTTATTTAGCTATTATATGTCAGCCTAAATTTTTACCAAAGTAGATATGTAGTAATATTAGTTTTAGATGTAAGTTTAGAGAAGTGCTATTGTCGCTAATATTCTAGATATTTGTGTATAAGTAGATGTATTTAAAATCATTAAATTCAAGGGTGGCATGCTTTATTAGATGTCACATGACCTGTACTTCAGTTCATTAATATTCGCTTTATATTTGTCAGAATTGTCTCAAATTGAGCCGCTCAGCTTCTTAATAATTTGTAGCAATGAAAACTTTTGTGATACAGGCACATGTCTGTAAAGAGTGTTTGATCATTCTGAGGTGTTTTTGGAAATGTGAATTTCATTGTGGACAATATTTGACATATTTGTATGAGTAATAGCATGGGTAACCGTGTTATTTGAGATTAATAGCACGAGTAACGCGATTGAAATAGCACGAGGCAAAGCCGAGTGCTATTTCAATTGCTTTACGAGTGCTATTGATCCCTAATAGCACAGGTTACCCGTGCTATCACTCGCTAATAGTAGGCTAGCTTTTTAAAAAGTCATTTGCAATTGTAGCTATACTATATCGTTCACTCACTATCTCCTTACTTCAGGGTTAGCTTCCGCTGGAACTTCGTTTTCAACCTGCGGCTCCTCCTAATCTGTTGATTAACAATCCGTCTAATACAGGTAGAGCTTCTGTGGTAAAGAATGACATTGTCTCCAACTAGAAACTACTCGAACTGTACATTTCCAAGGTTAACTCTGCACGCATGCGCACTTACCCGTGATATTTCACTTAGCTACCGAGGTATTTCACTTCGTTTCCACTTAGTTACCGAGGTATTTCAATTACTTACGCGCTATTTCACTTTCCCCGTGCGATTTCAATTGAACAGCGATTTTTCCCATACATTTTTGAATGGGCAACTTACTATTAAGTATATAATATTTTTACCTAGAGGGGAAAACATTTGCCATCTCAGCAATTATAGTTTAGTAAGCTAAATTGCTGCACCAACAGGAAATTAAAATAGCAAGATCACCTAATTCAATCTCCATTGAAATGTGTGTATATGATTATATATGTATGTCATAATAACAATCTAGGTACAGAAGGAAATATACTGGTTGAAAAGGGGAGTGGGTTAAAAGAGTTGAGGCTAATAAAATAGAATTAACTGTGCAAACAATGCCCCTAACAAATTACAAATTGATATAGTCTTCTGACCCACAATTAGCAATAACTACAATGGCGGGTAAGGGAACTGATAACAATACTATTAGAATTATACATTTGCAAATTTACTTGTCTTCCAGACCTCCTAAAAATCTGAGAGGATGGATTAGTTTCTTCTTGACAAAATTGCCCATTTTGCAATGGATGTGGTCCTACAAGCTAGAATACTTACCTGTTGACGTCATAGGAGGGATTACCGTGGCAATAATAGCCGTGCCAGTGGGTAAGATTTCTTAGGTAATAAACAGTTACTAAAGTATTTAAAGTACCTTCAGTAACTTTTAAATCATACTTACTTATTTCAAGTACAGGTTTAGCGTATGCTCTGCTGGCTAATCTCCCTCCTATATATGGACTCTATGCCTTTTTCCTCCCACCACTTCTTTATGCTTTGTTGGGCACTTCAAGGCACCACTGTGTTGGTAAGGCAGAGTCCTGTGTATGCTTGTTGTAGATAAGTTCATCCATTATAGTTGCTCTGTGTTCATTAGTACAAAAGTTACAAGTCATTTTATAGCCAGTTTGAGTTTGAAACTGCTAAAAATATTGTTAAAGATATTTTTCGATAGATAATCATTCTTACTTAAGCAAAACACAAAAAAAAAACAATGACTGAAAAATTATATTGACCCATTCACCAGCACAAGCGCCTATAGGCGCTCAAAGATGACGCAATGTGGGGGGAAATATTTTCCCCTAAACGATATACGCTAAAGCTTAGCTGCAGCGTCCAGAGCACGGCTAATGTGTTGTTCTATTGCATATATTTTTAGAATAGAACTAGCTTTTACGTAACTAAGGTAGTCGGGCTAAAAATAAACTTGACGTTAGTTCGAAAAATGGCGATAAATTTGTCTGCAACTGAGGCAGTGGATCTTGTCTGCGACGACTTTTTCAACAGCGAAAGTGAGAGGGAAAGGGTACAGGAGGTATAGAGCTACCGTGGAGGTATTACCATCGAGGATAGAGAGTTGGACTTGCGCACTAAAGCTGTCATTCCGTTGCTGGTTGAGGAAGCTACTATTTTTCAAGATGAGAGCTAGTAGAGCACTTTAACAGCTATTTATGCTAATATATTAGAAAAAAAAGTAAGAAATAGTTTTCCCCGAAACATGGCAGTAAGTTTTTTTATGCCAAATAGTTTTCCAGGGAATATGGCATTAATTTAATCACAGCTGTAAACTTTCTTTTACAAACTCCCAGCAGTAAGTAATGATTTGAGTGAGCTACCTTTGCTCTCTGAATTACTTTAGATTTCTTCTATTCATACAAAGGATGATGTCTTTACTTCTTCAAGGTCAGAATATTATGGAGGGAGATGATACTGATTGTGTTGAAAGCAAGGAAGTTTAACAAAGTAATGAATGGATGAGAAATGAGGAGTATGAGTAAGAAAATTGATACACGAGGAGTGAGTGTGTGCAGAGGACTGGAATTATTAGCGAAATATTCTTTTCTTCTTGATGTTCTTTTGCCGAGCTAACAGTCAGGCCTCCTCAGTGAGCAACAGCATTGCTGGCTGAGATAACTGTCTATTATAACAGTAAAAAATGTCGATCATGCACAAACAATTGTTAATATTGCACTTGAACTTATACAGATCACATTGTTATGATATAGTTATGTTTTGGTCACAATAACCAGTTTGTGGTTTGTTGCTAGGCAACAAATTTGACCACAAATGATTAACAATACATGTACTTTCACGTGATGTATGGTTGCTAGGTACTTTATTGAAATCCTGATTTTATATTAATTATTAAACATCATTCATATCAAAAAAGAAAATCACATGAATATTATCTGCCAGTGAGAGGATTAAGCAAATCATTCACAAATATGTACTACATGACTAAACATTTTCATGCTATTTGTTTTATTATTGATGTTAAATACAATCTGTTATCTGTTTTGTACTTTATTGTCGCTGCAGGAACATTTGCAGTAGTACTGCTATTACTGGGGAATTCCATGGAAGAAGTTTTTGAGGAGCACGAAAGCCTTCACAACTGCACCGTCTCTGTAACCAATGATAACAGTACCACAGAGGTCATATTTTATGGAAAAAACACCACATGTGAAGCTGTGAAAGTAGACGTGGTAGTGACCGTGGCCTTCATGTCTGGATTAATTATGGTAGTATTTTATTTAAATGTTGGCATAAAACAACTTTCTATTTCTATTCTTAGATTTTGGGAGTGGCAACGATACACACACTTTTAGTAGGTTACCTTGGTAATTAAATCGAAATCTCATTTATCTTTATGTAATCTACTTTAGTCAAAGTAATCTGGTCTTAATACAGTAAATGCTCAAAGGTGAATGTGGATGCACTTTTTCAACAGCATACGGGAGATAATGCCATTTTATAGCAGCTTTCTTGAATATTCGTAAGGTACTGTGGTATGTCGCATCTGAACCTTAGGTGAATTGACATACTGTATTCCAAATTTAATCTGCTCTTGAAGGCGAGTAATTTGTTTCATTTCATACTGTATGGTTAATAAAGCACACATTCGTGCACAAATTCATTCGCCCTTAATTTGTTTCATTCACTAGCCACTACAATGTTTAATCAGGATGACTACGGACTGTATCGTAGCTGGGAATATAAACATATTCTGAAATATTAGACTTTTTATAGTATAGTAGGTTTGAATATGTATTACATATGAATCAACCTAATGAGTCACTTTTATTCAAGGGAAGTGAATGTTTTAGTTCAAGTAAGAAATATTGTCAACATGTGGAATATTTAAAGATTGTTGTCCAGTACATTAGTAATTCTGATTAAGAATTTCACACAGTAAAGAATCCAATAGGGTGATTGGTGTGAGATAGTGGGATTCACACCTCTAGAGTTCACAGTACTGCAAGCACCAGCCATTCTATTAGTACTGTATGCACAAAAAGAATGAGGAAGAATAATAAAAAATGACACAATTATGAAATATAAAGTGTGAATTGCAGATTGTGATGAGTCTATTTCGTCTCGGATTTGTCACTATCTTTCTGTCGGAGCCCATGGTGTCCGGATTTAACACTGCCGCCGCTATGCTTGTTTTCACGAGTCAATTACAGCATATCACTGGACTAGGAGACACCATTAGAGTATCTCAAAAGATACTGAGAATGCCTAAGGCAAGGAAATAATCTTCATTATACTATAATAATATTTAGCGATGGCTTATTTTTCTTGTGTTTAAGTTGTGTATTGTAATAAAACTGTTAGGTTAACAAACTCTTAAAACAACTATATATTTTTCGTGTGTTTAAATTTTGTATTTTGATAACACAACTTAGTTAGCTATAACAACCTCTTAACACTTTTTCACTTTTTTTTGCTGTAGACTTGGATTGCAATGGTACAAAATATTCCCTCTATCAACTGGGCCACTATGCTCATCTCATTTTTGGCTATTGTGTTTCTCATAATAGTCACCATTGCCAACAAATACCTGCACCACCCCAGATTCAAGATTCCCGTTATGGTTTATAAGCAGCAGGAGAAGAAGTGTATCAGGAAGAAGTTCCAGTGGCCTTTCCCCATTCCCTCTCAACTGATGGTTGTCATAGTTGCTGCCACTGTGTCCTATTTAGTTTCACTGCAGGATAAATATGAAGTGAAGCTTGTAGGCAATGTACCTAAAGGGTAAGTTGGCTTAATGCACAATTAAATATACGTGTATGGTATAAACTTATATAAATCAGAGCTTCATACAGGATTTTATTCTGGTGGGAGGGAACTTTGTTATTCCTACCTAGGATCGCATGTGGCTCAATTGGCTGAATAGGCCACAGAGAGGGGAGGGGGTGGGTCCTCTAAAAATAGGCCACAGGGAGGGGAGGGGGTGGGTCCTCTAAAAAAGGCCACAGGGAGGGGAGGGGGTGGTCCTATAAAAATAGCCAAGTAGGGGAGGGGGCGGGTCCTCTAAATTGGGCTGAATAGGCCACAGAGAGGAAAGGGTGTGGGTCCTCGAGTTTGTGGGGGGGGAGGGGGGGGGGGGGGGGGGGGGGGAGTAATGCTAGTATGAGCTGCTTTATCCAATGTTACACTTCAGAGGTATACAGGGATTTTTCCAGAATTATTTAAACTTTTGAGCATAATTCTCGTCCTTCCAGTTGAAACAGCATTTTCAGTTGAAAGATCTTTCAGCTATGTGAAGCTCATTAAAATCGTATACGCAACAGTATCACTGACCAAAGCCTTGGTCAGCTCATGAGAATTGCCATTGAGGGTCCTGAGCTTTCGGCTGTAAACTTTGATGAAGTTCTAGAGATTTTCAAACCAAAAAATAGAAGAATTGTGCTTTGATTTACATTTTTTAATGATAAAATAATTTTGCTCTGAGTTAACATTTATAATTTCCAGAATGGCTAAGACCACTCAATGGTTGAATGCTATTCTGGATTATATGAAGAATGTGAAGTTAAACATATCAACTGTGTTTGGCCAGTTTTCCTAACTTCACAACTAATTTAAAGCTAATTATGATAACTCACTTAATTAAGTGTGCTAGGACTGCCCATCCACCCACTAGCCATGTGTCATATGTTATAGTTATAAACCAAAATTGAGGTTTGTATGCGATTTATAAACTTCGAGACACGAGGGCGCAGCCCGAGTGGCGAGGATTTATAAATCGAAATACAAACCTAATGATTTTGGTTTATAACTATTTTATAGCCCAAACATAAACAACGAGCAAAGTATAGCGTTAGCTATCTTAGTAATTGTATTAAAGTACCCAAACTCTTCATTATTCCATTTTGCTTTGATCTGCCTTCCACCATAATTATGGTTGCTAAGAACTATATCAGACTTTTCCCCGCTAATACATTTCCTTACGAGCATACCAGACTGTATCAGATTTATAGTTCTTAACGACAAGCGCGGTCGCTCGGGTAACGGGCTATAAATCTATTTATAGCCCGTTACCCGAGCGACCGCGCTTGTCGTTAAGAACTATAAATCTGATACAGTCTGGTATGCTCGTAAGAAAATGTATTAGCGGGGAAAAGTCTGATATAGTTCTTAGCAACCATAATTATGGTAGAAGACAGATCAAAGCAAAATGGAATAATGAAGAGTTTGGGTACTTTAATACAATTACTAAGATAGCTAATGCTATACTTTGCTCGTTGTTTATGTTCTGGCTATAAAATAGTTATAAACCAAAATCATTAGATTTGTATTTCGATTTACAAATCCTCGCCACTCGGGCTGCGCCCTCGTGTCTCGGAGTTTATAAATCGCATACAAACCTCAATTTTGGTTTATAACTATAACATAATCACTGCCAACCTTCATCTTCGTCGGCCTTTGATTAGCTCCACCTCTTATACCACTCTGGGTGGGTGGGCGTGGACAGTTGATATGTTCAACTTCACTTTCTTCATATAATCCAGAATAGCATTCAACCACTGTGTGGTCTTAGCCATTCTGTAAATTATATTTCAGAAGGCTCAGTTTCTGTATCAACTGTGTTGTTTGCAGCTTACTCTGTGCTATTCTAATTTAAGACTACCCTGCCAACGGCAAATTTTCCCACTTGTTTATGGTAGAACCTCTGGGAGACTGACTCCGAGCTCCAGTTTCCTGCTTTAAGAATGTCTCTGGTCGTTACCCCAGGTTTTGCAGAGGGTGAACACGGAGGCCCCTCGCGTAGAGTGGACCCCAAAAATGGATGTATCCACACCAGCTTCTTCCAGGGTAGTCTTGAGCCGTCTGGCTATAGAGCTTGATATGACAGCTTTATGTGGCTTTATGAACGACACAAAAAGCCTTGACTCCTCACCCCGCAATGATCTGGTCTTCTCCAAATAGACATTTAGTGACTCCACCGGACACGAGTTTGAATTACCGGGGAGGGAAGGGAAGTAAAACTCTTTGACTGGTTTCCCCTGTTGACACTATTTTGCCAAGAATGTTGGGGCAAATGTCACCCCATTCGAGTTTATTTTCATCCGATTGATACTCAGTTGAGATAGGTCAGCTGATCTTGAAAGACTAGTAATGGCCATCAGAAATACTGTCCGAGGGTCAAGGTTTTGAGGGATGCTCTATCTGGCCTCACACCAGCCTCAATCAAATTTGAAACATGTTGTACATCCCAGATAGTGGAATACCGGCGGACAGGTGGTCACACATTGAAAATACCTTTTATCAGACTAATGATGGTGGGGTGTTGACCCACTTAACCCCATTCACTCTGTCATGGACAGAGGAAATAGCTGACCTATATGCATCAATAGAACTGTACTGGTATCCATCATGGAACAGTGAAGCCAGAAGTTTGCCACTTCACTTATAGGTTCCGAAAAGGGATTGGCATTCCTCTCACTGCACCAGCGGTTCTGCGGTATTATACCTGAATGATTAAACGACCACAGGTTCTGGTGGCAGGGCACCCTTAAATTTGGTTTTTGTATATTAATTGGGTGAACAAAGCGAGACTCTCATTAACAAGTCTCAATTGAGATTTTGGTGTATATGGCAAAGTTCAAAGATGTCAATGCGTGTCCACCCCTGGAGGTTACTTAAAAAGGTAAACATTAGCACCGGCGCAAGAAATTAAGGAGAAAAGTCTTCGAAATATTGCCCGGAAAAATAAAGACATAGAGCTACGGAGACAAAAGAGGACAGATGTTCACAGTTAGGTTTTACAAACTAACAAAGATTTGTTCTTACTTGAAAATCCATTTTCCAATAGTCTAAGAGAATACAATACGATGTGTTATCTACTAGAACTTTGGTACAATAGAGCATTCTCAACAGAGCGTACTTTGGACTAATGGCTTGATAAGCATAATGCTTTGATTTAGCGACCCTTACCCATCTCGGAAATTTGATTGCTTACCCCTAGGAAATCAATTACCCAATAGTCAAGTTGCAAAGACAATACTATGTAAGTCTGGTGCTGATATGTCCAGTGATCAAGTGTGATACAGGTATTGTGTGTTGCTAAAGAATAGCGCTATAAGTTTAAAATAATTAACTAACGGAGAAATATTATAACCACTAGCATTCAAATTTGAATTTAAGTCAGAACAGCTTGCTCGCCATTTGTGCTGTAGCACATCACTAGTTTTATTTTTAGTAACCACAATTTCTTATTCTAACTGCCTGTATGATTTTTCACAAATTCATCGTTAACATTAGCATTGAATCAAAATATCTGATTCTATCTAATATGCATGCTTTTTTGTTGGTTGTAATTATGTACATGTAAATATAAAAGAAAAATTATACATGTAAGCAAAAGATGAAACCAAAATAAACATGAAGCCAAAACAAACATGACCCACATTTTGTAATTTTAAAATTATCTTTATTAATTGTTTGTATACACTGCATGTTTTTCCTTCTATAATGATCTGGGGGGTCATGTTTGCAATATTTATGGTGGAAACTATTTAGTTTACGTTTGTATATCTTTAAGTTCAGATTTCCTGCTGTGACTCTCCCCAACACCAATCTCATGAAGTGGTTGCTTAAAGATGCCCTGGTAGTCAGCATCGTCAGTTTCTCTGTTACAGTATCTGTTGGACGAGTGATTGCTCAGGAGTTAGAGTACAAGATTGACAGTAATCAGGTGAGTTGAGTATTTCAGAAATTATGGGATGTGGGATACTAGACTTTCCAAGTTAGTTAAGGGTGCTGGCACACCGGATACGCGATCCGCCCACGCAAATCAATTAAGGTTAATTGGCTGTTGCTATGGGAAATAACTCCGATTCTATACCTTGCAGGTCCACACAGTCAGGGGGATCTCCGAGATGTACCAGCAGACAGTGAACTTACCAAGAATGACAGACACAAATGCTGAGCGGCAAAAGATATGAAGCCTCAAAGTCCCCAAAATAAACGCATCTATTTGGAAACTGAGGAGGACCACCGAAGCCAAAATTCCGTCCACCGCTTCTTTTAGCTAATTGTTACAAAGTTGTCAGATTAATTTTTTTCAATTCCGTTTCACTTTATATTTATTCACATTTCCACGTGATTTTTTTACAGTCGTGTCACAACTGTAAACTTTATTAAAAAACTAGTCTGACTACTTTCTTTACCTTGTTAAATTATGCCGCTGTACTAAAAATGGAACACTAATTCCACGCCCTTCTGGACTTGGACTGCAAAATAGATTCCAATTGGCTCGCACCCTTTTGCCTTTGTGCAAAGATCGAGCCCCGCCCATAGTATGCGGAATTAACTATACGCGTATTCTAGAGCAGCTGGAACCAACAAGATGGAATCTTTTATGAATGCAGTGGCTCTGAAAAGAGCCGGGTATATATTAAAATAAAATAAACTGTGAAGATTCAGCGGGTGCCGATGGCCTTGGCAAGCTTCTCCCTCAGGGGCTTGCTCCGTATCCCCTTGTCCTTCAGAGCGGTAAGAAAGACTTCGGTGGTACCACTGTATTCTCGAAGCTGGAGGAGCTCTGTGTAGCCTATACCAAGGGAGTCCAGCTTCTTGGCTTGAGTTGAGGTTAGGTTAGGTCTGCCCAGTGACTTAATCAAAGCTGCAGCCCTTCTACAGTATATGTATTTCTCTGGTTGATCCACAGGGACAGTTGAACTTGGGGAGTCCGAACAGAGAGGTTAGCCAAACTTCCAGCAAGAGCAGAATGGGTGAAGACTCTTTCCAGTGCCAGAACGTCAGGAAGTGCTCTATGGGCTCCTACAAGGTAATTATTATTATTATTAAGTAGTATTGATTGTATTTCAGTAGCTAGCTGCATACCTTCAATAGGACTCCCAACAATTTTTATGTGCAGCTTCTCCATTGACAGTGATGCACCCTGGAGAACTTCTTCCCCATCCTTCTTCATCTATATAAATAAAAAGTCATGATGATGATGATGACAATCATAATACAAAGTAATAATAATAACTTATTGATTAGGTCATACCAATTTGATTTTGTTTTGCGGCCCGACCAACCCAAAATTTTTGATTTAAAAAAAAAAAAGACCTCTGACTATCAATTATTGCTAAGTCAGTTCGCCCCTTGTTTTTTATGCCGATCCAGTGGCAAGAGACCTGCCCCTAGACTGTTTATGCCAATTTTATCGGATAGGAAAAAAATCTTAAAATATAATTTTACCTGGACTCTTCATTAAGTTGACAATCTCTACCAAAGTATTTTTAATCATAGGAAATTCCAAAAAATTTGAACTCTAAAATTATCACCCTATAATCTATAGTACCTAAATACATAATACCAAATTACTATGTACACTATTGAAATTATCTATTAATTGGTATTGATCATTTCTCGGCTAATTTCCCTAGTTATACCTTCCGGCTCGGTGCTGGGAACTGCCAAGCTGAGTGCAGGGGTACTCCAGACTGGACTAGGACTCCCATCACTGACTGGACGAGTGATGTCACTAGCTGGATCAGGGTTCCTGACTGGATGAGAGTCCACAGCAGTGACGTCCATACTAATAGGACCTATATATTTATTGTGTTTTTTAAAATATTTATTTCTTTTTCAGGACTGATTTGTGTGTTGATTGTTTCAGTTTCATGTTATATTGCATTTATTACCAGTTCCAGCTTCCACTGAGTGTATTGTTGGCTCAGGCAAAAGGAAACTCTGTACCTCAGGAGCATTGGTGTTGACACCAGGTACATTTTGTTCGATAATTCTCAGCACAGCTAACAACAATAACAAAGAATAAATTGTGGAACCTGATTAGCTAATATAGTACCTCTTGTAGAGTGGCTGAGAATTTTATTTCTTTCTCTTGCGTCCATTAATTGTTGCTTTTTCTTGGTTTTAAGCTCCTGCCCATGACTTCCTAACTAGCTTCTATATTTTCTATATTGAATAAACAGCTGTTACCCGCCAATTTGTTACACTACAGTAACCACGCGAATTTACCACGGGCTGCCTAGCAGCTCTTATCTCTGCGCGGGTATTTAAGATCCGCCTACTACCTTTACAACTCCGTGGTTTCGTGGTTTAAGGCTCAATTAAGCCTCGCGCGAGCGTTGCTATGTGTGAGCACCCTTAAGCCTATTACCTAAAATAGTCAGTAAGTTGATATATGACCACATAGCTTCCGTTCATATTCATCTGTAATGTAATCCTTTCTGATGTATTCATTTTTTCTCCTGTTTAGTTGATGGCTTAATTTTTATGGTTTGTATTTTGAGACATACCATGTGTATCCCTCTGTCTTTGTATTGCTTGAGTTAACCTGTGTCCAGTGAATTTTGAGAGCATTACTAACCCGTTTAGCATTCTTTTTAACAATCTATTTATTACAGGAACTGCTAGCTCTGGGTGTGTTAAATTTCATCTCTTCATTCTTCTCGTGTTTATCAACCTCTGGAGGGTTTAGTTTGACAAATGTGTTGGCATATTCTGGGAGCAAGACTCAGCTGGCAAACATACTGAGCTCTCTCATAGTCCTGGTTGTCATGCTCAAACTGGGACCACTGTTCGAACCATTGCCTCAGGTAATTTTACTATACAGTGTAGAAGGAGGATTGAGTCTGCTAGTTAAAGCTTATTTTTCAATATAAAATCTCATGATACCTTAAATACAAACGACGGGTTAAGTACATAGTAAGCCACGTCTCTGAAATTACAAGAGAAGTGCAAAACTAAACATTTGCAATACATATAGAAATGTCTGAAAGACGTAAGTAGAAGGGGATCCATAATATTATACCATCAATAAAGAAATAACATTGGTAATGATTCTCTCTTGTTTGAAAAGTGCCTGCTTTGTTCTTTACTTTTCCTTCTTTTTCCACTTCCAATACCCTCACTTTACTAACTTGCCTCTTTTTTTATTATCCTAACAGGAATGGTAGAAACAAAAAAAACTTCCTAACAGGAATGGGGAAGGGAAGAAAGAGGTGGGTGGGTAATAACTAAAGCTGAAAAAGAACTTACTATTGCATAGGTACACATATATGCATATTATACATATATATCCAAGGGAACTTTCTGTACTGAGTTTAATAAAGACATGGAAACATACATAGATATGCATTGAACTGTAAAGCAAGTACATAAGTATTGAGTAAGCAACTAACATCATTAGAACATCATGTATCAGCAAATCTAGAATTAACAAATAAACAAAAAACTTCAATAGCAAAATCAAATTTTTATTTGAGTGCGTGAAAAATATTATATGGTAAGTGTTGACAATTTTGTATCTTTTCTGTCATTATTTAAAAAGAAATATTGAAGGCTTTGTCAAGTTTTGAGAACTATCTTATATGATTTAATTCATTTTATAAATGGTGTTTTTAGGCCATTTTGGGATCTATAATTTGGGTGGCTTTATATGGATCACTAAAGAAGATCAAAGAAGTACACAAATACTTCAAACTGTCTGCATGGGATGGAGTAAGTGCTACAACTAAATTTTATTCCACAAAATGTCTATTTTCATTGTTGGAAGACTGGTGCTTGTTAAGTGTGAAAGTAAAACTGTACGGTAAGTTTAGAAGTGTCTGTAAGTGATTTTTAGTGAGGGTATGCATAATTAAGTCATGAATTACGGTTGGTAGTTACATGTATTTGAATTGTCATGTCATATTTGATATTGTTTGATCATTTATCCAGTTGATTTATTTATAATTTTAGATTGTGTGGCTCATTGGCTTTCTGAGCACAGCTCTACTTGGTATAGAATATGGACTGGCCATTGGAGTCTCAAGTTCTCTCTTGGCTGTATTGCTCAGAATTATTCTGTAAATGCGTAAGGCTAAAAAAATTGATTTTGCATAGCTATAAAAGAGCAGAAACAAGTTTAGTGGACAGGATAATATTTTTAGGTATTCTTAGAATCTACATATGAGGTGATATTCACTTTGTTTAAAACTCTAGGTTCCACTTCATTCTCATGTTTTTTCTTCAATTCGAGCTGGCCGATATTGGATAATCAAAGGCGGTACTATATTAACTTGAATTGTTATGAAAAAAGTGATATATCACGATAGTTCATTAATAATACCTAACAAAGTAAATTTTATTCCAAATAAGCTTGCCCCGTTCATCCACTTCCAGTCCAAAGTTAGTCCATGGGGCAAGACTGTGTTAGCTTCCTTAAGCTAGAATTTGAACTTGCAGCCTTTGCTAACTACTTTGAAAGCTTCATTAGTACTGTCGTATAGCCAAGTTTACAAACAACAAAAGCTGCTGTATGTACCTCATAACTGTCATCTGCGTGAAGCTCCCGCATTAACTTAACCAGTTACAAACAATTTTGTGAGAAACCAATAATATCGTGCAAATACAATTGAAATATCGTCTCCGCGATGTAGGGTTTTTATCGCGGTGCAACTATAATACCAAAATACTGCCCAGCTCTATCTTCAATTTTGTGAAATTGTTGACATTACTTAGCAGTATGTAAGCTAAGAATATACACAAGTAGTCAAAAGTGAATACTCCTTCATTTCATAAAATATGCTCAAGTGTTCGGGATTGGCGAGTAAGTCAAATATGGGATGGGCACTATCTCATCATGTTTAAGTCAAGACATTACACAAAATTGTCAATTTCACTTTTCTATCAGTAGTGCATGTGATAAAGCAATGAAATTGACAGCTATTTTGTAATAACTCTGGTACTTTTGTATTTCAGTACACTGATAATCACTACAGTTGGCTTCAAGAAAACTTGGGGCTATATATTATATGATTTTAGTAATTAAAGGGGATAGCCCATAGTGGGCTCATTACTTATACTGTATATGTTTAAATTGAGAATGTAAATGAAACCATTCAAGTATAATATGTATTTCTTGGTATTTAGTCCTCCTTCCTCAGCACTATGGAATGAATTTGGTGATTTTCCTCCTACAGATAATTTTGAAGAGGTGAAGTCGACTTTGTTAGTTATGTCTATATAACTTGGCAAGCTGCAATAACATGTTTGGATGTATTTATTATAAATGATAACAAATTTATCTATAGTACTGTTTAGTTTAATGAAACCAATTGTTAATTGGTTTACTCTCTATTCAGTTCCATAATGCACCGTACTTTAATCAGTGTGGCATTGCATTAATTACATGAATATATTTTATGGGATGTAGTTGGAGTCTAAACCTGGAGTGGTGCAGCTAAGATTTCCAGCACCACTGTGTAGTGTAAACTCCATTAATTTCAGACGACAGCTTGAAATACTTTGTAATTTACAATTTCAAGCTTTTATGCTTCCACAACATTCAACTTGCCAATCTTGCCATAGAGTAAGTGCTTAAAGAAACATCTTTCTGTGTCCAGCTTAATTGTGTTTAATTATTCATTTCATTTGACCAAAGTTACTTATAAACACTATTAATAAGCTGCTTGCTTGCTTATTGGAATTTCTTGTTATAGTTCATGTAATGTAGAAGATGTATTTTGAATACTTTTAGTTAGTGCTATTTAATATTACAATAGAGAAAGGATGCAGCTTATTTACCTTTGGACAATCATGTTGAAGAAAGAGACAGTCTTACTGCTACTAGTACTACTATTACTACTAACAGGTATTAGTGATACTGGAATTGACATGGTAAATGATTGAGTGTTCTAAATGTTGTGATCTTAAGACAGATAAGATCACATGTACATGTATTACAAACAATATTTAATATTTTGATGTCTTGTAAAATGTTCTTTTAAATGAAAAAGTTTCTTAGTAACATCTGTACTACATATTTTTCTGTCTAAAGTGGGATTTTTGGTGAGTGAGACAATATTAGGGGCAGTCAACTGACAATCTATTGTTATTTATTTATGTAATGCACGATTGGTATGGATGGGGATATTTTGTACCTTTAGGTTTATCAATACTGTAGCAGTAGGTAATCTTTAGAGTTTGACTAAAGCTCATATTACTTCCTTGTTTCCTAATCGCAATAGCGCTTTGAAGCCTGTTTCCAGAACTCCGCCAGTTTTGGTAGCTGAACTTGTTGTCAAAAGCTACTGGTACTTTAAATGGCACTAAAAATTATCATTTTATTTTTTTTCCAAGTTAAAATAAAGCATTGAAGACCCTTTTCTAGATTTGTATGAGTAATAGTAACCGTGCATTTGGGATTAATAGCACGAGTAATGCGATTGAAATAGCACATGGCAAAGCCGAGTGCTATTTCAAATTGCTTTACAAGTGCTATTGATCCCGAATAGCATAGGTTACCCATGCTATCACTCACTAATAGTAGGCCAGCTTTTTAAATAGTCATTTGCAATTGTAACTACATTGTATGGTTCACTCACTATCTCCTTATTTCAAGAGTAGATTCCGCTGTAACTTTGTTTTCAACGTACAGCTCCTCCTGATCTGTTAAAAAAAAACATTCCATCTAATACAGGTAGAGCTTCTGTGGTAAAGAATGACATTGTCTCTAACTAGAAACTACTTGAACTGTACATTTCCAAGGTTAACGCTGCATGCGTGGATGCTTACCCGTATTATTTCGCTTAGCTACCGTGGTATTTCACTTAGTTTCCACTTAGTTACCTACCAATTTCACTTTCCCTATGCAATTTTAATTGCACAGTGATTTTTGAATGGGTATCTTAAGTATTGTTACATGTAAAATAGAAACCCAACCCCGCTTCCCCCCGCCAGTTTTGTGGGTGAAATTGTTTTAAGTGTGTGTATGTCTGGTATGTATGTGTGTATGTATGTTCTATAGCAACGTCCACAACACAGTAATAATTGACTTCTCTTCTGTTACTTTCATTGATTTTACAGGAATAAAAACTTTGGAAGAGGTATGATATGATGAAGTACTATGTGCAGAAAATTGTTGAAACACTATATTGTGAAATATTAAAAAAAAATTATGAAAATATAATAGTTCATAATGCTATCGTGAGTAAATAGAATAGTAGCTATAGAGGGGGAAAATGGACAAAAACTCATTTTTATTATGTACACACAATATAGAAAGAATAGGAAATGTTTCTCTTTTTAACAGCCAAAAATATTGGTAATTATAACTTAACCCGACGTTTCAACTTCTTGCTGAAGTCCACTTCAGGGGTCAACAGGACTTCGGCAAGTCAAAACATCGGGTTAAGTTATAATTTACAATATTATTGGCTGTTAAAAAGAGAAAAATGTCCTAATTATAATTATTTCAGCCGAGAATGACTGAATCACTAATATAGAAAGATTCAGCTTCTAAATTTTTGCCATTGTACTGCTGTGAAGTTTAAATGGTAATGGGGCTATTATATGAGGGGTGCGGCAGATTTCCAGTCTTTACTTTTTGTTAAAGTTCCAAGTGATAGCTCTGGCAAAAGCAGAAGTAACACACCCTAGCAACTGTGGCCTATTTCATGGTCCAAAGAGTGCGAGGACACCCTTACAAATTTGGTGAGCCGCTACCAGGAACAACGAGAGAAAAAAGTTTAAAGAACTAAAACTGGATTGTCAATAGCTATGTGCTTGCTTCTAAATAACGCAACTGCTAAATGATCTTATACTTTGCAGCCAGAACATTAGGTTTTGTGGCCTTTTTTATAATTTTTTATGCACCGAATACTTTGAATCATAGTTAGGCTGGCTCATCCTAGTTATAGAAGAGGTTTACGTATAAGGCAAGCCCTTAACTTTCACTATAGCTAATGTGTCAAACTTGGCCATTATTGTAGGGAGGTGTGGTATGCTTGGGAATTAGTAGAGTGCAGTAATTTCAGTACACACTCCCTTCTCTCAATTTTGAGAAATTGTAATTATCTATTGTTATGCAGGCTGTCAGCGATTTCAAAAGATCAGGTGTAATGCTATTATTAGCCAATGTGCCAGGTAATTGTAGCTAATTAGTTGGTTCTTGCTTGGTGTATTCCATTTTTCAATTAATTCGCTAATTATTTTCGTAATGTGCAGAAAATGTTCGGAGTTCACTTATGGGATCACAAATCTTTAAAATACATGGTGATGATTGGCTATTTCCGTCTGTACGTGCAGCGTATAGTGGCCTTCCATCTAGCACAAAATGGTGAGACTGTGTTCTGTATCACTTTTCTTCACTAGTTCTCTTAGCATTTAGATGCTCTTTTTTTTCTTCTGGTTGGTTAAACAAGTAGTCATTGGTTTGATCGCAGTGATAGCCAAACATTACATTTTTTGAAAATTCTGTATTGTTAAAAAAAAAAACACTTGTAAAAGAGACTAGCTAAATCATTTTTACACGGTCCTCCATTATTGATACTTTAGCTCTAATAAGCTCCCACCATCTAAGATTTTAAAAATCACCAAACAGTAGCACAATGAGAAGAAAAAAGCGTTCTTTTAATCTGTATTTACAAGGCTTAGGCAAATTGTGATAGCTACCTTGGCAGTTCATTACTTTATCATCTCGCTAAAAAAATTAAAGGAAAAAAAAAAGAGAAGAAACTGCAATATTAACCTTATCGGTAGTTTACATAAACAATACTGTATTTTGGAGGCAATTAGTACTTAATAAGGAGCTACTGTTAGATATTTTATGCTCTTTAGCTGTTAATATTTCATTATTTTTGTGTGTTGTTGCCCAGATGTAGATGATGGTGTTGAAGTCAACTTGAAATCACTCAATTTTTATTATTTTTGGATGTTTGTTTCAGTTCTAGCTAATATTTATATTACGTAGCTACAATTGTTGGGATTAAATCTCTGGTGTGATCTTCCACAATTATTGCAGTTACGTATACAATCAGAAAAACTTATCTTTTATAGAATGAGTATATGATATATAATGGGATGGAGTTAGGTCTTAACCTGCACCACTCAAAGTTGTTGATTATTCTTTGGTTTTCATTGTCAGTGCATTCTTTCTAATGTGTAGCTAGCTATAAGTACATTTTCTATTGCTACTGTTTTAAAAATTTATTATGGCAAACTGAAGTACTATCATAGGTGATAGTGTAGCTAGTAAAAAGCAATTGCAGCTGGTAATTTATGACATATTGACACTTTAAGATTCCCCTCCCACCCACTATAAGCTAGTTCTAACCATTGCTTATTTGTACTGGATTTGTTTCCGCAAACTAAAACTAAAATTAATTTTAGTTACACCTAAAACATTTAGTAAATGAACCAAAACTAATTTTCACGTATTAAAAGTCATAGAGCTCTTGAATAAAAACTAAAACTAAAATTATATAGCTAACTGTGTAGTGACATCTCTGAAAGAAGACGGATGACCAAGTCCTAGGAAGAAAACCCCTTTACCCAATCGTTTCTTCATAGCACCTGAGTAGTTGCTTGGCTAAGACAAACTGTTGGACAGCAGTCTGTAGTTGCTTGACTATCTAGTCCTGCCCCTTCCCTTAGTACCATGCATGTCAAATCATTCAGTCTCCTTGTTGTATTTGCTGTCTGTTCAGTAAAAAAATAATAGTTTTTTTAATCACTTTACTGCATTGTGATTTATTGAATAAACAAGTTGAATTTACTGCATAATTTGATTAGTGAAATAAAATGGGCTGCTTTTAACACTAAAATTTAAAGCCACAGAGGTGATATTAACTATGTACAAAAAAAACAAAAACAAACAGTAACAATTTCTGGTAGTTTATTTATTAGCTTTCGTAGTAGATTATAACTATAAATAGTCAAAACGTTTCGACCCGTAGGTCTTCATCAGTTGACAAAAAACACAATACTAAAATACTATAGTTTTGACTATTTATAGTTATAATCTACTACGAAAGCTAATAAATAAACTACCAGAAATTGTATTACGTAGTAATCAACCTATACAGCATCAAACAGTAACAACAAACTATACATAAGCTGAAACCAATAGCTACCTGTTGTATTATTTATAGTGTTGTTTTGGTTAACTAAAACCCTGTAGTTTTGGGGTATTTTACTTTTGGTAAGAATAACTAAAACTAAGGTGTAGAGAACATGAAAAAACTAAATACTTTATCATACTTTATTTATAATACCTAAAGATTTCATAGAAATATGCTATTTTTCAAGTTATTTGGGGAGTCTCATTGAACTAAATCTTCTGTGAAAAAACTAAAACAAAGGATTTGAGATATTTTTTTAGTACGAGTAACTAAAAACTAAGAAAAAGTCTGGAATCTCTACGTCACCAAAACAACACTGATTATTTACAGTGGTGCGCCTAGCTATAGGTAAGGCCCAGACGACGAGGCTCTCGTGACCAGCTATGAGAAAACCAACCACTTGTGAAAAAAATTGAAAATTGAGATTTTAGTCTTAAACAAGAGAGAATTTTATGCTGAGCTTGGTGATACCTCATTTTATTAGGTACTGAACAGAGCCTGATAACTGTTGCCACATAGAAAATGCATTAAAGTAAACAGGATGTGGCTTAGGGCAATATTTTTCCATATCACCTGTGTTCATAGTTATTACGTTGGGTTATTACGTCCCCCTAGGTAAATTTCTTGTTACCAAGGTATTCGCCCATGAGCAGTACCTAATAAATTTATTATCCATTGGATACCCGAGAAAATCACTCGTCTGATTGGCGGTATTTACGCTTGTGCCTGCGGCACTCGCATAAATACTAAGCCAACAGACTCGTGATATTCTCCTGTATCAAATGAATAATATATATATATTGAACATTCCGTTGCTCACGGGAGAAGATACGGCCCAAAACGCTTCGAGGTGTTTGAAGTATCAGCCTAGCACACAGCGATAAAGTCGAGAATACCTTCAGTCCCAGCGTTCACAAGGTCGCTGTCCATTCCCAAAAAAGGTAAGAGCTCTTATCTTTCAGTCAATGTCAAGTTCTGCACGCCGCGGGCGCAGGAGTATCTATAGTAACCAGCGGGAATTATTCCACAGGACTTCGTACGCGGACTCGCGGTAAATATGAGTCAGTTTTTGCTTTTAAGTTTTGTGCCTTAAAAGTCCGTCCAATTGAACTAAAATTTGGTAGATAGATATAGATCCACGGCATTTGTTTAAGAAAATGAAAGGAAAAAAAAATTGAAAAAAATCGGACATTTTGACTTTCAGGACGACCCGCACGCAATTTTGAATTAATTTTATAAGTGGTCGGTTTTCTCATTGTAGGACAATACATTATGTGGACCATTTTTAATGCTTGCGGACCAGTTTTAATATTATTAAAACTGATACCTTTGTCAATTCCTGTTATGTGTTGAGTTTCTAATCTTGTATTAAGTTGCAATTACAATTAACTATTATAAAATTAATTACAAAGAGGACTACGCAAGAAGTCGAAACGTTGGGTTAATACATAATAACCTTTATGCTCAAGAATGCCACCAGAGAAGACTTGGACTCCATCATGAGGGAAGCCACAGATAATTCAATCCTTGTAAATCTTATTTCCATTGGGGTGTAGCTCTCATTGCTTACCTTATAACATGATCATTCTAGACAAGATTCACAACATTGCCATTCAGTTTCACTCTGATCATGACTATACCTTACCAACACTGGTGTACCACCATGGATGTATCATAAATGCATTATTTTTTAGTTCCCCAAAGGGCGGATCCATTACTAACAACTGGGAGGGCCCAATACACAATTTGATATAAGAACTAAGTGCATGTATTAGCATGCAGTTAAGTTGAGAGAAGGGAGGCTCTTGCCCACACCCCTGTTCCCAACAGATGAAGAGCTTACCCGTTCAGAATGTAATTCAAGTAGAATAGAATTTGAATCCACCTTTATTGTGAGTTCTCGTATGAATTACAGCTCTTTTGTAGATTATCAATTCACATTTGACTGTACACTCCTGACAAGGAACACTTGTGAATGGTGCATAAAAACTTGTCCCAGGGATACGATTATTTACACACTATTTGAAGATATATTCTGTCAGGTGTGCAGTTTCAAAATTGGTGAATTATGTAAAACGTTTTCCTCTTGTAAAACACACATAAGAATATATTTTTTTAAAGTTTTTTTTTTTGTTTGTGCATATTTTAATTAAAACAAAGCCTTTAAAAACACTATGTACTTAGAAGTTCCACACCCTATGAAAGGTGTGGTCTCTTGAGCATAAGTTCCACACCCTATGAAAGGTGTGGTCTCTTGAGCATAAGTTCCACACCCTATGAAAGGTGTGGTCTCTTGAGCATAAGTTCCACACCCTATGAAAGGTGTGGTCTCTTGAGCATAGTTTTATGATATGGACTTGTATTCTCAAGTCACCAAACATTTTAAACAAATGCACCCACAAATAGTATATATACACGCACACCCAGAAATCATTATCTGCAGTTGTTTTAAATGTTTGGTGACTTTTGCACACTCAATACCGTAAAGTACAAGTTAGTACAGCAATATTAAAGTTTTAATAAATCAGTATAATTTAAACTTATTATTAGTTTCAAGAACAAGATACAATACTTTCTTGTTGTTAATTAAATTAACTTGATAAGCAACCTTTTCCCTAACAAGACAGAAGGCAGGTTGAATATGACCTGTTATGATAACTGTGTTTGTTTCATGATATTAGTTATTACTGCTAGCTCCCATAGGTTGATTTGGTATCAAAGTTGTGGTAGTTTCATTCCCATTCTGTGGTTCCAGGAGGTTTGGGTGTGAGGTCATAGAGTACACGTGAGATTCCAGACATAGTACCAAGACCTTCCACAATATCATGCAGAACCTAAACCATCAAAAACAAAAAAAAGTTGTAAATTGTGAAACAGAACAATTGCAAACTCCATGTAATAAATTCATTTAAATGATATTGCGTGTGATGTATTGACTTGTTAAGGCACTTACCACTATACATAGTTGTGTGTGGTCATACTTATTTCTAGATGTGTCATCTATTAACGTGTGTACCTATGTATCTGGAATTCATTCAATTTATTGATTTTTCCGAGTAAAGTGAACTTTCATAATTAACAGATATAACTTGAACATTGGGCACTAAAAATACTCATCTGATAATAGATACTATGAAACAATAAGTACTAAATATTGTGACAAAGCAATCTAAGATCTAGAAAGAAAAAGCATCACAGATGGATAAACTGAAGCCTATTCACTAACCACACCCACCCACCTCTAGTGGCACGTGCTTCCCAGGTGTGGCAGGAATCCCCGTCATGAAGTCGGATGTGATGAACGTACGGATGACAACAGATCTCTGGCACGATGGGATGGCTGGACGCTGCTGGGAGTCGCGATCAAAATGCAAGGGCAACAGAACCACCGGCATCTGACTGACTGCACTCTCCAAGTCTGCAGAACATGCGAACAAGTAAACTTTATGGATAAAGCTGGTCAATATAAAAACCGAGATCCACAAATTATTTACTCGTGAATATTCATGCCACTCCCCCTCCCGTCTCCTCGTCGGGGTTTCATATTATTTTTAGGAATAGGAGACTCAATGCATAACCAATTCTGAGTTGATGTTAGTTTAGAAACTACATCACATTTATAAACTAGAGAATTTTACTAGAGTAGATTTTATAAAATTTATCTCCCAACAGAATACCCAGCATTAAACAACATTTTCACAACAAAAATAAAATCATTATCGTTAAGTTGTGTAACATCACACTAACAGGTACCGAACAGTTTAAAGTAGTGAGAGTAAAAATTACAGGAGTGTACGCTCAGAACCTTTATACGATAATATAAGCTCCACCTTCACAACCAGCTGCATTGTAGGCTAATTGGTAATCCTCAGTCTAGTTAAATGTTACATTTTTCACTCTTTGCTGTTTCTTGTTCTTACGTAATTAAGATGATATGGCTTAACCGATTACACGCGAATAAAATTTTAATTGCGCCTTACGTAATGCGATCACGGGCGCACGCGAGACACAGAGGATTGATTGCTTGGTGGGAGGGTGACACTAAGCGAGAGAAAGAAGACGAACGATTGAAGATTGCCTCGGGGACAGTATTATCGAACGATAGAGTACGCTCTAGGCTATTGGGAAAGCATAAATTCGACGCTAAAGCTGTTACCGACTTAAAAATAACGAGTACTCGCACCATTTGGCAAAAACTTTTATGGCATCACACTGAGACTCTTAGTAAGCACACTAGTAAGGTTGGAAGTATGGTTTCATGGCTGAAGCAGTTTGCTACTCGATCATAGAGGTAAGAGAAAGTGTTTTTGCACACATCTGTCTTACATTCAGGAAGAATTTTTTGATATTTATTTAGGGTGTGGTTTATTTGAACTGAGCAATCTGTTATAAATTTTGTGAACAGAGAAGCTTTTTATGGCTTTTGTGTATGAAAACAGGTACATCACAAAAATGATAGAATATTTGAGTGTGATCTCGCTTGCACTGACTACGGCAGTTCGGAAGGGCAGCCCGAGTTGTAAGTTCGGGCCCAGCTGTGTAGCCAGTGAGGGGATCGAAAATGGAGGACTTTGCTGCCCTTGTCGTCTGCCCGGTACAAGGCTCGCTGTCGGGATGGCGACCTTGTGGCAGTAACTTTCGTGGACGTTGGAGTACCGAGTGGAGGACTCGGTCTTAGCTTAGGTCCAAATAATCAGATAGCTAGGGTGGGTGGGTAACTACTGTGGGCTTAGCAATCGCCCACACTGGAGAAGCTGGAGATGTTCAAGATGCAGGAGGACAAAGAGAAGAAGGAAGAGCAAGAGGAACTGTTAGCTAGATGAATTGTGTGTGTGTGTGTGACTATGGTTATGTATGAATATGTGTATGGTTGAGTTTTGTGTCATGCGTAGTGTTTGTTGCACGAGGGGCTCTTGAAGCATATAACCTCAGATCCCCACGTGTTTGAGTCAGTTCTTAATTATACTAAACTTAGTCATCAAGACATTGACAGCTCTGATAAGCCGCGGCTTCAGACTGATTGAGAATTCTGGTGGCAGCGACCTTGCTGTCCCTTTTTAAGTGCGTGGATCCCCGTTGAGCTAAGGGTCGGACGGGCGAGTCCCCACAACTACAACTTCACTGGTTTGATAACTTCAAAACTATAGGAACTATAACTGAGAACTAAAAATGGAAGAATACAATACTTATAACAACTGTTGTCATGGGCATGAACCGCGACTGCCGCGAGGCTTTACAGAAATAAAGTGCATGCGTAGTATAGTTTCTTCGGAATGTTCGTTGAGGTTGCGTTAGGCCCGCACAGAGTGTATTCAGTTTGGTACTCCAAGGTGTCTTTACTTTTGATGTGCTGGTAGGCTGCATTGTTGACAAAATAGTTGGTGATCTTACTATCAAGTGCAACTGGTCATAGCATAATAGAAGTGTATATGTCAGAGGGCTCCCTGCAGTCTCACCTGTTGTATAACAATATTTATTTTTACTTATTGCTATAAAGAATGTGGTTAAAATTCCTGTAGAAATCGCTACTTTTCAGAATCATCCATTCCGTTCTCTCGTCAGAGTCCTTGACCATCTAGTAACTACTGCAGTCACTACACCCATCAGTACTGAAGTCATTCTTGCTGTCATCAAACTCCTCGTCACTACCACCAGAGTTACTGCCATCCTGGTCACTGCCATCCTTGTCACTGCTGCTGTACCAGGTCAAGAATATTGTCTTCATCACTAGGATGCTGAAGTGCCAGTGTTCCACTGGCCAAGATAGCTTTCTACTTGTCATATCATGAGCAGTTATAGCTAAAGTAATATTGGTTTCTAAAAAATTATTCTGTGTACCTTTATTATATTATGAAATAAATTTTCAATTTATACTTTATCAGAAACAAGTCTTATTGTTGTGACAAAATTTACTCAACATTTTCTTATGGCAGTCTATGTATTATATAAGCCTAAAATATACTTACAACAATATAGAATAGTCTGCAATTGTGATTGGTGGCTTCCTTGACTCCACAAGGCTGTAGGGAGAAATGGACGCGAAGACGCATTTTTGACGCATTTTCGCGTCCTCCACGGTTATCGATTTTTCTCAATTGACGCGTATTTGCATCTTCCGCGATTAATCGGTTAATGCCCCCTCCCCTCCCCCTTCCTCATAACATCCTGCCCCTCCTCATAACATCCTGTCCCTCCTCACCATGTTTGACCAGCTGCTGGTGTGCCAGATAGTCACACTCCCTCAACAGAGTCAGGACTCCTCGTGTGAGGTAGGTAGGCGTGACATCATCTATGGGACCCGTCACTTCTGGACCAAATATCCAAACAACTCTAAAGGTTAACATTACATGTTCAATGTATACATATGTATGCAGCAACACCTGATGAACATCATATGTACACACACACAAACATACACACACACACAAACATACACACACACACAAACATACACATACATATATATATGTACATACACATACATACATATACATGCATATATACATACACACACACATTGTACATACACATATATATACATATATACATACAGTAGGAGTCAAAAAAAAGTTTCGAATTCCGTTCCGTAGTACGGCCCTAAAACGGTAGTTTTTTAACCGTAGTTTTTATCGTTGCGTTCCGTACCGTTTTGACTAAACGGCCGACACCAACGGTGAAGCATTTCCGTCGATTCACAGATATTTTCTAGCTAGAAACTCTTCTATAGCTATATCAGCAAGCTAAGGCCTTGTATCGACCATTAAACGCTACGGGGATAGTGCAAAAAAAGCTCGTATAAAATTTTAACTTGCTTCAATAAAGCTGCAGACTGAAGTTCCGACGGGCACAGAGCTATAACGAGGTCCGCACTTCGTAGATCTTTTGTTAGCTACTGATGGACCTCCAGTAGTAAAAAATCTAAGCCCGAGAAGGCCCTAACATCGAGAAAACGTCGATACTGTGCGGTGGTCGAACTAACAATTCTCCGCGAGACAACTTCGAATAAAACGGCTTCAATTTTTTTTAACCCGAAAAGCTCCGCCTCTGGAGCCTGTAAACAAAAAATTGGAACGTTTTATTGGATAAACGATTTTTTATATTTCTTTGAGCGAGACATACGGTGAACGAGAAAGATTAAAACGGTAATGCGGTCGAACGGAACGGCCGTTTTTCAACAAACGGCGTACCGTTTTTTCCCCCGTTTTTTAATTGTGCGACGGCCGTTCTACGGAACGGAATTCGAAACTTTTTTTTTACTCCTACTGTACACACATACATACATACACACATACATACATGCATACATACATACCTACACACACATACATACATACATACACACAAACCTACATGCATACATATTTACAAACTTACCTGTTGATACAGTGGCAGATCTTTGGGATGAGTTTAGCTACAAGCATAAGATCGGGCCAGTCGATGTTGGCAGCATTGGAAGAGAGGGCCGCAGCATAGCTATAGCTACGACCATCACCCTGCACAACACACACACACACACTAAAGGACAGATGTTCCGTCTAATACATTCACGTTTTATTTCACGATACTCTGAAGTGAAGTTCACACCGGTGCAAGTTGGGCATCTCGACCTGGCAATTTGTCATTAGAACTGGCCTAAGCTCAGATAGTAAATTCACACGCTCCTCTGCCATTCCGACCCTCACGATCACCACACCTCCATCCCAACAGTGCAGCTCACCTGGACTCCGACAGAACGAACAGGCAGTGCTGTGGCCGACAGACCCTTCTTCTCCAGTCGCAACAGAAGCTCCTTCTCCTGCCTGCTCAAGGCGTTGAGCACTTCATCGACGCCAGTCATGGAAGTTTTCATGGAGCGGTCCAGGTTAGACAAGATCTCCAGAGTCTTGTTGGCCAAATGGAAGTCCTCGGAGATGAACGGTTCCGACTGGCAGAGCACACGAATGGCTAGCCCAGGACCTGAATTGGTAAAGGGTCGTCACCTTTACATGTTAGCCTCGCTTGGCATTATGAAACTCTAGCTACATCTTCAAATCGAAATTACAATGAGGACTATACATCATATGCCATAGAATCTAGACACCTAGGAAGGGTACTACAGAGAGCAAATTAAAATTCACTATTATTTGTTCAAGAACTATTCCTGAGGGGAAACAACCTGTAACATTGCACTAAATAATAGTTAGAGTGCGGTACCTTGAAATCTGCGGGATTTAGAAACCCTCAGGCTCCTAGTAGCGTCCTCGCTACATTCTGACGCAACAGCCCAGAGCCTCCGAGTTTCTAAATCCCGCAGATTTCAAGGTACCGCACTCTAACTTTTCTTAGAACAAAAGGTGCTAAAATTGTAATACAGTGATAGAACTGAAAGTAACTAGCTAACGCGTGTATACCGACTATTGTGACCCCTGATTTTTAGCTGAGGATGCGGAAGAACCTACCTTCACCTTACCAGATAGGAATAAGAATTATAGTGGGAGAAAGGCTTACTTGGAGCCCACTGTGCACGAGCATTAGTTGACACTATTTCTATATGTGCGGCACCTATTTTGCCTTATGTTTGGGACAAGAATGCTTACTGGAGCAGTTTGGTAAAGGGTTTGGTAAGCACTACAACATAATCCTCTATCACAAATACAGCACACTAACCTAAGGTACACGGAAGAAGTACAAAAAAAACAAAAAACAAAACAAAAAGAGGCTTGATTTCAAACACACTCATATACACTATACTCTTCCTGCATTCTAATTGTTAATGACACCTTGGTTCAAGGTTCACTGGGGCAAGATGAGTGGACAATATTCTGTATACTCATTAGTTCAGTTCTGTCACTGTAGTACAGTTGTAGTATATCCTTCGGTTCCAAAAAAAAGTCTGAGTGCCAGACTGTAACGTCAGAATTTGTCAGAGCTTCACAAAGGCTGTAAAAAAAAATACCTAAGGTTTTTCAAAACAAAACTATATTTCTTGGCAATAAGACACCACAACAGTAGCCCCCCAGTAAGTGTTTTCTAAGTGCTGCCAGGCATGATTTTAAGTGAATTAGATTCAAGCAACGGACCTATCAAATTGACGTATTCAGTCACGCTGTTCTAAAGGGAGTGTTGTCACTTGTGTGTAAATTTGGGTCGAGTCCAGTAATCCAGTCACAAACTGACAATTAATTCAGTTTCATTTTTAAATTGAACTCTGCACCCTAATCCATAGGTTTACAAATTATTAAAAGGTAAATCTCCTGAGTTGAAACCATGCTAGCAAAAGAAAACAACACAAATAAGTCAAGGAGTCAGGCATGGTGACATTGGGTAAGGAGGGTCTTAGGAACAAACGCAAAGGGGAAGGGGAGGGGGGAGGAGTTAAAAAATGATTAGCGTAGAAATTTAGAGGTTGTCTCTTATTAGATTTGTAATTATACATTGAACGACGTAATGATTGTAGGATTCAGTGACAGACCATCTCTTACAATGAAGAATGCCTGTCCCTGCCATTGATGCATTCCACATACCTGGAAATGGATGTCGGTTGACGATGGATTTAGGCAGGCCCAAGCTGGACCCCAAGGCCCTTACCTCATCTTTATGGAACTCTGCCAGTGGTTCCACCACACGACCCTAAACAATTATAACACTCACTACAACTATAATATACCAATAAATTCTTGTTTCGAACAAATCTAAAGCTACAAGAAATAAATATATAAATCTCGTTGCTCAAAGGGCTAAAAAATAAAAAATAAAAAAATAAAAAATAAAAAAAAAGGAGTGTCCCACAAAAGAGACTGGACAAACAATGTCCTACTCCTCTCTGCAAAATGCCTAAAGAAATAGCCCACAGAAGATTGTTTCTATAGTTACCTGTTCCCTTAGTTCCCTGACCAGGTCAGAGTCATTGTGGTGAGTCTTGATCACAGCAGCTTCTTCACTGGCCATGGGAGAGGCACTCTCTATCAGGTCTGGACGGAGCGTCCCTACACGCATACAACCACGGATACACCACAACTGAGTTGGAACATGAGACAGCAAATGCTAGCTGTAAATGTTAAGGTTAAAGTTGCCTAGTATTTCATACCTTCACCTTACCAGATAGGGATACCCTCACCTTACCAGATAGGGATACCCTCACCTTACCAGATAGGGATAGCTTCACCTTACCAGATAGAGATATCATCACCTTACCAGATAGGGATCAGTTGAACACTCAGTAAGCATGGCTGAAGTATACATTAGCATATTTCCTGTCTGTGACACACACCATTCCATTGTCACTACCCCACCTTCTTATTGCCACCTTTATCCCGACCTCTTCACTCCCACTAAGTGCAATTTCAACGTGACATGACGCTAGATTGCACTTAATTCAGAATTGTGTAGTTCAATCTATTACAGTCAACCTCATTCAACTTCAGAATGCACTGAATCTCAATGATTTTTTTTTTTTTTTTTCTGGACTATCTGAGACGAGGACAAATAGATTTAGTCAAGCTAAAAAAAAAAAAAATTAAAAAAAAACCCTCTGCGTATTGATAGTACTGAAAAATAGCATTTGCTTCAAGAAAAGAAACTCTACAGTTTGGAATGATGGGTTAATATGATTGGCGAGCGAGCGTAGCGAGCGAGACACTTACAGGGGTAACACAATCGAAAATCGGGGATGTTTGTTTATTTATTTATATATATGTTTGGACGTATGTATGTCATTTTGTACTTTGACACTCTGTATTTTTGTGTTCGCTCGGCGTTCGACCCCGTCCCAAACTTCACTAAACAGAATCCTCTGGTTTAGCGACCATTACCCGTATCACCTTAGAAATTGAATTGTTTACCGCTTTGAAATGTTTTGCGGGTGCTGTGAGCTCCATTTCTATTCGAGTTAGTGGCGGTGGTAAGTTAATACACTATTTGTCACAGTTATAAGCACTACTCAACAGCATTTACTTGACAATTCATTGTCCACTAGACGAACCACGAAGGTAAGTCTTGCGTAGGTATGTTCAGTTGTGTAAAAGTATTGTGCGTTACAACTACTATTAAGAATATCACAAAGAAAATTTTAAATAACGTGACTTGATTTATTTGCTTCTTTTTCAATTCAAACAGTTGAGGGGAGTGGTTACTATGGCATTGAATCTTAGTATGACAATAGTGTAGTTTAAGGCTCGCTCGCCATTTGTGCTCAAGCACACCACTAGTTTATATATATGGACGTATGTATGTCATTTTGTACTTTGACCCTCCGTATTTTTGTGTTCGCTCGGCGTTCGACCCCGTCCCAAATTGCACTAAACAGAATCCTCTGGTTTATCGATCAGTACCCGTATCACCCTAGAAATTGAATTGTTTACAGTTTTGAATTCTTTTGCGGGTGCAGTTCAAACTTGAAAACTTAAGGGACTTCCATTTCTATTCGAGTTAGTGGCGGTGGTAAGTCAATGCGCTCTTTGTCATGGTTATAAGCCGTGCGAAACAGTATTTACTTGAAAATACATTGTCCACTAGACTGCCGCGAAGGTAAGTCTGTGTAGGTGCATGTCCAGTTGTGTCAAAGCATTGTGTGTTACAACCACTACTTAGCTAAAGAATATCACAAAGAAAACTTTTAAATAACGTGTATTGTTTTGTTGTTGTTTTTTTCCTTCAATTCAAGCAGTTGCAGATAGTTGTTACTATGGCACTGAAATCCCTTTACCGTGTATGCGAAATTTAAAAACTGGACCTTATTTTCAGTAGCTTCAGTGTTAGAAGTCAAAATCATTCATATAAAAATAGTATTGTCTTTAGGCTCGCTCGCCATTTGTGCTCAAGCACATCACTAGTATACAGTAGGAGTCAAAAAAAAGTTTCGAATTCCGTTCCGTAGAACGGCCGTCGCAAAATTAAAAAACGGGGAAAAAACGGTACGCCGTATGTTGAAAAACGGCCGTTCCGTTCGACCGCGTTACCGTTTTAATCTTTATGTCTCGCTCAAAGAAATATAAAAAATCGTTTATCCAATAAAACGTTCCGATTTTTTGTTTACAGGCTCCAGAGGCGGAGCTTTTCGGGTTAAAAAAAATTGAAGCCGTCCTATTCGAAGTTGTCTCGCGGAGAATTGTTAGTTCGTCCACCGCACAGTATCGACGTTTTCTCGCTGTTAGGGCCTTCTCCGGCTTAGCTCTTTTACTACTGGAGGTCCGTCAGTAGCTAACAGAAGATCTACGAAGTGCGGACCTCGTTATAGCTCTGTGCCCGTCGGAACTTCAGTCTGCATCTGCAGCTTTATTAAAGCAAGTTAAAATTTTATACGAGCTTTTTTGCACTATCCCCATAGCGTTTAATGGTCGATACAAGGCCTTAGCTTGCTGATATAGCTATAGAAGAGTTTCTAGCTAGAAAATATCTGTGAATCGACGGAAATGCTTCACCGTTTTTTACCGTTTTAGTAAACGGTATCGGCCGTTTAGTCAAAACGGTACGGAACGCAACGATAAAAACTACGATTAAAAAACTACCGTTTTAGGTCCGTACTACGGAACGGAATTCGAAACTTTTTTTTGACTCCTACTGTACAAGACACAACGGAACGGAATTCGAAACTTTTTTTTGACTCCTACTGTACAAGACACAAACAAGTATCATACAAACAATTCGTGTACACATTAATTCTCTAGTTTCACAGTTTCTAACAGATTGGGTCCTCTCAAACAACTAGTACCCCTACAATTACTGTACTCATCAGCAACTTAACTAAGGAGTGAGAATTGTTAACTTTATATGTACATCAATTGTAAAATCAAATTGTGGCTTAAAAAACTTTATAAACCACAAAGTTTTTGAGTTTCTAATTAAAAAACCCTCCCCATTGCCCTAATTAAAAACCCTCCCCATTACCCTGATTAAAAAACCCTCCCCATTGCCCTAATTAAAAACCCTCCCCATTACCCTGATTAAACAACCCCTCCCCATTACCCTGATTAAACAACCCTACCCATTACCCTAATTAAAACCCCTCCCCATTACCCTGTGCCAGAAACACCTCTTTGGAGTCGAGGTTCATCTCCCCCAGCGTCTCGTCGGCCACCTTCATGAAGGTGTCTCCGATAATCTTCCTCTTCTCCTCCGGGTTGATCACACACTGCAGCGGTGCCGTCAGGTGCTGCTGGACCACGCCTTCTTCATTACATGTGGACACGTACGTGGCACCCGTGGCGAAACGAAGAGCTGCTTTCACAACTACGATAGACACATAACAACAATAACAATTGCACCACAATAATAACAACAACAGTGAAAAAGGAAACAAGTTCAGGTACACTGACAGAAAAAAAAATTACACCAGAATAAAGATGTTATTTTCATTTTAATTAAAAAAAGAAAAAAAAAGAAGGGGTGGGAGAATTTGAATAATTAATCATTGCTGAACACATCATTAGTATAGACCCCTTGCATAGGCGTGGTCGAAACCAATTCCGCCCACGCACCGCCATATTGGTGCACAGCACAATCAAGGCACGTGTGCAGTGTGTACATACGTGCTTACAAGCCAAAGAGATAGTTATTTGTGCCTTAGTGAATGGCCATAATCGCAATGATGAGGGAGAGACAGATTACCTGCTGTTATCAATCACCAAGGACCTCAAGCTCTACAGCTCAGTATGGAGAGGCGACAAAGATGGTTAGCCAAGATCAACAGACAGGACCTTCCTCGAGAAAGATATCGCTAATGGAAGAATCTTTCGGTGAAGATGATGGAAAGATATTGTACTGTACTGGATTTGGGGTCGATGAAACGTCTTTCTACATCGCTGGCTTATGTTAAGCCATACCTTAAAGACCGTTCATCTCTAACCCAATATCAGCAGTTATTACTCACCCTAATGAGAATGCGTTCGAGTCGAGTGGAGGAGTTACAGATGCACAAAACACTTTGGGTTGTTTGGGGCCAGAAAGAGGAATTTCCAAGTTTCAAAGCTGTCCCCCTTTGATTTGAGCCCCGTACCCCCTGTCTAACAAATTCAGACGCTATAATTAACCCAACCGTATAGGCCTTATCTCTGGAATGAATGTCGCTACAGCTCTGAAACTTGGAAATTCCTCTTTCTGGCCCCAAACAACCCAAACAAAGTGTTTTGTGCATCTGTAACTCCTCCCCCTTTGATTTGAGCCCCTTACCACCTCTTTAGCAAAGGAAAATGATTTGCAAGTGTACACATATATTCGGTTAGCCAGAGGATAAGTTTGTGCTTAAGGTGGGAGGGATAGCAAAAAATCAGAATTGTTTTTTTTTTTTTAAAGAATAATTTTCACTGCACGAAATCTGACTACAAAATTCTTATTCATTGCAAAGATATTCATTATCACACATAAGACTCAAAAAGACGCCACAGTCAGCAGTATCTTCATTTGAATTCTGAAACTTACCATAATTAGGTTTCTTGAATGCACAAGTCTGGACCACACTACATGTGGGAGGAGTTGTGGTTATGTGACTGGAGGTGTTGAGTTCAAAGTCCATTTAGCTGGTGAGGAAGATGGGGTAAGTGAAGAAAGAGTCAACTGATAAGTACTGATGATTTTATAGGCGGATGTTAATAAAATTACCTGAATGCAAACTTTTACTATTTACCCAAAGTGGAGGATGTGTGAAAGTAAGTTAAAATGCCAATTTCTTCATGGGTAACTGTATCATGCTAAATTTAGGTTTCTCACAGTATTCCTTCATGGAATATAAGACATGTGAGTAGCAAAATAAATAAATTCAGATTTTTAAGTTTTGGGTTGTTGTTGTTCTTGCCTGCAGATACTAAAGAAACCGGAAAGCTTTGGAGACAAAGAGGCTATGATCGTAAGTTAATGGTTAAATCTAATAAGTGTGGTGAAATTCAAAATGTAATTGCAGATCGTAAAGGAACTAATAGACAAACAATTAGAGACGATTAGTGAAGTAAGTTAAACTGTTTGAGAGGAGTATTTCCTCACAGTTCTTTATATTTGTATAGGTTGATGAGTTTCTTCAAGATGTAAGACCAGCTACTACCCTTTATATAAATACATTTATATTTTTTGTTTTTGTAGATTCAAGTATTTCAGAAGGAATAAATTTTTTTAATGATTCTATACAATGTGACTAACTACTAATCCATTAAAAGATTAGAATAAATTAGCTCCACAGATAAAAATTACGTTCTATTTATGACTTTTACAGAATTGATCATCTTAGCACATTAAAGTTAAAACATTTCTGAGAGTAGGAAGCAGGGGGGGGGGGGGGGGGGGGGGGGGCGCCCACGGCAAGACCTTGAATACAGATTTTACATCCATCAATCAAGTGTGTGTCGAGTGTTTGAATATGCTGTATTCTAAGTTGAAGCCTTTAGTAAAGTGGCTGGATCGAGATGCACTAAAAAAAAACCAAAAAAAAAACCATACATTGTCATCATTGATTGTTTGGCGATTTTTTATAGACCGACCGACCAATCTTCTAGCACATGCAGACTTGTTCCCTATACAAACACCACAACACTGTGAAATATTTAATAGGAATTACTCCACAGGGCAGTGTCAGTTATATTTCAAGTGGTTGGTGTGGTAGAACAACAGCTCTTTCTTGACAAATCTGGTACCTGGGGACTTGATATTAGCTGGCCGGGGGTTTGATATTCGTGATACGTTCGGTACCTACGTACAGTTCCAACTTGAAATGCCATCTTTTACCAGAGGAAAACCGCAACTCTCAGGAATTGAAGTAGAACAAAAAAGGAGAAGAGCAAACGTTCGAATACACGTCAAACAGCGAAAACAACTGAACATTGAAAAACTGAACAAATGATGCACTTCCTTAGCTGGAAGGAGAGGATGGTGATAAAAAAGCAAATGGCTAGAGGAATAATCATGTAGGTAGTATGAAATAAAACGCTAAAATGGTACATTGACTCTCCGGAACTTCAAAAAGTGCTAACACTAACATCATTAGAGTTGCACCGATAGAAGATTTTACTGATATACCAATAACCGATATTGTATCTAGAATCGAGGCCGATACCGATAACAGATAGATATATTCATTGAATTTTGAAAATTTAATTTTTACATAATTAAAAATCATCAGTGCCAGGAACAAAGTAGTGCCAAATTGGTGACCTCTTTTACACATCGTAGTTAAGTTTCTTTGTCTTTACGCCGTCTAAGAGCAAGTAGAACTCATCCATTCAGTGTCCACGCGGCGAGTACAAAATTTTTCTATCGGTTAATTATATCGGTACGGCGGGTAGTATCGAAAAAGTAGGCTGATAAACCGATAAACCAATAGACCGATAGATTATCGGTGCAACTCTAAAAATCATAATAATGAATGATACTAAATAAACAAATAAACAAACAAACAAATAAATAAATAACTGAATAAATGAATGAATAAATAAATAAATAATAAATAAAATAAATATTAAAATAACAATAATAATATAAATTAATAAATAAATTATTGATGTATTCAGTAAAATCCAAGAAATTGTTCCAAATACTAGATAATTTAAGACCACCATCAAGATTCAGGGGAGCGGAATGTCAGGGAAAGAGAACAGGGTGTCCCTGAGTAAGAAGGAAGCTATGCTAAACTTAAATTGTCCAGAGCTGCTGGTAACAATGCTGGCAGTCAAGTGTTTTGCCAGAGACCGGCAACGTATACAGATTCATTTAAGTATGGACAGCTCAATAGCCCTGACAAACACATGTATGTAAACAGGCTTGGAGGCATAGTATGTAGCTCCGCAGATGAATCAATGACCAAGTAACTGTGGGCGTGGTGCCTGGAACAGACTATCAGTCTACAAGCATCCCATCTAGCGGGCTCACTAAATGTGATAGTAGACAAGGAATCTCTCTCGGGTGATGACAGAAGAGAGGACGGACTGAAAGCTCCAACCCCGAACTATCAACCAGATCAATCAGGCTCTGGGGCCTATGTAGGTGGAGCTATTCGCCTCAAGGCTAACTTAACTCACCAGCTCCAGCACTACACTCGCTGGAGACCAGACACAGGCGCGATGACAACAGATGCACTCACCTTGTACCAGACAATGTCCCAAAGATATGCCAATCCACCTCGGAACCTAATTGGGAGGACGCTGAAGAAAGGTAATGAAGTTACAAGCCTTATTTATTATTTCAAAGAAGCGAATATCTCTGAAGCAACACCGTCAGCCATTACAAGCACTTCCAATGAAGGATTGGTTTTGTCCTTACACAGGAAAACTAATAGACTTTAAAAAATACTACTAATTAGAGACTGGGATGACAGGAGTAACCTCATAGCCTCCTCTGAAGCTCCTTACTGCAGAATCTATTCTGGAGACGCTCCATAAGGCCAGTTGAGAGTCATGTGAGGTTTATTGACACTGTGCGTCGGTATTACCGTCTCGTGGCTTCTCAGGAAAACAAGCAGCTACGGTATGAACACTCCCAGTAGTAATAATAGTAGTGTTGACAGCATGTCTCCACAAAAATAACTTCAGCTTCAAAGCTCCTTAAAAAAAAGTAAAGCTGGAAGTCTTCATTCCTACAATGCACTCTAGTTCTCCTGGAACTTTTGTCCTGGCTATAGAACCCTCTTGATGCTCAAGAAGAGAAAATGTTCTCTTTTTTACTCCAACATCAGTAAACTATGTACGAGCAATCGTCCCATACACCATTTGAGGACTACCATGCAGCATAGCAGCACCAAGTGAGCATGTGAAACCTCTGATAGTGAACTCTCTAAAGTAAATTACCTCTGTATAGTGAACTTCCCTTTGCCCTCTACCCACCAAGTGAGCATGTGAAACCTCTGATAGTGAACTCTCTAAAGTAAATTACCTCTGTATAGTGAACTTCCCTTTGCCCTCTACCCATTCCAATAGAAAATGTATGGCCCATCTCCCCCTCCTTAGGTCCCAAATTGTTCTCAGTTTAGAGGTTCTACTGTATCAATTTTTGCGCATAGGCTTGTGGTAAAGATCACTTACTGTATTTTAGAATTGCTGTGTGAACATAACAGTCTTGTATGCGTAGACACAGAACTATCCCGGCTACTAGCAGATGCCAATTTTGAAAAAAAATTGGGAGTGCTTATGTCTAGAAATTGAGGAAGGCTGTTTGGCAAATTGTCATCATTTTTAAACTCTATAGTAGTTGTGGCCTCACTGATTCCCATGAGCTGGCAGAGTTTCTGGAGCTGTATAAGTCCAATCCATGGAGGAGAATCCCGGCTAGTAGGACTGATACAGCTTGGTATGTTGTACATAACTGAACTGGAATTATTTCTCATTTTATGATAAAAATTTGTAGTGACTGGTGAAGTCAATTTCACTCTGGCTATCAGTAGCTTGTAGTTGGAGGCTCTACCCAGCTTACTGTGGCCAGAAATCTCGTTGAATTACCAGGGAATACAAAAAAAAGGGATTAAGCCAGAGGTTTTTGTGGATTTCCCAAGTTAGATATGAAAGCTGTACAAGGAGTGTACAGAAAATGCTAATTGCAATTGAAGTAATGCAGACTAACTGGGTTATTTGGATTGATTTGATATAGAAACTATTCACTCTGGTTTTGTTGTGGAAAAGTCAACAAACCACACACAACTTCTTGCTACAGACTTGATATATGTACATGTAGAGCTGATTTTCTACTACTGTAGGCATTCTGACGGTGAGCCACAAGAGTGTTGGCTCCATCCAACCTGTTCCCATAACAACAGATACTCCACGAGATACTATGTAGTTACTATGTAATAATAACTATACATACATTTTATAGTCAGTATGAGGAGCCATCGTAATATTGAAAGTCATGGATTCCTCTATTTGTGAATATTTCTACCTACATTCATAGCACATTGAACAAGAGCTAATAATTTTAAATGAACACTTCACATGCCCCACAAACTGGTTTCAGAACAGTTTATCAACTTAGCAATGGCAGCTATATACTCCTATTACTGTAACTTCTTTGTATGTTGCCCTGCAATGCTTCAGAATTGTCATACCAGGGCTTCATACAGAGGGGGGTTGGCCCTGGAATTCCCCCCCCCCCCCCCCCCCCCCCCCCCCCAAGAAATCTGAATTCTTAATTATAATTGTAAATGGTAACTCATAGCAAAATTCTTTTTTATTATTAAAAAAATGTAAATTAAAGCACAGTTCTTCTACTTTTTTGTTGATAACGTCATCAAAGTTTACAGCCAAAAGCTCAGGGCACTCCCCTCTCCCCCTCAAGCTTGAGGACCCGCACCCTCCCCTCTCTGTGGCCTATTTAGCCACACACTATCCTAGGAATAGAAAAGTCCCACCCCCTCCCCCCCCAGAAAAAAATCCTGTATGAAGCCTTGCATACCTACAATTCATTGGTTGGTTGCGGTCGCCCAAGCCTTTGCATTAAGGTTCAAACACTTGTGACTGTAATGGCTTGAAATGCAATAAAAGAAAACGTACAATGAACAATACCTGTATATCGTTTATTCAGCAACATCTAGTTCTGTTCTTCTTCCACACATAGCAACAGGCAAAACAATGTGGGTCAGAGTTTCCATTTTTCTTGTTTTAACTTCGAAAGCCATACTGTGTAGTTAAAACCTCAAGAACTGAAGGTTTGTACCACTGTGTCTTATAATTATAACAATCACAATGGCTGTAAGGTATGTACAATATTGAGAAAACCCATCATATAGTTTCAACATGCCCAGAAGTTGCACTGCAGTAGGAGATAAAATAAAGTTCCGGATTCTGTCCGTTTGTACGGCCGTAAAATGGTAGTTTTTTTACCGTAGTTTTTACCGTTGCATTCCGTACCATTTTGACTAAACGGCCGACACCGTTTACTAAAATGGTAAAAAAAGGTTAAGCTTTTCCGTTGATTCACTGATATTTTCTAGCTAGAAACTCTTCTCTAGCTATACCAGCAAGCTAAGGCCCTGTGTCACCAGTTAAATGCTATGGGGATAGTGCAAAAAAAACTCGTACAAAAATTTAACTTGCTTCAATAAAGCTTCAGACCGAAGTTTCGACGGGCACACAGCTATAACCAGGTCCGCACTTCATAGGTCTTCTGTTAGCTACTGATGGGCTTCAAGTAGTAAAAAAATCTAAGCCCGAGAAGGCCCTAACATTGAGAAAATATCGATACTGTGCAGTAGTCAAGCTAATAATTCTCCGCAAGACCACTTCGAACAGGACCGCTTCAATTTTTTTTACCCGAAAAGCTACGTCTCAGGAGCCTGTAAACAAAAAATCAGAACATTTCATTGGATGAACGTTTTTTTTATAATAATAGCAAATTTTTCTCTTTTTAACGGCCAATAATTGTTAGTTATAACTTAACCCGGTGTTTCAACTTCTTGTTAAAAAGGAGAAAAATTTGCTATTATTATAATTATTTCAGCCGAGAATGACTGGATTTCTTTATACTTCTTTGATCGAGGCATGCGATGAACGAGAAAGATTAAAATGGTAATGCCAGTCAAAGTCTACTGCTCCCCGGACTCACGGGATTCCATAGGACTATCCCACCTGTCCTACATGGGACAGGGATAGGATGGACGGTAATAATATTTTATGGGCAACACCAGAGATCACGGACAAAAATAGTTATTGCATGCATAGAACACAATTGTATGGACATCCTCCACCTTTTCCACGCACTTGCATACTAGTCCTTGCAACTATTGTACATAACTTCAGCAACACCAACAACAAACCACACCCATAAACTTTGCCACACACACACACGCACGACATATGCACACACACACATACACACACACACTCACACACACAAATTTACTCACCAGCTTCAACCAATACACAACTTTTCCTCACTGCAGACTCACCGTGGGGTTTCAGCCCTAAATTCTCCAGAGACTTCTTCACATTATCACTCTCATTCTTCCTCATGAATCCGTTGTCAATGTGCAGTACCACCACGTTGTCTGGTCCCAGAGCCGCATTGAGCAGAGCTGTACACACGGCACTATCCACACCCCCACTCACTAGAGACTGAATCACACAAACAACAACAACAACAGCTAAATATTAGTGATAACAAGGGGCTGTAATTAAACAGGCAATAAGCTACCAACACACGTGTGCATTATCAGTGGGTGTATGTGTGTGCGTATGTGTGCATGTATGTGCGTATGCTACAGTAACTCTAAGCTAGGTACCCTTCTGTAGAATAGAGAGAGGAATAAAATGGCTACCACACACACACACACACACACACACACACAAAATAAAATAAAAAAGCCCTACCCTTACTAATCGCTACGAGCTGCTCCTCGTGATAGAATGTGGCTGTGTATGCATGCAGGTGTGTGCCTCTGTGTGTGTGTCTGTGTGTGTGTGTCTGTGTGTGCGTGTGGTGTGTGTGCCTGTGTGTGTGTGTGTGCCTGTGTGTGCCTGTGTGTGCGTGTGGTGTGTGTGTGTGTGTGTGTGGTAATGCTGTATGCTATGACTCACCAACACTTTATCCTGGCCCACTTTCTTCCTGATGTATTGGATGCAGGATATCTCTCTATTGTCCAGAGTAAACTTACCAGTACACCCGACAACCTATGCACAAACATCGCCACACATAATCCAACCACTTCCATCAAATCATTACTACTCCAACCATTTGCAATTAATCATAGTTATAAACCAAGTCATTACACCTCCCATTGATTGAGCCAAAATAATAATAATAATAATAAGAAGAAGAAGAAGAAGGTGATTAGAAACGTCAACTATTGTAGCTAAATAGCAGGTGAAATTGGCAAGGAATGTGCAGAGAAGGCAATAGCTTCACTAAGCTGAAGTCCACAATCATGGATAGAAGAACAGAGACCCTGAAAAAAGCAGGAGAGACAGACAAGGGAAAAAAAAAAGACTTCATAAAGAAGAAACAGATGAAAAGAGGAAAGGAGGAAGATAAGAATAGCTGGGAGACTCCAAAAGAGAGTAAGAGAGTAAGAGAGTAAGAGAGTAAGAGAGTAAGAGAGTAAGAGAGTAAGAGAGTAAGAGAGTAAGAGAGGGAAGTTGGTGTAACTAAACCAATGGTAGAGGATAATAAGAATGTAGGGTTTCACTTGGGGGGGGGGGGGGGCAGCACTTGCTCCACCTTAAAGCCATTTTTAGTTCTGTATGAAAGTTGTGACCCCCTTGAGGTAGTGCAAGATCAATCTTGCCCCCTCTTAGATTGATTCCAAAATGAACCCCTGGAATGTATAAAAAGTTATGCTAATGCATTCCTAATGTTACATAATGCGCCACTAACACACATGTGTAAGTAACGACCACGTGTGTATTCACAATAATTCATTAGCTGAGACAAGGCCTCCAGACAAATAGCTACACACTAAGAACTTATAATTTTTGTCCCCAGGGTTTCATACTGACTATGGAAGCTCTATGATTCCCACCTCTCCCCATTGGATTTTTTTTTTATCCAACCGAATTTAAAAAAAAAAAAAAAAATTTTTTTACATATGAAAAAAAAATATAACAACAACACTTTCTAGTTCTGATCCATCAACAGCAATTCATAAAAGTCTGTCTAAGTTCCACCTGACATATTTGTGTCCGCAGTTGTGACTTCACCATTTTCATGTGGCTAAATGGGTATTTGTGACTAGAAAAAAAAAGATCCTCTACGAATTCCTGGTGCCCATTGTAAACTGCCCAGTAACACCATAGAGTTGTGACTATATTCTAGGGGTTTTAGTTGTTGTTGCTGTAGCTGCTGTTGTTGCTTTTGTTGCTACTGTTGTTGTTGCTGTTGCTGTTGCTATTTTAATGGGGAAGAGGGAAAGGAAAAGGATCCATATTTGTTAGTCTGGGTGTGACTGTTACCTGGTAAAGGAAGTTCCTGATCATACGTCGACCGTTCACCGTCAGGTCTACCTCAGGGTGGAATTGAACACCGTATATTGGTAAGTCCTTGTGCTGGAAGGCCGCCACTGTGGCACCTGACATGCCCACTACTTCAAGGTCTGTTGCCAAGCGATCCACAGAATCCCCATGCGTGAGAAGCACCTCTTCATGCTTTGGACCCAAACCAGAGAAAAGTGGACATCCTGCAAATAAATATTTATTATTCATTTGGTACATGAGAATATCACAAATCTGTTGGCTTAGTATTTACACGAGTGCTGCAGGCATTGAGTGTAAATATGGCCAATCAGACGAGTGATATTCTGTGGTATTCAATGAATAATACATTTATTATGTACTGTTCATGTGTGAATACCATCAGTGAACACTTGTATTACCTGGGGGGACGTGATAATCCAACTGATAACTCTTAACACTGGTGATAAGGGAAAATATTGCCTTAAGCCACATCCTGTATATTTTTAATGCATTTCCTATGTGGATCAGGCCCCGTTCAATACATAACAAACGTAATAAAATAAAAAAAGAAGGCACTATCTTTCCAACATTTTGTTGAGGTTGAAGGGTGTAAATCTGACTCAAATCAGGTGTACCTCAAGGTAGTGTAGTACTTGGACCTCTGCTTTTTCTTATTTATGTTAACGACATACCGTCTCTCTGCGCTTTTTCGTCTGTGTTTTTATTTGCTGATGATGCCAAACTTATTGCCTCTCTAAACTCTGCAAGTGAGAATTTAGCTCTTCAAAAGGATCTTGACAATTTATTGTCATGGTGTCAATCTTGGAAACTTTCTTTAAATACTTCTAAATGCGCATACATGAACGTCTCCCTATCATCATCTACTAACAACAATCACACCATCGGTAATGATACAATTAAAACAGTAACTCAACAGAAAGATTTAGGTACTTTAATCTCTGATAGTTTATCTTGGTCTCTCCACATCAAAGAAATATGCAGCAAAGCTTATCGGTCTCTGTATTTAATTAGGCGAACAATTCCTTGCACATCACCCATTAACATTAAGAAGTCCCTGTATCTATCACTTGTAAGATCTCAGCTGACTTACTGTTCCCAGCTATGGTTTCCCAACAAAATACAAGACATTATCTTATTGGAAAGAGTTCAACGGCGTGCAACTAAATACATTTTAAATAATTATATTTCTTACAAATTAAGACTTATTCATCTCAATATTTTACCACTAATGTACTAACTACAATTACTAGACCTATTATCTTTCGTTAGATGTCTTAAGAATCCGTTTGATTCATTTAATGTATTTAATCACGTCACTTTTCATTCTGGGTCCACAAGATCTTCATCTAATCGTAAATTAGAAATTAAGTTCCAACGCACCTCCACTACACGACATCAATATTTTAATCGCATATCTCTACTATGGAACACATTCTCTATTAAACGTTCTCTCAAGCAAAAATTTTGGGATCTGTTTATTGCACAGTTTGATTCAGACAATTCCTGCACATTTTGTTGTTTATGTCCTTGCTCTAGATGTCACAGTCACTTTATTAATGTATCACTCCCCTCTCACACTTAGCTGTTTTATTATCATTTATATACCTTTTCTTTTCCTTTAGCTAACTAGGCTGCTCTCTTGTACATAGAGTTTGTCCTTCATCCACCATTATGTCACATTTCATCTCTTTTAATTCTTTGTTATATAGTGGTTGTAAAGTTATAATAATAATAATAAAAAAAATAATTACAAATTGCAAAAAAAACAACAACACAAAACACACATACCATTAAAAAAAAAAAGCAAGTAAATAAATCGTACTCTTCCAATTCTAAACTTCTCGGGGGCTCTTCAAATCACTTACCAGCGGAGCTCGCAGAAGCGATAAACTACCACTAGCTAGCCGTGTTTAGATAATCGTTTAGCCGCAGCAGATGCAACTATGCACAGCGGATACTCATACGCGAGGACGGAAAACGTCCTTTACCTAAAGTACCAACAGTTATAATAACCCTTTACCAAAATGTTCACAAAGAGCGGTACTTTACCAGTAGGCTTTAAGTATATTCACGGCAAAAACCGCGGCACCATACGTATTGCTTTCCTTCCTAGATAAAGCAAATATCCTCACACCACTAATTGTAGTGGCTACGGCACTGCATATAATAAAATTGGAACGATACAGAGAAGATTAGCATGGCCCCTGGCGCAAGGATGACACGCAAATTCGTGAAGCGTTCCTGATTTTTTTCCCCTCACCATTGCTTACTTTCATTGATAAACTTACCAGAGTAACCACAGTAACCACAACTGTACAACCTTTCTCAATACACAATACAGCTAGAATTCAATCTCAATTATTTAGCCCTCCCTCTTCTTCCACCTGTCTTCCAACACAATTTCATCAAGTCTGTCCAAAAATTGCCCTGTAGATTTCTTGTATCAAAGACCTCCAATATTGTTGTATAGACTCGTTCCTGCATGCAATCAAAGCCGTACACTGTGGAAAACAGAAGACCCCAACAATACTTTGCCACCCCCTCTTAATTGCTACCAACCACGATGTAAAATATTCTATGTTTCTATATTTTCCAATTATAATGTTCATGTTGCTGCAGTATAAACTTCTAAGTAAAAACACAGCTGGGACTTCATGGATAAAATTTTCCTGTATTGGTACCCTTGTGCATTATAATTTTCCCTTAACTTGGTTTAGATGGGCCTTCCCCCCCCTTCCCCCTGTGACGATGACAATCTTGCGGTGTGTGCTAGGATTTATTACAGCCATTTCAAATGGTAATTTCCTCCCTACCAGTGTCACCCGTTAAACCTGCTGCTTAATTCACAACTTTCCATACCTAGTCTACTTAACTGCAAGTCTCACCCACAAATAATTGAGCCACCGTCCTAGACACGAACCTGAATTGGTTGAATAGAATTACTTCAACTAAACTACCCTCAAAATGAGAACCTTTCCCTAACTTACCATTACCAACTCCACCATTACCAACTCCACCATTACAAACTCCACCATTACAAACTCCACCGCTATGCATGACTGAAGACAATCTAATATGCTATCATCAGACACAGACCAGTGAGTCTGGTCACAGTCAAATGCCTTACCTCATCTCTGAACAGTTCCAATTTACTCTGTCAGTTCAAAGCTCGTTCACCTCATCCTTCAGTTGCAAACAACATCGTAACAAGAACTTACACAAGCCGAGGCACCATGGTTCAACAATATGACTTGTAACACAGTGTATCCAATAGTTCGTTGCAAGAAAAAGAAAATTCCCCTTTTTTCCTTTTTTTTTTTTTTAACTCGTGCAACAACTCCTAAAAGTTATATGAGTGAACCAGAGCAATAGCAGAACCTAGAAGGGGTAGGTATCTACGCTGCTTGGAAATCTTCCTGCAAGATATATTAAACAGTAAACATGCCCACCCAATCATCTTGCTGTTTATATTATTTATTTGAAGAATGACATTGAAGAGTTCGACCTTATTGACCTCCGAGGAGGACTTCAGCAAGAATTTGAAATGTCGGGCTAAGCTTTGGATATTAATTTATTGGTCATCAGAACAGATAATAACAGTAATGTATTCTTTCAGCTGCAAATGACGAAATTTAACCTAATATTGCATGTATTATTACAACTAGCTTTATTCCTCGTGACAGCTTATTGTGTTAGTTAACTTATTACTATTGGCAGGAAAGATGCTGGTCACATGTACCTTCTACATTCCAACTTTAACATTTACTTTAAAAATTTTAAAATAGAAAAAAGAGCTCTGTGTATTTACCTGGCTTGGAGATATTGATGGAAAATTGGCCATCTTCTCTCACGTGTGCTCGACCAACAGTGCCACCAAAGTGCTTATTGATCAGGTGAAACCCATAGCAGATGCCTAGAACTGGCAGTCCACTTGAAAACAAGAGTGGATCGTAGGACAGCTTTCCCTCATTGACTCCATTGGGACCTCCCGACAGAACGATAGCCCTGTAATGAGGCAGGTGTGATATGGTGCAAATGCTACAAGGGAAGCTGTGACAAATTGCACACACATACCGAACACCTTTCTGCTGGAGGGAAGCCACAGAAGTTTCCAATGGCAACAGGAGACATTCAACATTTAACTCTCTAATTCTCCTATCAATCACCTGCATTAGATAAAAATTGTTTGATTAATTTGTAGAAATAACTATCAACTTAGCTAGTAGTAATTGGCTTCAATCCATTTCACAAAAGTAACTGTTTATTTCGCAGCTTACACAAATTGTCAGTATTAATGTAATATTATGTGTACCTTTCCATATTGTGCTCCTGCATCTAGCAGTGCCACTCTATCCACATGTAAGTCATCCACAGATAAATCTGACTTGGACGCTTTCCTGGGCAATTCCTCCACACTGCCAGGCTTCTCGTCCCTTTCAGTGCTTCCTGACCTCGCCCTCTTCCTAGGTGCACCATTCTCACCTGCAACTTCTGAGGCCATTACGCTAGGTGAAGTCCAGTGCTCACTATAACTACTACTTACTGCTGCTACTCTCACTACTGAAGGGATTTATTTCCAATTAATCCACACCTAACCTTCTACATCTGCCGATTCATACCGATGCGCTTTCCAACAATTGTCGCAAAGTCGGTCAACTTTGCCTCAGGCAGTCACCGACCAGGAATTAAGATTAGGCCAGCCTAACTGCAATTGGGGTGCAATGCAGTGGCAGAGACAATGGGTGGGGCTCAGACTGCAATCAGTCAGCTGGGGATGAGGCTCTTTAAGAGCTTATTGCTGCATTAAATCGAACAGGAACAATAGTTTAAACGAGCAAACTTCAAAATCTTGTATACCGAGACAATGACTTCTTTGTAAGTGACTGAGCATGTTGAGACATAGTTGTAATGACTTCAAGTGTCTATTAAAAGCCTTAAGTTGTGCTAGTCAGTCAATTTATCTGTGCAATACATAGAATGTTGTAGTAATCAACTTAGGCATTTTTATATACAAATTTGTTTATTATTGGTGAGTTCATAATAGCAAATCTATTGCACTAAAAATAGTGAATAGGAATAGATAGAAAGAGGTGTTTCACTGGTATGTGGCTGCTAGACTCACTAGCAAAACTCTTTAGCTACCGTGTAGCATTTAAAAGATACCCCTATTATAATAAATTCCACTGCTGACGATGCAATTCATAGATTGTATGCATGCACTGAATAGACAGCAAGTAATAATTTAATAAATTTTCATCATTACAATGCTAAAAAGTACATGTATGCTATAAAATACTTGTGTATAATGAATACATTGTTCAGTTCCTGTACATCTAATGCTGAAGAGGCTTTACTTTGGGTATTTTCACACCTTTCCTCTTGGCCATTTTGTCTATGATCTTTCCAATTTTTATCATTGCTTTGTATGTTTCTTCATTTTTCTTTATCATTTTCTTTCTGGTGGCTAACTTGAGCTCTTTTAGGATTTTGCTATCCTTTTTGCCTAGCTTCGGATCAACCGTCTCAAGTGTCAATGGTTTCTTTTTACTCTTTTTGTTGAATTGATCAACCTTTTTTAATATCTTGTCAACGGCTTTTTTCACATCTTTTTTTAATTTCATAGCAGAGCTGTAGTTGTATTCGTCAGATTCATCCTGTATATCTGCTTTTGAGCCACGATTTGCTGCTGTTTCGTAACCAACCAAAGCATCTGCTTCATCGTCTTCAGCACTCTCCACGCCTCCCCAAATTTCATCATCGGAATCAAAATTGTCTCCAACTTCCTCATTTAGAAGTGGATGAGATCTTCCATAATGAGAACATATTGCAAAGGATAGCAAGAGCCAAAAGAATTTTGCCATAATTACTTCTTGGTCCTTTTAGTAGCCTTTATTTGTAATGGCTATAACTAGTGGCTTAGATAAGTATTACTATAGGAAGATATAGACACTTGGAGCTGTTATATACAAATACAACCACTGGCTAATGTAACTGAGTTTGTGTAGCTCTGACAGCAGGCAGAAGCCAGGAAATGTGAAACTGTTAAATGAAACTGACTTGTGTATTTTACAAAATTAATACAATCAGACAGCATACTTAGCTGGATTACTATCAAAGACAGCAGATGGCTCTAGTTGACCAGCTAATCAGTAAATGATTTTTTTATGAACAGATGTAACAACTAAAACTAAAACTAAAATTAATTTTGGTTACACCTAAAACATTTTAGTAAACTAACCAGAACTAAATTCACATATGATGATAATAACTAAAACTAAAAGTCATAGAGCTCTTGAATAAAAACTAAAAACTAAAAAAAAAATTTTTTTCAAAACTAAAAATATAGCTAACTATTTGTAGCTAGTGACACCTCTGAAAGAAGACGAATGACCAGTCCCAGGAAGCAAAACCCTTTACCGAATTGTTTCTTCGTAGCACCTAAATTGTTTGGCTAAGGCAGGTTAGACAGCAGTCTGCGGTTGCTCGACTATCTAGCCCCGCCCCCTCCCTTAGCATGCGCATGTCAAATCATTCAGCTCCGGTGCTGTACTTGCTGTCCATTCAGCCACAGGGTAAAAATAATTACTTCAAAAAATTGTAATCCTGTTAGAAAAACAAAACAACAACAACAAAAATATAAAAAAAGCTAAAAATCCAGCTAACAATTATGGTGGAATACAAAAACTAAATTGATGTCTGCATTTGAAAACAAAAACTATCTAAAATTGATGACTTGAATTTAAAAAAGATTGAATTCTAAAAAACCAAAACTAAAATTAAAATAGAAGTTAGTAAAATTGAAAAACTAAAACTAAAACTAGAATTAAAATTAGTACATTGGAAAAACCAAAACTAAAACTAAAATTGTAATATTTGCTAATGAAAAACTAAAACTAAAATTAATCTTGAAATATTTTTTGTCAAAAAAACTATAAAAAATGTAAATGTTCAACCAAAACAATATTAAACATAACCCCACCCACATCTTACTATGGTGCTGAATCTAAAGTCAATGCTATCTCATTCAAATTCACAATATTTTGATAGATATTAGTCCCTCTGATTTTCATTATGAGTACATGAATATTATAATATCGTAGGGTAATTCGTTTGAATGCAAAGCTTCAACAAAAATAAATTATTATTATAGTAAAACATATTGTGACTTGCCATACTTCACTAGGCCTACATATACTTGTTCCTTGTATTTCAACCCACGAACAATGCAGTATAGACTTATTTTACCTATCATGTGAGTATAACATGAACTAGTGCCAGTGAAATTGAATTAGAACAGAATAAAATTACATGTAAATTGAGAAAAACAAATCATTGTAGATGTTTTAAAGTGGTAATCCAATAATATGAAGTAGCTATATTTAATCTTACTATACTAATTTCAATTTTTGCTTAATACTAAAATTAAGTAGCTAATTTTTTTTCCATTAATATTATATTCAAATTACAGCTGCTCAAGGAAACTAATATTCATGTATAGTCCCTCCCCCCCCCCCCCCCCCCCCCCCCCCCCACACACACACACATACACACACTCCCACCCCAAATAACATACTTTACCCACTGAACCAGCAGTATAAATCTTGCAGGAAGTAGCTAACAGGCTTAACATAGCAAAAACACAAAAGGACCCATCAACAATAATATACATGTAGGAACTGTGACAGAAGTCAGACAGAAACCAGTCTAGAACTCCTTTGGGCTGCCTATAAACATCAAGGCTAAGCTGAATGTATACAGTCATTGTGTGTTTGTTTGTTTTTTAGTTTCCCTATTCCAAAATACACTTGGGCATTCTTTTAATGCTGAACTGCTACCGAAACGGTAATAATAATATGAGTGAATTTAGTATAAAGTGATTTATAAACACATATGTCAACTTTATAAAAACAATACTCCCTTAAATTTATACTAGAGAGTCATAATTTATAAATCTTATATTTAAATGTTAGCTTTCGTAAATCTGTGAAAAAGATGAAAACAAACAAAAAAGAAATAAAAAGTCTGAATTTTTATAACCAAATTGATTGGTTTCCTAGTTGCATATGTTATGAACAGCTCTATGCTAGAGTAACTATTAGTTGTTATTTCTGAAGTTTGTTGCATATTTGCTCTCATGCTATAAACCCTTAGCCATATTCCTCTCATAGCTAAGGCAATCAGTAGGGTGACCCATACAATGCCGATTTTAAATAGCATTGTTACCTCATTGCTCATAATTATTAGTATCATTTAAAAGTAATCTCCACCCATTCTACTATTACATTATGAGCATTGTAAAATAACATTAAGTGTTGATTTAACAAAGTGAAAGTAAAGTAGAAATAATATCATAGTCACAATTGCACATAGCTATTTACACCATGTTTCATAAATAGTGCAGTTAATTTCGGCGTCAACACATGTAGTGCACATACATGTGCAGTAATAATTTTCTCGAATTCTTTTTAGAGTTGAAACAACATCAGTCTTTGTGCTTGCATTCGTATCTGAATGTTCACAGAAATGACTTCTAAACTAGAATTATAACAGCAAAACAATCTGTAAAACTTGAGCGATAAAAACCTAAAATTTTGGGGCTGATTTCTTTCTATAATAGCCACAGTAGCATTAGCTAATTGTCCTAAATGTTGTAAATAAAATTGGATCATAATTACCACTCTATCATTCCCCTTCCCATACTCATGATGGTAACAATAATAATAATAATAATAATAATAATAATAATAATAATAATGATAATGATAATAATAATAATAATATTTTGCTTGTAGTATCATTGGTATACTTCAACAAACACATAGCAAGCATCCAGTAATTAGTTCTCATTAATGTGCCGAGTAAACATAGCTATGTCTCTTCAGGTTTTTAATCACATTTTTATCTAAGTAAACTGAAAGTAAACTATGTTTGTCATCTAGCATCAAAGTAGTCCTCAGATTTCTTCGAAGTGTCTTTTAGGAAAAATATTGCGATTTGAGAAGTAAACGACCCAGATAAGTATTTTTCCACGTGACAATACGCTACGCAAATCTCGGGGCGAAACCTAGCTACCTTACTTTGGCAGCATGGCAGATTATTCCAGCGTAGTTGTATTCAGCGTAACATTATCGAACACTGCTCAAGCCGAGGCCTACCAGAAAAAGTGCCCATGCACAATGCTGGCTTGAGAGAACAACTGCTAACTAGCTAGCTAAATGCCAAGGAAATATGTTTCTGAAGTAAACCAATTTGTACCCCAAAATTCAATTAAACTTACCCCTGCGGTGTGAGACGGATGATCGATCCATACTTCACATGAATTGTTATGATAATTAATAGTGCACTGATTCGATTTTGTCTGACATTTGAATCTACCAAAATTGATCACTGCAAAAGTAAGGGCAACCATAGCTATAGCTATTGCTACAAAAACAAAGCCACTAAGAACAACTATTACTGCATTCTTTCTATCACATTTTCTGTTACTTTGCCTAGCCACTACTCCAGTTTTAGTTGAATGCTGCTCAGGTATTTGATAATTCATATTTGTATAGTCATCTTCTTCAGGAGTTGGAAGATGCTGGATATGTTTTGGCTTAACTGGAGGAAGGGGCTTCTTTTTTATTCTTGTAGTGTCACCAGCATTATCTTCACCACCATTCAGGTCTTCAGGAATTTCATTTGATGACGGGACATCTGGAGAGTCAAGTAGAACATCAGTATAGTGTATTTGATGAGCAAGCGATTTCTGTAATCTACCCACTTTAGAAATGGGAGTGTTACTGTATCCTTTTTGCTCATTCAGTCCAGTATATTCGTTAACCATTTCCTTATCATCTTTTGATACAACATGATAAGTGCTCTTTTCTTTGAGTGTCACATTAACATTCTGATAGATAGGACCCTGCGCCATGGCAACCTGTATGAGGCTAAAAATGGAAACTTGCTAGTATTATTATAATCACTCTTTTTCTAATCCCAAATGTATTACTAGAAACTCCCAAAAAAGCTTACAGAAAGGTAGTGTATTAGAAAGAGATTAATATTTAGTGGACCAGTACACACTTTGGGAGTACTGTTACTACTCTTAGGAAACAACTCAAACTAATAGTTATGATAATAAAGCTAACCACCATTACTTGGTGGTTTATTGTAAATTAAGTATATTAAAATACAATTTTCTGTCCAAGACAATGTAGTAAGTACGCTTGAAACCCAGCGGTAGACATATTGATCCCCTCAAGGATGATAAGTAGTCAAAAAAAATTCTTTTTTCCCCGTACAGTACAGAATTAAAAGATAAGTCCTGAAATTTTACACAGAATTAAAAGAGATGGTAGTCTGTTTATGTTCACAGACTCTCTGAAACATTACAGCACCTTGCTGAATTTTGGTATATAGCTGTTTTGTAGGGTACTGTAACTAGCTTTAATATTACAATATAAGTGTGCCCATACTTGAAGACCCGTCAAAAAAAAAAAAAAAAAAAAAGGAAAGAAAAAAACAACAACTTGATATAGTGGTACGAAATCATAACTTGACCAAAATAAATAAGTAAAATTTTTATAACAACTCTGGAATTGTAGCTATAGTGTTCAAGAATCGTTTTAATGAAATCTCTGCACTCAGATAATAATTTTTTTAATATAATATACTAGAGTAGTCTACAACAATCTACTACAGCACAAAACTAAAGTGACAAAAAAAATTCAAGGTATGTATCTACGTAGCTAGAAATTTTTCTTATAATAAACAAACTAGAATTTCACACATGACTAGCTAGTACTTCATCTGGTTTGAGTTCATTTAATATCTTTTTGGTTTCCTTTTCTATCTTCTTGGTAGTACTCTTTTTCTTCCCCATACTTTCACTTAAGCTAGATTCCTGAGCATTTTCATAAGGATCTGAATCTTCCATTAAACTTTGAATTTCAGAAGCCACGTCTGATGAATCATCATCCTCATTGTTCTCATCTTCAAACATTGCTTCTTCAATGATGGAGTCTTTATCGTCATTCAGATTGCTGTGACGTATTAAATGGAGGTGCTGCAAAAGAGCCTTCCTGTCTTCAAGACTTTGCCTTCGGTGAAGAATTCGGTGGGGATCAAATTCATTTGGATCACCATTGGACTCAACTTCAGCAATTGGATCCACGAATTGAGATGCTAAAACGTCATATTCTTCATCTTTAAGGTGCTTGTTTTTCTGCCTGAATTCTTCTCCAGCAGCATCCAAATCTTCTTGAATTGACCTGAGATGGGTTCCAAAATCCTCCTGAAGAAGTACTGCATCATCGTCATCTTCATCATCGATACTCAGTGATGAAGAGATTAAAATTAAGGTCAACAACAAGGTACTCAAATACTTTACCCTCTCCATGTTGGAATATGATGAATTTGTGACACTGTTAGAGCATGCACACATATACATTAAAACTCACACAGGATTTCTGCATTATACAGTTATTTCAGTAGAGTGTGTCGTTTGTTTTTCTAGAGAGGAAACCACTGGCGCCAAATAAAATCTATTTTAAAAGTTTCTCATCTTGGCCCTAGAGTCACGATGTAACCATAACTATGTTATTTTAAGAAACCATTATCAGTTGCCTATAGGAAAAGGAGCCCAGGGGTTGAAACCTTCCCACAATTTTGGGCAAAAGAGGTAATTTCTTGCATGAACACTGTAAAACAATAAAGTGAGAAATCATTTTAGGTATGATGTGGCCAGTATTGATGTTGATTGGGGCTATATATTGCCCTTTAGCAAATGAATAATTCAATATGTAGTCAATCCACTTTACAACCTTAGGAATAGTCAACATTAAACAACCATAGACCCAACATCTCTAATAACATAATATTTACAGCAGTGAGGAAGATATTTCAGTAGTATAGGGGGGCTCCAAGGGCATTTTTTTGTGATTTAAAAGTGTTCATGTAACAAATCACCTCGTTAGATTGAGCCCCCAAATTAATTATTGCAGGGCTCCAGTCCAGGAGCCCCTCTCCCCCCTTCCAACACCACTGATTTATATGAGTATACACACCAGCAATTTTATTATTACTCACTGATGAGTTGTGCCATCAATCAACCCCTTCGTTCTCAGATACAATATTAATTCAAGTCGCAGACACATATGATGCACACACATGTACACACATCCATGCCCATGCACACAAATATGCATAACTATATATATATATATATATATATATATATATATATATATATATAAGTACATACTTTCTTGTCTTGTCTTGAACTTCCCATAACGGGTCACGTGTCCCTCCCAATGGAAGGTACGAGTAGAGCCTCAAGTCAGTTTGGGGTTGTGGGTATGTAGATGGACACCATTCACTGATTATAAGTACCTACACTACACATACATGCACACACACATACACACATATGCATACACACACATATGCACAAACTCTCTCTCTCTCACACACACACACACACACACACACACACCAATAATGATATATCTTTTTTACTCTGGTATTGGTAACAGCTTTTTTTCCCAAGTTACCTTAAAGCCTCTCTCCTACCACTTCCATTTCCATTCATAAAGAAAAGGTGTTTCTTGTCAACATTAAAGTTAAGTCAAAATAACAGTAGTTTATCAACACAGCATATTTATTTGGAACATACAGATAGTTCAAATTCAAACACCCATAGCTACTCTATCCTAACACACACAAACTGGTTGATAGTGTCCCCAGACATTTCTGCATTCCATGTGTCTATCTTGTATGAATAAATCTATGGGGGGGGAGGGGGGGGGGGGGGGGGGGGGGGGTAGACAGCTATAAGAATATAGTATCTCTACTCCTGATAATTGCTATTATATTGTTTATGTCACCATGCCCCCACACCATAAGTTCAAAGATATCGAAGCATAGTAGAATTTCCTATAGTCATGTATTTAAGAAATTTCATATTTTCACCACCTTTCCTGTAGAGGATAGGGACATTTAGCCCTATCCTCTATTGTAAAAGTGGAGGAAACGTGAAATTTCCTAAATACGTGACTACAGGAAATTCAAGTTTTTTTCCCTGTGAGGAAGCAGAAAAGTGCAGATGATAGAGTGCATGCCTGATACAACACATTGGGCCAACAGTGATAAATAAACATTAAAAGGACTTTATTCAGTTTAGCTACATGATATTTATTATTGTGCATTACTTATTTAGCATTTAGTGATTCATTTAAATTCCACTTATCCACTTTGAAAATAGTCAACTAAAAAAAAAAGATTACAAGGAAAAAAAGAGGTTGTTGGGAATGTGTTTACAGCCCAAATTTCCCCAAAGCTATGCTCTTACTAATGTGACCTGTACACAATCATAGATAGAACTAGACGATAATTTGTAAACAGATGAGAGAGTGTATAACATGTATCACATCTATAATACACTTGTGTGTCAGTAAGAACGAAGATGACAATGGTGACCGACGACGACTACGGTAAATTAGTCACAAGCGGAGCAAAGTTGGTAAAGCATCGTTTTACTCAAAGGTTTAGTCAGTCTGGTCTGTCCGTATCCCTCACTCTACAACTGAACACTGGGGCGCTGAACTGAGTTGGGAAAGGATACAGTAGTAGCTAACCATAATCCACCACAAATCATAGTTAGAAGAAAGGCAGAGAAGTAGAACACAAGGGTCAAGAAAATAGAAGCAGGTGAGAAATAGGTAACTGTACTCCTTAAATAAAAAAGTGAAAGAATACACAGAAAGGACAGAGATACTGAGGAGCAAGGAGGTAGGCAAAGGAGGAGAAGGGAATCCATAAGTTGAAAAGCAGAATAAGAAAAACTGGGATGGCTCAGGAAGAAAGAGAGCAGGAGTGGGAAACCATGGATAAAACACCTTATGCTACTGTACTCCTAATTTGCACGTACATACACATTATAGCTACATTCATGTTATAGCTACTGTATAGATTAAACTTCAAAAAGTATATACGTATAGAAATATGCCTATACACACAGTTAATTCATTTGACCACTCTACAATCATTGCATAATAATTATAATGATAAATAGTTAACTCTCTAACGAGCAGACCACCTGTATTTTGCTAACTTTTCACTTGCCCCCTACCAACTCCAATAGAAAATGTATGGCCTATCACCTCTTAAAGCCAACACTTTCAAAATTCTGAATTGTGAACTCTGACAGTGCCCCCCCCCCCCCCCCCCCCCCCTCCCCCCTTCTCTCCTATGTCAACATGAAGTCATTTAAAGCAAAAAATCTCATCATTTTCATTCTCTGTCTTAATTCTTCTCTCCTTTCTTTTTGGGCTGGAGACTGGCCACAACCAGCTTTATTTCTGTGAAATCAGCAGCAATGTAGAGTAGGCATGTGAGCCATGTCATTGGATACTTACATGATCCTTTGATATAAATTGGTGGAGAACTGTGAAGTCATTTAAAGCATTTTTTGAGCACAATACTGTACTGTTTTTCATGTTTTATTGGGTGGACAATAAGAAGCATTCATTGTCTTGGCCTAATGCAAAAATTCTATTTTTTTTTATGAGTTGAATAATCAATAAATGTTAATTATTATTATGGAACAAGTTTAATATTAATCTGTGGTCATGACTAAAGAAAAAAGTTGAAGTAGCTAAAGGCTGACCTTTAGTTTACTACTCCAAGAAAGAATCTTAACTAACTAATATGGATGAACTGAGATTCATATACCAGGCACCCTTCTACATTCACAGTAAGTTTAGACTGTATTAATGGAATAATGTGTGTTCATGATAATTCATGGTAAATTAGGCAATTGAGCAGGTTTAATCTTGTATTATAAGTCCACAATAGTTTACTAATAATTTGTTTGAGTAATTGACTCTTAAACCAGTCAATCGCCACCTGCTTTTTTTTTGTATCCACTCGGGCTTTGTACTCATTCTCAGTTGCCATTGGCCATTGCATTACTCCTGAAACTGATTATGCGCAGCCGTCTAAGTTACGTACACAATTAATTATGGATAGCTCGCTACGTTGCGACTGCGCAATAGAAGCGTTTCAGCACCCGCCGCTTCGCGCGCGCTACAGAATAATGAGGTAAGTGCTAATAACTGTATTTACCGATGACGTAATCAGGTGCGTGTAAGCGATAAAATACCCACTTCCACAGTTTATTTCCACAACCTGTCTTAATTTAAAACAACTTCTTAGTATGCTATTATACATACCTAGTGTAAGTCATCATGAGTAGTCACTCCAGGGGCATAGGAAGCTCATTTTGATTGGTCAGGCTGCCATACAATGCGCATGTTCAATATGTTACACTACCATTTTTTAAATTGGTAATGAAAAAAAATTGAATAGCTATTCAGAAAAAAAAGCACAAAAGGTAAAATGTATTGCTTCACTGCATCAGCTACTGCTAGGAATAATGTCAGTTATTATTTTCACCTTCATCATAATCTCTTTCTTAGAGCTAATCTCTGCCTGTATAGAAACACTGAAATCAAGGATATAACTAATACTGATTTTCCTAAGCATGCTGAAATGCAGTAGATCAACATCCAAGAAAACTAGTAAGTCATAAAGTACTAGAAACTCTTCACATGAGAGTGAAATCTACATTCATTTCACCTGTTGTATCTTGATTAATTTCTATACATTGCACTAATGTAGTAATGCAAAGGGACCAGCACACAGGAATAACAGGGGACTAAGAACTACTTCTGTTCTCTAAAATGAATCCCTGACCACAGATTTTATTTCTACTAGACTCCCACTTTAAAAATTCAATAATTGCCAGGTGAGACTCCTCATTGATGATATTTCCAACTTTGCGATAAAAAATTGGTCAGGGAATGGCCTGACCGGTTCCTATGCTACCTGCATTACCACTATAGTGCCAACAGGCTGATTACATGACATGACTGAATTAATGGAAGATGACTGGTCGTGCAAAAATTCACATCACAATTTTTTGTGTTCCAAAACAATTAAAACCATTTTGAAAATCTTTTTGGTGGCTCAAAAAAATATCAGCCTCTTTCTTAGCTTCTCATTTTGTAAAACACTGACCAGAACTAGAGAAGGTGGTAAACAATTATCCACCACCACTCTGGTATTTTGATTTTTTCCCTACACTGGAGTTTCTAATGTAGAGTATGATCAGCAATTTCCATTTTTTTACATACCCGCCCCCATTCCATTATTTCTTGAATAGTAGGGTATACTGAACTGTCTTCATCACAGATAAATACAACCCATAAACAGAAGAGAGAAAACTTTACCTTTTGGTCCCAGTACCTTTAAAAGGAACATTTTGAGCAACAACACTACAAAATTGAAACCAAACCTGCTCTGTTTTTAATATAATCACACACTGAATGCACAGACAACTCACTGATGAATTGATTGAGCTGATCAAAGTTTCTTATTTGCGATCCTTCTAAGCTGTGCATCTGAGAGCCCATAGATAACCAACTGTCTGGATGTATAGCACGAGTAATACAAGTACATAAGGTGAGGTATGGGAAATAACATGAATAAATTAGCTAAAGTGTTCAAATTACAATTAGTACCGCTAACTTAGTACTGAAGGGAAATGTAAGACTATGATGTGCAACTGTTGTTCTGAAATGCTTGTTAATGTAATTAAGTGGAGTTCTGACAAGCCCTGATGGGGAATCATGGCAGACTATGTGATCATGGTAGACCAAGTGGTGCTCACACATGTGGTGATACCTGGTCATTAAACTCTTCATAGCTGTTAGGCAAACTCCACATATCTAATAAAATGTGATGATGACACTTACTTGGCCCTTGATGTCATTGTGGAAGAGCTGCGATGACGAACCTCAAGGAACTCTTACTACGGGAAAGATGTTTGAGGGTTCCCATGTGCGAACAACTGGCAAATTTGCAGAGAAGAAATGGTTTTTAGCCAGCACATACATCCCGTATGCTTTGGGTGCTGCATATATACTCTCGGGGGACCTCGTGAAGAAGATTGCTCAGAATAGTCTTAGTTTGATGCAGTACCACAATGAGGATGTCTCGGTGAGTGTGTGGATAAGTCATTTGATGTGGAGCGGCAACACGACCATAGAGTTTGTGAGATTAAACCATTCACTTACTACAAATGTAGCCAGTTTGCGGTTGTCCTCCACCCTGTTTCAGCTGAGGAGATGGTATTACTTCAAGAGGCTTACAAGAGAAATACGTTTAAATGCTAGTTAATGTATTAAAAAATATTATTAGACATTTGTAATATTGCACCAAAATGGGTGATGTATCAATTCCCTAAACTGCGCTTCTGTTAAAATATTATTTCAAAAGGGAGTGACATGTGTTCATGTAATCATGAACAATTGGATGTAACTGATACTGGTTATGTGGTTTTACATAGCAGAATAAAAATTACATTGACACAACACTGTTCAGGGCAGGTTAGCTATAATAATATTAATAATCACAACTGACTGTGGTGAATGATACACGATGTCAATTTATACTTTCATGCAGTAAAACTTCCCATTATATTCACAGATAGACAGATATTGCTGAGGGCTCCCACTACCCATTTTTCTCAACTTACTTTATAAGCATGACAATCTTCCCACCCAACTTTTAAATGTGGAATCGTTCAATTAACATTGTGATCCAAGTTTGAGTGGACAGACGTAAACATTTTGATTAAAGACATTGTCACTTATTAATGCATCACATAATTATAACATTGGATTTGTGTACACTATAATTCAGTCTAGTTTTATTTCAGTTGAAAACTGTTCTCATTTTTTATTAGGTATTCATAAAAACGGTAGATTATAATTATAGCCAAAAGTAGCATGACTTGGAATGACGATGTCAGAGCAAGATGAACTGGTGACATCTCTAACGGAGTTTGTTTTAAACTGAGAAAATAACACAGGCACCTGAATATTTTTCAGTCAGGTTATCATTTACATCCGTTCATTAATACAGTAGCTATTGGATTGTAATGTGACCTTCTGTGGTTTGTGTTAATAAGCTTTTTTCATACATTTTCATTTGTTCAGTGGCAGTTTACTAATTCACTTGGATTGAGATGGCTGCTTAGAATTGAAAGTAGGCTATTTTTTAGCTACACTGCTATCTCACAAGTCCTCTTGTTAGTACAAGCCATTTCAGAATGGATAAGGTTTGCCTCAGTTTGGTTGGCATGGTGTGCAAACAGCTGTATTATGTAACTTCCTCTCCAACAAACAAACAGTTGCCCAATTTCCCCCACCCAAAACTAATAAACCCTAGATTAATCCTGGACAGGGTGTAGCTAAATGTGCCTAGCTAGATAAGTCAAATTTGTCTGTAATTGTGCAATCTTTTTAAAAAAATATCCGAAAGATATTGTGGTGTTGAGAAGTCTCAGAGACAGACCTTACTTAGCTACTTTTGGTCTGCTATTGGGTCAGTACCTGGTTTGACAGCCAGTCTTGCGGCATCACATAATGATCCCTACATAAAGTAGGATTAGCTAGCTAGTTCTAAAAGGTACGAAGAGAATTCTAAGCGTAAGATCATATACATATACATATTAATTTATTGAGGGAGTTTAAAGAAGGTTTGAGGTGTTAGCAGTACCTGAAACAGATAAGAAGAGCTTTCTCATTCTGAATTATCTATTCAGGATTAAGCAGTACATTCAGAAGTCTTTTATAGCATGACAAAATTGGGAATGTATATATACCACTGTTTTGCGGTTATGTTCAATCAGCCTGTATGCATCGTACTTTCACACAGACTAGCTCATGTGAAGCAAAGGTTTAAAAAAACTCCATTACAGTCAAGCAGCAAACAAAGGCAAACAGCAAATTCAAGAGCAATCTGACACTCCAGTCATGGATTTATGAAAGTTTAAACAAAATTTAAACAAATTTTACAGTTTGAATCTAGCCTCGTTATAATGTCAAGTTTGCTAGCTAGGAACTCATCATGGACAAACAACCAAAACGCTTGAGTTCTCTGAATAATGTTGACTCCAAAAATGATTGTGGTGTTTTTTAATGTTTATATATATATATATATTTATAATTATCATAATGACAGCTGCTATGTAGAATTCGTATTTATTTTTTTAAAGAACCAGTTCATTAGCTATAGCATAGTAACTCAATAATAAGGAAGTAAATACTCCCTGAAAACCTTACCAAGTGAGATATAATTTCCATTCTTAAGGGTGCAGTACCACCGGAACCTGCGGTAATTAAGCGATTCAGTAGAATACCACAAAACCCGCCCGTAACTCGATCCAATTTACTTTCCGCGAACTGACTATTGTACGCGACTCGCGCACAATTTGAACACGTACCAATTAACTGTACCAAACAATTTACCACAAAGAGCTTTCACCTCAAAGGACTACCAGTACTGTAGGGCAGAAGCAGTAGTGTAGATAATTAATATTTGTTCACTTTCTAAAAAATATTACTAAACAATATTATAAAATCATAACTCCATAGTAGCAGGGCCATAATCAAATACAATATGAAATGAACAAAATCAAAGGTTCTGAAGAATGCAATACTATCAAGGAGATCCAAGGAGCTGTGCCTTCTCATTGACCTCTCTACTGGAGTGCCATGTCCTCTCTTCTAAATAACCAGGATGTAGTATTCTTCCCTTCAGGAGGCATGACTTCTTAGGAGAGCCGAAGGTCTACTATTCTCTCCACTGGAAAACAAGGAAGCCATGTCTTCTGCTCTTTTGTTGTGAACCTGCCAGTTGTACCCTAGAACCAAGGAGTTGTGCCTTCTCATAATGGGAGCTCATCTATTTCTATGAAGAGCATGACAGCACCTTTCTCTCCTGTTGAGGTAGATTAGACAAAGTACTATGATCTAAAATTTGATTCAGGTCTTATTTTAAATAAATCAATAAAATAATAATTGATAATAAACAGCCTAATTGATAAATATATATTATTGTAGAAAGAAAATAACATTAGTAAATAAAAGTAATAATTCACATTTTCTTTTAATGGTGTGCAAATATCATAATATATATATATATTATTCATCCGTCACAACATTAACAGGGATAGAAAAAAAAATAGCACCAAAAATTCCTGAGAAGTTGAAGTTAACACACTGAAACTGCTTCTAACTTCTACCCGCTACACCAACCTTCTATCAAGCTCTCCAAAGACACCAAAGCAGATTCTTCCTTCCAAGTCGCAGCTGTGAGCCGTGATATATCTATTCTAAACGAGTGACTCCAGGCGCCATTAATACGCCGCCGCTTCTTCATCGTCTAGGACCCTTCAGTACATTCCAGAAGTCTTGTACTCTTCCCCGCGGGCCTCACTCGCACAGTAACTCATATTTTGTGTTTGCTTACCAGTTCTAATTAGAGCCGCCACCACCCGGATTTTGCCCACAATAAATTGCGCGCTCAGAGTTGGGGGGCGGAGTTGAAGAATCAAATGAATACGAATCAATAGTTAGCTTTCGTACCTAAAAATCGATATTCAGAAGTACTGGATGGCCAGAATGAACTCATATTTTGTACACGGGGTACAAGCCACATTTAAAAAAACATTACAACGAGTTTTTTCTTTTAAATAGGATACAAAAAAAATAATATAAAAATATTTAAAAAAAAGGAAAACAAATACTAATTGGCGAGCGAGCGAAGCGAGCGAGCAACTATAAGATGTAGTCTATGGAAATCCTGAATACGTCGTCGTTTTGAATACGTCGTCGTTTTGAATACGTCGTCGTTTAAACGCGCGCGCGCATTCCATACGTAGTCGTTTTGAATACGTCGTCGTTTAAACGTGCGCGCGCATTCCAGAACTTCGCTCGCTCGCCCAACCAATGCTACACGAGCATTTTCTAGAATCCAAAATACCGCGTTGTAATGTTGTGGGGAAGCCCCTAGGCTACCGCTAGAAAAAAAAATCGACTTCGTAACTGCAACGGTCGCCCCTTTATTTCGCTGAATAGCCGTAAGGTTTGTACCGTTGTTTCTCCGTTCCTGGTCGGTCTTTTTTCTTGAAACTTGGTTTATAAGAGCTGTCTGTTGGTGTCTGTTTCAACTGCAACAACAAAGTAAGCATACATTGAACAGACAACGAGAAATAAATACATAGCTAACTCCTCCGTCTGCGGTTTAGCGCTGCGGTTTCAAGTGGTACTGCACCCTTAAGAAACTGAAAGAAAATGTTGTTCCCTTTCATGGATGTAGCATATTAATAGTAAATAATATTTTGATACAGGTTATCATTTGCTATTGTAAACTTCGACTAGAATTGCTACACAAGTAATATTCAGCTTGGATCATTTCTATACAGTGTTTGCAGAGAAGTCATATCTTCAGGAGACTGTACTGGATGGACAATAACTGCATTTCTCTTGCAATGATGAAACATGTAGCGTTTATTTTCACATACCCGCGTATCGTTTTGCCTCTCGACATTGTATGGACTAATCCACACGCTCACTGCTACATCTTCATTGTGATAAAGCATTACATCATTTGAATTCCTCACTATTAAGTCTATGAGGTTCCCAGAGAGAATGTAGCCTGCTCCTATAGCATAAGGGATGTACTTCTTCCCTAGGTTCCATTCTGTCTCAGCAAATTTACCAACTTTGAACACTTTCGCTCCTTCAATCATTTTGCCCCAGTAGTAGCTCCTTTTGGAATTCCTCAGATTCAGTTCATTCACAACAATGTCCAGTACTACAAAGCTGTCATCGTCACACTTCAGGAGATATGAAAAACTATAATGTTTGTGAATAACTTTGAAGCTCTTTAAAACTTTGAGAGTGAGATTAGAGTAACTCTCCTCAAACTCATCCAGAAATAATAAGTCATTATTCATACTTTGTTCTTCATTTAACTCACTTAGGACTGCTTTAGAAGCTCCTTTAAGACCAATACTAAATCTGACTAGAACTGCTTGACTTTGGAGTAGGTGGTGGTTGCTGTTAATCCAGGAGTGTCTCATAGCATTTCTGCGTTCAGTTGCACTGGGTCTGGACATAATAAGTACTAATAGAAAATATTTTCCAGGGCTAGCTTTAAATTCAGGAAACGCTTTCAGTTTTGTAGATGGGTGCTCTTCAAAAATTCCATCACTGGTTTCTGGATATATAAAATAGCCAGCTGGTCTTCTACAGTCTCGTCTCCAGCGCCCATATACCAGCACAAACATGGCGACAACTATGATAACTGCCACAATGAATAAGCGACGAATAGAAAATTTTACAGCAACCATTTTGCACACAGTTTGCCAGACCCTTTACTCCGCTATGCTGGGAAATTTAGTGCGTAGTACCTGTTCGAAAACCTTCCAGATCTCAGGAGAAGTTGCAGTAGCACTAGCCTTTGATGGACGGGGGATGAATAATAAGGGCTTTGCAACACGACGTCGCGCACTTCCTTCCCAAGGATTTTCACGGTATCGCTGTACCACCAAGTCCATTGAAAATGTATTAATTTTGCGGACTATTATTTTTTTGCTGAAGCTCTCGCACCCGCCGTACTAATGTAAGCTTCACGTTCTATCTAAATCACCGAAAATGCTGCTTGAAGTAAAGTGGTGATATTATAATTATTTATTTTATTCGTTTGCTACAAGTTAGTATTTACAGGAGTGCTACAGGCACGAATGTGGAAGGGCTAATCAGATATCAGTTATATTCTCTGGTATCATCAAATGAACATGCAATAGCCCAAAGTATTTACAGGAGTGCTACAGACACGAATGTGGAAGGGCTAATCAGATATTAGTTATACTTTCTGGTATCATCAAATGAACATGCAATAGCCCAAGGAACCAAGAACACTGTAAACAAATTTTCTTTTATGTACTTTAATGCATTTCCTATGGGGCAACAGTTGTTGGACTCAGTTCAATACACAATAAATAAATTATTTTGAACTGAGTCTAATAACTTAATTGCCCCACAGGAGAGGCATTAAAGTAAGCAAGAATTTCCTTACCTGTGTTCTTGGTTCATTGGGTTATTGTATCCCCTCTGGTTACAGCATTGAGCTTTGTAATAAATAATTTGTTTGATACAGGAGAATGCCACTCATCTGATTGGCCATATTTACACATTTGCCTGAGGCACTGTGTAAATACTAAGCCAAAAAGACTTGTTATATTCTCCTTCTGTATATCATATAGAATTATTAGCAGTAGCTAATATTCCTCAACCCAAGGTTTAGCTATTCCTTATACAATACTGAAAATAGTAAATGGAATCATTTCAGCATTTCAGTCCCAAGGATCATCAACAATTGAAAACAATGAAAAGAAAAACAGGAAACTGAAAACAGATCAAATCAGGCAGTTAGCTGGAGGGCATGTGAGTACTTCAGAATTTAACTATCAACTTTCTAGTTAGTACTTGTTATCGTTGGTTGCATGCACATATTTGAACACTTGCCACAGTTGATAGGTATTAGCTACAATCAATATAACCATGGTCTTTCTTCTTTTTTTAACTTCATTTATGATTTATGTGTGTGTGTGTGTGGTGTGTGGGGGGGGTGGGGGGGGGGGGGGGGTGGGGGGGATAATTTGGGTTGTTTGATGCCAGGCATGTCTGGATAATTGAAATGCATATTATTGGTGTAAAAAATATAAGGGTTTTAAGTAGAGTGTCTAGACAGTTTCTCCTGTTATACATGTTATAATGTACATTTGAACACATGTCTAACATGTAGAAGCCAATACTGGCATGTTTGACTACCTAGGGCCTCTATTGTAATTTAGTCAGTGATTTTGTTTAATATTAGCAGTATAGTCTAGTAGGCTTACCATTTCCTAATAAAAGGCAGAATGTGCTGCCACTGGAGATGCAATTTTCTGTAAAAAACAACAACAAACTTTCCAGAATAAGGGGATTCTTTGAGGCAGTATTTGCAACGAACCACACTAGTCTTCATTTGGTAGCAAGCCAGGTGATTTTTCCTAGTAGCTCTTACTGTCCTTTCCTGCACTTTTTGTTCAGATGAAGAAGCACCAAGCTTTTAGTGAGCATTTTAGCTATGTCCCAGACAAAATTGGATACTGTAGAAGTAGTGTCGTATTCGATTTTTTATTTGTTTATGTGTGACCGCAATCTCTCAAATTTCAGTAGGTGTGGTCTTTGGTCACTGATAGAGGGGCGAATGTATTTATTTTGAGCAAGATGGGACCGAGAAATTGGTCGCTGGTCGGAAATATGAGGTGGTTGCTTCTCGGAGGTTCTAAATGCACTATATGTGTTGTAGTTATGCAATCGGGGGTGCATGATCTGGTCTCTCCAGAGAGGTCGGTCGCCTCTCGGAAAGGTTGTTAATAGAAGTTTTACTATATTTGCCTTCTCTACGGCTTATCTTAGTGAGTGAATTTAATAGGAGATCAATATGATATTGAATTTCAGTAGTAATCTTATTGCCCATTCGCCGTACGAGTTAAAGGAGTATATTTTGTGTATTCAATTTAGCTATAGCGATTCTTTAAAACTGTACAAGATTCTACGTACCAGGAAAAACTGGAGGCGATGAATTGGTGATACATACTCCATTAACCAGTGCACAGGCTGCATCAGACAGTCACTGTCAGGGTGAGTTTGTGTTGGAATGCTTGATGCATACTGCAAGTCAATTTATGATTGAGATACTGAACACCTGTCTAGTCTTTAATAGCAAAGCACTTTTAGATTGCACTGGCATAGGAAGGGTGGAGCCCTGGGGCTTGAACCCCTCCATAGTATTGGCGCAGAATCTAACGAGGTGATTTCTCACATGAACACTTTTGATTAAACCACAAAACTCGTGCCCTTGGAGCCCCCTTATCGAAACATCTTCCTACACGGCTGAAGGGTACAAATTAGAGCCAATTGTATGTATGTAAATATGGCGATATGGCAGCTGTGTATGCAACAAAGTATGGAAATGAACGAGCTTTTAAATGACTATCCTAGAATGCTGATATATATATATATATATTAACTTTGTCTCTTGCAATGCATTAGCTAACTAGTGAGAAATGGCTTCACTTTTTTTTTCAATGTCGATCAACGGTTAAGCAAGCCATGGCAGTTGGAATCCGGTCTGGACTTCAGTGTGCTCTAGACACTATGTGAAAAATACTATACATATCTGGGAATTCTATGTATGCCAATGACATTGTACAATTGTTTACATTGTAGCAATTATCAATGTAATTAACCTTCAATGCGAATGCTCAAGAGGGTTATAGTAGTCATCCTTCTGTTTGTTTGTCTATCTGTCTGTCATGCTCGGATTTTGGAGATTATTGACAATTAGCTGTTGATTTAGGTATGAACTTACTCAGGACGAATATTTACGACCTTTTATTGTGCCATTTTTTTTATTTCGGGCTAATTGTTGAGAAAACGCAAAGCTTTCAGCTCCATGTAGGTATTGATGCCTCATTAAAATAGCTAATGGATTGCTTGTTCTTTTGGAAGGAGATTACATTGTAATAGCTAGGTAGTGTTTAATAGTGCTGAGGGTTCGCACCTTTTATGCTTCATTATGTTAGTTTTGGTTTGCTTGAATGTTGGCATACATAAAATTCCCTGATACGTATATTTTTTCACATTTAATAATTTCTAATTTAATTGTTGTTCACTGTTTTATATTTTTATTTTTATTAGTATTTCCATGGCAATAGTGAAAATAGTTGTAGCTTTTGTTGTTGTTTTTTGCTTTTATTTTAATTTTGTTTTCAATTTTAGTACAAAGTCAGGATACTGGAGAAATAGATCTATTGCTTCCTAAATACCAAAACAAATCAAGAGGTTCTCGAAGCATAGTCAATCATGATGGAGAAGTTCGTGTCATTCATCAAAGTCATCAACAAGAAGACAACAGAGAGACTGAAAACCCCAACAACACAGAGAGGGAAATACCCAAGAGAAAAATACTCAACAAAAAAGATGTAAGATCTAGCAATTACAACTAGGCTAATCACAAATTAAGTGATTTTCCCCCAATCTATATAATAATATGGTTGTTAATGACAACGATGACGGTGTGTATTCATGAATAATGCATTAGCTGAACAGGGTTGTTAAAGCATTGCCACAAATTGAATGGGTAAAGTGTCATTACATTTGGTAATAGTGATGAAGGAAATGACAACAGAGCAGGTGAGGACGGCAAAAAGTTGATAAAGCATTCAAAAGGGAGGCAACAGTTATACAAACTACAAATCATGGATGGAAGGACAGAGAGATTGAGAAGCAGAAAGCGGTAGACAAAGAAGGGGAAGGGAATCCATGACTCAAAAAAGATGAGCTGAAGTAGTCTCACAGAGCTAGACCCTTTACCAAACGCAAAGCGAGGTGAGGGGGGGGTGCGCTGTACAGGACCCACGAATTCCTGGCGGAAATGCGGTGTTAATCAGGACACCCAAATTACCACAAAACTCGAATTAGAACTGTTTCACTTAATGCTCTGCTCTCACAGTTCGCTGTTTAACTGGCTCTGTTTAACTGTGGCGAGTTGCTGCTTATGCAGAAGTGACTTATCTTCTGGTCAGGCAAAGAAGTGAAGAATATTCCAATTCTTCTATCTTCTGGCGAAGTTCTGACATCTTCAAAAGTGTCATATCACAAAACCTACACAAGTAACTGTCTCTGTGGATCTCCAATACTTCATCCAAGGTCACTCCCAACTGCTTTTCAGCTTCATTCTCCAAGATAGAAGGGAGCGGCAATAAGCGAAACGGTTCTAATTCGCATTTTGTGGTAATTTGGTTTCCTGATTAACACTGCGATTTCCCCTGGAATTCGTGGTTCCTGTACAGCGCACCCCCCTCACTTGACCAGACCCTTTCCTCGCTTTGCGTTTGGTAAAGGGTCTGGCCCCGCGAGACTAGAACTGAAGAGAGGAAAGGGCTCAGGAAGAAAGAGAGCAGGAGAGGTAAAGTGATGGTGGTAGAATGGATAACCATATCCAAACATATCTTATGCTACGTAATTCTTAATTTGTAAATGTTAGTACGTCAAGTGCCACAGTGTGGCGGGGTACTTGCTAGTGATAAATATTAGTGAATGCGTAAAGCATATAAAAGGCCAAAAATGTTGGTATGAGTACAAGGAGACCAATGTTAGGATCATATGGCAGGTGTCACAGAGATGGGCTGATATAACAACTTATTATTTAAGTTAATTATAAAATTATAATGTATGCAAATGGTGTCAGGGTCTAGTCAATTTTTCTAGGAAATTTGTAATGTTGATTGTAAGCAAATTGTACTCTGTTAGTGAGATCCCAGCTATGTATTGAATCTGTCTATTATATCTCAAAGAAAACAGTATTACTACTCAACACAACTAGTTATGGTTTTACTGAATTTCTTTTTTATCATCATTATTTTGCCATACAATCGCTAGCTTCGCACTGTGGGTAACGCCCCCTATGTCACATGGTAAACATGAACAAATCATTTCTTGCTGTCTGTGGTATTTTATGCTGCAATTGATGTTCTAGAATTGGAGCTCATGTCATTGCACATTGAATCAGTTTTCCTTTTGGAGACACCATTAACATCTACAACTATCTTTGCATCAGTTATACAGACCTATTGATCCTGAATAGCAATCCTTTTGTGTTAGAAATTATTTTGTAATGGCTAGCTGGTGTATACTAGTGTAGAGGGGTCACACTTTTGGTGCTTTACCTTACAGGTAATTAACCCTCTGAGCGCATGCGCGAGAGGGTTATAGTAGTCGTGACAGCTCCGCATCAGTACAAACTTATGTGAATAACGCCCCCTATCGTCACATCGCAATCATATGAGCAAATAATTTCTTGCTGCCTGCGGTAGTTTTGCTTATGCTGAAAAGTTAACTGAGTGCTGGAATTGGAGTTTCATGTTGAAACTATATTCAGGTGAGTGCCTCCAGCAGGTTTAGCTACTTCAATGAAGACAGAACTTACATCTACCGTTTTCATTGCTTGAGCCTTATTGATACCTGATTAGGAATAGCCAAATACATTACTCTTTTGGTTCGAGAAATGATTTTGCTATAGCTAGCTAGTGTACAGTAGCACTGAGGGTTCACACCTTTAGTGCTTCATTTACAATAGTATTAGTGATGAAGGTAAATGTTAGAGAGAAGTAGTAAGAATGATTGTTAGCTCATAACTACTATTAATTGTTAGACTGTCAGTGATAAAAATTTAGATTCCTACTGTAGAATGCTGACTGCATCAAAGTGTAGAATTATGTCATTAAATCAGAGGGAAATGCATCATTAAATACTATATGTATCAATGGTGAAATAGGACAATCACTACTTACTAATACTATCACAGTTATAATTTACACTCGATTAATTTATGATAGAGGTTAAAAATGTGTGGGGGGTGTTTGGATATCCCCAAGCACTCCCTAGTTTCTAAACACATGTATTATATATAATGGTGGTTGTTGTTGTTGTTGTTGTTGTTGTTGTTGTTGTTGTTATTGTTACATATCTACATATTTACATGCAGGTGCAATAGCAAGCTTTTGCCTATCATTAGCAGCGCTTGTAATATCTGGTATAGGATTAGTAATAGCAGCATATTTCTTCTCCGTGAATAACTCAACCACAGAAATAAGCAACAGCACAGTGTTCAACCAGATGGGAAACTTTACACCATGTTATGTGAACACCACAAAGGCAAATGGATCCCATAAAGAAGTAAGTATCACTCAACAGTCTATAGGAGGGGGACATAATAAGCCTTATGTTGTAAGAGAAGGCAGTTGTGCACCAAACAAGCAAGGTCATTTGAAATTTGCTACGGATACAGAAATTTTAATAAGTCCAAACAACTTTTCCTACATGTTTGAAGGGCAGTGGTTAAATGGTAAATCGACTGTGTCTGGTAATATAACAGCAGATTTTTCAAATGGAGCCACTCTAAGTTTGTATTTGTTTGGATACAACTGCTTCCTCCAAATACTACAATGTTTCCAAGATGAAGCATATGATTATTATACCACCATACCTGCCAGTACTCCTTCGTTTTCAGTCAGTACCCCAGTTCCAGACTACTACTTCATGGTTATACGATCTGAAGATCAACAAGTGTATGCAAGATGGACTGGCGAGAGTGGCTTCATGTATTTCTCTGATGATGTCAACTCTACTGAAGTGTGCAAAGGTACCATCACAGATAACTTTTCGTGCAAGTTTAAAGTGGATAATGGCAAGTGCTATTTCATAGGTCCTTATTACAGTAATATTAGTGATCCAGTCTTCTACCAGTATAATCTCAACATCACAACCCAGCAAAGGAAGCCTCTGGACATGAGTAATACATTGTTTTTACTTCTTATTACTATGGTGGTAGCAGTTTTTATTCTAACTCTGTGTTTATTTGTATCATCACTGATTTGTTGCATGAAATTTTGTTGTGCTCATTAATTCATTGTTTTCAAAGTTTATTTCACAATGTATTTTGCACTTATCATTATTATTATTTTTAAGATTAGCTAAGATTCTATTTATAAATAATACAGACTCAAGGAAGAACATAATATATGGAGTCTCTTCGCCAATTTTGCTGGACCAGGTGTTGTGTCTCATAAAAGGCAACACACACACATACATGACTACCATTCCAATTTAGTATAAAACTCTTTATAGTGTAATAACCAGTAAACAGATGTAAAACAACATATTTTCCATCATTTACATTCGGTCACACTTTTCATTGTTGTATCCCCTCCCGGCCACAATAATGGTATAGTCATCATAGCTACACTACAAACTAAGTATAGTGACTGTAGACCAAATTATGATTGTAGCAATATCTAATTGTATAGCTATGCAGGTGCTAATCTCCTATTCTTTATCATTAACCCTCTCGTTCCTGAATTGTTTTGACGCGCGCGGAAAAATCTAATTTTCTACCGCGGAATAGAGCATTGCCGTTTTATTTTTTTAACTCGATGCTGGCTGGGAAAACCCCATAGCAACCATATATCACTAAATAGAGCAAGAGTTTGGGTTTCCCCTCATTTTTTGATTGAGAAAATTGAATAATATTTAAGCCATCTACTAATACTTCAAAAAAAAATTTTTTTTTCCCCCAAAAAATCCACTTTTCCCATCAATAAAAAAATAAAATAAAATAGAAATAATATTGTTTGATGCATTATATACCAATATTATATTAGTTCAACAATAAAATATGTTGTTTGTTGTGTGTGGTGCTGATTGCGATCATGTAGGAGACATCTATGAGTGTCCACAAGGAACGTATGCCATCGGACGTCGAGCTCCACTACAAAACAATTTCATATACACAAAAACACAAACAAGTAATACAAACAACAAATTATTCATGATCCTATATAATTGCAACTTTATGATGTATTGTATGCGGTTTCATACAGGATTTTTGTTTGGGGTGGGGCTCCGAGTGTACTTCGCCACACCCATTTTTTGGAACCTACACTACTTTGATGCACATCTTTGCATACGAGTCTATACTTCACACTGATAATCAGTGTTCGGTCCTATGCACTAAATGGCTCAGTCATGATAGGAACATAATGGAATACAATATCAGACTAAAAATAAATGCTTCCTAAATGTTCATTTCTATTCAACTCCCAAAATTCTAGGGGGGAACACAGCCATGCCTCCCACTGTATGAACCCTGGTATGTATACTCTACACTGTACATGAGAGAAACATGTATTGATAAAGTGTACTTTGAAAATGAAAAGCAGTACAAGCACACACGTGGAATTCAACTTACCCGGCATGGATGGTGTCACAGACTGAACGATCCCTCCCATAGGATCCGGAACCTCCATACAATACCAAAAAAACACAAGACAACAATGACATTTGTAACATAACAGCTGGCCTCGCTGAATTGAGCCCCCCCTCCCCCGTCATTACTTTTCACTGACATTCTTGTACCATAACCCCCCCTCCCCCCGTCATTACTTTTCACTGACATTCTTGTACCATAACCCCCCCCCTCCCCCGTCATTACTTTTCACTGACATTCTTGTACCATAACCCCCCCCCAGCCCTAGCTGGACACCCAAATATCAGTAAGTTGAAAAAATGAAATTCAACTTACCAGGCATGGATGATGTCACAGACCGAAAAAGACCACCGAGTTTGTTCTCTCTCAGGTTGGATCCGGAAACGCCACATACTGTTTGTTCATGGTTGCTCTCTCTCTCTTTCCACAAATGCACGCACACACATACACACACACACACACACACACAAGAAAAAAGAAGCTACAGGTGAATACAGATCATAAAAATAAATGTATATTTTATTATACATAAATTGACTGGTGTACACACACACACACACACACATGAAATTCAACTTACATGGGCATAGTAGTCACGATCCAAAAAGATCCAGAGTTCCCTCCCAGGTTGTATACGGAAGCGCCACATACTGTTTGTCCACGGATGCTCTCTCTCATTCCACAAATGCACACACACACATACACACACACACTAGAAAAAAGAAGATACAGGTGAATACAGATCATAAAAATAAATGTATAATATAAATTGACTGGTGTACACACATACACATACATGAAATTCAACTTACATGGGCATAGTAGCCCCGATTGGAAAAGACCCCCCCCTCCCCCCCCCGAGTTCGTTCCCTCCCCGGTTAGATCTGGAAGCGCCAGAATAACATTTCAACTCCACGCACACACATATACATCGAGTGTGCAGCTCCACCTCCACTACAACACCACAAAAACACAGACAACGACAACGACAATAACAATACATATTACTTTTGGGATGTTCAGGGAGGGGGAGGGGGGAGAGCAGCCATAAATATCAAAGTTTGTGGTCCTTTACACAAAAGATTATGGAATATCAATGAGTGTGTTGTCATCTTTCTTCCACTCTCCCCCTACCTCATCCACCAGACTCTTGTTTTTCAATTCCCGCCTTCTCCGACCGCGAGGACGTCCAGAACTCGGAGCAGGAGGAGCCACTTCCTCTTCTTCATCACTGGAACCTGCTGCCTATTCGTGTTTCATCATTGGAAGACTCAGGTCCCGTATCCTCTCCTTCATCACTGGAAGACTCTGCTCCTGTCCCCTCATCTGCGTAATCTGGGTCGGTGACTGCATTCACATCTGGTCCTAGTAGTATATGTGGTAAAAACTTTTTTAATTTTTTTGAAAATTTGAATTTGTTCAAAAAACCACAAGCCACTTTCAAATCTCAAAACTCAATGAAATATATATAATATTATAGCTAAACAGCTTACTCTATCTCAATATAGCTATAAATAAGTCCTTTCCACAACAGAAGCTTGCTATTTTTCAAGAGAAAGACAAGAGAAAGACAAGCTTACCTCATCATCTTCTTGACTCCCATTTTCAGTATCAGAGTTGACGGGGTCTGGTCCACCAACCCTGATACAGGGCCTCCTATAGCCCTAGATGTCGTCTCCCTTCTCTCCGCTTGATCCTGAGTCGCTAGAGTCAACATCAAGCAAGTCTAAAACTTGCACCGCATTGTAACTTCTAGACGCCATCTTCCAAAAAATGACTTTGAAAAAATTTTTTTTTGCATAGTTACCGGGGTCACACGACACGCTCACTTTTTTCCTATGATGTAATAAGCATTACCTAAGACTGTACGTAATAGGGAGGTCCCCAGTTGAACTGGCGATTTTATAAAAAATGGAGAAGACAGTAAGTCAAACCGCAAAGTCTTGGTCGGCAAAGAAGCGGTTGTTTCAATGTGTTATGGAAGGCTACTGAGCTCAAGCAATTTTTTGCTGCTTCTACAAAGCTCTGGAGATGACTGGATCCATAAATGAAGATGCTGTGAAGACGGTAACTTTTTTTAAAATTCGACGGAGAACCGATGTTTTTTTTTTTTGCCGAGGAAGAAATAAACGCAACTGCTGTGAGGTACTGTCGAAGCAGTCCAGGCTGAAAGCTATTTTAGATGCTTCTCCAATGCATTGGGCACCTGTGTATGCAATCTGAAGGTTCTAGCTATAAAGTAACTATTTTTAAAAATTCGGAGAAGTCAATCGGTCTTAACCCGCTTTAAAGCGGGATCCGGAACGAAAGGGTTAATAGATTGAAGGTGTCCCCATTCTGGATTGGAAGGCTAGAGGTAATTAAAATTGTGACCCACTGTAATAAATTAAGTATTGATGGAGTACTATATAACTACCATCAAAGTTTTCAAAATATCGGATAGTCATCTAGAAATAAAATCTTCCTGTCATGATTGTGAGGCTAATTTTTTTTACAGTGCAGTCTATTCAGTTGGCTAAGCATATTAGAGGGGAAACGTTACAATACTAGCTTTGAATACTTTATGTGGGGTTCTTGGCCATCCACTGCTGAGTGTTTGTTTGTTTGTGGGCCTGTAATAGACCTGGGGGTACCTCTGCTTGCTTCAGGGTAGTTAGATTTTGCCTTGTCAACTACATAGTGGAGACCTGATAGTTGGAGAAGGAGAGACATCCCTGGACTTGCTTACATCTGACAACTCCTGGGTGACAGCAGACACTACAAACTGGGGGGAAATAACTCGGTGTAGGCCATATCTGCCAATTTTAATAATAATTTAGGTTATTGTGATAAATCTCCTTTAAAATCATGGCTTCTTGTTTACAGAATGATATTATTCTGATTTTGGTTTACTTTTTTCTTATTATAACGTATCTCTACAATTTCTATGATTTAGTCCCTCACCCATTGAGGGCATTGTCCCCCAATCATAGGCATTAGATTTGTTTTATGTTGCAACCATGTATGGGCATATCTACGGGATTAATTAGCCTTACATTTGCATGCTGATATAACAAGTATATGAACACTATATCAGTCAATTGAGTACAGATGTCAATGGTCGATTCTTCAGAAGTTGTTCATAGCTTGTAGCATCTTTACCTGACTATTCCGATCACCTACTCAATTTCTCTGAGCCATTTTTAACTCTGACAAGATGTGCCTAAAGATGAGCTAAATCTATTATACATAGCTGAAGAAGTACTTTTGAACATTCCAGTATACTTATGAAGTATGTAAGAGTATAGTATATCAAGCATGCAACCTTTGCCTTCCCAATCGTAAAAGTTGTTATAAATACTACACACAGCAAGCTATCATACCCGTAGCCAAGCCTATGATTGTCATAAATCAAATCTGTTACTGTAGCTAGACGTGAGCTTAGCCGCAGTAATGTATGCGAGCTCCTCGCGCTCGTGAGTATATACGCGCGACCCCTGCACGTTAAGAATGACATCTTTTAGTTAAGAAGGACCCCTACAAGTTAGGAAGGACCTCTGCAAGTTAAGAAGAACCCCAGAATGTTGAGAAGGACCTCCAGCAAGAAATTGCTACAAACCAGGCAGCCTGCACACTTTGGATTACACAATAAGAAAATGGGTGTGGTCTTTATGGGTGTGGCGGTGGTGGTAAAATTGACGAGAGGCAGGACCAATTGATTCGACTTCGTGCGCTGGATCTGAGGTCTTGGGAATGAGCTCTCCTCCCCGTGCCCTACGGCCTGCTCTACAGGTTAGGAATTCCAGA
>WLWD01005903.1_pt1:0-40000 | contig 190184 bp, 124 predicted proteins | sample 6712731 | NCBI WGS metagenome assembly WLWD01 (sample SAMN12718690, study PRJNA576275) | sponge metagenome | isolation source: marine sponge | host: Mycale hentscheli | place: New Zealand: South Island, Marlborough, Capsize Point | collected 2014-11-01 | reverse complement strand
TCCATTAGCTGAACAGGGTTGTTAAAGCATTGCCACAAATTGAATGGGTAAAGGTCATCACATTTGGTAATAGTGATGAGACAACAGAGCAGGTGAGGACGGCAAAAAGTTGATAAAGCATTCAAAAGGGAGGCAACAGTTACACAAACTACAAATCATGGATGGAAGGAGGACAGAGAGAGACTGAGAAGCAGAAAGCAGTAGACAAAGAAGGGGAAGGGAATCCATGACTCAAAAAAGATGAACTGTAGAGAGGAAAGGGCTCAGGAAGAAAGAGAGCAGGAGAGGTACAATGATGGTGATAGAATGGATAAACTATAGTAGCGCTGAGGGTTCACACCTTTGATGCTTCATTTACAATAGTATTAGTGATGAAGGTAAATGTTAGAGAGAAGTAGTAAGAATGACTGTTAGCTCATAACTACTATTAGCTAATTGTTAGAACTGTCAGTGATACAAATTTAGATTCCTACTGTAGAAGCTGACTGCATCAGAGTGTAGAATTATGTCATTAAATCAGAGAGAAATACATCATTAAATAATGTATCAATGGTGAAATAGGACAACCACTACTTACTAATACTATCACGGTTATAATTTATACTCGATTAATTTATGATAGAGGTTAAAAAATGTGTGGAGGTGTTTGGATATCCCCAAGCACTCCCTAGTTTCTAAACACATGTATTATATATAATAGTTGTTGTTGTTGTTGTTATTGTTGTTATTGTTACATATCTACATATTTACATGCAGGTGCAATAGCAAGCTTTTGCCTATCATTAGCAATGCTTGTAATATCTGGTATAGGATTAGTAATAGCAGCATATTTCTTCTCCGTGAATAACTCAACCACAGAAATAAGCAACAGCACAGTGTTCAACCAGATGGGAAACTTTACGCCATGTTATGTGAACACCACAAAGACAAATGGATCCCATAAAGAAATAAGTATCACTCAACAGTCTATAGGAGGGGGACATAATACGCCTTATGTTGTAAGAGAAGGCAGTTGTGCACCAAACAAGCAAGGTCATTTGAAATTTGCTACGGATACAGAAATTTTAATAAGTCCAAACAACTTTTCCTACATGTTTGGAGGGCAGTGGTTAAATGGTAAATCGACTGTGTCTGGTAATATAACAGCAGATTTTTCAAATGGAGCCACTCTAAGTTTATATTTGTTTGGATACAACTGCTTCCTCCAAATACTACAATGTTTCCAAGATGAAGCATATGATTATTATACCACCATACCTGCCAGTACTCCTTCGTTTTCAGTCAGTACCCCAGTTCCAGACTACTTCTTCATGGTTATACGATCTGAAGATCAGCAAGTGTATGCAAGATGGACTGGCGAGAGTGGCTTCATGTATTTCTCTGATGATGTCAACTCTACTGAAGTGTGCAAAGGTACCATCACAGATAACTTTTCGTGCAAGTTTAAAGTGGATAATGGCAAGTGCTATTTCATAGGTCCTTATTACAGTAACATTAGTGATCCAGTCTTCTACCAGTATAATCTCAACATTACAACCCAGCAAAGGAAGCCTCTGGACATGAGTAATACATGGTTTTTACTTCTTATTACTATGGTAGCAGTTTTCATTCTAACTCTGTGTTTATTTGTACCATCACTGATTTGTTGCATGAAATTTTGTTGTGCTCATTAATTCATTGTTTTCAAAGTTTGTTTCACAATGTATTTTGCACTTATCATTATTATTATTTTTAAGATTAGCTAAGATTCTATTTATAAATAACACAGACTCAAGGAGGAGCATATACAGAGTCTCTTCACCAATTTTGCTGGACCAGAGATAAATACTTGCTGCCACCAGAAGTATTACATAGCAGCTTTAAATGTGTTGTAATAGAGATTAATACACACACATAAAAACTCTTTATAGTGTAATAACCAGTAAACAGATGTAAAACAACATATTTTCCATAATTTACATTCGGTCACACTTGTCATTGTTGTAACCCCTCCCTGCCACAATATTGATTGTAGCAATATCTAATTGTATAGCTATGCAAGTGCTAATCTCCTATCCTTTATCATTAATAGATTGAAGGTGTCCCCATTCTGGATTGGAAGGCTATAGAGGTAATTACAATTGTGACCCACTGTAATAAATTAAGTATTGATGGAGTACTATATATATAGCTACCATCCAAAATTTTCAAAATATCTGATAGTCATCTAGAAATACAATCTTCCTGTCATGATTGTGAGGCTAATTTTTTTTACAGTGCAGTTGGCTAAGCATATTAGAGGAATAACGTTACAACTAGCTTGTACTACAAAAAAGTTTGACAAGGTGACAAACCTAAGCTAAAGGTAGATGTGCAAGTTTTTCCTTCATCATATAATATAAGGAATACTTTATGTGGGGGTTCTTGGCCATCCACTGCTGAGTGTTTGTTTGTTGTTTGTGGGCCTGTAATAGACCTGGGGGTACCTCTGCTTGCTTCAGGGTAGTTAGATTCTGCCTCGTCAACTAGTGGAGACCTGATAGTTGGAGAAAGAGAGACATCCCTGGACTTGCTTACATCTGACAACTCCTGGGTGACAGCAGACACTACAAACCGGGGGGAAATAACTCAGTGTGGGCCATATCTGCCAATTTTAATAATAGTTTAGGTTATTGTGATAAATCTCCTTTAAAATCATGGCTTCTTGTTTACAGAATGATATTATTCTGATTTTGGTTTACTTTTTTCTTATTATGACGTATCTCTACAATTTCTATGATAGTATTTAGTCCCTCACCCATTGAGGGCATTGCCCCCCAATCACAGGCATGTAGATTTGTTTTATGCTGCAACCATGTATGGGCATATCTATGGGATATTTGTAATAGCCTTACATTTGCATGATGATATAACAAGTATATGAACACTATATCAGTCAATTGATCAGTACAGATGTCAATGGTCAATTCTTCAGAAGTTGTTCATAGCTTGGAGCATCTTTACCTGACTATTCGGATCACCTACTCAACTTCTCTGAGCCATTTTTAACTCTGACAAGATGTGCCTGAGATCTCAAAAAAGAAAATTATATATGTTCCTATATTATATCAAACACATTAAAGATGAGCTAAATCTATACATAGCTGAAGAAGTACTTTTGAACATTCCAGTACTTATGAAGTAAGAGGATAGTATATCAAGCATGCAAACTTTGCCTTCCCAATCGTAAAAGTTGTTATAAAATACTACACACAGCAAGCTATCATACCCGTAGCCAAGCCTATGATTGTCATAAATCAAATCTGTTACTGTAGCTATTCGTATTAGACGTGAGCTTTAGCGGCAGTAGTGTATGCGAGCTCCTTGCGCTCGTGAGAATATACATACACCCGCGACCCCTGCACGTTAAGAATGACATCTTTTAGTTAAGAAGGACCCCTACAAGTTAAGAAGGACCTCTGCAAGTTAAGAAGAACCCCAGAATGTTGAGAAGGACCTCCAGCAAGAAATTGCTACAAACCAGGCCGCCTGCACACTTTGGATTACACAATAAAATAATGGGTGTGGTCTTTATGAGTGTGGCGGTGGTGGTAAAATTGACTGCTGAGGCAGATCACTGTAAATTATAAATTCATACCCTCCAACTTTTCCAAAGGAGCTTCAGGGACCATAGCCACGCCCGCCACTAATTAACTAAATAAGTACGATTAAGGCTAATAAATAGATGTAGTGCTTACTCAAAGAGGACAGAGATATTGCATGGAACTTTATTCTAGTTCATCTAAGTTTTACGATAGTTGTATACAACTACCTCAAACCTTGGAAGAGATTTACATTTGATGTATCAAAATATATATCCAACATTATTCCCTACACTAAATGACTGTTCATTGTAATAGTAAATTGCTGTTGCTTTTGTTTATGTATTTATTATTTATTTTATAGTCATTATTATACAAAGTTTGTTGTGCTAGCTAGAAAGTAGTAAATAACCACTACTTTATTACTGCTTTTACCTTTAGAGCTTCTACCTATACCAGGAAATTATTGAAGCCAGTTAAAATCAAAATGGCATTGCCTTCTGGCTCTTTTAAGCTAGGAGGACCGCAATCGCTCATGTCAACCTCTACAATAACCGTGAATCTACTCCTGCATTTGTGATACTGACGATCTTTTCCCATTTCGCGTAGAGACACCCTTTACCTTTTGCCGGTTAAAGTAACTTTCCGGGACAAATAGTAGTCTCTTCCGGGACCGGGGACAAAGTTAACAAATCCGGGACGGTCCCGGACATTTCGGGACGGTTGGAGCCTATGTAAATTGATTCGACTTTCTTTGTGCGCTGGATCCGTGGTCTTGGGAATGAGCTCTCTCAGTGCCCTACAGCCTGCTGTAAAGGTTAGGAATTCCAGATTTGTTTCCTGAAAATACACTGTACAGCTGCGTGTAAATGTTTCGTGTGAAATATGTTGAATTGTAAATGATTGGGCAACGCTATAGTAAAGCACTTTAGTAAAACTATGTGGGTACACTATTTGTTTAGTAAAATTTTTTTTAATACAGATCAACAGCTTGGGTTGTCTGGTACTGTGTGGCCCAGATAATAACGAAGTAGGAGGATTGATTTGAGGCTATAATAAATCCAATAGTTTGACTGGGTCACCTTTGACATATGCTTTGGTTGAAGCTTGGTTTTAGGGCTTATCCCACTTCAGACAGCTATTTATAGTCTAATGTTGTAGCACTTTTATTTATTATTATTTTTTTTTTTATATTCAGCAATTTATTGTTTTAATCTATAAGTATGACCTCATTATATATTATTATGCCACTGCTTGTAACAAAATAAAAGTCTTCTATATTATAATAGTTCTTTGATTGTTTTTTTTTTTTGAGACCCCCACTTTTGGTATGTTGGCTTTGAGGCAAGAGTGTGTGTTAGAGTACATACACACACACACACATATGTACTATGTGAACTCATACTTGGGCCAACACGCGTACACACCAAATAATACATACGTACAGACACGTACCAGCTGATTTGAAAAAACAAACAAACAAACAACAAACTATCCCTCAGTGTTGAAAGTCGTGTGCTGACATGTCTGTTTTGTTTGTATGGATAAATCCTAGTCAATATCTGGGTTAAGTCCAGCATGAGTAACTTTCACCTCTGTGCATTTTAATGTTTAAAATTAATGAAGAACGTAAGTATTCTTGACATTTTTCTTAAGTTTCACATTTACTTTTTACCATAATAGTTTTGTTCATCCTTGGCTCGTTTAATTTGCCTGTTGGTTCCTTGGCCTATTCTTTCACGATAGTTTACTTTTTATGTTTTTAGCCTAATCAAGCCTCGTATGGAGATGATGGTCCTTCAGAATGTGTAGGTATACCCACATATGTACCTGTAAATTGCAACACTACTTCATTTCCAACTGAGCGTAAGTCAAACTTTGCCATAATTTTATCTATAGCCTTCTTATACACTTGGTTTATGATAATGATTTGAATAATCACTAAATAGCGAGGGAGACATTATGAAGTCCTATGGAAATGTCCATATGTATATATTTTGTCTTTTTTCTTTGTATGCAGATTGGGCAATTTCATTGCAATTGTTTTTAAGTTCATCATAAAGCTAGTGTTAAGACAGAGGAATATAACACACATTTACATAACTTACGGAGTCCAAAATATGCTGGTTACACTGTAGTGTATTCAAGCTCGAGCAAACTTTGAAGTAAATTCATAATTATAGCTCACTCCTTATTATTTGTACTATTGAGTACACCATTGTATGTGTTCATGTGTGTGTTTGTGTGTTTGTGTGTTTGGCGAGCAAGCGAGTGAGCGGGAAACTATACACGGGTGACAAATTAAGAATCATGGATATTTGTTTTTTTGTTTTTTGTTTATATATCTGTGTGTGTGTGTGTGTGTGTGTGTGTGTGTGTGTGTGTACGTACACTCAAACCTCTCTTATCCGGACAGTCTGGGACCAAGGGGTGTCCGTAACTAAGAAATGTCCGTAACTCAGAAATACTTAATTTATTCGGTGGTGAACCGTGTATACAATTAATTATTTGATAATTGAATTAGTATATTACTCAAAAACACCTGTAAATACATGAATCATTATTTAAAATATGAAGTGATTTTAGTTTGCTTCATAGATTTCAAGCGACGCTGAGCTGCATCGTCTCTCCAACTTTTTACCAGCATAAGATGTGCAGGGTGTGTGTTGCCTTTGGACTCCAACCACTCCAAAGCAGTATCGAAAGTAGCACAAGCTTGCTATGGAGTAACTGTATTTGAAGAAGCTTCATCTTCATTTTCGGACTCAGATTCTTCTCTCTCTTGCAACACATCTTCTACAATTTCTTCATCGTTCATGTCCAAATATCATTCACTGTAGATTTTGGAACACCAAACTGTCCAGACACTGCCTCACTGACTTCCCTTTCTTAACTTCTGATATTATATCCAGCTTTCTTTCTAGAGTTAAAACGCTACGCTTGCGTTTAGTTACCGCGACCTTGCCTCCACCACCGCTGGTCGTTGAGTTCTTAGAAGAACTAGCAGCCCCACTGCCTTTCAAAGAGTTTTGAGAAGAACTAGCAGCAACGCCGCCGGTCAACGAGTTCTGAGAAGAACTAGCGGTAGACGCACTAACTGCCTGTTGATTACCCTGCTCCATCTCCGCACACAACGCAACGATCGAATACACTCGAAGTGCCACGCGCAAAATATTTTCCCGATTTTATTCGTTTAATTTGGTAGCTTTCCGACTACACTGACGATCCGTACGCAGTCAATAATTTTAGTTTGTGTCCGGTAGACAGAGGTGTCCGTAACTTAGACGAACGGATAAGAGAGGTTCGAGTGTACATGTCATTTTGTACTTGACCCTCGTTTTGGTGTTAGTTCAGTGGCCGACCCCGTCCCAAACTTCACTAAACAGAATCCTCTGGTTTATTGATCTTTACCCATATCACCCAAGGAAATTGAATTGTTTACCGCTTTGAATTCTTTTTTTAGTACAGTTAAAACTTACCAACTTACCAGAGTTAACTTTCTATTCAAGCTAGTGATGGTGGTAAGTTAATGTGCTATTTGTCATAGATATACGCCCTACCCAACGGTGTTACTCTTACTTGAAAATCCAATTGTCCAATAGGCTTACCACAAAAGTAGGTCTTGCATTGGTATGTCCAGTGGACAAGTGTGTGTGAACATTTTTACTTGCTTAGCTAAAGAATAGCACAAGTAAATGTATTACATAAAAATGTCAGCTACTTTTACACAGTTTTAGCTACTTCAGCAGTAAGTATGTTTTAATACAGGGTTAGTTCAAACTTGTGTGGTAATTCCTTAGAAATTCCTGTTGTTGTTGTTTTGTATTTTTTTTTTCAAAGTCAAACAGCTGCAGTGAATGGTTGCTATGAGATTAAAACCCCTTTACACAATATTTCTTTATACCAATAGTAGTCCAGTGGGAAATTGTACTTTTGATGCAATATTGTGACAGAGTGGACCAAAGCATGATACTTAGCACAGTGTTTGTTGAAGGTATGTACAGCAATATTAGAAGGGGTTCCATCCAGATATACATTCCTTTACAAAAATATGTCTTACAAGAAACTTTGGTCAATATAATCGGAGATACCCGCGAATTTTTTTATTTGCGCGCCCAATACAATTATTATAGCGAAAATAAAAAACGGCGATATTACAGAGGCAGCTAGACTCTTTAATAGAACTAGCTACCCTGATAGCTAGCCAGGTGTAGCAAGTTTCAGAGAATTTATTTCAGTAGAATAAAACCATAATATTTCGGCTTGTGGAGCCTTCTAGTGGTTACTGAACTGAATGAGGCTGACTGAACAAGGAACTTTGTATAAACAGATGATACAGAACATGAGATCAGGTGGCACAGCCCCTGGGAATGTTAGTTGGTGTTGGACAATTTCTGTGACATGTGAGTTGTACTTGGGAGGTGTGAAGGTGTAGTCATAATTTAATTAGTGGCAGTCATACTTGGGAGGTGTGAAGGTGTAGTCATAATTGAATTAGTGGCAGTCATTCTGGAGGGGCCACTAATTCAATTATGACTACACCTTCACACCTCCCAAGTACAACTCACATGCATATCACAGAAATTGTCCAACACCAACTAACATTCCCAGGGGCTGTGCCCCACCACACAATGATCTCAATGATCAATTTTTTCTTATCTGCTGGACTGGAGGATTCAGTATTACTGGATGTAACAATAACTGACCACGACTTCTTCTTATATTCCATTAGAAGTTGGCTGCCTTCATTCATGTCCTCTTGGCTTAGTGGTGTGCCATCATCTTTGGATAATGTGATATCACACCTTAAATTTCTTGTTGGTTTGGTTGTATCTCACAGTAATCTTCCCTAGAGAGTCAGGGAAATAAAAATTAAAAAAATTAGAAACTCAATTTTATGACTAGAACTAAGGAGAAAATGTGCTCACTTGATAAATCTAACCGACCTCCTCTCCTCTTTCTCTTACCTCCAGTTAGGGTGGATTCGTTCTCATTATCTGACTCGATTTCTTCTATCTCCTCAATGGTAGACATTAGTTACTTCAGTTGAAGTAAAGCTATTCTGTTGAAAATTTTGCTATCTACTATAGTTTTGGGGGGAGGAGGGTGGCAGCTGCTTAACATACATGTGCTTTTTTACAATATTTCTACATGTTGTAGTTCCCCCTTTTTTGCATGCATGTTTTATATTACAGTTTTGTTTAAATAGAGTGAAGCAGTATGAACAAATAAAAACAAAACAAAACAAAGAAGATGGAAAGCAGGTCACGTGGATCCTACAAAAAATGTGTCAAAAATAACGGAGCACCACTTCCCAAAACTAACTTGGTGGAGACTAAATAAAGGGTAAGGCTGTAAGTGTATAACATGGAGGAGCAATTGGAAGAAGTATCACAGTACAACTATGCCAGCTCTAGTGATCCTGAAATTGTGAGTATCTCAAGCAGTTCAGATACAGAAAGTGAACTTGAAGATATATTGATTGAAGAGAATGCTGAGGAAAAGTTGGAAGATAATATGTTTGAACCTCTATATGAGGGGGCAAACATTAGCATAAGTGGAGCATATTGTGCAATAATGGAGTTTAAAAGAGCTTGCCGTCTCCCGTTCACCACAATAGCCAAATTACTAGAACTTCTTCAATTAGTTTGTCCAGCCAATAATCACTTACCGACATCTGTGCATAGATTTAAGAAATTTTTTGGTCAATATTCATCTGAATGTACTGCACACTACCATTGCCATGTATGTCACACCGAGTTTTTACCTGGTCATACAGAGTGTACTAATTGTGCAAATGCCAAACAAGATACCCTAATTGTCATTAACCCTAAGAAAGCAATCACAAGAGTACTCAAAAGTAAGTGTTATAAACTTAATGCTTTGCTAATGTTTATATTTTCTGCACTTTTTTGTGCAGGAAATTGTGAAGATCTTATTATAAGCTCAGAATCAAAAGATACTATTTTTGGCAGATATACATGATGGAAAAAGAGGGAAAGATATATCACATCGTGGTATATTTAACACAGATGGCATTTCTCCCTTCAAGTCTTCAGTGGTTACTGTATGGCCCTTATTAATGGCATTAACTATTTTACCCCCCTCAATACGCATGAATAAGGATTGTACAGTTCTGAGACTTATTTTATGTCAGAGACTGCATATGGTGTCTTTGTTAGCTTTGCCGAAGGACCAGGTTTGCTCAATTCACACAGTTGAAAGTTTCAATTCAACCTTTTTTTCGTTTTTAATGCCAACTGACCAGCAGGTGAACAATCCAACTCAACAGCAAGTGAGCAATGACAACTGAACAGCAAGTGAACCATGACAACTGAACAGCAAGTGAACAAAAAACATATGGCTGTGGCAGCCCTTATGTAGTGTGTATAAATTGCATGATCAATTAACATGATGAGTTTCAATTATGATCTATTATTGTTCTGGTCTGTTTGTTGCTGGACCTGAACAACGATAATACAATAACACCAGCAGTTTGGTCAGGAGAATCCAAACCTCCAATGTCTGTTTTGCTCAAGCCCCTTGTTTCATTATTTGAAGACTTACAAAATGATGGCATAATCCAATAATACAAAACTTGTGCACTTTGTCCCAGCATTTGGTTTATTCGATTAAGTTGCAAAAGCCCAAGTATTGAAAATGAACCAGTTTAATGGTGTCAATGGATGCCCAATGTTGGGTCGCTCGCTCGTCGTGACGTGGAGAACCTCAACCAGTGGACAGCCTGCGATTGCTGCCACCAGAGTCGCGTAAATTAAAGGACGGATCCCACAACGTATTGTGCCTTTTGAGTTTAGTATAATTGTTACGACTGAAATGCCACGTGGACCACGGAGTTTATATATCCAACAGCTCACGTGACACTCCCACAATAAACACAACAACCAACACATCGCTATAAGTTCCAAATATGGACACAACACATATCTCGTAAAACTTAACATCACGCACACCTTTAATTCCATTACACGCACACTTAGCAATAATGACATACAACAACATAATGATATAGCACACGCATAGTTCGTTCATCTCCCTCGTCCATGTTCATGTGGGCCTTGGCTTGATCTTAGGCCCACATCTCCCCCTCCCTCAAAGAGACAGGTGACGTCATCACAGTCCGACACGTTCTCTGCCTTCTTAGTCTTCTCTTTGTCAGATGTACACGTAGACACCTCTCCAGGCACGCACTCGTTCGACATCTCAGATCCTTGCACATCCACTGCAAAACATCTACTTAAACAGTCAGCAACAACGTTCTCTACACCTTTTCGGTACACGATCTTGAACTTGTACTCAGATAACTTGAGCGCCCATCCATATAGCCTCCTGTTCTCTTGCTTGTTTGTCATCAGGTTGACCAGACCCTTGTGGTCGGTATAGACTACGAACTCCTTCCCGAACAGATAATATGAGAAATGCTTCACAGCTTCGTAAATGGCTAGCCCCTCCAACTCCTGGGCCGAATACCTCTGTTGAGCTCCTCTCAGCTGGCGTGAAAAGAACCCCGCTGGGACCAGACGTCCATCCCTACAGACGGATAACACACCTCCCACTCCACTTGCACACGCATCAGTTTCCAAAACAAAATCATCGTGAATACACGGAACACACAACTGAACAAAATCACACAATGACTCACATAGACCCTGAAAGGCCCGCCGCATCTCTCCAGTCCACTCCAGCCCGCCATCCAAAGTCGCAGACGTATGAGGGGTCAGTACAGATGAAAACTGATGGAAGTCTTTCACGAACCTCCGGTAGAACCCCACCATACCGAGGAATCCACGCAACTGCTTCCTCGTGGATGGGAGCGGATGCTCCCTAATAGCTTTTACCCTCGCTTCCGGGACCGAGACTACACCACCACCAATCAAATGCCCCAGAAATTCCAACTTCACTTTCCCAAATTCACACTTTTTTAACTTACACCTCAACCCTGCTTCCTGCAACGCCACAAACACCTCTTCCAAATGTTTCAAATGCTCCTTCCACGACTTCGATACCACCAACACGTCATCTATATACACACGACTAAATCCCAAACATTCCTTTAACACCAAATCCATCGTCCTTTGGAAGACGGAGGGGGCATTCGTGAGCCCAAATGGCATCCTGACATAACGGAATTTGCCAAATGGACACACAAACGCCGTTTTATCCCTGTCCGACTCCTTAACTACCACTTGGTGGAACCCCTTAGCTAGATCAATCTTGGATAAAACAGACCCTTGTCCCACCAACTCAACCATCTCCTCGAAAGACGGAATGAAGTACGGCTCCTTGGTCGTCACCGCGTTGAGCCGCCTATAATCGACGCACAGTCGAACACCACCATCAGGTTTCCTGACAGGGACCAGGGGCGAGGCCCAGCAGCTGTCCGAGCGCTCGATGATGCCCTGGCCTTCCAGACACTCGAGTTCAGCCTTGACTTTGGCCCGAATGCCCAGCGGCACAGAGTACGGGGCCTGCCTCACCGGCCCCGCCTCCCCCGTGTCAATCCCCATCTCCACTACTTCAGTCTTCCCCGGCTCCTCCGAGAACAACCCATCAAACTTCCTCAACAGACCATCCAACTCTACCTGAGCATACCCATCGCAAACACCTTCCAATTTACAACTCGAACCAACACCTTCGTCGATAACAACGTCCAGACGATTTACACTAAACTCCTCAACAAACTTCCTCAAACTATTTACATGAACCACCTTATTATATATTCTCTTCCCATCAACAGCGATCCTATAATTTACCTCACCTTTACGTTCCACAACCACATACGGGCCCTCCCAGGAATCGGAAAGCTTGCTAGTCCTCCCAGGCACCCGATACAGAACCTTCTCCCCCACTTCAAAAGTCCTCAACTTGGACCCACGATTCAGGTAAGCCATCCTGCCCACCTTCGCCACTGCTGTCTTCAGAGCCGCCTGATCCCTCACTAGATCCAGACGCTCAGCCAACTTCAATACCCATTCACTAGTACTACCCTTCAACTCCTCATCCCCTTCAACCAAGCAAAAATACAGAACATCAAGGGGGGTCCTAACCCTAAAACCATACACAAGGTCAAATGGGCTGTGCCCAGAGTCTGCATGTGGCATCTGCCGCAGAACAAACAGAGCCAAGGACACAAACCCAACCCAATCTGCCTCTTCGTTGATGCATTTGCCCAAAATGGCTTTGAGGGTGCCATGCATCCTCTCCACCACCCCGTTTGACTCAGGGTGATATGGAGAGGTGCGCACCCGCTCTATCCCCAACAAGCCACACAAGCTCTTCATCACCTTGCCCACGAACTGGCTTCCCTGGTCCGTTAAGATCTTCTCAGGGATGCCAGTACGCGAAAATATCTCCCACAAAGCCTCCGCCACCGCCTTAGCCGTGATAGAACGCAGAGGCACTGCCTCAGGCCACCTGGTGGCAAGACAAACGTAAGTGAGGAGGAACCTGCAACCACCCTTGCCCTTCGGAAGAGGCCCCACCAGATCTATGGCTACATGCTCAAAGGGCTCGGAGAGAATCGGTCTCTCCACAGCCGGGGCTTTCCGTGGCACAAACTTGGATTTCTTCTGGCAGGTGGGGCAAGCCCTGCAATGCCCCAACACTTCCTTGGCCATACCAGGCCAGATAAACCTCTTACTGATCATCTTCAACACCTTGTCTCCACCCAAGTGACCGCCTTTCTCGTGGCCCAACAACAACACTGCTTCTCTAAACTCCTTCGGCACCACAACAACTTCAACTCTTTCCTCCCAATCAACAATCATCTTCTTTACCACGACTCCATTCTTCCAGCTGAACCCACGTTCTTCTCTATCTGCTAACTGTCTCCATGTATTGATACTAGCGTCAGCTGACGTAGCACTTTTGAACTTCTCCCCATCATTCCCACACAACATCGGACCAATGTCCTTGATCAACACACATGAACCAGCATCTCCATCATCTACACACTCCTGCAACATCCCAAATTCTCTAGGCACACAATCATCCACTGAGTCATCCTCCGCAGGTACGTCGTCCACATGCACAACCTCTACCTCCTTCCCAACAGGACTTTCCTCTTGCCTTGGACCTGCCTCTTCCTGGACAACCGGAGCAACTTCTTCCACCACATCCTCAATCACTTGCTCGGCTGACTCCTCAGCATCATCATCCTCCACAGTGCACCACAAATCATCTTCATTTAACTCAATCTCGCACTCATCTAGCTGCATCTCCTTATTTGCCTGAGCTCTCGTTAACACTTGCAACTTATAATCGTCACCTTCATTCCTCAACTTAGCCTCAGCTATAGCCTTCCCAAACAGAGCGCATTCTTCAACATTACCCAAACAAAACGGAATAATACACATATCATCACTGTCATTCTCCACAATCATTGCAAGCTTAGTTACAACTGAACCTACTATCAGAAATTCCACCTTAGTACTGCAGAAGGTATCCGCCTCACCTACAGCACCCGATACTCTAATGTCACCGCAATCCTCAACGTCGAAACCCACCAAAGACCTCGGCACCATTGCCACCTCTGCACCAGAGTCTATCAAAATACGACACTCCTTGCCGTTAACACTACCATACACCACATTATCCTTTACAACTTTCCCAGCACTTAATCTCGAATTCTTAGAGGCAGGCACAGGTTTCGTACCTGACCCAGCCGTCTTCTTGTTGGGGCAGTCTGGCGACTTATGCCCCTCCTTGCCACAGGAATAACACTTCACCGGTCTATCCGTAGCACCACTATCACCATTAGTCACCTTCTTGGGACATGCCACAGCCCTGTGGCCCTTGTCACCACATGAGAAACACACAATACTACCACCGTATCCACCATTACCATACCCATGACTACCATAACCATACCCAGGACTACCATAACCATAACCACCATACTGTCTACTCCCACCATTTCCATCACCTTGACTAACATTCCTTTGATAACTACCACTTCTACCACTACCACTGCCAGACCCATATCCACTCACTCTGGGACGGTAAAAATTACCGGGCTGTCTGCCAGCAAGCCACTCCTCCCAGGCCACCATCAAGTTCTTCATCGTCTCTATCTTCCTACCCCGAAGGAAGACGCGTCCATCTTGGGGCATGACGAATCTGGTGTAGGCTAGAGCGAGCTCCACCACACAGTCTTCTTTTGACGTACCCCGCTGGAGAACTCCTCTACACAATCTCTCTATGAACTCTGTAATCTGGCCAGCAGTTAAAGTTTTCAGGGTCTCACATCTATCCTCGAACAACTTGAACCCATACGAAACTGAATTCTCACCAACCGCCAACAACAACTCCGACTTGACTTCATCATACGACCCTCCATCCAATCTTGCCTGCGCAATCCTGGCACACAGCCTGTCAGGCAGGTGTGCCGTCAACCTCTCCAACCACGAGTCCTCTTTAATACCACAATCCACCATGATCCTCTCAAATTTTGTCAGATACCCAACAAACTGTGTACCCTCCTTGTAACTCCCCAAACCTTTCAACAATTCGATTCTCAACTCCCTCTTCTCCGCTTTCTTCTCCCTTGTAGCTCTTGCTTCCTCATCTACCTCCCTCAATTGTCTAAATAACTCCACCATCCTGTTTTCGGCCTCTGCCTGACTTCTTCCAAGCAACTCAATCGTACGATTCTGTGACTCCAACATCCTCCTGTCTGCTTCACTCTGACGAGTAGCATTAATTTGGTCCAATGACGACACCAACTTACTCAACTCACCAACACCCAGGGTCGGCGCCTCACCAGCAGCCAGACCCGCACCTCCACTATGCATACCCTCACTTCCCGAGCTCTCCGTACCTAAGTACCCGCTGTGGTTTAACCCATGACAATCCTTACCCCCTAATATACCATCTTCCTCAACCCTCACATCATTACTCACATCCGCATTCTTCCGCGCCTCCACCCAAGTCTCACGCGAACGATAAACAGGGGCTGACATCCTGTCCACCGTAGTAGATGCATCCATGCTTCCATGCCCAGCCTCCATTTGCTCTTCTGTTACGCTGTCCACGTCAGGCTCCACGTACGAAGCTACCGTAGGCAACCGCGTATAATGGGGCGACCTCTCTGACATCACAGGTTCATGACTAGGCTTGAAGGCAGGATCTGCTGCCGTTGACGCAGGAAGTTTTCTCTGTACTGCCCTCCTCTCAGTCTTTGACTCCGGCATAACTGGCCAGAGATCAAGAGATCGGCAGACCTACAGAGACACACAATAAAATACAAAAGCAAATGACGATTCCAATCACAACACAAGATAACCACACCACGAAAGAATAAAAGTAAATGAAATTCCAAACGGTTACAATCGATAACAATACCACAAATGACCACAAAACCCAGAGTTCGAGAAGTGTTTGTAGTAGGGAACGAATTCCACTGGTTCAAAGACGAATCTTGGGGTTTCGACCTGCCGTAGAACGTATTCTCCAACAGAACCGCTACCGCTGTCACCTATTGTTGGGATTCGACCTGCCTAGAACGTATTCTCCAACAGGACTGACACCGCTGCCACCAATTGTTGGGTCGCTCGCTCGTCGTGACGTGGAGAACCTCAACCAGTGGACAGCCTGCGATTGCTGCCACCAGAGTCGCGTAAATTAAAGGACGGATCCCACAACGTATTGTGCCTTTTGAGTTTAGTATAATTGTTACGACTGAAATGCCACGTGGACCACGGAGTTTATATATCCAACAGCTTACGTGACACTCCCACAATAAACACAACAACCAACACATCGCTATAAGTTCCAAATATGGACACAACACATATCTCGTAAAACTTAACATCACGCACACCTTTAATTCCATTACACGCACACTTAGCAATAATGACATACAACAACATAATGATATAGCACACGCATAGTTCGTTCATCTCCCTCGTCCATGTTCATGTGGGCCTTGGCTTGATCTTAGGCCCACACCCAACATGTCTTAATCCGGGAGTAAGAACTGTATCTCAGTATTATCCACCAGATGACACTTATGATCTCCGTACTAATGAGTCAATTGTAAAAAATGCAGAAGATGCTGAAAAAAGTAAGACTGTAGTTCAGGGAATTAAAGGAAAGTCTCCATTAACTGGACTTGTTAATCTAGTCAGTGACATACCTATTGATTACATGCACTGAGTCTTAGAACGTGTAACCAAGTGGCTTTTGGAAAGGTGGTTAAATTCTTGTAACCATGCATCTCCTTTCTATATTGGAATTCAGGTGAAGCAGATAGATAAAGATCTACTGTGTCAAAGGCCACCACATAACTTTGCAAGGGCACCCAGAAGCCTTGAAAGACATAGAAAGCACTGGAAGGCTAATGAATTATGAAACTGGCTCCTTTATTACTCACTTCCACTACTTGAAAATAAACTAACACCGCTGTATTTGCACCATTTTTCTTTATTAGTTTGTGCGATTCACATTCTTCTTCGTTCTGAGCTAACAGAGATTCAAATAAAAGAAGCAGAAACAATACTAACAGATTTCTACGTTATGCTAGCTGAGCTGTACGGAATCAATGGTTGTACGTTAAATGCGCACTGTTTGACCCACTTGGCTCACTATGTTAGACTCTGGGGTCCCTTGTGGACACAGTCACTATTCGACTTTGAAAGTATGAATGGTAATATGGTTAGTATGCTGCACTCTAAAAGAAAGTTAGCTGAGCAATTAATCTTTTCTATTGATGTAGCACACACAGTGGGAATGCTTTCCGACCAACTAGCTAAAGTGGAGAATGTTGACACAATGGAATTCTTAAAGCCCATGTCATCCTTTTCACAAAAACGGAGCAACATGACAAACATGAGCACTGGAGTAACTCCATTGGTCCACTGAGTAAAGTCAGCCTTAGTGAGGATGAACAGAGTACAATTGCTACCGTGACACGTATTAGTCTAGTAAAGGCAAGTATTTAAAAAAAACTTTATTATCACAGTACAATAATACAAGCATTTAACTAGTGATGTGCTTGAGCACAAATGGCGAGCGAGCCTAAAGACTATAATATTTTTATATCAATGATTTTGACTTCTGACACTGAAGCTACTGAAAATAAGGTCCAGTTTGTTTATTTAGCATACAGGGTAAAGGGATTTCAGTGCCATAGTAACAACTAACTCTCTAACTGCTTGAACTGAAGGGGAAAAACAACAACAAAACAATACACGTTATTTAAAAGTGATATTCTTTAGCTAAGTAGTGGTTGTAACACACAATGCTTGGACACAACTGGACATGCACCTACACAGACATACCTTCGCAGTAGTCTAGTGGACAATGTATTTTCAAGTAAATACTGTTGCGCACGGCTTACAACCATGACAAAGAGCGCATTGACTTACCACCGCCACTAACTTGAATAGAAATGGAAGTCCCTTAAGTTTTCAAGTTTGAACTGCACCCGCAAAAGAATTAAAAACGGTAAACAATTCAATTTCTAGGGTGATACGGGTACTGATCGATAAACCAGAGGATTCTGTTTAGTGCAATTTGGGACGGGGTCGACCACATAACTAACACAAAAACGCGAGGGTCAAAGTACAAAATGACATACGTCCGTCCAAACATATATACAAATAAATAAATAAATAAACAAACATCCCCGATTTTCGATTGTGTTACCCCTGTAAGTGTCTCGCTCGCTACGCTCGCTCGCCAATTACAAAGGGAAAAGGAATAGTTCAATTTGCTGTTTTATTTCTAATGGACGTAAAAGTATGGCCAAGTACAAACATTAACTTTGACTCCTCCTTTAGCTCTAATCAAACCATATAAAAAAACTCAATCATCTTTCTTAAACAGTATCGGATATTCAGCACGATCGAAGTTACAAGATTATGCCAGAGCGGACTTATTGAGTTCTTTCGTCATTCAAGTTGAAAATGATTTGAAGCCCACTTGTGCAATTCCACTTTCGAATATTGTAAATAAATGTGTCTTAGTATCATGCCAAAACTCAGTTATTCACACATTATTAATATTCCCAACAATTATGAACACCACTAATGCTTTCCACGCTACATTATTTCTATATCACTGACATGTGTACTGTGAGGTTTACAATTGCTTTAATTATTTTCAATTTGTACAATCTTGAAAAGTCTTCATGCATGAATAGATTCTAAAAATTTTGCCCAGGTCTATCATTGTAAGTAGTACAACTGTTTGTTCATGTTGAGGCCAAGGACAGATTACACAGAAGCTCTAAATTATGTAAACAATTTATTGTTTTTGCTTATCAGTACTTCATTACACAAGATTTATTATTGCTCTCTTACTATGGTCTCTAAATACCCTCCCTATTCTTAATAATAAAAATTCACCTTAATCACAATCTGTGCTGTAGCTAGATAAATCTAGATTTTTTCAGAACTTGCAGTCTTTGTGTACAGTATGTGTTTGTGTAAATGACTACAAATATTAATCATGTAAATACTATAGCAAATTTAACCAGGCCAAGGTCCATTATATTTTTTTATACTTGATTTTAACAGATTCTGCCTAACCCAAAAGTAATGGATTGTAAATGTAGACATATAAACCTACCCTAATAAGAGAAAATCAAGATTTTTGTTTACTTATAAGTAATTTTAAGATATATTTTACCTCAATAAACTACAAACATTTATAGAATGTTACAAGATCTATCTTGTAGCAATTCCTGTAAGAAAATCGAAGATCTTGCTCGTACTATTTTGACAAGAATATGCGAGATTAATCTTAACTTAAAAATAAGCAAGATCATTCAATATCATGCAAGATTTATCTTGCAGTAAAAACAAGAACTTACAAGAATAAACTGGCATATCATAGCAAATAACCTTCCCGAGATCTTTAAGGATCTTGCTAGTTTAGCTTACAAGAATGTTCAAAAAGTATCACAACTTAAATTTAAGCAAGATCTTGAACTATCTTGCATTTATAGGATGTTACAAGATCAGTCCTTTCCTGTAAGAAAATCGAAGATCTTGCTGGTACGATTTTGACAAGAAAGTGCGAGATTAATCTTATCTTAAAAATAAACAAGATCATGCAATATCATGCAAGATTTATTTTGTAGTTAAAGAATAAGAACTCACAAGAATAAACTTGATTAAAATACTTGTAATATCTTGAGTGATCTTGCAAAATCATGCACACAAGAAAGTATAGGACGCATCTTGTCTTGCATAATCTTACCAAAAGGTACTTGATCTTGCTAGATCTTGTATGGAATTTTTACCTGGGTAATGACTAGACTGATGTAACTTAACTAGGCAGGCTCGCTCACCATTTGCGCTCAAGTACGCCACTATGTGTGTATGTATGTATATATGTATGTGTGTATGTATGTGTGTATGTATGTGTGTGTATGTATGTGTGTATGTATGTGTGTATGTATGTGTGTATGTATGTGTGTGTGTATGTATGTGTGTGTGTGTATGTGTGTCTAATAATTAATTGTTGTTCACTGTTTTATATTTTTATTTTTATTAGTATTACCATGGCAATTAAAATAGTTGTAGCTTTTGCTGTTTTTTGCTTTTATTTTAATTTTGTTTTCAATTTTAGTACAAAGTCAGGATACTGGAGAAAAAAATCTATTGCTTCCTAATTACCAAAACAAGTCAAGAGTTTCTCGAAACATAGTCAGTCATGATGGAGAAGTTCGTCTCATTGATCAAAGTCATCAACAAGAAGACAACAGAGAGACTGAAAACCCCAACAACACAGAGAGGGAAATAGCCAGGAGAGAAATACTCAACAAAAAAAGATGTAAGATCTAGCAATTACAACTTAGCTAATCACAAATTAAGTGATTTTCCCCAATCTATAGCTATAATGATATGGTTGTTAATGACAACGATGACGGTGTGTATTCACGAATGCATTGGCTGAACAGGGTTGTTAAAGCATTGCCACAAATTGAATGGGTAAAGTGTCATTACATTTGGTAATAGTGATGAAGGAAATGACAACAGAGCAGGTGAGGACGGCAAAAAGTTGATAAAGCATTCAAAAGGGAGGCAATAGTTATACAAACTACAAATCATGGATGGAAGGACAGAGAGAGACTGAGAAGCAGAAAACAGTAGACAAAGAAGGGGAAGGGAATCCATGACTAAAAAAAGATGAGCTGAAGTAGTCTCGCAGAGCCAGACCCTTTACCAAACGCAAAACGAGGAAAGGGTCTGGTCAAGTGAGGGGGGGGAGGGGGGTGTGCTGTACACGACCCATGAATTCCTGGGGGAAATTGCGGTGTTAATCAGGACACCAAATTACCACAAAACACGAATTAGAACTGTTTCACTTATTGCTCTGCTCTCACAGTTTGCTGTTTAACTGGCTCTGTTTAACTGTGGCGAGTTGCTGCTTATGCAGAAGTGACTTATCTTCTGGTCAGGCAAAGAAGTGAAGAATATTCCAATTCTTCTATCTTCTGGCGAAGTTCTGACATCTTCAAAAGTGTCATATCACAAAACCTACACAAGTAACTGTCTCTATGGATCTCCAATACTTCATCCAAGGTCACTCCCAACTTCTTTTCAGCTTCATTCTCCAAGATAGAAGCGAACCGTGAGAGCAGAGCAATAAGCGAAACAATTCTAATTCGTGTTTTGTGGTAATTTGGTGTCCTGATTAATACCGCAATTCCCCCCGGAATTCGTGGTTCCTGTACAGCGCACCTCCCCCCCTCACTTGACCAGACCCTTTCCTCGCTGGTAAAGTGATGGTGGTAGAATGGATAAACATATCCAAACATATCTTATGCTACGTAATTCTTAATTTGTAAATGTTAGTACGTCAAGTGCCACAGTGTGGCGGGGTACTTGCTAGTGATAAATATTAGTGAATGCGTAAAGCATATTAAAGGCCAAAAGTGTTGGTATGAGTACAAGGAGACCAATGTTAGGATCATATGGCAGATGTCACAGAGTTGGCCTGATATAGCAACTTATTATTTAAGTTAATTATAAAATTATAATGTATGCAAATGGTGTCAGGGTCTAGTCAATTTTTCTAGGAAATTTGTTATGTTGATTGTAAGCAAATTGTACTCTGTTAGTGAGATCCCAGCTATGTATTGAATCTGTCTATTATATCTCAAAGAAAACAGTATTACTACTCTACACTGCTAGTTATGGTTTTACTGAATTTCTTTTTATCATTTGCTTATGTTTTAAACTTCTTTTTCTGAAAAAGCTTATATAGTCATTATTTTGCCATACAATCGCTAGCTTCGCACTGTGGGTAATGCCATACCCGTAGCCAGGGGGGGTTCGAGGGGTTCGGTCAAACCCCCTTTTAGAGTGACCGGAAGTAAATATTTTAGCCACACCCCACATATAACTATTGGAATATCATCATCTGTTCAATCGTGCTGAACCAGCGCTTGAATTCTCTGCTATTTCTGGCCTAGTGTGAGTCCAAGTGACCTAATAAACATTCAGCTCCTTGGATTACAAAATTTCGCTCTCACATCGGCATGAGTAAAGCTTGCTACGTTATATTTATTCTTTATAAAGTGTAACGTAATGCACTTATTAATTAGTAAGAGTAATAGCACCGATAAGCATGCGATTCAATATTAATAGCACAAGGAAAGGAATTTTTTCAACAGATTAGAAAGGGAGCCATCCGGAAGTATCTGAGAAAGTTAAACCTGAAATGCACAGATAATTGTAGCTACACTGCAAATGATTAAAAAAAAAACAGGCTTACTATTAGCGAGTGATAGCACGGGTAACCTGTGCTATTAGGAATCAGTAGTGCTCGCAAAGCTATTGAAATAGCACTCCGATTTGCCTCGTGTTATTTTAATTGCGTTGTTCGTGCTATTAATCCCGAATAGCACGGTTACCCGTGCTATCACACGTTAATAGTAGGCCAGCTTTATAAAAATTGCACGAGACTACAGTAAGCTAAAGATCACTTACAGTGTGGCTACTATGTATAGTGCAGTCACTATCTCTGTACTTCAGGATAAACGTTTTCTTGAATTTTGCTTTAATAGATGGCTCCTCCTAATCTGTTGAAAAACTCTGTCTAATAAGGGTATAGCTTCTGCGCTAAAAAATGACGTTGTCTCCAACTAGAAACTACAACTGTACAATTCCAAGGCTGGTACATTAAAACTGAAGGGAGCAAGATCAACAGAGATGAAGGATTGTTGCCTCAAGTTTATAGTAGCCTAGTGAAACATACAAACAAAACCAAATAGCTAACCCTCAGGACTCATGGTTACCACCAAGTGCTTTAACATGTACCACCCTTAAGCTTTCACCTGTCATAGTAACTATTTATTTATTTTTGAATAATTACCACTGATGAAGGCTACAGTCCATAGCTGAAACATTTGGTGGTTTAACTTTTTGTGTTTTTTGGTCAGTGATTCTCTCTAAATATAATATATGTCTACAATACCTGATCACATAGGATTTTACAGACTTACTCTTATTAAGCTACGGAGGCATTTCACTTTGTCCCGTGCTATTTCACTTAGTTATAGCGATTTTTCCAATACATTGTGAACGGGCAGTTTACACGCCGTACTACTAAATAACTTGTAGTACGAATAAGGCGTATTAATGATGCACTGTATTGGTTACACGAGAATAATACCGCTTTTCTCTCAAATATCAACAGGTTATAGTTTTGAAGTAGAATACCTAGAACAAATTATAAGCTTTAGTGCACTTATCTTTTCTTTTTTAATATTGTAGAAGAATTAACGAGGAAACAAAAGTAAGTGTGGCTTTTTGCGTCTTAAAATACGAACCCCCCAATGCTAACCTCTGGCTACGGGCCTGAACGCCCCCTATGTCACATGGTAAACATGAACAAATAATTTCTTGCTCTCTGTAGTATTTTATGCAGCGATCGATGTGCTGGAATTGGAGCTCATGTCATTGCACATTGAATCAGGTTTCATTTTGGAGACACCATTTACGTCTACAACTTTCTTTGTATCAGTTATACAGACCTATTGATCCTGAATAGCAATCCTTTTGTGTTAGAAATTATTTTGTAATGGCTAGCTGGTGTATACTAGTGTAGAGGGGTCACACTTTTGGTGCTTTACCTTACAGGTAATTAACCCTCTGAGCGCATGCGCGAGAGGGTTATAGTAGTCGTGATAGCTCCGCATCAGTACAAACTTATGTGAATAACGCCCCCTATCGTCACATCGCAATCATGTGAGCAAATAATTTCTTGCTGCCTGCGGTAGTTTTGCTTATGCTGAAAAGTTAACTGAGTGCTGGAATTGGAGTTTCATGTTGAAACTATATACAGGTGAGTGCCTCCAGCATGTTTAGCTACTTCAATGAAGATAGAACTTACATCTACCATTTGCATTGCTTGAGCCTTATTGATACCTGATTAGGAATAGCCAAATACATTACTCTTTTGGTTCGAGAAATGATTTAGTTATAGCTAGCTAGTGTATAGTAGCACTGAGGGTTCACACCTTTGGTGCTTCATTTACAATAGTATTAGTGATGAAGGTAAATGTTAGAGAGAAGTAGTAAGAATGATTGTTAGCTCATAACTACTATTAATTGTTAATACTGTCAGTGATAAAAATTTAGATTCCTACTGTAGAATGCTGACTATACATCAAAGTGTAGAATTATGTCATTAAATCAGAGGGAAATGCATCATTAAATACTATATTATGTATCAATGGTGAAATAGGACGATCACTACTTACTAATACTATCACAGTTATAATTTATACTCGATTAATTTATGATAGAGGTTAAAAAATGTGTGAGGGTGTTTGAATATCCCCAAGCACTCCCTAGTTTCTAAACACATGTGTTATATATAATGGTTGTTGTTGTTGTTGTTGTTGTTGTTGTTACATATCTACATATTTACATGCAGGTGCAATAGCATGCTTTTGCCTATCATTAGCTATGCTTGTAATAATATCTGCTATAGTATTAGTAATAGTAGCATATTTCTTCTCCGTGAATAACTCAACCACAGAAATAAGCAACAGCACAGTGTTCAACCAGATGGGAAACTTTACGCCATGTTATGTGAACACCACAAAGACAAATGGATCCCATAAAGAAATAAGTATCACTCAACAGTCTATAGGAGGGGGACATAATAAGCCTTATGTTGTAAGAGAAGGCAGTTGTGCACCAAACAAGCAAGGTCATTTGAAATTTGCTACGGATACAGAATTTTTAGGATACAGAAATTTTAATAACTTTTCCTACATGTTTGAAGGGCAGTGGTTAAATGGTAAATCGACTGTGTCTGGCAATATAACAGCAGATTTTTCAAATGGAGCCACTGTAAGTTTATATTTGTTTGGATACAACTGCTTCCTCCAAATACTAGTTGTATTCCTTATTTAGTAAGATCATCCTATAGTCAAATATGTCAGCCATGATAAAAGTGCTTTCTTCCCTGTGAGTAGGGCACCGCACCGTCCTTCTTCAATTGTAGGATCAGAATGATTTTAACATTCACAAGTAGTTTATTTCTAATTTATTTGTTAGGAGAGTTTTGCAAGAAGTATTTGGATGTGTATATAATGATTATATTCCTAACTGAACTCTCACTAAAGCTATAGATGCCATTTTATAACTCATGGTTTTTATTTAAAATGCAATTTATTTTCCATTAATTTATTTTGTACAGTGATCCTATTGGCATTTTTCATACTTCTAATCTCCTGCACTTTGGTGATAGTGATGGGTGGACTCGTCAATACTGGCCACTACAATGTAACAGACCCAGATATTACCTTCAATGAAGAAGGAGACTTCACTCCTTTTATACAACCCAACGCATCAAAATTCCTTTGCGGTGGACACCATCAAACTGTAACTATGACCCAAAAACTATTGCAGCGTCAAACGTCTCATGTGCCTTACTCTGTGTGGAAAGGAAGCTGTATGCCAAACAGGCGTTATAACTTGGAGTTCGCAACAAGCCAGCCGAATCTGATTGATAATGAAATTCTGGCCACCATTTTAGACAGGCGATGGCTGAACACTGGAGCTAAAGTGGACGTAACAATAAGTGCTAATTTCTCGCAAGGAGAGTTCCTGAATATGTACTGGTTTGGATATTCCTGTTATAATATAGGGCAGGACCAATGCATTGCAGAAGGAAAGTACGACCAGGACAACCAGAGCTTCACTGTGGATGCTAAAAACCAACAGTTTCAAATCACTGTTTCAACTCCAGACTACTATTATTTAAAAATACGGTCTGGCTCACCTGAAGTAGAAGTGAAAGTACTTTGGCGCTATAGTAGTAATTACTCATATTTTGTTCAAGATACTAGTTTTTCTGAAGTGTGCCAAATTACTAAAGACAATTCTCCATGCGTGTTTCCAGTTGAGGACAACATATGCTATTTCATAGGACCTAATGGGAATGAATATGTAACTCCTGGTGTCTACCAGTACAATCTCAATGTATTTACTGAGAAGAAGAAAGGGCTCAAGGAGAACAAGCATTACTTTAGTATATGCCTTTCAGCTGTGTGTTTAACTTTCATCTCTTTGGTGTGCATAGTGTTACTTTGTGTTTTAATTCGTAAGCCTAAATATGAATCTTTTGGTTAGACTCTTTATTGCACAATTATTGGATTGTAGAGAGATAAATGTTGGTGCGCATGCTCGTATTAATTGCTCATGGCGGGGGTGTGCACGATAGTTAGAATGGGAACATTCCTCAAGTCACGACCACTTACTTCCTGATTGAAATTCATTGAAGGTCACAAGTTGCGACGATACGTACCACACTCAATTTTCCTCATTCATAGCTTACGGTTAGGTTTACGTGCTTGGTCTATAGAACTCGGACCAGTGCTGCTTGCAGTGTGTTAGTCTAGAGTCTGCAGTGGTCATGTCAGGTAGAGGTGCAGCTGAGACTGTGCTGGAAGACGCGGAAGCAAACGCAACGGACGAGTAAGTTGGGGATTTACAGATAGTGTTGCTCTCTGGATAAGTGTAGCAAATGCAGCTCAGGAAAGGGAGGGAACAAGTAAGCAAGAAGTGGTATACAGGGATAGAATACAATGGCAGCATTTCAGCCTTTTGGAATGTTTCAGAGCCATTCCAGGAAATATACTTGCTTATTTTTTTTATACCAAAATTGTTTATTGTTTAGTCTACCCAATTGTACAGAGAAACAGCAATGGTGTATATATTGTTTAAATCACTAGCAGTCATTGATATATAGACTGTATATATATATATATTTATATATATATATATATATTACTTGAAATTGGTGTAATTGCTGAACATTAATGGAGTCTGGATGTTTATTAATCAGTTACAGTGTAATAATGACTTAACTAGTAAGGTGTTTTTAAACAATAGGTTATGACATAATACATGCATTTGTTAAGTTAAATGCGAAATATCAGTTCAAGGGATGCAGTTCTTCTTAATCTTGCTCAAGTCCCTATGGCTTAGGGTATCATAGATCAGCAGACACTTACTTTGTGGCTTCAAGAACTAGTACTTTCGGAGTCTGTGCACATCATGAAACTCAAACCTTATCTATTTATATAACATAATCTTTATTTATGACTATACTCTGGGTATGGGATGTTAGTGGGGTGTAGGGGTGGGGCCCAAGGTTTGCTGCATTGTATTCATGGATAGTTGGAGGCCATGACTACTTTATGAATAACACTATGGAGTTTTTAATTAATGGGTGTGGTTAAGTAGTAACCATTCTCAATACTATAAAGTATTGGTATAAAGTTGCCTAATTTATTAAGTTATTTTTTTGCAGTGCAGTGTATTTGTATATTGATGTAGAAGGTTCCTATGTACGTATTTGCTAAGAGAATACTTGAAGTCCAAGTGTGTGTACATGTGTATAAATGTGATGAAAACACGTCCTTTGATTTGCTGAGTTTTTATTTGTTTTTTATTATTATATAAAGATTCTTGATAGTCCAAAGTAGATTTGATGATGTTTAGACTTCCTGGGACACAAGATATGATCTAAAGAACTATAGACATTATTGTTATTTTTGTTAAGATTTATGCGTACTCTATTCTTTCCTACTAATATAAAACGCTGTTCAATTTTTTGTTTCCTCCTCTTACTGATGTGCGGGTCCAGGCTTTACTGATGTACAGGTCCAGGCTTTACTGATGTGCGGGTCCAGGCTTTACTGATGTGCGGGTCCAGGCTTTACTGATGTGCGAGTCCAGGCTTTACTGATGTGCGAGTCCAGGCTTTACTGATGTACGGGTCCAGGCTTTCTCACTGATTCGTCTGTTCTTAGCCTCACATATAGCAAACTATCAACTTTCCAGTTCTTTGCTTGAACTCACACACTTGTAGGTTTGAATTTCTCCAGAGTGCCGCATTATTCTTGACAGAATTTGCAAACCAACCCAAAGTTTTGAAGAATCTTGTATTGTAAACTGCAGTTAGTTTGTTTGTATTTGGGCGTAATGCACAATGTAGGGGAGAGGGAGACACATGTTTCATGACCTGATATTACACTGGTGACCTCTGTCACTATGTGGGCATGGCGGTGTGTAGTATGAATGGTATGTGTGTACATTGTATTGCATCATCAGAATGCGCTGCTCTGGCATTCTCAACTTGTAGTTTAACATTTGAAATGTATAATATACATTTCAATTTCATATTATAATATTTTATTCTTGTTATACGAATTAAATATTACAAGTGTTATATATATTTTTTCAATCTTAGTCTTAAGAAGTGTAAGCGAAATACAATTTTTTTTTGTCTTTCTCCTTAATTAGAGCATGCCTTCGTACACTACTATAAGTTGATGCCACCCTGTATTCTTTTAATGGACACTATGTTAAGTAACCAGGTGTTGATATGTATCTAGGGCCAGTGTAGTAGGTGTGACAAAGTGTGAGTAGTATGTGAGAAAGTGAGTAATTCATTTATGGCTTCTGTTAATTTCTTCCAAATTTTTAGTACCTTTAATTCTTTTACCACTTTGCTAGACTGTAGTAGCATTGTCTTATAATGCAGTCTGTTGTTGAATTGGTTTAATGACTCTTCTGTGTGTGTGTGTGTGTGTGTGTGTGTGTGCGTGTGTGTGCGTGTGTGTGTGATTCAGTCATTCTCGGCTGAAAAAATAGCAATTTTTCTCATTCTAACAGCCAAACGAGAAAATTTTCTATTAATATATATAATATATAATATATATATATATATATATATATATATATATATATAATTGTATACATAACTGCTACCTGTCATTATCATCTGTGAACATGAAGTTTTGTTCACATACATGTGCACTCACTTCAGCACTTTCCATTATGCTCTCATTGTTAATATTAATTTTATTTGATCATAATAATGATGTCATTATAGTAAAGTCTTGAGTTTTGCTTATTGTGTATTCTGAGTGTTCCCTCTCCAGGAAGCATGTTCTACAAGTGTCTCGAGCACTTTAGCATGTCACTACTGACAGGAACCATTTGTTGAATTACTCTGAGAATACTGCCAGGTTGAAGTCTTCATAGTACATAGCCTAGCATTGCGTGTACCCTTTACCATGTTTGCTACCTTAATTGGTATGTAAAAAAATAAAAAAATAAATAAAACTTAAAGTTAAGATAGAAAGCTTTCAATATTTGTTATTTTATTTTAGTTTATAAAAAAAAATACAATAGTGTATAAATGAATAATAAAAACAAGAAAAGATAGAACAAGAATATTTTGCTACATCATATTTGGAAAGACACTAGTTCAGCCTGTTGATTAATTAATTAGTGTATTTGGTACTCACAAAGATTTCTTTAAAGGACCCCTCCCCCCTCGATAGCCACTTGAAGGTAATTGGTTTCTAATAGGCTGACAACCACTTTATGTGAGAGCCCTTCTGCCAACAAGTACTCAGGATAACCATGTGTTTGGTAATTCTATCTATTAGCAAGAAATACCTTCACCCAGAAGGAATTGACTTGGCTTACATCCGTGTGTGAAAATGATTCTCAAATAAAAGCTATAGTACCAGTAATTTAATTTCTGAAGTACTCATCATGCGGGGAAGCACTAGAAGGAGAATGTAATAAAGAAAGAAGAGTATTACAATAATAATGGTAGTGTCAGGTTGTTTGAAGTTGGGTGTGGAGGGCAATGAAAGATACAGAATAAAATGCTACGACCTGTACATTTGTACATTGTATTTCTGGCTATCCTGAAGCTATAGTATTATGTTGTAGGTAATAAGGTTATCTAAGCCAGTTAGCTTTCATGTTCTGGGATATTGTTTTGCAATGGTAGCTTACATAGTTTCCCCCCCCCCCCCCCACCCCCCCATAAACTCGTCCCTCCCTCCTTCTTCCCACCCCCCCCCCCCCCCCCCTCCTCCAAGTATTAATAGAGGAATGCAGCTGCTTTTTTCAAGCTAGCTCTCTTCTTCCCTTATATAGAGAGCACCTGTTTGGATTACAGTGCAGCTGGGTTTATTAGTTTCAGTATAAACTATTAGTGCAGATTGAGCTGCTTCTTCATTTCTATTTTGATAGTTAGTGGACTAAAACTCTGACTAAAGTACTATTTTGGAGTTGAAAGCAAGGCTCGAAATAGTTTATATTCTATGATATACAATTGGACAATTATTTGAAGAAGCTTGGATATACAAGCTTGTTGTTAAAGGTGCAGCCATTATAGCTATAGTATCTGTTCAGATATATCTACATATCAAAGGAACTTCAAGCTACATACTTTGGATTAATAGTGTTTTGCTGGTGAATGTTGAACTCCAGTACTTCTTGTGCTGCCTCGAAATGTTTTCCAACTCTGAAGATAAACCATTGCTCCTGTAAGAGTGAGAGAAAATTACAACCTGTGCACTTTTTTGAAAAGCTAGGATTTGTTTTGATTGAGAGCAAAAAAAAAAAAAAAAAGAAGAAAGAAAAAAGGCTGACCATTACATTATTTACTGACTGAAATTATTAACCCTCAGAATTTGAGTGAGGTAGAGTGCTCTGCTCATCCTCTGTCTGTCTATGGTGTTTATTCTGTGTACAGTAGACCCTCAATTATCCGAACACCTCAGGACCGAGGGTTGTTTGGATATTAATGCACAGCAAAATTCCAATGAATATCATTATAATTACAAAAAATGGTGTTCGGATTAGCGAGAGTTCGGATAAACGGGGTTCGGATAACTGAGGGTCTACTGTATTGACTTACTAGCAGGACACAAGGACAGCCTGTGCTGGTGTTTGCATTGAGTGTAACTGCTTTGTAAAGCCATAGTTCCAATGGTTTGTTTGTTGGTTATAAAGAGCTAGATTGAATCTTTTTTTTAAAAACACCAGATGTCGTTGTGTTTCAAGAGAGATTAAAATAATTGTTTTAGAAGAGATAGCAAATTTGTGAGGCAATTACTGTGTGTATATGAATGTATTGGTTGCCAGGGCATGTCTGTGAGTAGACTGAGTTCAACCTGTTTGCCCACTGATAGCATTGTACTGTCTAGCTTTCTTCTCAACAGAAGTTTAATTTTCCCATTTTAGAACTTGATCCTTTAGATTTGTATTGCAATTTCTCATGAAGTGTGTGTGTGTGTGTGATATTGGGATGTATACAATTCACAGTACAATATTACGATAGATAGACTAGTGTTTTATAGAGTCTGGAGTAGCTGAATACATAGTCAGTAGAGAATTATTTGATGTAATTTGTCAAATTTAATTGGTCAATGATTAGTTTTTATTCCAGCCTACGTAGTCTCTACGTGTCTGTCATGGTCAATACTTCTGTCAATGTTCCTTTTACAAACACACACATGTACACACACACACACACACACACGCATGCACACACACAGTGCGGGTGTGGGTTCTCAAGAAATCGACGTGAGAGTGGTGAATGCATTGGCCGATCTGTCCGATGATGATGATGATGATGATGATGATGCTGTGAGGCGTCACGCTCCAGTGTTGCGGCACAGACATCCCATGTTTGTCAGACATGCCGTGCAGTGGATACCAGAACCAATCAAGTCTTCTCTCAAGTTAGTATAAGACTGTAACCTGATTTATGATTTTAAAAAAATAGTAATCAAATTATTCTTTATATTTAATTTAATTTATGTATGTATGTATTTATGTATGTATGTATGTGTGTGTATGTATGTATGTATGTTGTGTATACGTACATATTTTATTAATTTATCTATTTGTTTGTTTATTCATCTATTTTCTATTATATTTATTATTTACCTGTATTTTTTTACTCATTTATTATAATTTATTAATTTTTATTTTTTTAAATTAATTAATTTATTTATTTGATAATTAATTTGTTGGTTAAAATTAATTTGTTTGTTTCTTCTATTTTTTTTTATATTAATATTCATATTATAGCACTTATATTTTGTGGTGATTTCTATTCTGTACAGTATTATTAATTTTGTTGTGTGTGTTTGTTGTATCCAGACCTCCGCGGACTTGCAGGGACTGGTTGAGGTTTCTGATGGTGAAGGTGCCCATCATCCAGTGGGTGTGGACTTACAAGCTCAACTACCTCTTGGGGGACATCATCTCTGGAATCACCGTGGCGATTATGCACATACCACAAGGTCAGACTGGGTGTTAAATTGATAGAAATAATGTTTTTGTATTCTTACTGCTATTGTTATTGTTGTTATTATTAATATTATAATAGTACGGCGCGTAAGTTGCCCATTCAAAAATGTATGGGAAAAATCGCTGTTCAATTAAGCGAAATAGTACGGGTAAGTGCACACGTGTAGAGCGTTAACCTTGGAAACGTACAGTTCCAGTAGTTTCTAGTTGGAGACAATGTCCTTCTTTACCACAGAACCTCTGCCTGTATTAGACGGAATGTGTTACAACAGATTAGGATGAGTCGTACGATGAAAAGAAAGTTCCAGCAGAAGCTAATCCCGAAAAAGGAGATATTGACTGAACGATACAGTGTAGCTACAATTGCAAAAGACTTTTTAAAAAGCTGGCCTACTGTTAGCGAGTGATAGCACGGGTAACCTGTGCTATTAGGGGTCAATAGCACTCGTAAAGCAATTGAAATAACGCTCGGCTTCGCCTCGTGCTATTTCAATCGCATTACTCGTGCTATTAATCCCGAATAGCACGGTTACCCGTGCTATTACTCATACTAATATTATTGTGAATCATTTATCGTAATCATTAATGTTAATAGTAGTAGTAGTAGTAGTAGTAGTAGTAGTAGTAATAGCAATAGTAGTAGTATATTATTGTTATTTTAAATATACTAAGATTGTTATTATTTTTAATTGGAGGTAAATGAGAGTATGTTTGTAATAAAATTTAGTCAACTATTTAGTGGTTAGATGTAATCTATCTCTTTTACAGGCTTTTTATTTTTTTTAAACAAATCAGATTAAAAAAAAAATGTTTGGCTGTTACCTGGGTTCAAACCCAGGACCACTTGCTTCACACAGAACCTAAATAATTTACAATTATTTGTTAAAAGAACAAAACAAAAAAACTGGTGAAAGAGAGAGAGAATACATTTAATGAGTAAAAGAAGGCTGAGAAAGAAACAATGAAGTGATATTTAGCAGTGAACGGGTGATATTGAATTTATATAACAACTACATACATGTATGAAAGAATATTGACACTTATACATTACATGCGTGAGTAACAGAATTAGTGTGCAGGATATTGTTGACCCTTACCTATTGGTCGGGCAGTTGCAAAGCTACATGTGTGTGAAGTCATCTACATATTACTAAACGGTACTTTACCCGATCTCACATTGTTCTTCTTCAGGGTTGGCGTATGCATTGCTGGCTAACGTGGATGCCATATTTGGTCTGTACGCCTGCTTTGTCCCTGTCATTATCTACTCCATCTTTGGCACCTCCAGGCACGTGTCAATAGGTAAGAGATTGAACCAGCTCAGTAAAAACTTTAATGCCTAAGTATGCTATACTAACCTGCATTTGGTGTAGTGGTTGTGTCCTTGGCTCAGGGCCTGAGGTCCTGAGTTCAAGCCCCACTTGAGGCAACATCTGGTTTACCATCTGCCTTCCACCAGCCCCACCAGTCCACCCAGCTGTGATTGGGTACCTGGCATTTGCTGGGGTGCAAATTCAGGGCCTTTTCTCATGCAACAGCAATGGTCCAGGTGGGACTTCAGGTGTCCACATCACTTGCTGTGAGGAAAGGCCTGTTCTCCTGCGAGTTCCTAGCCCGGCTCCAGGAGCTTTGCTTGGCCGGCTCACAGTGCCTGCTTAGTGCACAGGCATCCTGGCTCTGCCAGGTGAGCAAACCTCTAGCAGTTGCAAGAGAATTTGCATTTGCACATATACTCCACAGATATGCACTCCTTGTGGTTGTTATTAGTTATGTTGCTTGGTGTGTACATACATGTGTCTCTCTCGTAGCTTAGGCCTAATAAACTGGAGTTTCTTTTAATAATAATAAGTTTGGCTAGTTCAGTGTTGGTAAGGACAAATAAGTTGAATACAGAGAGTCATCAATCATAACTTCTAAATTAAAGAATAGGCTTTGTAGAGTTTTAAAATTGTAGAATGACAGGGATGATATTTTGAGAACTTTTTAGTGGGGCATTTTTCCCCCTCTGAAAGTAAATGGTCATGTCCCTCCTAAAAATTATTATGACATTCATGATGACATTTGCTACTAAATTATCGTTTCATGGAAACGAGAAATCCCCTAAAATAAAAAATGTTGATTTAACTCTTCTCAAGTTTGGTTCTAAAATACCTTGCAGCAGATACATGCGCTTTATATATAAAATCCAGACATTAGACACAATGGCGACAGACAACTTGTAGTAATGTACCACTATTATTACATAGAGTAGAGCTAATTCTAGGGCTGTACCACTATTATTACATAGAGTAGAGCTAATTCTAGGGCTGTACCACTATTATTACATAGAGTAGAGCTAATTCTAGGGCTGTACCACTATTATTACATAGAGTAGAGCTAATTCTAGGGCTGTACCACTATTATTACATAGAGTAGAGCTAATTCTAGGGCTGTACCACTATTATTACATAGAGTAGAGCTAATTCTAGGGCTGTACCACTATTATTACATAGAGTAGAGCTAATTCTAGGGCTGTACCACTATTATTACATAGAGTAGAGCTAATTCTAGGGCTGTACCACTATTATTACATAGAGTAGAGCTAATTCTAGGGCTGTACCACTATTATTACATAGAGTAGAGCTAATTCTAGGGCTGTACCACTATTATTACATAGAGTAGAGCTAATACAAGCTATACCTCACACGCTATGTACTGCTCCATCTGGTCATAATATTACAACCAGAGACTGTGTGTGTGTGTGTGTGTGTGTGTGTGTGTGTGTGAGTGTGTGAGTGTGTGGTGGCTGTGTGTGTGTGTGTGTGTGTGTGACGTGTGTGTATGGTGGCTGTGTGTGTGTGTGTGTGTGTATGGTGGCTGTGTGTGTGTGTGTGAGTGACGTGTGTGTGTGTGTGTGTATGTGTTTTAGGTACTTTTGCAGTGGTAGAGTTGATGATAGGGAACTCTGTGGACAAGGTCCTCAGCTCTACGGACAGCCTCTACAACTGTACTCTTGAGTCCTACAACGATACGGACGTGGGTCAGCTGACGGTCATGTTCCAAGGTGGGGAGACCACCTGCAATGAGGTCAAGACCAGCATTGTCGTCACCTTGGCTCTCATATCTGGCATTGTCATGGTAACCACTTCATAATGTGTGTAGTGGGTGTTTTTTTTTTGTGTTTTTTTTTTTGAGTTTTGAGATAAGCAAATGGCATTCAATTAAGATTTACCTTAAAACTACCTCTAGTGTTTTTTTAAAGTATGGGCCCCAAGTTATACATTTTCCTCTTCTAATAATAGCAATTTTTCTCGTTTTTATGCCAATATTATAGTAAAACCTTGCTATTATAATTATTTCAGCCGAGAATGAAGGAATCATTTTCCTCTTTTTTCCCTGAGTTTATCAGAGTATGTCCGTATGATGAGTATGTGCATATACAATCTCCAAAGTGTGGGTTAAAATGAGCGTTCATCCTTAGTGTCACCTGTGGTAGTCTGCTCTATCCTTGGGTTCTATTGTGTTTCTGTGTTTGTTGTACACAATGTATTACATGCATTCAGGAGAATTGCCATACAATATTTGAATCTGGATCATACATAATGTGTACTTACGTTTGTGTATTGTCTTTGTATTTAAAAGTTAAAATGTGAGTGTATGTGTGCCCATCTGTTTTAGTGTGTTAACGTGTGTGTGTATGTATGTATGTATGTATATGTGTGTGTATGTATGTGTGTGTGCATGCTTGTGTGTGTGTGTGTGTGTGTGTGTGCTTGTGTGTGTATGTATGTGTGTGTTGTAGTTTGTGATGGGTTTGTTCCAGCTTGGGTTCATCACCATCTTCATGTCTGAGCCGCTCATATCCGGCTACACCACGGGTGCGGCCACACACGTGTTCACCAGCCAGCTGCAGCACATCACGGGGCTGGGGTCCCTCATCAAGGTCCCTGCAGGACTCTTCAAGATACCTCGGGTGAGCGTGACCTGTGGCATGTCAAGTGTGGTGTGTGTTATATCACTACATGTACTGTGTGATGAATACAGTGCTTGTGGTGTGTGTTATATTACTACATATACTGTATGATGAATACAGTGTTTGGATTTTGTTTATTGTTGACAGCATTTGGTCAACTTCATAGAATGTGAATGGATGTTTGTCTACATGTGCTTATTTAACTGATTGTGGGGAATAAGTATGTATTAGTGCACTAATTGATTGGTTTGTTTGATTGATTGATTGACTATTGATTAATTGATTGATTAATTGATTGATATGATTAATAGGAATTGATTGACTTAATTGATTAATTAATTCATTTACTTAATTGATTGGTTAACTGATTGACTTGATGAATTAATTGATTGACTTGATTGAGTGATTTATTAATTTATTTATTTATTGATAGTTTTAAAGAATGGATTGATGAATAGGAACATTGAAAATGCATTGCATTGTGGATGGTTTTTGTTACTCAAACAGTTCAAACATATTGCATGAATTTCTAAATAGTTACATAAGTATATTTCTTCCAGCAAATCGTTTAATTAAGTTACTGTCCGCATTTAATCCACCCCACTTGCTGTCACCCTATGTGTATCATATTTTCACATCCATCTACATATATATATCTGTTTCCCCAGACCTGGGCAGCTATGTTTAGGAACTTCACGCACATCAACCCGGCAGCCATCGTGGTATCCATCATCGCCATGGTCTTCCTCATCATCTTCAAGATCCTAAACAAGTTGCTCAAATCCCCCAAGGTCAAAGTGCCCTTTAAGGTCTACCGTCGCCAGGAACATCGCTGGGTGGTGAAGAAGTTTCAGTGGCCCATTCCGATTCCGTCGCAGTTGATTGTTGTGATCGTGGCCACCATCATCTCTTATGTTGCTATGCTACAGGACAGATACAACATAGATCCTATCGGACACATACCTAATGGGTGAGCAGGGATTCATACAGGGTTCGCTGGGAGGGGGAATTTTGTAGAGTCACAAAAATATTTTAGCCGTATAAAAATGGTGACGTCACGACTATGAAACAGATTATTAGTTGAAAACTTAGACAAACTGTTACAAATTGCTATTGAAGGACCAGAACTAGACAGTCATGAATTTGAAGAATTGTTTGCCAGTTTAAAAGAAACTAGCAGTAGAGTAATCAAGCTATAGTTTTTCATACTTGTACTGGTCATTATTTTTTTATAAAAAAATTAATTATGTCAGGGTAAAAAAAAACAAAAATTGGGGGGGGGGGGGGGGGGGGGGGGAGGGGGATCCCAGGGCTCCCATATGCTATATAAGACCCTGGTATGGACTAGCATCTAAAGAATGGCGTTTGCTAAAAAAAAATTGTTACTTTAATGTACGAACTGAACTACTACATGTATATATGTCCTTTTCTTTATGTTTATGAAAGGTACAACATTACTGATATACATTTTTCTTTGTTTCACTTCTTGTCCCCCCCCCCCCCCCCCCCCTCCCCTCTTCCCCTCTTTCTCTCTCTGTCCCAGTTTGCCTAACGTCACCGTACCTAATGCTGGTCTGATACCGTCAGTGATCCAGGATGGGTTTGTCATTGGCATCGTCACTTTCTCTGTCACAGTGTCTCTGGCGAAAGTTTTTGCCAGGCAGTTTGAATACAAGGTGGACAGCAATCAGGTAAAGGGTTGTTATTACTGCAATGAAATCTGCCTTGACTTTTTTTTTTGTTTTTTTGTTTTTTTTTTGTTGTTGTTGTTGTCTTTTTTTTTCTGAGAGAGGGCAATCAGGTAAAGGGTTGTGATTACTATAATGAAAATCTGCCTTGCCTTTTTTCTTTTCTTTCTTTTTTTTTTTTTGTTATCTTTTTTTATCTGAGAGAGGGGAAACTTTTTTTCTCTCGGAAAGATAATGTTTATTTGTTTGGTTGTTCTGAATGTTAAGTTTGTAGATGTCCAATCATTTTGAAGGATTACTTATTGTAGATCAAATGAGGAAGGATTGATCAACATCAACTTTAGTATTTGTTGATAAAATCTTCAATAACTGATTGACATGTGTCTATTCACACAAATAGCAAGCATCAAAGTAAATATATAGCAGGTATTATACATACTGCAATAGAGCTTTAGTTGTACTAACACTTGAGACCAAGGAATGCTCAGATGACTGAAATTTTTAGGATAACTGAACACTATAAACAAAAAGGTCTAGTGAAGAGGCGTGGTCAAGTGAAGAGGCGTGGTCAAGTGAAGAGGCGTGGTCAAGCAATTTTATTTCTGTTTTCACATGCAACGTATTATTAGATTTTGGATTTTGGGTTAACTGAAGTGTTCGGATAATTGAAGTTTGGATAATTAATGGAAGTTCTGCTATAATGTATGTCCACATGTACATTGCACACATGTATGTCCACATGTACATGTAGGAGTTCCTTGCCCTAGGTCTCATCAACATCGTGGGTTGTTTCTTCAGTTCCTTCACTGCGGCAGGTAGTCTGTCCCGGTCCACCATCCAAGCCTCGGCAGGAGGCAAGACTCAGCTGGTGGGCTTCATTTCCTCTGGAATTATCCTCATCGTTCTACTCAAAGTCGGATCTTTGTTCGAACCGTTGCCAAAGGTGAAATTTAATTGACATTTTTTTAATCTAATGCACACAGCGTCAGTTTGACTATACAAATGCCCCAGAGTATAAAGGAAGCAATTATTGTTTACAGTTATTTGTGACCATTTAGTCATAATTGATAGTATTAATCAAGAAAATCTCTCTCTCTCTTGCTTCCTTCTTACTTATGGAATGTGGGACCCTTTACCCTACCAAGATATACATAGTGTGTCCCTTTACCAACTGTAATATTATACTTAGTGGCCCCTTTACCCAACCCTAACTTACTTACACATGACTGTGGGTCCATAGCTCAGGATAGTAAGTTGTAGTAGGTCCATAGTAAGTGGTATGCTGCCACCAGGGACAGTCGTTTGTGACTACTCTGTACAAAGGTCTGACTGACAATGATGCACTAATACACAGACATGACAACCTGTGCTTGACACAGCTATTTAAACACACACATACACGCACCCCAAGTTCCAATCGCCAATACTAAACAAAAATCTACTTTATCGTATGTACTTATATCTGCGTTCCAGTTTAATGCCATATTTTCTCAAAGGAATAGGGCCCCACACTAACCCTTTACCCAAACCCTTTACCCAAACCCTTATATACCTACAGTGCATACTGTACTTGCAGATCACACTGTACCCAATGCCTTTACCCGAGGTTATTTTTAAGAATAATACTGCACCTGTATGAATTACTTTACATCGGTGACTATAACTATCTCTACATACATATTGTGTGTGATAGGCTATCTTGGCTGCGATCATCTGGGTGGCATTATATGGAATGTTCAAGCAGTTTAAGGATCTGTACAAGTTCTTCAAACTCTCAGCCTGGGATGGAGTAAGTCGTAGTGTAAGGCACGAGGAAAATGGAGATTAAAAATTAGTTAAATCTGCTGAGAATTGTTTTAATTTATAACATTTATTGCCTACAGTTATAAATTGTGTGTAATATGTTATACGTAATTTCTTAAAATTCCATTATTACTACTGCTTCAATACAATATGTAGAAATATATTTAAACTTTTTAGCGTAAATTTGTAGTAGGTATGGCTTAGTTTAGTATTTTTTTTAGACACAACATCATCACTGATGAAGACTCGTCAGAGTCGAAACGTCTGTTCATGGACTAAATACCAACTAAATTAAGCTAACAAGTTTAAATTTATTTTTGTATTATAGATGTGTGGTTGTTTTCCCCTTCTACGTGCATGCATATGTGTGTATGTGTG
>WLWD01005895.1_pt1 | contig 190805 bp, 139 predicted proteins | sample 6712731 | NCBI WGS metagenome assembly WLWD01 (sample SAMN12718690, study PRJNA576275) | sponge metagenome | isolation source: marine sponge | host: Mycale hentscheli | place: New Zealand: South Island, Marlborough, Capsize Point | collected 2014-11-01 | reverse complement strand
GGGGAGGGGGGAGGAAGAGGGGGAAACTCAACTTAGGGGGAGGGGGGAGAGGAGGAAACTCAACCTAGGGGGAGGGGGGAGGGAGAGGGGGAAACTCAACCTAGGGGGAGGGGGGAGGGAGAGGCGGAAACTCAACCTGGGAGGAAAGGGAGGAGGGGGGGGGGAGGGAGGGGGAAACTCAACCTGGGGGAGATCCCAGGGCGCCCCTAACTCTGTATGAAGCCCTGATTATATGTACTTATGTAATGGGTGTGGCTAATCCAATAAATATAAGTTGTACGATGGAGGAGGAAATGATACTTTTGTGCACCACATGAACACTATAGAACACATGCACACACACTTCATCACCTACATGCTCAAACCACTCCTATCTTCTTACACCAAATCATTATTCACCTAGGTGATACAGGAAGCCCATTACAGCACAAAATGGGTATACAACGTTGACAGTATACTCATCACACATGTATGTGCAGATGTGTGTGTGTGCGTGTATATGTACACAAGATTTCAAAATATATTCTGAATGTGTAAAGAAACTAGTGATAAAAGTCCAAATTTTTAAACTATAAGTTTCACTCTATATAACTTCAAGTGCACATAGTGTGCACTAAATGGAATTGAATAGCCAGTAGTGTAATTACTTATAATCTATTGCAAATTACATCTTTACTAGAATGTATTGTACTAAATCATAATACTACAATAGGAATGAGTACCAACAGGTTGTGAATGCCAGTAAAGATCGACATGTTCAATTGGTTATAGAGTACGCATCGCACGGACACACATGGATACAGTGCATGGTATTATAAGATAAAAGTGGGCAGAGACAAGTATACTCAGGGTGTAATATGTATGCACTCATAGTGATTACAGGACTATAATATTAGCCAAATGACGGCAAGTTACTCGAGTCACATATCACAGGGGAGTCGGAACAGGTACGGCAATGGCCACACCTATATTTTAACACAAGGGGGCGTGTCAGCCATTTTTCACTCATAGCGAAACATGTCCCCAGCTACACCGCCATAATATGCGACTTCTTCGTTTAAGACTTATAGTGACTTGTAAGACATGGACAGCCACACTACTTGTAATGGTGCCATGCTATTCAAGAATTTGTAATGGTCATCAAAAGTGCCTGAAAATACCCAGTTGCCTAGATAGGCATTAATGCTGGCAAAGTCGTACTTTATAAATGAGGACCTAGGACAAAGGTAAAAATTCGAGTCTGCAGATTCTGGGACAGTTGGAGCCTATGAAATTTAGGCTGTTAACATTCCAACATGCATCTACATTTTCTCACAAAGAAATAAAAGTTTTGAGTGTGCAAAGAAAAAAATAACAACTGGGAATCCACTGTCTTCAAACACTGACTTTATTATAACTCAGGTAACATTTGCTTAGCATCATTCATTCTTATAGGATAAAATTTGAGGACAAGAAACACGACTTACACACAGTTTTATTATGTTTGCTGTGTAAATTAAAAATGACACCTTTAGTTACTACTGACAGCAAGTTCAGAGATTTACGGTGTATCTGGCAAAAGAGAATTCAGTTTTCAGGACACTACTTACCTAGACTTTGAAACCCGCGTACATGACCATAGCGCAAGCTTCCACTCTAGTTCAGTCCTATAACACATTGGTATAACAGTCTGGCAGAGCCGAACCCTTTACCTGGCAAAAGATACATTGCACACTGTTACACTGAAAGTTACTATCCTCGCCACCACATCAACCAAAAAAACAAAAAAAACAAATGTTAAGTCACGCACTGATTCTGATTTTCAGTTAAAACACAACAAATCATTGTCACAATGGTATTCCAGAAAGCATTAATTAGAATGACACCATAGACAAAAGTTAATTCTAATGCTTAAGCTTTTACTGTAGCTGTGATTTATAATGGTAGCACCTTTGAGCACAGAGTTTGTTGATGAGTACTGAATAATTCACTGCCATGGCCAAAGAGATACATACAATTTGAAAAAGAAAAAAAATCATAACAAATCAATTCCCCTCGTCCCCACCCACCCTGTTTTTTTTTCTAAATTATTACATGCAAATTTCTAGCTGTGCAAATACTTTCTTGTAGCAATCTGGTTGTTGCTAAAACTGGTATAGTGAATTTTCTGTATTGAGAAGATTACTGCAGCAGTGATAATGCCGTTGCTGTAGCCATTGTATTGCTTAGAATTGAAAATCAATGAAATATTGGTGGCCTGCTTCAAACTTGGATGTTGATCTGTAATTTTTTTGCAGGACAAAATGAAACCGTAGATGGAATGTGACCAGGACAAAATGAAACCATAGATTGAATGTGACCTTATACCAGATGAAAAAAATAATCATGCCGTTGTTTACTTGCTCTTAGTAGTGAAGGTGAGCAATATCATACTTTATAAATGAGGACCTATGTAGGACTAGGGTAAAAATTCAAGTCTGTCCTGCAGATTCTGGGACAGTTGGAGCCTATGAAATTTAGGCTGTTAACATTCCAACTCCAACATGCATCTACATCTTCTCACACAAGAACTAAAAAATTAGTTTTATGATGTTTGCTGTGTAGCTAAAATTAAAATGACACCTATAGTGACTACAGACAGCAAATTCAGAGATTTACAGTATATCTGGCAAAAGAGAATTCAGCTTTCAGGCCACGAAACTACTCACCTAGACTTGAAGCCCGTGTACACCATAGCGCAAGTTTCCACTCTAGTCCAGTCCATAACACATTGGTATAACAATCTGGCGGAGCCGAACCCTTTACCATCCCTGATCCCCGCGGGTAGCATATCAGGATTGGTAAAAGGTCTTTCCCCAACTAATCATTACAGCATGCAACCTTTGACAATGATTTGGACGACCATTTCCAGTCTTTACTAATACTCTTATGGTAAAGGGTTTTTACTCTATTACTCTAATGGTAAAGGGTTTTCGGGGTACGAAGTTACTGTGTAGTTGAAAATAAACCTTCAAATAGATGAGAAGTAATCTGTTCAGTTAAACTTCATAGCTGGGTCACAAGTTTATCCTCTGGCTAACTCATTGGGAAAATTTCAAAAAAGTAAAAAAAAAAAAAGGAATAGCTATAGCTTGCTATCAGTGTGGCGGTCCTTTTTTTATGTGATCAACCAAATTATTTATTATTGTTACAGGTATGTCAATTTTAATGAAGTTGAGTGCTCGGGAGACACAGGCCCATCAATTCTTGCCCTTCTTATGGCACTAGACAGATGCGTGTCTCTGAACCATGACTACTAGCCGTTTTTAGTTGTGCCAACTCACCCATTGCCTTTTAATTGACATTATTATATTATTATTATTATTATTATTATTATTATTATTATTACTATTATTGTTATAATGCTTATTATCTGTGTATCGAACTACATTCTGAGTTTTGATTTATATACTTGAAAAAATTGCTTGTTTAATTTATTTAATGCGCCATGCATAAGCTGTGAAGCAATTAAATAAAGGATTAAATGAGAATGAATGAATGAGAATAAATAAATGAGAACGAAAATAAACAAACAAATGTATGTATTATATATAGCCATATACATGACAGTGTATAGCTACATCCTGCATTTTACATTTATAAACTCCAAATAGTAGTGATATACTATCTGTGAACTTACCACTTCAGTAAACTCCAGTAGATGCCTAGTATACCTCAGGTGTTACTTAGTGTACTGTGTTTGTACACTTTGCTTGGTAAAGCAAATAGTAAGCAACAAACATTATATTAAAGTTCAGGTTCATAAAGCTTTTTAAGTCTCTTCTTGTGTATGGTAATCTCAAAAGATACTAGTATTTGCATTGGAATATCTTACATTATTATAATTAAGCTATTTAAAGTTAGCAGAGAGCTAACAGGAACACTCTCAGTACTTAATGAATTAATTAAAACAAAGTGATAATGAACAGCATCATCTAGTTGCTATACACGTCAGGGGAAAATATTGGACTTGAGCATCATTTAGTATACACACCAGGTTAAAACATTGAACTTGAGCATCATTTAGTATACACACCAGGTTAAAACATTGAACTTGAGCATCATTTAGTATACACACCAGGTTAAAACATTTGGCTGTCTAAAGTGGAGTATACTTCTGTTATACTCCACAAGTAAACATCAAGATTACATAGGGTATGTATACTACTAGTATAACTTTGTTATACATACGTGGTTTCACATAAGTATAACATATTTTTTGCATGGTGAAATGTACAGGAAATTCCGGGATATCCTGCACTTCGACACGAGCAAGTTGGATGGAATTTCCTTTGCCTTTCAAGCATCTATCATGCATGAGGAAACTCCACTTTTTGTAGTGAAGAAAAAATTTAGATTATTTCACTCAGTTGTTTTATTTTTTTTTGTTCCTTTCTGTGGATTCCATTGCAATGTCTACCAGTTTAATGTTGGCAGTTTGTGTGTCAACATGTAATGTTGAACTTCTAGTATTGTCAATTCTTCTCTTCTTAACTCCAGAAGATGACGACACCTGATATGCCATAATGACAGCTTTAAATACCAAGTGAGCTCTATAGTTGGTACTGGTTTCATGAGCTAATCAATATCGTTGAAATTGAATGCGTAATTCATTTTTATAAAGGAGTAATAAATTGCATTATGTGTGCCCCCAAGCCATAAATGTGAAGGGGATGGAGGGGGGAAGGGCAGTGCCCCCCCACCCCCTCCCCTCTCCCCCTTCACTGTCATTACCCCTGAGTTTAGGTGTGTCTTAACCTACAACTTTAATAACTAGTGGTGTGCTTGAGCAGAAGTACTTAAGCACAATCACCACAAGTGTATTTGTGCTTTTATTGATATAATGCTTAAAGCACAGCTTCAAGAACTTTCAAAGTCAGTTACAGTCTAAAATATATGTTTGTATAAATGAAAGTAACTATGCACAAGTCAAGAAAAATTAAAGTACTTATTGTAACGGCATATAACAATAGTCTTTTGAAGCAGCTGTTGTCTTACCTGCATCTTTTACATCTAGTTACTTCAGCCAACAATACTTTACTAGAGCTGATGAAGCTGGATTGCAAAGCACACTTTCAGCTATCAAGGATAGTGTTGGAAAATTTGATACTTTTCTTGCCATACTTTAGAGGTCACAGTTCAGGACTGAGCAACACCAGAAGAAGCCTTAGAACTTAATGATATTCATGGCACACAGAACCACCACAATGCTGCATGTCTTATAATTTGTACATTATAAGTCTCTTAACTATTTGCTGTAGCCTTTTCTAATTGACTTTTAGACTTTCGGGCGGTGGAATTTTAGCAGCTCCCATTACAAATGCCTCGGTGCCAGTGATAGGGGTATATGCAAATTTATAGCTGCGGCTGGAGTGAGTAGTTCTGGTCCTTCAAATACACAACTCGCACAAAAGGCGACACTCCGTGCTCGAGGAGGTTATGCCACCTCAAAATACATCAGATGATCACATGAGTAAAATTTTAATTCATGGTCAGTGGTTGCAGTGACACTTGCAAGCAAATTGTGCCTAAGTACTTTCAGATATGCTTAAAGTACATACTTATATCAAGATAATGCTTAAAGTACATACTTATATCAAGATAATGCTTAAAGTACATACTTATATCAAGATAATGCTTAAAGTACATACTTATATCAAGATAATGCTTAAAGTACATACTTATATCAAGATAATGCTTAAACTACATACTTATATCCAGATAATGCTTAAAGTACATACTTATATCAAGATAATGCTTAAAGTACATACTGTCCAGGACTGGACAGGACATTTGAACATTCATATACACGCATAGGCATTACCTTACCTAACCGCATAATGATATTCATTCATGACCTGTGGTTCTTAGTATGTAATGTGCTTATTGTAAATAATAAAGTTGTTGTTCGCCTCTGCAAACTCGGAGATAAACTTCTGAGAGTGCGCATCTTTTCTGCGGTGCTACAAGACTGCAAGCCTGCAACGTGAGTGAGTAGCTTGGGATGAAGAAGTGCCTCCAGACATCTCCAACAAGTGGAAGGACTGGATCGACGAACTACCTGTCATCACCTCCCACACCATCCCGAGGCGACTCTCCACTTCTGAGCTATCTACACAGTTTGAGGTTCTTCATGGTTTCGCCGATGCGTCGCAAGTGGCCTATGGTGCAGCCGTCTATGTGCGACAAATCCTCTCCGATGGTTCGATCACCACGACTCTAGTCACCTCCAAGGCCAGGGTGCAACCTGTCAAATCACTGACTATTCCCCGGGCCGAGCTCACAGCAGCACACCTTCTCTCCAAGCTACTCACTCACGTTGCGGGACTTCTATGCATCCCCTCCAGCAGCTGGTACGCCTGGACAGATTCTGAGATAGTTCTACACTGGCTACACAAGGCAGAGGAGCTACTCCCTCGCTTTGTCTCGAATCGAATCCGAGCCATCAAAAGCAGTGTGGAACCCAGCAAATGGCATCATGTCTCCTCAAAAGACAACCCGGCTGATGTCGCAAGCAGAGGCATGCTTGCCTCTCAGCTCGTACAGCATAACATCTGGTGGCAAGGACCTCCCTGGCTTCAACTTCCTCCAGCAGAATGGCCCGTGAAACCACTCAGGAAGAAGCCACCAGACATCCAAGAAGTTCCCTGCCTGGCAGTCTCATGTGTACGTGACAGGCAGGCGAACGACTTCGTACTCAATCTATGGAAGCAATACTCATCTTTCTACACTCTCTCCAGGGTAGTCGCCCGGATCACAAGATTCTGCAGCAACTCCAAGTAGAAGCAGCCTCCTGACACAGAGGTTCGAGCAGCCCGCAAACGGCTCATGCTCCTGTCCCAGCAAGAACGTTATGGTGAGGTCTTCTCATTCACCATGGCAAACCTGTACCCAAGGACACCCACCAGGGGCGGATCCAGGAGGGGGGGGGCCAGGGGGCCCTGGCCCCCCCCTCCCTTACACACACACCACACACACCGACATGTGATACACACAAGGCACAAACATGTAATACAGCCAGCATTTAATACGTCTTTCTGTGGTTAGTGTACTTCGTTTACACCATGATGACCACTTACCCATGCTTGTGCTGGCATTCTACACAGTAAAAAATGGGGTGTAACGATACACCCTTAGTGGGGTGTAATGGTACACCCCATTTATTGATGGTGTAATGAAACACCCTATGGTGTATCACTACACCCTATGGTGTATCACCTACACCTTATGGTATATCACCTACACCCTGTTGTGGGCAATTTGCAAAGAAAATTATAGATCACTTCCAGCACATACTTCAGTTGTGTATTAATATGCTTGTGTGTTATAACGATAACGGGGACATGAATATTTCACTAGCTGATTAGAGCTGGTAAAGCATTGTCATTACCTGTCTCTGGGAAAGTGACACAGAAAAAAAATTGCAGAAAAAAGGGACCAAAGAGTAGCTAACCTGCATAAGAATGCAAAGGTCGATGCAGGTGAGATACTGGGGAGCAGAGGAGGTAGACAGAGGATAAGGGAATCCAGGAGCTAAAAAGAAGGGGAAAAAATAAAGAGATGGCTGAGGAAAAAAAGAGGGAAACTATGAATAAAAATGTAAGCTACTGCAGTTCAATTTGCATAAGTTATTATGTCAGGTGCCGCTGTGTAGTACTTGTTGCTAGTTCTTAGTATTATAGCTACTTGAAGTTTGTCCAACTTGTGTAAGACTATATCTGATCAATGAAGGCTTAACAGATTCATTGTAAAAAGAAATCTATTACCTTTGAGCCGTTTCTTACATCAAGTCCCATATTGATGAAGACCCTTTTCCAAAGCCAACCTTAAAGCTATACGATTGTTTTTAACTGTGATGACCTTTTACCCAACTTATACTTTGTCTCGACGATCATAAAAGTTCTTAATAATAATGATGGTGATGCTTATAATAATAATAGCCTATAAAAACTACTGCATTTACACGGTTACTTCTATGTATTATATATTTTACAATTAGGATAATTTCATGATTTCAAATAATATAATAATAATAATAATAACAATAATAATAATAATATAGTCAAACAAAACAAATAAATAAAATAATAAGGATTAGGTGGTGATTGTTCCCAGGACAGAGGCACAGTGTCCTTGCTGCACAGCCACTGAGAGATACTGGAAAAGATGGTCTCTAGCCTGTGGGTCTCATGTCTCCACCACTATGCGGTGTCAGAGCAGCATGACGTTGGTGCCTATCCTCACTCCATCTACAGCTGAGTGCATGTCTGCCCAGTTCATCAACCTTGGCCGAGCAAAGCCTGCACTGGTGTGGAGAACACACTGGAATTCCTAGTCGGAGGCCCACAGCAATGCGCACTGTGTTGTCATCCATGCGAACCCCATGGGAAGACACTGGCAGAACCCTCAACCATGCTCCTGATTCCTTGTCAGATACTGAAAGCAAGTGAGCACGTTCCTCATCATTGAGTGCATCGTCTCGTCCAGGAGATGTTGAGCCGTTGAAATAGTCCTTATGGAATCCCATGCTTTTTTACTGTGAGTTGAGATAGAAGTCGTACAGTTAAAATTAGCATTATAAGAAAAACACAATATGATTTCTCTCCGAAGGAAGTAGCAATATAACTAGTCCCTCAACAGGTATTAATAATCTGAAGGCTCTGAAGTGTTGAACACCACCACAAAGCCAATACAGGTGCTTGGTAATACTTCCTTACTTATTAATTAGATTTACCAACTAATTCCTCATAATGATTGTTGATAGAGAAACCCAGGTTTTCAGGATAGCCAATACCAGACAAAAATCAGGGTTCTTATTTAGACCTGAGTGGGAGGTTGGTAGAGGGATCTACATATTTGGGTTTCTCTTAGCATGAGTTCTCCAAAGCACTAATCTGATATAACCTAACAGGAGACAATTGTGTGTGTGTGTGTGTGTGTGTGTGTGTGTGTGCGTGTTAGTACATGTATGTACACTAGTGAGAGTGTGTGTTTGTGTGAGTGAGACATAGTGCGTGAGGTTGTGGTCACATGATAGCTGAGTGTTCTGATGAATTCACAAACAGCTTACCTATGTAGGTTCTATGTCAGCATGTAAATAAATGATGGTCCAATCCGTCAGTAATCAACAAATAATATGCATGTGTACACACACACACACCTAGACACACATCATGTGCACACAAATTAAAGAGATTAAATCTATGTTCATATTGGTATCATTGTCATTGTAGAGTTTAGACCACACATTTAGAGTAGGCTTTATTTAGAATTGTAAGTGATTAGATGATGTTTTTAAGACTGTTCTGTCCAATTTTAGGTATTGATGTCTATGAAGAAATTTACTGTTCACAGTTATCTACATACGCTACAGTATCTTCTACTAACATAAGTATTCGTCATTACATCAAGGAATCAAAAGCACAATGACTAATAGCCTCCTTATTCCAGAAGTTTCCTTACAAATTCTTGTTTGTTTGTTTGTTTTTTGTAATTCAGTTCATTATGCATTAAAACTTCTCCACTATACACAGAACAGAACCAGTAATATTAATGTGGACTTGCCAAATAATTATAATTAACAAAATATTTTACTATTGAGTTAACTGGGAAAATTGATGGAGGTCACTCTACTAATTCACTCATTCTATACACGATGAGATATGACACAAAAATAAGAGTCAGCACAGTGCGGCTGAGGAAAGATTTGCAAAAATGTGTAAAAAAATACAAACCCTCCAGTTATTCACAAACAAAACAAAACTGTTGGGCACAGCAAATAAACATATCCACATGTAAACATTTTAAAAGTGTATATGCACAGATAAGTTTGACCATACAGCTAACTATTTACCTCACTTAAAAGTGAACCTCTGGTAAAGAAAAGAGTCAACACAGACCAACTAGGTGAATAATAAGGCACAAATATAGCTTGCCTCATTTCGCAGTCAAACTGACTGACAGAAAGAGTAAACAACACATACTATCTGTTTCACCAAATATTCTGAAGGACCAGAGTGAGGTGGTTTAGTGAAGGACCAGGACAGATATGGTGAATAACCTTCCATTCCATAACACAATTCCGTTGATTAAAAACAAAATCCCTTGGGAAAGTAAAGACAATCGTTCATATTTTAAAGCACGTAACTAGTAGGACACTGATTTATATGTAGCAAGTTTAACTAAAACTGGCAAAAAAGATGGAATGCACATGTAGAGGGGAGGGCAAGGGTCCCAACCAAGTTTTTGAATAAATTATAAGGACCAATGTACTAATACTGGCAATACAGTTTATAGATTAACTGTATGCTAACTTATGCTCTTCAGTCATAAATTAATATTCAAATCTTATAAAATCAACCCTTAGTAATATATACTTTCATGAGTTTTGACCTAAATATGTTTGGGCTCCTCCTTGTTGCTAGTGCTCGATTCTCCCCCGATCACTAAAAATAAAGGTAGTTCTTAGTCTTACCACAAGATATTAAAACACACATTCTAAAGGGGAAGTAAACGGCACACACTAACTCAAGCATTCAAGGAAAGCACATAAATTCCTAAAGTATTCCATAACCCACTGGTGCCTTACGTGCTCTCTACATAACTTACGAGACATCCCTATCCAGCCCTTCTACCTCTCTGCTAGCGTAAAGTAGTGGTCCATTAGGCAAGGTCTACATCTTTTCACCAGTTAATTTGGTAAAGGATCAATTATACTTACGCTTAACTATTCGGTAAAGGGTCTGAAGAGAAAATAATCAAAGGTAAGGAAGGGGGTGTGGCTATATGTTCTGCGCGTGGCCAAATTTAAAGTAAGAAGGCGGAGCGGGAGGCGACCGGCTCTTCAGAGAGCCGGGTTGTTGTTAGTAGTGACTACTATAATGTCTATAGCTGGGATGTTTAGGTATTAATGAAATTAGGAGATATAATATGGTAATAAAATGATTGTGTCTTGGGGAAATATTCTGGTAGTTCGTGGGTGCATAACAATGTAGTTGGTATAGTTGGTCGTAACATACATAGATGTGTCTATTTTGGTCTGTGAGTATGTGGGTTCTATAGTGTCTGTGATATGTGTCCAGTTGGTAGCAGTTTCCAGAAAAGTATACTTTAGTACTGTTAAAAATGAATATTTTGTTGATAATAAGGACTTCAAAGTTGTCATCTTCTTTGCTGATGATTACAGCCGAATTTCTTTTATAAGTAGTCCCTTTAAGTTTTGCCCACTTGGTCCTAAAGAGAAAATGCACAGTTATGGCTCAATTGTGCAATAAGCTGCTATAGTTATGGCTTACTCATAGGCATTGGTGGTTGATGTGATGATGTCTGGCACTTCGGAGGTTGTTACAGGTAGAGCTACATGTACATACATATTATAGTCCGATAGATTAGTAAGTCTGTATGTGGTGTGATAGTCCCACCTGGACCAGTAGTAATGCCGTTATCCTCGCAGTCTTGCTTGACGCTTCGTGTGTAGCACACATACTGCTGGTAGCGTATGGCCAAAGAGTACGGCAGGTTAGTGTAATTTCCAAGGGTGTGGGTCAAGCTTTTGAAATATGAATGCTTGGCTTCGTACCGCATGGTCCAGTGATGAACAAGTGGACCAAATCTAAAGTAAGACAGAACTTTAAAACTAGTTTTTTTAATCAGGTAAACTGTGAGGAGATATTAAAACACCATATTATGTATACTACATAAGAGATTTAGGTTGTAAGTAAACATGATAGAATCACTGTTTATAATTGTAGCAGGCGGTTGCATCACTTCTTTTAGTCTATGTGACTTTACACTATTGGTCCTCGGGTAGCATACATCTCATGTGGATTTCCACCTATGATGTATTAGCATTCCAATATGTTTTATCATGCACTGGTGCATGTGAAGGAGGGAGTACAGTTTGATGCAATCCTTGCTGTGCAATTAATAGAGCAAGTGCATGAATAGGCATGGCTACTGAACTTGTGGAGCATTGACTTCTCAGAGAGAAACTGGTAGGCTGCATCAACAGGAATTATCCTCATAGTGGGGTTATAATACATATATCATTGAGTAACTAAAATCAAATACATAGTTGCTGAGTATTTGTTTGTTGTACCGTAGTGTTCTGTAACAGTAGACTTACTTCAGTGTGAGGCGGGGCATATGTATCATGAAATGCATCTTGGGAATCACACTGTCACTGGGGTACAACTCCTTGAATTGAGTGTGATGCAAACATATTTTTTGAGACAAATAGCTGATGAGATCTTCTGTGGTTCTTGGGCTGAATAGGATGTCTACAATCCTCATCATAAGAAGATAGTTTTCCCAATAGGGGTCTCCTTCTGGAACTAGATCCCCAATGACAATTGGAAGAATTCTTCCTAAAAGCCACATTTGGGCTGCTAAAAGTGAAGGATCATTGTTTATAAGTTAATGTTAAGTTGTATTGATAATTCGTATTCAAAGGTTGAGTCTATGACTCTCATGTACAAGGAATACCTGTTTGTCTGAGAGTGTGTCCATTGCTTGACAACGTAGTGGCATCTATTGGTGTGCACTTATCACTGGACTCCATGTGACCAAGCTCAGTGTTGATCAGCCTTGTGTTGAATAGATCTAGTTAAGTGTTATTAAATAAATATATATTATATATATATATATATTGTACTTACCAAGGTTAAAGTACTGCTTCACTTCTATCATTTTTTTAAGCATTATTTTTATTTCATATTGCAGTGCTCCTTCCAGGATGTCGTGCATGATGTCAGGGACTAATCCACCATCACAGACATGAAAATACCTTCCATGGAAAGAGAAGATAGTGAGTTAATCGATTGTATGTAGGTAATATTTCGTACAGTACCTCAATTCATTGAGATGTGAGTTTCTCTTGATGCCATATTCCTTAGATGCATTTGCACTAAGCTCTATCTGCACACAATGTTGCTGGTGTGTAGTGGCATCTCTCAGGATAAAATCTCCTTCTCTGAACTGTGTATTGAAATATGTAATTTTCATCTGTTAGTGCATGTTATTAATGAATGAACGTGACAACTGCACACAGCAAGCAGCTGTTATTCACGTCATTCCTGTGCTCTTGGCAAAGGTGAGGGAGAAAGAGAAACTGTTCTCACATGCATTAAAAAAAATTCTGAGGCTCATAAATTTGCCATGTCTGTGCATGTATTTAGTCTCATGACGCAATTAAGTGTAGAATAATTAGCTATGGATATCCTATTATTTATTTGTTTTATGTTGTTTTATGTTCGTTTGTTTTTTTTGTTTTGTTTTTAAATAGCCTAGCTCATGCACAGCTGGAAAGTCTTGCCTACATAGAAAAGGAGTGATATCATACATAGCAATATCATGTGACTAAAGTTTGGTCAGAACCATTTAGCACATAAATAGTTATGCGTATGTGTGAACTGGGGATACCAGGTTTTCCTTTTTCTTCCATCCTTCCCCCATCCCCCTCACACACACACACACACACCTTGCCTAGAACCATGAGAGGTTAAGTCAGTAAAATACTAAGTGCATGTTTGAAATAGGATTTCAATTTAAATGTTATCACACTCACAAAAATCATTGTAACTGGGAAAACAAGTTTTCTAGGCAAAACGAGGCTTTCCTTTCTGTAATGACAAGAGTTCCTTGTACATAAAAAGCCAATTAACATTTTATACTTAAAATAGGCCATTCTTGGTTTATTACCATGTATGGATAGATCATTCCAGAAAATTCTAGTTGTTGTTTTTTTTAAGATGGTTTTCAAGTTGTTATCTCTTTCCAATATTTATTCATGTACATATTATTTTTTACTTCCTTTTGTGAAGAATTCAGAATTGTTATATGAGTGTATTTTTTCCAGATAAATTTAATCACTGGCATAATCTGTTCACACATGTGCTTTGCTTGCCTTAGTCTTGGCTGCATCTTGAGTTGCCATGCACTGTCTGCACATCCTGTATGCAGTACAGCTTTCTTTGAAGCCTCCAAGGGCCAGACTAGCCAAATTGTCAGCTGATATGGCACACAATGCTCCAAAATACAACTTTTCTTCACCTCTAATGATAAAGGTATGTCCTGTTTCCTTTTTGTAATAATAAACATCACTTTGCTTAAGCTTCTGGCAAAGTACATGTCAATATCATACTTACTAATTCTTTCAAATCACGAACGATAGGTTTGAGAATAAGATCCATCCCATATTTCTTCAAATGTTTTTCTTTCAGTAGTGCTACTAGATGTATGGATGACAGCTTCGACCTCAGTGGTACATTTCCAAGAGTGAAGTAGAAAATGCCTAGAGTGAGATGGTACATACCCATAATATAGAAGTGCGTTATTGTGGGGTCAAATTAAGAAAACCTTAATTTGACGTACTGACTTAACTAATTACAACACTTGTATTTAGGTTTACGGAGGTGACGTACTCAATTTGTGAACTTTGGCTTTCAAGCCAAGTGGATTACACACTTCAAGGTCGTCATAGTACAGAAATATCTGTAAAGAAGATGAAGCAGTGGAAAATAAGGGATGTTTTCTGAAGTGAGACCCATCCTTGTGGTCCACTAGCCATGTGCTGGCAGTAGCAGCTGCTTTATCAATCTGCAATTATATGCAAGTACTTGAAGCATGTAACTACATAGCCACATGTTCACAGCCACATTAGTTGAGCATCATCACTGCCTTTCCACTCGGGATGCTCACCTAGCACAATCCTCTCAGGAATCATTTAATTCTATTCCTTTAATTTTTAGCAACATGTTAGTAAATTCAACTTAAAATTTGTAACTAACTATAAGTTGGAAATGTTTTCTCAGATATTCCAGCTGCTTATGCTTAGTGGAGACTTCACTGAATGGATTGGCATGAGGGCTGTCATCACTGAAGAGTTGATTCAATCCTAAATGTCGTTGATACAGCGTGGTACTCCCTGATGCGCTCCATGTAATGCCTCAACCTCATGTTCAGTCCGGCCGTGTCGTCAACAGGACATTATTGGACAGATCAGTCTAGCTGCAGAGATCTGTAAACAAACTTGCATTAGTGGTATGATTCTTAGAGTTGTATAGACTAATTGAAGAGCTAGTAGTTAAACAGCATTCTACATGGATAGTCACACAAGTCAGTGTTAGTGGTAATGATCCTATTTTTATAACGGGAAGTGTGACATCATTAGCGAAACGTTGCATGGAGTTCCAATTGAGGAGGACGTTCACTGCCATATGATGGTTTACAAGTGATTCGCGCGGTTACAATAATTTGAAATTGGTACAGTAAAAAAAATCATAGTCCTCCATTATGATATAATATAGGTGATACGGTACACCCATAATTTGTATACAAAGTTGTGATAGGCGTTCTTGCTTTACATTTCTTCACTCAGATTTCTGTGAAACTATTCTAGAGGGACAAATATAAACCATGGGCTAAAGCATGGAGGAAGAACTTGCAAAGGTCAAAGAGTCACAAAGAATTTTAATTTGGTACCTAAATATATTTGGGCCTTGCTTCTTTTGAGATTAGGGACATTGGCGCCGCTTATGTTTATATTTAAGCAAAAATAAAGTAATAGATAAGTGTAATAATAAGTTTTAAGTGATAAACAAAGCACTTATGATGATAGAATAGTAAGATATAAATCAATGACTTTGTCGAATAAAGTTGAGCAATGGTTCGGGTAATTTTTGGGGTTGATCTATTTCAAAAATGTAATGATGAAAAAATAATAAAATTGAAATCAATGACTTTGGATAGCATATGTCAAAGTTAAAATAAGTTCCAAATATGTCTAAAATCATATTAATGAATCCTTTTGATTCCAGGAACAATCTTCTCTTTCCATAAAGCAGATACTGAGCCTCTCCAGAACCAACTTCTCCCACAATCATTCCAAAAGGCTCTAACTGAACATTGTGATCTGCATCCAGTTCAACATCATTAGTCTGCAATGGAGCATGTACACCTGAATTGTGTGTGAGTTTATCACAGTGAATGCTTACCATAACATGTTTATATAAGATTCCTTTAGTGTTTCGAGGATATATTAATTTGAGAAGCATTTCTATAACTATGTAATCCTGATAATCTGGTATTAGAACACCAAGTATTAAGTGACAAAGTTTTCAAATAGATTGTATTACCGTTTTCATATGTTATTCCATCTTTAATGTCATACTGTTCTAGCAGCTTTTTAATTGAATTTCTTCTAGCTTCCAACTGTGCAACTTTAATAATCATTACTTTCCAACGCCTCCAGTTATCCATCACTACTACTTGTGGTGTTTTTGTAGCTGCCCAGTATTCATTTTGAAACTATAATGTTTATTTAAATGTTAAAAATATTAGCCACAACTCTGTGATCAGTCTATGCTTACTATTATAGGATCCTTGAGCAATGGAAAGGCATCAATAACGTCAGTAACATTGGGTTTGTCATCCATGATCCACTGCCGTCTCCTGCCTCTGGTTTGGGCCATCAGCTTCATCCCCATAGCTCTATTGGAGGCTCGAAGGCGAATAGTCTTCATGGATGCTGCTACCTCTGCATACTCCTCATCATCCAGATCTTCATGCTATAACACAACAGATTAGTTGTAAGTCCCATACTGAACAGACAGTTGCACTTACTTCCTCCACTCGTGCTCGTTTTTCAGAAGGAGGATCATCATGAGGTTGCTCAGACAATGGCGGAGTGGTGTTATGATCTCTTCGATAGTTTTTAAAAGCGTTTTGAAGAGAGATTTTCCAAGAACCCTTATTTGTTAATGTGAAAGATTGATACTGACCAAGGTGAGAACAAGCACTTACTATTCTACTTCCGACTGGGTCTTGAGGTTGGGGTATTTCACCACTAGTTTAGTGCACACTGTGATGTATTGCTCTGATGTAGGATACAGGGTGTGTTGTACCATTAAAGAGCGGAGTAGTAAAGATATTATCTTTCTCTTTGCATTAGAGGTAACGTGACCACTGTCAATAGCTTGCGATGCGGAATATCCGAATTTTTCCTTTTCAGGAATTATAAAATCAAGGTGCCAATTATCCTGAAAGGTGCATGAGGAGACTAGTAATCTTAGGTGTATAGTTTACATTCATGCTTGTGACCATGTATGTAGTGACAACCATTGACATTGATAAAGTATCGCTCTTACTGTGTGTGGTGTAATGGCCTGGGATGATGGGGATTCACTGCTGGGACCTGGGTCACTTGCCTGTACATAGGTAAGCATTCATCACTTCATCAATAGTCCTGTTGTAATGACAGGTCACATACAGCATTTATAGAAGCACCATTGTTATTCTGGGTTCCAAATGTGCCACGGCAGGAAGTATTTCTCTGTAATATGGAAGTATAATGGCATACAGTACATTAGGTGTTATTCAAACATTGTTTGACCTCTGTACCTGTGAAGAGAGTGTGCTGGCACCTGAATTGTTAGTCTGGAAATAAAATAGCATGGACTAAGTTTTTATTAATGAGAATTATCAATACCTGAGTGAAATCATGCAGTCTGCGTGGCTGTCTTCTACCCTATTATTGTATAGTGACCGCAATTAGATTCAGCATGTGTGTGGTATGTATAAGGTATTGCAATTACTCCAATTACGTTTGAGAATATTGGTGTTGTCACGTGACTGTCTGCTGGTGTGCTCTGGTCAACAGCAGGTGATGGTGTACTCTCAATATCAAGGCAATCCATTTCACTGTCCTCCTATTGCAAGAGAAAGTTATCAGTAATACCTGTTATGTTCTAGCTCATTTCTAGCAATGTACCAGAGAAGGAAGTAATGGAGCGCCACAAGAACTTGGCTCCTTGGTGCTGGCCTCTAGAGAAACACTGAGACTCTATCAAAATGAAATGCGATAGTAAGTTCAGATTTGGAAGTCATTACATTTAGTAACCTGTTTGTGCTTTGTGATTAGTTGTCTCAACTTCACCCTGTCCCCTATCTTTGGTGCCAGTTCTCTCATCTCCATCTCCGTCAACTGTAAGCAGCATTCTCCTGTCACTTCATTACTTGCTAAGTTTCCTACGACACTTTCAGGAATTCCATTATCTCGCATGAACTCGGTCAGCTCAAAGCACGACAATCCTTCCATCGCTGTTTGCTGTAAGTAGCAATGTTGTGTCAACTCAAGTCAGACCTTTATATAGGCTACTCATGTCTGTGATCATGTGATGCCTTGAACCGGTGTGAGCCACTAAGTCTGCCCGAGAGCTGTGGGCTGCCATGAGGTCAAATTCAAATTTTTGTTTTAGTCAGAATGTCTGCAGAGGTTTGAGGTTTTAGAATTCACTTCACTGTAAGCGTGTGTTACAAGATAGTAGTGCTCGATAAATCAATGTCAATCCTATTAGCATACCGTTACACTTTTTTGTACTACATGTACATGGGTCTCTACACAGCATAATGTGTCTGTATTTTACTCTCATTGCCCCTCAGAATATCTAAGAAAGGTTGTTGTTGTTTGCCCTTCCTTGATTCGTTTTCTGAATGAAGCCTGCGCTGTAAAAATCGAATCGATCACATTAGAGTGTTAATTGTCTGACTTAGTAACAAATTGATTAATCCATGGACACAGATTTGTTAATCGATCACAACAGATGTACTGCTGGGGGGTGAGTAGTGAGCAAGTGCTAGCACATATTATCTTGTAAGAAACTGATGCATGCTGAATACATGTCACTACCCCTTGTCACAATAGTGTGATGATGAATAAGTCACTGAAGTTGGAGAAGTGTTAATAAGCATAAACATTTAATTGGTTCTTGCAGATGTGCTGGTTGTTGCTGTGATGAAGGGTCACTGCATGGATTATTCTGGGATGAACTCAACCTAGCAATTTGCCGGTGAGAAATTCTAATGGCCATGGTTACCATCTAATTGCTGTACTAACTGTAAGTGGTTACTGTATTGAGAAATACTTATACACCCATCCTGATTGTCTCCATAGGAAGTGACTTTAAGATTGTGTGTTTATCATTTGATATGGGAGGGGGCAGGGGGCAGTGACTATAGTATGTCCAAGTTGAGTTGGCATGGTAAAAACTGTTAATAACTTTTGAACGGAAGTAGCTACGCTTCCGGGGTTTGTACCATTCTCTTATGAAGATAGCATTAACGTCTACCATTTCATTGCACTGACTTGCATGAACTACATATTCATATTGTATTGCTCCGAGTAAATTATTCTTTTGGTTTTTGTAATAGCTAGCTAGTGTATACTAACACTGAGGGTTCACACTCTTGGTGCTTCATTTTTTTGGTAGATAACCTTTATTACAGTAAACAAATACTGGACGATGTTAAATAGAGTATGCATCTGAGTTTCCTGCCCAAGTATATCTGCATCAGTCCCAAGTACAGTAGTGATTTGGCCAACACCAACAAAGAAGTAAACAATAAATAAACCATCTATAAGTTAACACCTCCCAACCTGTGTGTGTGTGTGTGTGTGTGAATTCCCATAATGACAGACCGACACATATTGACAGTTTTCTGTTTTGTATGCGTGGTTCTAAAGATTTACTAAACTTATGAGAGAGAGAAATTCATCCCTTCCTAAGAGAATCAGTCCAGCTTTGGAAAGTCTGGGATGGCTCCTGATCAGCTACTCAGGAGCTACCAACACCAACCTAAAGTTGGACTCAACTCTCAACTATGTACATCTAATATTCAATTTTAGAATGACTAAGCATATGTATATAGGATATAAACTACTTGCATGTGATAAGATGCTGGTTCATACAGATTTCTTCACTCTAATGTGTGTGTGTTTGTGTGTGTGTGTCTACAGACCTAGAGGCATTCAGAATTAGCCACTATTTCAAAAGGATCAAAGGTCATAAGCTGTCCCACTATAAATTGAAAGGTGAGAATTGAGCTAATTGTTACCTGCCTACCTGTCTCAGGTTGGTAGCAAAAGCAGGTGCTTCATTCTATAGGCTGTGGTTGGGTAATTCTGGGTTGATAATACATGTTGGGTAAGAACTACATGTGCTTGGTAACTTTGGTGATGGCCAGCTCTGCTGGGTGTTAGGGACTGGCTGGCACTTCAGCTTGGCCACTGTATGGAGCCAGTGGTAAATATTGGCAACATGCTTATGGGTTGATATGTATACATACATACATACATGCAAGTGCAAATTCTCACTACCTGGCAGAGCCAGGATGCCTGTGCACTAAGCAGGCACAGTGAGCCGGCCAAACAAAGCTCCTGGAGCCTGGCTAGGAACTCGCAGGAGAACAGGCCTTTCCTCACAGCACGTGGTGTGGGTACCTGAAGTCCCACCTGGACCATTGCTGTTCCATGAGAAAAGGCCTTGAATTTGCACCCTAGCAAATGCCAGGTACCCAATCACAGCTGGTGGGGCTAGTGGGAGGCAGATAGAAAAACTAGATGGAAACTTTACCAGAGTTGGGCTTGAACTCTAGGACCTCAGGTCCTGAGCCAATGTGGCTATGTGGGTGTCAGCATACACATAGCCACCATACATACATGCATACATACATGCTTACATACATACATACATACATACACACACATACATGCATGCATGCATGCATACACACATACGTACATACATATATACATACACACACACACTTGCAACCGCTAGTGGTTATTCACATCTTGCAGAGCCAGTATGCCTGTGCACTAAGCAGGCACTGTGAGCCGTGCAAGCAAAGCTCCTGGAGCCAGGCTAGGAACTCGCAGGAGAACAGGCCTTTCCTCACAGCATGTGGTGTGGGCACCCAAAGTCCCACCTGTACCATTGCTGTTTCATGAGAAAAGGCCTTGAATTTCCACCCCAGCAAATGCCAGGTATTCAATCACAGCTTGGTGGACTGGCGGGAGGCAGATGGAAAATTGCCTGAGATGGGCTTGAACTACATAGCAGGCCCTGAGCCAAGGACACAACCACTACACCACACAGCCATACACACACACACACACATACGTGACCGGTTTTGGGGAAATCGGCCTAAACGCGGCATCTAAAGTTTTATAATTTATTCTACCAGTAGGTTGCACGGGGCCTGTGCGTCATAAGTTAGAGCTAGCTGGTGTCTATCCATTTCTGCCATAAAAAATGTTTCGAAAAAAATCAACACATAAGGCTTTACCCGGGGATACTGAAAAAAATTGTTTGCCGCGTTTAGACCGATTTTCCCAAAACCGGTCACATATATACATACATACATACACATACATATATACATACATACATACATACATAAATACATAAATACATACATACATACATACACTTCACCACCACCCCTCCCTTTAAAATATGTGACCGTCTACAGGAAAACCGGGCACAACGCGGCATGCGTAAATATCGAGAAAAGATCGATCGATATCTTAAAAAATGTATTGTTTCAAGCCGACGGAAGGGAACGGTTAGGTCTATTATAGTGGACTTAAGCTACGACGATAAAACTTGGAGAGCTCAATATCTGGACGCCGACAACTCTGTAAGTGCAAACAAAAAAAATTCGAAGGGTGCCGCGTTGTGCCCGGTTTTCCTGTAGACGGTCACATATATTCTTACAATTTTGTGAGCATAAAGTTAAGTTCAAAAGTGACTAATGAAGGTGATTACAAATGAAAAGCTTAAATCAAAACTTTATATCTGCTCTAATTATTGCCTTGTTAATGAAAGCCTATCTCCTTTTTTATCTTATATGTATGGAAGTTGTGACTCCCTTGAAATAGCGCAAGCTCAACCTTGCCCCCTCTTAGCGAGCGAGACACTTACAGGGGTAACACAATTGAAAATCGGTGATGTTTGTTAGTTTATGTATATGTTTGGACGTACGTATGTCATTTTGTACTTCGACCCTCTTGTACTTGTATGTTACCTCGGTGTTCGACATCCCAAACTTCACTAAACAGAATCCACCGGTTATCGATCATTACCCGTATCACCCTAGAAATTGAATTGATTAACGCTTTGAATTATTTTGCGTGTGCAGTAAAAACATACTGGAGTTCCATTTCTATTCGAGTTAGTAGCAATGGTAAATTAATATGCTATTTGTCATAGTTGTAAGCCCTACGCAACAGTATTTACTTGAAAATTCATTGTCCACTAGAGTAACCACGAAGGTAAGCCTTGAGCAGGTATGTTTGTGTGAAAGTATTGTGCGTTACAACTACTACTTGTTTCTTTTCTTTTTTTCAATTCAAACAGTTGCAGGGAGCGGTTACTATGGCATTAAATGCGTTTATACGTGTAATTTAAAAACTCAACTTTATTTTAGTAGCCTGAATAATAGAAGTTAAAGTCAATCGTCTGACAATAATGTAGTTTTAGGTTCGCTCGCCGTTTGTGCTCAAGCACATCACCAGTTATAAAGGTGATGTGTGAAGAGGAGACGTGAAGGAAAAAGGAACGTGAAGGAAAAATAAATCCAACCAAATAAAGAAAGAACTTAATTAGGATTAACTGGGCATTTATCAGTTGTCCACTTGCATCATTTAGTTATGCCCCCTCCTCCCTGTCAACGTTTACAAGACAAGAGAATCGGGATGCATCCCCCATCCCCATCAAAAAAAAAAATTTTTTTATTTCTTCACTTTACAGAGTTGTTGGCGTAACTTTTTTGCCATAGCTTATGCCATTCCTAATATAGTCGACCTAATAATTCCCTTATGCATTTTATTATTAATGCATTTTTTTAATTAAATTGATCTTTCCTGGCCTTTATGTATGCCACATGCCAGATTTTCCTGTAGATGATCACATTTGTAGCTCTAATTGCATCATTGTTATTGGCCTTCACTTGGCAAAATTGGTAAGCAGCGCCTTCGGCAGGTACTTTGTCCTTGTGTTGTAATGAAGAAGCCCGTGTAAGTATAAAATAGTAGTGATCTTGCATAGCAACCATCAACAAAAAAAGTGTGTAGGCGATGTGTGGCCAAACTAATTGCATAGTGTTAGTGCCACCTTAATCTTTTCTTCTTCTTCTTCTTCTTTTTTTTTTTTTTTTTTTTTTTTTTTTTGCCATCCCCCATCCCCCCCCCCCCCCCTTTAACCTTACCAAACTACTTCAAATTTGTAGCATACAAGGGTTACTATATGATATGTATGCTACTCAAGGCTGGCTTGGCTTGCTTTAAGTAATTTCTTGTATATTGTTTGTATTAGGATTCCTCCGGAGGATTTCTCATAGTCTACGAACGTTTGTACTGACTGATTGTGGCCAGTTTATTTAGTGTAATGTCTTATTTTGTATCATATTTTTGTTGTATTTGTATTGCCAGTTTCAGCAGAACAAGAACATAAAGGTCATGAAAGTTTCATATAAGTCAATTGGTTTTGTTATTTGCGCTAATGTAATCATTTTAAAATCTTAATTTCTTTTTTCTACAATATGTAATTAAAATTATAGCATTTCTGCAGATATCTGCACCAAGAATGATCATTGTAAACACTAATACATTGCATAATGAAGTTAGTTAATTTGCACCCTTATGCACACACACACACACACACTTAGTAATTGAGGTATAAGGCACTTTGCCAGCCTGATGCAGCTGCAGTCACAACAGGAATCTACCAATTAGCTATGAAGTGATAGAGACAGTACAGTAGTTCTGCTATGCAATGAAGATGATTTAAGCCTTGAGAAGATGTTGCTAGTCAGGCATATCACATTATTCAATTTTAGATCAAGTCAAAGCAGCCTTTATTCTTCATTGTTTCCTTTTCTACATTGATACCATGTGTTGTTCCAGCAGTTCTTCCTCTGCTACTTTAGTTAACATCATGAGAAGATGATTACAGTGCATAAGCCAAAGCTAGATCCAACCATTATGATCATCATGCAGTAGTAGTAACTATTATTGATTTATAGAATTGAGAGCTGATGACATGCTATTGTTAGGCTGCGGTCGATGCAAACTTTCAGTTCATATCAGTTGAAATTTCTATTTGTAAGATCATTTTTCCCTAACTTTCAAATACAAAAAGTCAATATCTAAATTAGATGGATGTAAATACATGACTAAATCTTTTTTTTTTCTTTTTTCTTTTTTTTTTATGTGACTAATAGAATTCAATAAAAACTAAAAAAAAAAAGGAATAAAAGGATTAATCCAATGATTTTCTCTGTTCAATTGACGAGGAATCATATGGATTTGGGTTTTCCGTCTCTTCTCTAATCCTGTGCTGGAACAAGTACACACACATGTAGTAACAGAAGTGTTTTAATTAATCTGGCGGACTTCAGTGCAGTGGTGGAACCTCGATTATCTGAAATGCTTGAAACTGAAATAATCTGGTCAGATTATTGAAATCTATGGATAAGTGAGATTAATTCTCAACATCAAGTATTCATTATGAATAAAAGCTGCTAATAATGTTGTTTGTTTTTAATTTGAACTTCACTTTCCTGATTATCTTGTACAACAAATTTACCTTCCAAACAATCAGAACATTCGGATAAGTTGAGGTCCAGATAATCTAGATTCCACAGTATAAGCATACTTCAAAATGGTGTCACTAGTTTTATGTTTTCATTCCCATCACCTCGGGCTACGAACAGTGGTTTGTGAAATAATAAAAACCCACAAAGCATCATGCTAGTGCCAAATTGTATGTGTAATTTTACAAGTTGTTTTTCTATATTAAACTTGGATCATGTCTTGTATAACTTTTATGCCACAATTAATAATATTTTAAAGGTTGAATTTGAGCAGTGAGTGGAATAAATGTGACCGTCTATGGGAAAATCGGGCACAACGCGGCACGTGTAGACGTCGCAAAAAGATCGATTTAGTTCTTAAAATTGTATTAAATAAGCCTAACGAAGGGACGGTTAGGTGATATATAGCGGGAATGGCTAAAGCTACGGTGCTAAAACTTGGAGAGCTTAATATCTGCTTGCCGAGGAGTGTGTAAGTGCAAAAAAAAATTTTTTAGTCGGGGCCGCGTTGTGCCCGATTTTCCTGTAGACGGTCACAAATGCATAATAACTGGCACAGCTTAAGATTACAGACAATTACTATGGAATGTGAGGTTTGCAATCACATTGCCTATCAATACAAATAATGAGACCGTCCAAGAGTCATAGCAAACATGCAATCACATTGCTTATCAATACAAATAATGAGACCATCCAAGAGTCATAACAAACATGCAAGAGATAACACAAAACTGATGAGGTGCGATGTCTCAAAAATGCACTAGAACATATAATGCATTCTTACCCAACATTATGAAAGGGAAACGGCTATAACAGTACCCTGTAATCTGGCGATGTACTGCCTTTTCCCAATAACTTCTACCTTGTTTCAAGTCATTGTTAGTGCCCAAGCTATCTATTTCCAAACTTTTTCAAATCTTCTAACTAGCTACACATAGCTAGCTAATAGCGTACAACTCTACATGAAGTTTAACATTAGAGTGTATTGTAATTGTAATATTCAAGACAACCCTCACAAAATAACGAATAATTCATATCACAAAGTAATGCTGATGATCAAACACATAAAATTAATTCATGATGTCCAAATTCAGCAAGTTTATAGAACTGTTCCAGAATTGTGTTCTTGGTCACCAGAGTTCAAGTACAGTTTCTGAGTCCATTAGATTCTACCAGAATTGTCTTATCGGACGCCAGTGACTGAGCACAGATTCCGAGTTATTGAGCTGTACTCAAAATGCATGAACAAAAGAACAACAACAATAACTACAGAACAACAACAGCATAATTAACAGGAAATGGTAATAAAAAATTAGAGCAAAAGAATGCAGTTAAATATTATTATAAAAAAATTGTATTTGCAAGGAAGGACAAGAAAAAATAAAAGTCAGGGGGGGGGAGAACTCAGCTCTTGAAGCGTAATGATCTCATCATTATTCTTTCCTTTGCTCATTTTTCAGTACAGCTCATTGTTACATTTTAGTACTACAAAGTGAATGGTAAATAAGTGTGTAGACCTGGTAGGAATAAATGATTATATCTGCCAGTATGGCTATCCTCTAGGTTCTGAGTAGACACTTACTTCTTTTCTAAATTATTGCTGGACGGCATGCATCTATTCAAACAAAACATATAAAAATAAAATAAAATAATATAATTCCGTAAGCCAACATTCAAAATGTATTTGTGCAAAATTACTCTGACGTCGAGGCTTCAGACCCCTCAACACCAGATCCAGACCCCTCAACACCAGAACACTTCCAGCCATACTTCAAGAGGGGAGCCTTTGATGGCATTACGTCATTCCACCACCTGATTTTCTCCTCAGGTACATCAGGCAAAGTGGTTGTGAAGATGCGATGTGATGCTGAGGAGAAGACGCTCACCCTCCTCACGAAGAACCACCAAGACTGGAAGCTCCGTCCCGAACAGCTACCCGAAGCGATTGAGCCACCAGGACTGCCACAGGAGAGGCAGAAGTACCTGCATGATAAAATCCGGGACTTTGTCCCGGATGCATGTAAAGACATTGTCTGTCCTCCACCTCATACTCAGACACCTCACAACCATGACTCCACACTTTTACCATCCACATCTCCTTCTCCCTCTCCACCATCCTCACCCCCACCCAAAAGAAGCCGAAAAAGTAGAGCCAACTAATTTTTTTATTAAAGTTCTTATTAACTAATCATAATTACGTCATGATACATACAATTGCAACTTACCTGTAGCTACTATGCCAACAGTATCAAGATTCAAGCTAGAATATCCTTGTATAGCAGCAAGAACCCCAATAACAGGCTGATCCCGGGCATTCATTGCCTAGAAAAACACGAAAGAGAAGAAACGGAGAAAAAGGAGTAATAATGCAAAGCTATTACGAACTAACACTAGTACGAACAATCACTAGAACAAACAAACACTAGAATGAACAAACGCTAGAATGAACAAACACTAGAATGAACAAACACTAGTACGAACATACACTAGAACGAACAAACACTAGAACTAACAAACACTAGAACGAACAAACACTAGTACGAACAAACACTAGTACGAACAAACACTACTACGAACAAACACTACTACGAACAAACACTAGTACGAACAAACACTAGTACGAACAAACACTAGTACGAACAAACACTAGAACGAACAAACACTAGAACGAACAAACACTAGAACGAACAAACACTAGAACGAACAAACACTAGAACGAACAAACACTAGAACGAACAAACACTAGAATGAACAAACACTAGAACGAGCAAACACTAGAACGAACAAACACTAGAACGAACAAACACTAGAACGAACAAACACTAGAACGAACAAACACTAGAATGAACAAACACTAGAATGAACAAACACTAGAACGAACAAACACTAGAATGAACAAACACTAGAATGAACAAACACTAGAATGAACAAACACTAGAATGAACAAACACTAGAATGAACAAACACTAGAACGAACAAACACTAGAATGAACAAACACTAGAATGAACAAACACTAGAACGAACAAACACTAGTACGAACAAACACTAGAATGAACAAACACTAGAACTAACAAACACTAGAACGAACAAACACTAGTATGAACAAACACTAGTATGAACAAACACTACTACTAGTACGAACAAACACTGTGTGCACACGGTAATACCAGTATGTGTGTGCACACAGTGGTATTACTAGTGCGTGCACACAGTGATATTACTAGTATGTGTGTGCACACAGTGATATTACTAGTATGTGTGTGCACACAGTGGTAATACTAGTATGTGCACACAGTGGTAATACTAGTGCGTATACACAGTGGTATTACTATGTGCACACAGTGGTAATTCTAGTGCGTGTGTGTACACAGTGGTATTACTAGTGCGTGCACACAGTGATATTACTAGTATGTGTGTGTACACAGTGGTATCACTAGTATGTGCACACAGTGGTAATACTAGTGCGTATACACAGTGTGGTATTACTAGTATGTGTGTACACACAGTGGTAATACTAGTGCATATACACAGTGTGGTATTACTAGTGCGTGCACACAGTGATAATACTAGTGCGTGCACACAGTGATAATACTAGTGTGTGCACACAGTGATAATACTAGTGGCGTGCACACAGTGGTATTACTAGTGTGTGTGTGCACACAGTGGTATCACTAGTATGTGCACACAGTGGTAATACTAGTGCGTATACACAGTGTGGTATTACTAGTATGTGTGTGTACACAGTGGTATCACTAGTATGTGTGTACACAGTGGTATCACTAGTATGTGCACACAGTGGTAATACTAGTGCGTATACACAGTGTGGTAATACTAGTACGTGTGTGCACAGTGGTAATACTAGTGCGTATACACAGTGGTATTACTAGTGTGTGCGTGCACACAGTGGTAATACTAGTGCGTGCACACAGTAGTATCACTAGTGTGCACACAGTGGTAATACTAGTGCGTATACACAGTGTGGTATTACTAGTATGTGTGTGTGTGTGTGCACACAGTGGTAATACTAATGCGTATACACAGTGGTATTACTAGTGTGTGCGTGCACACAGTGGTAATACTAGTGCGTGCACACAGTGGTATCACTAGTATGTGCACACAGTGGTAATACTAGTGCGTATACACAGTGTGGTATTACTAGTATGTGTGTGCACACAGTGGTAATACTAGTGTGTGTGCACACAGTGGTAATACTATTGCGTGTACACAGTGGTATTACTAGTATGTGCACACAGTGGTAAACTAGTGCGTATACACAGTGTGGTAATACTAGTACGTGTGTGCACAGTGGTAATACTAGTGCGTATACACAGTGTGGTATTACTAGTGTGTGTGTGTACACAGTGGTATCACTAGTATGTGCACACAGTGGTAAACTAGTGCGTATACACAGTGTGGTAATACTAGTACGTGTGTGCACAGTGGTAATACTAGTGCGTATACACAGTGTGGTATTACTAGTGTGTGTGTGTACACAGTGGTATTACTAGTGCGTGCACACAGTGATAATACTAGTGCGTGCACACAGTGGTAATACTAGTGGCGTGCACACAGTGGTAATACTAGTGCGTGCACACAGTGGTAATACTAGTACGTGTATACAGTGGTATTACTAGCGCGTGTACACAGTGATAATATTAGTGCGTGCACACAGTGGTAATACTAATGCGTGTACACAGTGGTATTGCTAGTGCGTGTGTGCACACAGTGGTAATACTAGTGTGTATACACAGTGGTATTACTAGTGCGTGTGTGCACACAGTGGTAATACTAGTGCGTATACAGTGCATATACACAGTGGTATTACTAGTGCGTGTGTGCACACAGTGGTAATACTAGTGCATATACACAGTGGTATTACTAGTGCGTGTGAGCACACAGTTGGTAATACTAGTGCGTGTACACAGTGGTATTACTAGTGCGTGTGAGCACACAGTGGTAATACTAGTGCGTGTACACAGTGGTATTACTAGTGCGTGTGTGCACACAGTGGTAATACTAGTGCGTGTGAGCACACAGTGGTAATACTAGTGCGTGTACACAGTGGTATTACTAGTGCATGTGTGCACACAGTGGTAATACTAGTGCGTATACACAGTGGTATTACTAGTGCATGTGAGCACACAGTGGTAATACTAGTGCGTATACACAGTGGTATTACTAGTGCGTGTGTGCACACAGTGGTAATACTAGTGCGTATACACAGTGGCATTACTAGTGCGTGTGAGCACACAGTGGTAATACTAGTGCATGTACAGTACCTATTGTTATTAAAAACTTGATCTGATCAAACGTAAACATACAAAATTAAATCTTAATAATAATGGTGATTTCAATAAAACATTGGCAGGGAGGTGTAGGCATAAGTAGTTAGTCAAAATGGATCTAAGTACAGTCACACATTACTTCATGGTCCAAACAACCTAACTTTAGATTGTGAATACAAGGTTATATATGAGTCATTGTCATGCAATGTGTGTACTCTACTACTACCTAGTTAATATACCTTCCTGAGTTAGGAGCAATAATCTTGCGGTACAGCATAATAGCTGGTTCACAGGATATGTCGCAACGGCCAACGTTGCCACAGCTCGCTGGCCATATCCCTCATCACCTGCCGGACGACGGACCTTCTTCTTTCCTCGGAAAGGATCGTCAAATAGGAGTGTCTATCGAGTTTCCCCCACCTACCAAGAGCTGAGAGCGAGTGGATGGAGGAAGCGCGAAAAGGCGGGTGGACTAACTTGCGAGAGAGCGGTCGGAGAGATATAGCTCCGGGATGCCGGATGAAGGCGGTTAAGAGGTGGGTTTTAAGTTCGTTTAGAGTCCATTCAAATGTTGTGTGTGTTAGTTATGAGGTTTAGTGGTAGCAAAACATTGACGAGATGAACTGTGTAGCATGGTCATTTGCAAATCTGACTGTCTGTAGATACTTTACCTAATAGGGTGAGCTAACTAGCAAACTTAAGGCTACCCCATCCCATAGACATACATAAAATATACAACGAATATACACACTGTATAATACTGAGAATTTTGGCCTGACAGTGAAATATGTAAAAGATTATTGCTGAGATTAACTGCCCAAGCTAAGGTGAAGTTTTAAGTGGTTCTTGAATCCCTTTAATGTCTAACAGGAGGCAGCTCTTTCAGGTAAACTGTTCCACAGTGGTATTACGCTATGGAAGCTGGCTCTGTGGTGGTCAGTTCTCACTTGTTGAAGGAGGGCCTGTGAGTTGTTGCGCCTAGCTAAAGTGCGAGGGCTGAACATAAAGATACTGGATTGGAGGAGGGACTCGCCTTGGAGGATATGCCTGCACCCTCAGAGCTTGAAGTACTGCCGTCTTTTGGCCAAGGTAGTCCATCCTAGTTGCCTCAGAAGAGGTGTAGCATCTCTCAACCATCAGCCTGTCACTATGTGGAACTCTCTCTAATAACACAATGTACTTCTTGTGGGATGGATCCCAAGCTGGTGAGCCATAATCCAGAATAGGCACGACAATAGACATATACAACTCTGCTAGGCATCATGGACCAGCACCTTTAAAGTATCTGTACAGGAACCCACAATACAGCTTTGAAAAGGTTCGGTTGATGTGATTTGCCCAAGATAGGTCTGATGTGATCAAGAAGCCGAGGGGTCTGTAGGTGTGGACAAAGGATATGTGTTCATTGTTAATCTTCAAAAAAGGATCAGGGGGTGCCTTTTCCTTGTGACTATCATGGCAGCAGTCTTGTCACAATTCAAGAGTAGCCGCAACCTCTCAATCTCATCTACAACGAGATTGGTGTCCTTTTGAACCATTTTTGCATGCATACTGCACTTGAGTTATCCTCAATGGTATCTCATCTTCTTTGACATCAGTTACATTAGGCGTTCCCCAAGGATCTATTGTGGGATCGTTACTATTCATCTTCTCTGGTCAACAGTCTGTCCTCTTTGAACCCGTCACCTTGTGCTAGCCTTACTATATAAGTTGATGACATCTGTTAATGCAAGCCACTTGCCACAAGTGTGGAAATTAGTCTTGAATCCAAATTAACAGGCTACCACACAGGTGCCAACCTTCGCTAAGGATGAGAGGAATAGTTAATGGGTAAAGGGTGGTTTGTGAGAATCCCAATTGTATCAACTTATGGCTATTTACTAATTTAAATTATATTTGACTAAATACACTAAGGTGTGTATGTAGTACTAACCTATTGCAGTACTATTTGACAGAAGCGATGTTGTGTCATCTGAATTGGTTTAGCCAACAGCATATTATCTCAAGTAGCTATTTGAGATAAAATATAATGTTGTGCTAATAGAGTAAATGGTGAAAGTTGGTACTGGGTACATAAAATGGTCACCTATGTAAAAAAAAAAGTTGACACTAGCGTTAGTAACGTTTATATTATGAATATCATGTTTTAGGCTTATGCTTTTACTAATTCATGCAGATACTTGAACAGCAAGAGCTGGTCTCTGTGGACTTGTGGCTTCTTGAATAATTGTGGAGATGATCAAGTAAGTATTAGTTGCTATAGTATAATCAGAAAAGGTGAGGAGAAAACTGATGACTTGTCTATTTAAAGCTCACATTACAAAAATGAGTATTAGGGATATAAATTGATTCAATTAGTTTTGTGTCTTAGTATAGATGTGTGTGTTAGTTTTGTGTAGGCAGAGAAGTGTGTATGTTTTCTAGGCAGAATGCGTGTCGTAAATCATTTCAAAACCCACCAAGCTAGCCAGCAAACTGTTCATGTTTTCATATTGCACATTGTAGATATTATATTTTGATTAAATTTGTTACTGGCTAAGAATCTTGTGATCATGTCATAATACTCTAATGAGCAACTCACCTGTCACTTTTTCATGTTCCATTGAACAAGGAACTATCGGGTAAAGGCTTGCTATGCAGATGTGGTTGTTATGGATCACTTTTGTTAAAGGGTTGCTATACACATTCCTGTTTGTATTTTTTGAGCCCTTGGTAAAGGGTTGCTATACATACTATAATGCATATTTAGGAGCTCTTGATTAAAGATTGCTACGTATAATGTGATGTCTGTTTTGGAAAACTTGGTAAACAGTTGCTATACTATTGTTATACCTGTTTGTATTTTGTTTGGTGTACTTTTGGTGAGGGTTGCTATGCAATACGTGTTAGTATATGTTTGGCATTTTTGGTAAAGGGATACTATAGGGTTTCATACTATAGGGTTTCATACAGGATTTTCAGCTGGGGTGGTTGGGTGGGGGAGCTATTAACAATGAACCCCCCAAATAGAAGCAGACTTACCTTGACCCCTTCGGTATAACTTGTGTGCAGCTGTAGTATTTCTATAGAAGGAATTTTTTTTTGTTGTTGCTATAAACGTACTTAATGCTGTAATGTGATAGCTACTTTTTGTATTTTGGTAATATTGTGATTCCTGTTTGTGATACCTATACATTTCTGTGAAGAACTTTTGGTAAAGGGTTACTACACATATAGTAGTACCTGTTTGTCATCTTACTTTTGGTAAGGGGTTGTTTAAAGGGTTTGCTATGCATACCTATTTGTTTTGGAGCATTTATTGTAATGGGTTGCTTCACATATGTCTGTCTGTATTTCTCTTGGACACTTGGTTTGGGTCAGTGGTAGAAAATGTAAATTCATTGCATGTTTTAATATAACCACTACATTCTTGCATCAGCTTACAGTAATCCAAGTATGACTGATAAAATTGAATGTAACATATTCACAAAGAGTTATATAGGAACTATAGCTGTAGTCAACTTTGCTAAAGAGTTTCAGTTGAACGAATTAAAATATTGGAGTCTAGGATTGTTAATTTTTTTTTGGGCCGAACAAGTTTCACAAACTTATGATGCAGAATCCTTCAATTCTAACACCTCCCAACTCCTCAACTTCCTTTCTCAACTTGGTAACCATCTCTATCCCTGAAATTTTCTGTGCATAATTGACACTTGTATTCGTTTTGGAGCACTTTGGTAAAGGGTCGTTGTGCACAATGTGATACTGTTTATATATTAGTTTTGGAGCACTTTGAGTGTATGCTATATATGATTCAGTAACCCAATGCAGTCGAATAACTATAAAGTGTGTTTATTAATCAAAGTGTGCACAGTAGACGAGAGAATGTAACAAAATATTGTCACTGGTTTTGTTTGTATTTACACCAGATGCATTTGGTAAAGGGTCCCATTATTAGAAATGGAGCATGTATGCCTGTATATTAGTCACCGTATGTCTTGTGTATGTAGATATGTAGCTGCATCTAAAAAAAACCCTGCAATCCTGATAGGTAAGTTTATTTTGTAAAGTGTAATGTGTGGTTTGTCTATTTCTGTATGTGTATAGCTTGTGTGAGTATGGGTAAATGTGGATTTTTTATTTATTTATGTTATAGATAGGTTCATTTTGATTGTAAGTGGTGTTGCAGTGATTGAAGAAAACCAATATTTCAATAAGCTGATATTAATGGCAGACATCTTTTGATATTGATAGCTGATCCAATATTTAGGTAAATTTGGTGAAAGCATAGTTTTAAAACCCTACTGCTGTGAGTAGTCAAGGGAGGTCCATTGTAGTTGCAGTAACAGGCCACGACTTTTTTTTTATTATTTATTTTATTTTATTTTTTTAAATTTTTTTATAAGAGTCATTGACTTGATTTTCTGTGCAACACTATTTGTAAAGACGTATGACATTAGGTGGCTGCAACCACAAACACAAATAATTTATTCACAAGACTTATATTTACTATTTTTATTTACTGGAACAAGAGTGAGGTCAATAATCGTTAAAAACCAAATTCAGTTAGGTGGGTTATGAAAGTGCTCAATATTGGTCAAAATAGTGCTGTCATTTATCGATGTAATTGTTCATTTCATTACAGTCTATGAAGGTATCCAATGCTGCCACAGATCATTTCAAGGCTTTAATGTCTGGCAACTCATGCACCTGGATGTTAACAAAACAAGCAAACAATGGTCATGAATGCATCATTTATTATGCTGTCGTATTATTCTATTGATGTACAGCATTTATTATAAAATTTAAAAAAAATTAAAAAACAACAACATTTATTGGAACTCTAGGGGTGTACTAGTAGCACTGAGAAAGGGTACCACAAAGCACCATTAGGAGTGTGCTGAAGCACCACTCTGGGTGTTCTGAATCATCTGCTTGGGGTGTTAGCATGCAACTGGCTGGAGTGCCACACAAGCACCTATGCGGGTGCTGTAGAGTGTTTCATTACACCCAATATGGGGTGTTAAGCTAGCACCATTCAAGGAGTTGTAGAGGAGGCGCCGTTCTAACACCTCGTAGGGTGTTCATTAAGCACCCCATTTTTTACTGTGTACTGCCTTATGATAGCAAGATTGCCAGTTTGTAATGTGAAAATGTCAAAGAGAGTTCAGTCTAAAGATCCAGGTGGTTCAAAACGAGTATGTGCTAGTAACATGACTCTTCACCAGTTTTTCAAGAGTTCCAGGTAACATAGCTCCAGCTATAAAATATTATTTCATTAACAATTAATGATTTTTCTAGCACTGAGAGAGTTGCTCCTCAGGATATTCCAACTGGTGATATACCAGCTACTACCCTGACAGAATCTAGTAATTCAGAAATAGTATCTGACAGCAGTCCTACCTTAGCAAGCCCAGTAGTACTACAGTGTAGTAGTTCAGCTTTTGTTGCAGATGATGCCGATAATTCTATGGACCCTGAAGTCCAGTCTAGAGATTTTGGCCGCATAGTACCACTCAAAACTAAAGAAACTAACAGACAACTGACACCTGATGAGAAATATTATCTTCTCAAGCATCATTTTGTCCCCGACAAGAATTATAATTTCCCAGTTCATAGCACTGGGAATCACAATAGGAAATTTCAAATCAAGTGGCTAGATGAATATAATGGCCTTGTTTACTCCATAACAGATGATGGCTGATACTGTAAGTTCTGTGTTTTGTTTGGAAATTGTGATCCATCTCAAGAATTGAGTGTGCTAGTTAAGCGACCCCTTGACAATTTCAAAAAGGTCAAACAGAAGCTTAATGATCACTTTAGTACCAGAGAATTAAAAAATCATCAGGCAGCTGTTGAAAAAGCCATGACATTCTGTTCTGTGCAAGAAAAAAAAATTGTTCCCATAGATCAGCAAATTAGTTCTAGAAGGCTAAGCTGATCAGAGAAAACTGATTGAAGTTACAGTCCATTACAGCTACAGTTTTATCTTTTGTGGGCAACAAGGAGTAGCCTTCAGAGGGTATGCTGAAGATGGCCCATTTGATGTTACTGATAACTCAATTAACAGGGGCAATTTTCAATCACTGCTAAGATTTAGAGTAGATGCAGGAGATGTTGTACTAAAGAAGCACCTAGAAACTGCCGATCGCAATGCCATCTATATCAGTAAAGAAATACAAAATCAGATGATAGTGATTTGTGGAGATGTTATTCGAAATAAGATCCTACAGAAAATAAAGGAGGCAAAGTTTTTTTCTATAATTGCAGATGAGGCAACTGACTCTGCTAATGATGAACAGCTTTCTATTAGTATAAGATTCCTTGACAACAATGTACCACAAGAGAAGTTTCTGGGTTTTCATGAGTGTCTTTCTGGTGTTTCAGGTGAAGCTATTGCCAATAACATCATTACTCAGCTAGCTAATTGGCAGCTGGACCCTCATTTGCTTAGAGGTCAAGCCTTTGATGGAGCAGGAGCAATGGCTGGAAGGTCAAGAGGGGCATCTTCATGCATTTTGTCAATATACCCTAAGGCATTGTACACACATTGTGCAGCACACAGGTTAAACCTTTGTGTGGTAAAATGCTGCAGTCTGAGAGAGGTGAATAGTATGATGGAAATAGCTGATAAGACTGCTCGGTTTTTTTCTAACTCTCCCAAAAGGCAGTTATCATTGGAGAGTTGGATCCATGAAACCCTGTTGGAGGAAGAAAAAAGGAAAAAACTTAAACAAATGTGTCGTACTAGGTGGATAGAGCGCCATGAGGCTTTTGAGGTTTTCATAGACTTGTTTCTTCCAATTATATGTAGCCTTGAAGATATTTCTTGTGGTTCTGGATGGAACAGAGAGTCACGATCTGATGCGCAGTCTCTTCTTTTAGCTCTATCACAGTTTCAGTTTATTGTTACTTTGAAAGTTACTCAAAGTGTATTGGCATACACAAGGGCATTGAGTGTAAAGCTTTAAGGTCGCTATAGTGACATTGTACAAGCTTACCGGGAAGTTGATAATGTAAAGGGTACAGTGCGTGACCTTAGATCTAATGTAGACACATTTCATGCTCAGGTTTATGATGAAGCAAAGAAACTAGCAGAGGTAGTTCATGTTGATGAGTCAATACCTAGGCTTGCATCCAGGCAACAACACAGATCTAATGTTTCTGCTGACAACTACCCACAATATTACTACCGAAATTTAACTATCTCTTTACTTGTTCACTTAATAACTGAACTTAACACTAGATTTGACAAAACAGATTCAGTAGTTGAATTTATGCAGCTCTTGCCTTCAGTGATAATTATTAGTAATGAGTTTTTGCGACCACAAAATTTTGGGCATACTCTTGAGCTTTACAAAGATGACCTCCCATCCCGTGCATGCTTCAATTCAGAGCTCGACCTATGGCAGCACAAATGGAAAGCTGACTCTGAATTAGCTGTAAGCCTTTGTACTCCAGAGAAAAGCCTAGTACATGCAGATTGTGATTTCTTCCCCAATATTCACACTCTTTTATGTATAATGGGCACATTGCCAGTTACAAGCTGTGAATGTGAACGTTCCATCAGCATGCTCAAATTGATCAAGACTTCACTGAGGAGTATTATGGGACAAGACGGTCTTAATGGATTGGCAATGCTATATTACCACCGTGACATTGAAATTTCTTCAGAGGAAGTGGTGGATGAATTCTCCCGTCGCCATCCAAGACGGATGGTATTATGACCATATTAACTTGCTTCAATAAATTCTTGACTAATTCCTTATTGTTGTCAGTGAGTGTAATTTTTTTCGTGTATGTAACAAATTGAAATATTCAGAAAAAAACCAAAAAATTTTAATTAGTGGGTGAGATAAATTGGGTGTGGTCAAGTTTCCACTTAACTTTCGGCCCCCCCTCTATAATGCTGCATCCGCCCCTGCCCACTGAAGCACGTTATCCTCAAGCTCTCAGAAGACGGACTCATCGTCGTCAGCAGCAGAGTCAGTCAGAAAAAGGATCCGACACAGCCAGTACAGCTCATCCTTCTCTCTTCCAAATCCAGACTCGCCAAGATTCTGGTAGCCACCCTACACCAGACATACAGTCATGCTGGCATTGCAGCCATGACTTCCATCCTGGGACACACGTATTATATCCCAGGACTCAGGAACCTGCTGAAGGCAATCTCCAGAGCTTGCCCACAGCGTCAGAGATCTTATGCTCAGCCACTCACTCAACAAATGGGTCTACTCACTCAACAAATGGGTCTACTCCCAGCCTACAGGACTACTCCTACTCCACCCTTCGCTCTCACTGGTATCGACTTTGCTGGTCCAGTGTCATCCTGAAAAAAGGCCACACCAGGAAACCGGTGCTGGAGAAGGGCTATGTTGTAGTTGTTGTTTGCTTGACTACCAAGTGCGTACACCTGGACATTTGACCCTCTCTCTCCACGGAGGATTTCATGGCCACACTTCGTCGTTTCGTAGCCAGAAGAGGAGTCCCTAGGGAGATGTACTCTGATAACGGGAAAAATTTCGTTGGCACAAGAGAACACTTTAGAAAACTCCAGAATTTGATGATGTCGGATTCCACGCGACAACAACTCTCCCACTTCACCTCTACCCAAGACATCGAGTGGCACATGATCCCTCCCAGGACTCCACACTTTGGCGGTATCTGGGAGGCAGGCGTCAAATCAATGAAGACACTTCTTCACAAAAATGTGGCACCACATCCTCTGCGTTTTGACGAGATCTACACTCTACTCACCGATGTGGAAGCATCCTCAATTCACGCCCCTTGGTACCTCTCAACTCAGATGATGTGATCGAAGCAGCTTGCCTGATGCCAGGACATTTGCTTATAGGTCTCCCACTTAAAGCTCTCCCTTCTAAGGCTGACAGCAAATCCAAGATTTCATCCCTCAAGAGGTGGAACCTAGTCCTGCGCCGCCAGATCCAAGTGGACCTTTCAACAAAACCCACCAAAGATAGGTGACATCGTCTTCGTCAAGGACGAAACCCTGCCCTCTGTTCGGAGCTGGCCTCTGGCACGGGTAACCAGGACCTTCCCCGAAGACGATGGACAAGTCAGAACTGTGGAGGTGCGATGCGGAGGTAAAATCTACACTCAACCTACAGTGCGGCTCATCCCTCTACTCCTAGATGTTGACCCTGCCAGGCCCCACGGCCCCCCAGAGGTCGTCCATACCTCAGTGAAGGCAGCCACACCTGCAATCCTCACCTCGGACATAGACGAGGCCACACAAGTGAAGACAAGCCCCCCGGGAGGATGTCCAGGACTGGACAGGACATTTGAACATTCATATACACGCATAGTCATTACCTTAACTAACCACATAATAATATTCATTCAGACCTCCGATCTGTGGTTCTTAGTATGTAATGTGCTTATTGTAAATAATAAAGTTGTTGTTCGCCTCTGCAAACTCGGAGATAAACTTCTGAGAGTGTGCATTTTTTCTGCGGTGCTACAAGACTACAAGCCTAATGGCCAGCGGTTGCGTGTGTATATCCGCGGGCGCCATTGTAGGCGAGCAGTCTGGTCCTTCGAACCCTAAGGTAAAGGAATGACCATCCACAAGACTAAAGCACCTTTTTCCCAGAGTCTTGTTCACATACTTATATCAAGATAATGCTTAAAGTACATACTTATATCAAGATAATGCTTAAAGTACATACTTATATCAAGATAATGCTTAAAGTACATACTTATATCAAGATAATGCTTAAAGTACATACTTATATCAAGATAATGCTTAAAGTACATACTTATATCAAGATAATGCTTAAGCACAAGCTTTTAGTGTTTATTTGAAGCTTGAGTTCACATTATCATTGCCGGGTGTGCTTATAACTCATATAACAATATTCACAGACAACCCATAGCATTTTACCTATAGCAAACTTGAATGTGACTTATAACTTTAATGTGCCCTCACACTGATTATCTTGTGCCCACTCATTGATGTAATCAATTAAACTCAAGGGGATGTCTCATACACCTACCATGACAATTTCCTCTCCCTTTTGCTGGCAAGATTTGTTCTTTGTTTAGAATCTCTTTTTGCAGCCAATGAAATTACTTTCACCCTAGATTTAAGAACTGTACAATATACAATGTGGAGATGAGAGAACTATATTGATAGGTTTATTTAGTCTTACTACTCTTCTTATTAGCTAAAGGCTTGCATGGCACGACAAGTACATCAGAGGAATTCCCATTGGTGTGCACATCTGATACATTCTGAAGAGTATCAGCAACCATTTTCTCAACACTAGGACTTGTTTGCAATGCTGCATAAGGGTTGGTCATTGTATTACTCCATAACAATCCCACGTGGCATAAACTTACTTATACTATATTTATGTCTTCTTTGACAATAGGTGTGGGAAATTCCACTAAATCCTCAGGAATAAGTACACAAGAATTGATCCTTCAGGTTTTGGTGTACTGCATGATATGGTTATACCATCACTTGCAATGCTAGCACAAGCTGATTCACAGAGTACCTAAACATGACATTAATAATAATGATACATGTACTAATTCACAAACAGTATACAATTACAAACATTTACCACAGAGCATGCTCTTGGAGAAGGTGGAGGAGGTGATGCCGCCATAGGACCTCATATTCTATCTGCTGAGCATATGGGAGATGACAGGAGCTCTGTATGACATAAAATTCTTTAGACTCCTTAATCCTCAACTCATCATTTTCACTATCATTTTCTTCACAAATATCTGCTACTACATCAATGGTAGACTGTGATGGGCCTTTTGTATGAAATTTAAACATTATACAATTTTTAATATGACCAAAATAACAATATACTCACTAATAGAAGAAGATTTCCTATTCGCTAAAGATTCTGACTCGACCATTTCATCTGCTTCAAACATGACATCGCAGGAGGTATGTAGTGATCAATTGCATTCACTTGCATCTGAGCCTACTGTACAATTCACAACATATGAGTAGAAGTTTGTTTTATAACTTACAGCTAAGGTTGGAATCTGAATGTGACTGAAAGATACTGTAACAGTACAATTACAAACATTTACCACAGAGCATGCTCTTGGAGAAGGTGGAGGAGGTGATGCCATAGGACCTCATATTCTATCTGCTGAGCATATGGGAGATGACAGGAGCTCTGCATGACATAAAATTATTTAACCTAGGTGACCATATTACAACTATTAGGTGCATTGACATTCTAGGTATTTTTAACATGACAAAGTATAGCTACGAATAAAAGTATAAAGATATATAAAAAATTGTATAAAGATATTGAGACCATTATTATTTTGATCTGCTTATTCTTAGTGTTGCTGTATATTTAACTAAAGAAAATGAAGGATAAAAATATAGATAATCAATGAATTTGACATGTTCACTCATTACTATTTGTAGTGAGACCAATCGTACAGCTCCACTTTGTCATGGTTGAGATGCTCCCTAAACTTTTCGTTGCTAAGATCTTCAATTCGATGTATTAGAGGAGCCGCTCATCAGTTGGTCCTGCGGCCAGAGATCCACTGCCCCCTGTGGACCTTGCGTCCTTGGAGGGCGCTTTCATTGACCACTATAACTAGTGCTTATCTCATTATTTCATTGCCTCTGTTTCCTTGGTTTTTGTTTTTCATTTGCTTTGCTTCATTCTTTTAATATTTAATTCGCAGAGTAATACTCTCACCTAACCGGTCAACGAAATTATTTACACCCGTCTCTATAGTTCACGTACTAAGAGTTGCGACATAGGACATCTGGGAAGCATCCCTGACTCACAAAAGCTAAAGCTGAGCAGATGGAAGCAGAGGTGGAGGTCCAACCCTCTTTGCGAAATTATTAAACTGACACATACGCACATGCGCAGTACCGACTCATCCGCCCCGGCGCCCCTCCCTAGCGTAATGGCTGCATGCTTTTGGTGGGAGGTAGTTAGTTGACTTGACTTGTTGAGTTGAGGTTCTTTGAGAGGACTGGAAGCAAGTGATTGTGAGTTAATAGGTAATATCAGTCTATTGTTTTAGCGAAATCGAAATTTCCAATTATTAGAATGGGAAAACGCCTCCTCGGGGCAGAAACGATTTGTGGAAATGGTCGCTGAAATACACAGTCCACAGCAAATTTTCAGACAAAAGTTGGGGGATCTCTGGTAAGAGGGTTTTTGTAAATAAGGACTGGGGCAGTTGGGGCGGTTAGAAAAAAAGTGGTTGTGTTCTATAGGAAGTGATTGTGTTCTATAACAGGAAGTGATTGTGTGGGTGATGAGGGAGCAGAGTAGTCTGTCATAGCTGGTCCTTTACCTAGGGAGCTGAGGGTGTGGCTGATAGTACTATTGTTCTGTGATCAGTGGGTATGGCCTGTACATTGCATCAGTGATCTAGAGGGTGTGGCTATTAGTACTATTGTATCAGTGATCTAGGGAGCAGAGGGCGTGGCTGTTAGTACTATTGTGTCAGTGATCTAGGGAGCAGATGGTGTGTCTGTTAGTACTATTGTGTCAGTGATCTAGGGAGCAGAGGGCGTGGCTGTTAGTGCTATTGTGTCAGTGATCTAGGGAGCAGAGGGTGTGGTTGTTAGTACTATTGTGTCAGTGATCTAGGGAGCAGAGGGCGTGGCTGTTAGTACTATTGTGTCAGTGATCTAGAGAGCAGAGGGCGTGACTGTTAGTACTATTGTGTCAGTGATCTAGGGAGCAGAGGGTGTGGCTGGTAGTACTATTGTGTCAGTGATCTAGGGAGCAGAGGATGTGACTGTTAGTACTATTGTGTCAGTGATCTAAGGAGCAGAGGATGTGGTTGTTAGTACTATTGTGTCAGTGATCTAGGGAGCAGAGGGTGTGGCTATTAGTACTACTGAGTCAGTGATCTAGGGAGCAGAGGGCATGTCTGTTAGTACTATTGTGCAGTGATCTAGGGAGCAGAGGGCGTGGCTGTTAGTACTATTGTGTCAGTGATCTAGGGAGCAGAGGGCATGGCTATTAGTACTATTGTGTCTGATCTAGGGAGCAGAGGGCGTGGCTGTTAGTACTATTGTGTCAGTGATCTAGGGAGCAGAGGGCGTGTCTGTTAGTACTATTGTGTCAGTGATCTAGAGGGTGTGGCTGTTAGTACTATTGTGTCAGTGATCTAGGGAGCAGAGGGCGTGGCTGTTAGTACTATTGTGTCAGTGATCTAGGGGAGTTAGGTGAGTGCAGAGGGTGTGGCTGTTAGTACTATTGTGTCAGTGATCTAGGGAGCAGAGGGCGTGGCTGTTAGTACTATTGTGTCATGATCTAGGGAGCAGAGGGCGTGGCTGTTAGAACTATTGTTAGTCAGTGATCTAGGGAGCAGAGGGCGTGGCTGTTAGTACTATTGTGTCAGCGATCTAGGGATACTAGGGATCAGAGGGCGTGGGTACTATTTGTCAGTGATCTAGGGAGCAGAGGGCGTGGCTGTTAGTACTTGTGTCAGTGATCTAGGGAGCAGAGGGTGTGGCTGTTAGTACTATTGTGTCAGTGATCTAGGGAGCAGAGGGCGTGGCTGTTAGTACTATTGTGTCAGTGATCTAGGGAGCAGAGGGCGTGGCTGTTAGTACTATTGTGTCAGTGATCTAGGGAGCAGAGGGCGTGGCTGTTAGTACTATTGTGTCAGTGATCTAGGGAGCAGAAGGCGTGGCTGTTAGTACTATTGTGTCAGTGATCTAGGGAGCAGAGGGTGTGGCTGTTAGTACTATTGTGTCAGTGATCTTGGGAGCAGAGGGTGTGGCTGTTTGTACTATTGTACCACATACTCCATTGTATTGATGGTGTTGAGTACTTTACCACATACTCCATACGTACTCCTTGGGAAATGAGGAGTACATAACTCTGAAATGAATATAACAATGATTTAACTTGTACTAAAATATTTAAATGACTAAAATATTAGGCATACAGTATTTCGGCCATTTAATGGTGTACCCTGGAGTTTCTTTTCTGAGTAAACCAGAATACACTGCACTATAAATTTTTTATCATTATCTCTCCTGACAAGTACCTCTTCTTCAGGCCACTAGTGTCACCCGATTCAGCTGAAAACTTTTCTTTATTCTTCCTGTCTCTCTATAAGTCTGAAATTGTGGAAGCAAACTCCTGAGCACCTCCAGCTAAAATATTCCTGGGTCTATTATTCTTCCTAATATTAAGCTTCTTCTGATAGCAATTCTTTTACCATTTTACTGTAATTCCACCAAAACAAAACAAAAAAAAAACAAAAAAAAAACAAAAAATTGTGCTGGCAACCCTGTACCCACTGCGATGTTCCTTCGCAGTTAGGTTAATTCGGGTGTCTGATGTTCGAATCTACTGTACTTTATAACAAATTAAGTTCTAGGATAGTGTCAGATGTGATACAGGATTGTGTTCTAGGATAGTGTCAGATGTGATACAGGATTGTGTTCTAGGATAGTGTCACATGTGATACAGGATTGTGTTCTAGGATAGTGTCAGATGTGATGCAGGATTGTGTTCTAGGATAGTGTCACATGTGATACAGGATTGTGTTCTAGGATAGTGTCACATGTGATACAGGATTGTGTTCTAGGATAGTATCAGATGTGATACAGGATTGTGCTCTAGGATAGTGTCACGTGTGATACAGGATTGTGTTCTAGGATAGTGTCAGATGTGATGCAGGATTGTGTTCTAGGATAGTGTCACGTGTGATACAGGATTGTGTTCTAGGATAGTGTCAGATGTGATACAGGATTGTGTTCTAGGATAGTGTCAGATGTGATACAGGATTGTGTTCTAGGATAGTGTCAGATGTGATACAGGATTGTGTTCTAGGATAGTGTAGTGATACAGGATTGTGTTCAGTGATGTGATACAGGATTGTGTTCAGTGTCATATGTGATACAGGATTGTGTTCTAGGATAGTGTCAGATGTGATACAGGATTGTGTTCTAGGATAGTGTCAGATGATACAGGATTGTGTTCTATTGTGTCAGATGTGATACAGGATTGTGTTCTAGGATAGTGTCAGATGTGATACAGGATTGTGTTCTAGGATTGTGTCAGATGTGATACAGGATTGTGTTCTAGGATAGTGTCAGATGTGATACAGGATTGTGTTCTAGGATAGTGTCAGATGTGATACAGGATTGTGTTCTAGGATAGTGTCAGATGTGATACAGGATTGTGCTCTAGGATAGTGTCAGATGTGATACAGGATTGTGTTCTAGGATAGTGTCACATGTGATACAGGATTGTGTTCTAGGATAGAGTCAGATGTGATTAGAACTAACTTGCCTTCAATAAGCCTCTATCATAGTTTCTACACCAAATTAGTGTATTTCAGGTATAACTCATTTCTTGTCTTGAATATTTTTTGGACTGGTCATCATCCCATAATCTCAAGTTGTAGGGATTTTTTTTATTGCTTTGGAGGACATTGAAGATACTTTACCCGATGCCAGGAATAAAATTACTTTCATAGTTTCTACTACACCAATTAGTACATTTCAGGTATCAAAACTTAACTCATTTCTGGTCCTGAACATTTTTTAGACTGGACATCGTCCCAAAATCTCAAATTGCAATTTATTAATTTTTTTCAAGGACATTGATTATACTTTACCAGATGCCCGGGGAAAAAATTACCATATCAGGTTCCTTTAGTTTCTCATTTCAGTTTTCTTAGGGTAGTTCTACCGAACCCCACGAACCCTCCCTGGCTATGCTACTGATGGTGAACAGGGCCTAATGCCTTTTGCCACATAGAAGTGCATTACAGTAAACAGGATGTGGCTAAAGGCAATATTTTTCACCTGTGTTCATAGCTGGTGATATTGTTTAGCACAAATGGCGTGCGAGCTAGAATTCTGACTGTAATTTATTTTGGAATGTTAGCCACTCATAATATTTATTTGTTAGGTAAATGTTGTTTAGTTGATTTGTGCTATTCTTTAGCAACACACAACACTTTTACACACGCACACACACACACATGCACACTTGTTCACTTGATAATACCAGCATGAAACTTACATTGCATTCTCTTTGTGACTTGACTATTGGACAAAGGAATTTCAAGAGGTAAACGATCAAATTTCCTAATATGATGTAAGTAAGGATCAATAAAGCAACACATTCTGTTGAAGCTGAGCTTCCTTTCCAAAGGACACTTCATTGACAATGCTGTATTGTACCAGAGCTCTAGTTGATAAATTATTAGATTGTATTCTCTTAGTGACTTGACTATTGGACGAAGGATTTTCAATTAGGAACAAATCTGTTATGCCAGGAATATATCTATGACAAATGGCTCAGTAACCACAGCAACTTACCATCACCACTAATAGAATAGAAAGTGAACTCTGCTAAGTTTGCAAGACCTCACTGTGGACGTCTCTCCTCTCCCGGGGTGGACACGCATTGACCTCTTTGAACTTTGTCATATACATCTGAATTTTTAATTTCAATTGAGACTCATACGTCCCCCAGGTTATACAAATGTTCATTGCACAAGAACCTTGTTGCTATGGTATTCACACATGAGCAGTACATAATAAATGTATTATTCATTGGATACTGCAGAATATCACTCGTCTGGTTGGCGGTATTTATACTGGTGCCTGCAACACAGTCAACAGACTTGTAATATATTCCAGTATCAAATGAATAATACATATCCTGCATACATGTCCAGGACTGCCACAGACTTTCCCAGTCCTCAAAATAACTTGGGACTATTGAGGATGTCCCAAAGAATATACCCAGCCACCTGAGTCAAGGTTACATCAGTTACCCTCTCCTGCTCTCTTTTTTCCTCAAATATTGAATTTCTTTATCTCCCAAGACTTAGGCTTTGTGAAACGTTTGCCTGCTTTTTCTACTTTCACCTTTCTTTTTGAAACTTATGCCGCCTTTACTCGATTTGATTGCACCTGCTTTTTACAATATTAATCGTTTTCTTTTGCCTTCTCTTTCGAACTTTCTCCTTTTTGCTACACCACCTTTCCTCGTCGATTCGACTAGCTAATTAACCACTTTTTTTTGCCTTCTCTTTCGCATTTTAGCCTTCCTATTTTATTCCACCTATCCTAGTCTTTCTTTATCTCCCACCTTTCTTTTTTCAGCTCTCTCTTCTCGAGTCATGGAGTCCTTTCTCCTCCTTTATCTACCTCTCCTGCTTCTGAATCTTTCTGTCCTTCTATCATGATTGTGGACTTAGGCTTTGTGAAATTTGCCTTCTTTTTCTACTTCCACCTATCCTAGTCTATTCCACCTGCTTTTAGTTACAATTACAGTCCTTCAGCACGAGTTTACAAGTATTGTGTGTCTACATGTTGTAGCTCATTAGCTCATGAATTATTCATTAATACATACATCATAGTCAGCCACAGGTATTATTATATATGTGTTTGTATGTGAGGTAGTTAGTATGTGTGTTTGTATGTGAGGTAGTTAGTATCTGTGTTTGTATGTGAGTTAGTTAGTATGTGTGTTTGTATGTGAGGTAGTTAGTATGTGTATATTTTCTCTTATTTGATGTTTGTCTGTTAATTGGCATATTGTATAGAAATATCAACAATGTCCTCATCAGAACCTAGTCCAAGAAAATACTTCTTCTCTGCTAGTAGACATTCTTCTGTATATCAATGGGGTGGATGCGTGGACGTAGGTGTGCCAGTGGATGACTTGGACTACTTGCATGAATTCAACTCTGCCACAGCAACATGGACCAGACACCAGTTACAAGGTCGTCATCCTCCTGGACTTTATCATGGAGGATGTGCTAGGATAGATGACTATCTGTACTTCTATGGGGGTTGGGATAAGGAAGGAGGGAGTACTGGATCATTGTATCAACTAAACCTAACTAATTGGACATGGCAGGAGATGTCTCCTCCAGGAGCTAGTGGTAGTCCTGATGTGACGTTTGGCTGTGGTATGATAGACTATAAAAGCTCACTACTAGTACTTGGAGTAAGGAATGGAGATGGTAGACGTAAACTTAATCTTCACATGTTTCACGTAGCAACTAGTGAGTTCAAACTATCATGAAATATGTTAATTAGTGATATATGTTAATATTTAATTTATATTAGTCAAGGTTGTATTTATGGGATGGGGCAGTGAACCATTCCACTTCCCCTCCAAGAAGTTCAGTGTGGTGAAATAATAGCTCTAAAGTTACACACAAAGTCTGTAAATTTGTCCTTCATGTGATACTAGCACATTATACTCCATATAATGGAGGCACTTGATGATCCTTACCATACCATATGTAATTGTGTAATAGTAATTAATTATTTTAGTGTGTTTTGTTTGTTTGTATTGTTATATATATGTGTATTTAATATGTGTTTATGTTTACATTTTTTTATTACGCTACTCTAATTTACTATTTGTATTTTTATTATTTTAATTAAACAATTTCAATGACTGTATTGTTAGGGACTTGGTCTTCTCCTCCAGTCGCTGGAGATGTACCTCGTGGTAATGCAGCCTTCACTAAAGTGAGTCCTCATCAAGTCATAAGATGTGGAGGAGGAGGAGCTAGCAGTGACATATATATGTTGGACTTGTCCACAATGGTAAGTGTATGAAATATCAGACACAACATATGATAGTATTATTTATATTGTTTCTATTTAGCACTGGACTAGAATACATTCAGGTGGACCTCTCTTGGGTTTCGATCCTACTGCTACATGTATAGAGTATAATAGCAGCCATGCCCAACTTCTGATGATTGGACTATATAGAGTGTGTTTATTTGATATGTCCACAAGAGAGTTGAAGGAGATATCAGATACTGACTTGGTATGTAGTAGTTGTTATATTGTGTTAGTATTTATTAGACATGAGATACTGACTTGGTATGTAGTAGTTATATTGTGTTAGTATTTATTAGACATGAGATACTGACTTGGTATGTAGTTCTGATGATTGGACAATATAGAGTGTGTTTATTTGATATGTCCACAAGAGAGTTGAAGGAGATATCAGATACTGACTTGGTATGTAGTAGTTGTTATATTGTGTTAGTATTTATTAGACATGAGATACTGACTTGGTATGTAGTAGTTATATTGTGTTAGTATTTATTAGACATGAGATACTGACTTGGTATGTAGTAGTTGTTATATTGTATTAGTATTTATTAGATATGAGATACTGACTTGGTATGTAGTAGTTGTTATATTGTGTTAGTATTTATTAGATATGAGATACTGACTTGGTATGTAGTAGTTGTTATATTGTGTTAGTATTTATTAGATATGAGATACTGACTTGGTATGTAGTAGTTGTTATATTGTGTTAGTATATATTATGCAAACAATTTTAATTAATTAATTAATTTAATACATTTATTTATTTTAGTTACTTGAAGGACAAATATTACAGACTTTGTGTGTATCTTTAGAGCTATTATTTCACCACACTAAAGTGGAGGGGACCAACAGTGGTGGGGGCTTAGTCACTCCTTCTATAATAGCGGGAGGAGTGGGGGGTGAAGCTATGTTACTTTGCCTGTCCTTATTGTATTTCATAAATATTCTGCCAGTAGTTATAATGAATGTATTTTATGTGTCATAGTTGCCAGGTTATAAGTATATGAAGCGAGGAGGTCATAGTGCAACTGTGTTGTCATCTACTCCTACTTCAGTAGAAATACTCGTGTTTGGAGGACGTACACTTGGTATTAGTAACATATCAGCCACTACTCTACTCATACTCAGTGAGTTGTTGTTGTGGATGGTGTCTTTGCTGTGAATAATGTCTTTGCTGTGGATGGTGTCTTTGTTGTGGATGGTGTTTGCTGTGGAAGGTGTCTTTGTTGTGGGTAGTGTTTTTGTTGTGGATGGTGTCTTTGTTGTGGATGGTGTATTTGTTGTGGATGTGTCTTTGCTGTGGATGGAGTCTTTTCTGGGGATGGTGTCTTTGCTGCGGATGGTGTCTTTGTTGTGGATGGTGTCTTTGTTGTGGATGGTGTCTTTGTTGTGAGTGGATGGTGTCTTGGCAGTGGATTGTATCTTTGCTGTGGATGATGGCTTTGCTGTGGACAGTGTCTTTGCTGTGGATTGTGTCTTTGCTGTAGGTGTCTTGGCAGTGGATGGTGTCTTTGCTGTGGATGGCGTCTTTGCTGTGGATGGTGTCTTTGCTGTGGATGGTGTCTTTGCTGTGGATCGTATCTCTGCTGTGGATGATGGCTTTGCTGTAGATGGTGTCTTGACAGTGGATGGTGTCTTTGCTGTGGATGGTGTCTTTGCTGTAGATGGTGTCTTTGCTGCGGATGGTGTCTTTGCTGTGGATGGTGTCTTTGCTGTGGATGGTGTCTTTGCTGTGGAGGGTGTCTTTGCTGTGGATGGTGTCTTTTCTGTGGATGTTGTCTTTGCTGTGGATGGTGTTTTTTTGCTGTGGATGGTGTCTTTTTTCTGGGTGGATTGTGTTTTTGTTCTGGGTGGATTGTGTCTTTGCTGTGAATGGTGTCTTTGCTGCAGATGGTGTCTTTGCTGTGGATGGTGTCTTTGCTGCGGATGGTGTCTTTGCTGTGGATGGTGTCTTTGCTGTGGATCGTATCTTTGCTGTGGATGATGGCTTTGCTGTGGATGGTGTCTTTGCTGTAGATGGTGTCTTGGCAGTGGATGGTGTCTTTGCTGTGGATGGTGTCTTTGCTGTTGATGGTGTCTTTGCTGTGGATGGTGTCTTTGCTGTGGATGGTGTCTTTGCTGTGGATGGTGTCTTTGCTGTGGATGGTGTCTTTGCTGTGGAGGGTGTCTTTGCTGTAGATGGTGTCTTTGCTGTGGATGGTGTCTTTGCTGTGGATGGTGTCTTTGCTGTGGATGGTGTCTTTGTTCTGGGTGGATTGTGTTTTTGTTCTGGGTGGATTGAGTCTTTGCTGTGAATGGTGTCTTTGCTGCAGATGGTGTCTTTGCTGTGGATGGTGTCTTTGCTGTTGATGGTGTCTTTGCTGTGGATGGTGTCTTTGTTTTGTATGGTGTCTTTGCTGCGGATGGTGTCTTTGCTGTGGATGGTGTCTTTGCTGTGGATGGTGTCTTTGCTGTGGATGGTGTCTTTGCTGTGGATGGTGTCTTTGCTGTGGATGGTGTCTTTGTTCTGGTTGGATTGTGTTTTTGTTGTTCTCGGTGGATTGTGTCTTCACTAGACATTCACATTAAGTTTAAGTTTTAATTTTATGATATTATAATAGCTATTCTTTGTACTACTATATTGTTTATTCACTAGACAATCACATTAGTGTATTTATAAATGTTACAGTAAAATCATTATGAATGATTATGATATTTTTGTAGCAAAAGAACGATCAGATAAATGGTGGAGGTCTGCTGATTTTATCACTGGAGAGAAGTTGAGGAGAAGTTCTTACAGATCTGATCAGACATTTCTGCCTAAAGAAATTCCTGAAGGAGTTCAACATACAGATGAAGTCAAAGTAGCTGCAGATAGAAATGAGGAGCAAATTAAAACTAATGATTTAACAGAAGAACCTGAGTCTATTTCTCCACAAACTTCTCCTTCACCTGCTCATCCTTCTCCTACTCCAGCTTCCACATCTACTTCAGAAGGAGACAAAGATGGCATTCACACAAGTCATTCAGATGGTAAGGGGGTATCTAAATATGAATTTGATGAACCCTCATCATTAAACTGACCCTCCGGTACTTCTATATTGTTATTGTTATATATTACAGCATGTAGGTGTATGCTAGTCTCTCTAATACAAAAGTGTGACTTGCATGAAAAAGTATGGAATATGGCAGTCAGAGTGGGATAACTACATTGAAAAAAATAATAATACTAGATATTCACTAGCCAGCAATTACAAAATCATCTCAGACAAAAAGAATAACTTATTGGCTTTTATTCAGATATCATTATCGCTCAGGCAATTGAGGGCAGGGTTGTGGCAATTACAGGAGTAATGTAATCAATTACAATTACAATTACTTAACCGATTATCGCCGAATTACGCGTTTCCGCGTCAAGTACGAGGGTGCTTCACAGCGCGGGTTACGCATTTTTGCGTAACCGCCATAGTACCCGCTTCAATCTACCAGCAGCAATCGCAAGTGTTTCAAGAGCTCCCACAACGCCGTAGCGATTCTCCTGTGAGGTAAGTGTAAGGGAGACAAGGTTTTAATGACCCTTACCATAGAATTTTTTTTATTATTTGTAGATTGAAATTGTAGCACTGTTTGTCTATAAAGAAAATCAAAGTTACAAAAAAAAAAATATGTATAGCTATAACTAATAGACAAAAATATTTATCAATTATTAATATGATATAAAGTTGTCAATAAAATTTTAAGACTGCCAAGAAGTCTTCATAGAGGGCAGTGATGAAGAATTTTATGATCTCAAAGAAATAGAGATAGAATAAGGCAGAAGACTTCTCAGGTGTAGAGGTCCGTGGCCAATAAGTCTTCATGGAGGGCAGCAATGAAGAATTTGATGATCTGGAAGAAATAAAGGTTGAAAAAGGCAAGCTATTTTAGCTTCGTTTGTTCATACACAGAGGGTTATATAGATTTTGAACAATACTAACCACAAAAAGGTCAAGTTATTATTGCATGAGGGTACAGACTTTCTTCCTCCCAGTTCTCCCCTACTTGAAGGTGCCCATAAAATGGATTTCTTAGGAGAAAGTTGCTCAGGTATGAAGAGAAGGATGTGCAATCTATGTCAAGAACAGTAACAACAGACACATCATGGTACGGTACAGTGGTGATTATGGAGTGTGGCTTTGTCACCATGGGAGTTCAATCAGACTGCTTCATAGTATTATCAGAAAAATATCCTAGAATTGCAAACACAGTAGTCTATATAATTGCTTGCTATGTTATATGGCTCACACAAAAAAAATAAACAGCCAAAATCCATAGTTGCTGAATTATTTCAAAGCAAGCGGCTGGTGAACATTTAAAACAACAATATATAGCTATGAAACATGAGGTCTTAGCCTAAACTTTTACAATACTGATGCTAACAATGGTATACTTACCTTGAAGCTTGTAGTTTCCAATGAGTGCGCACTTCATACACTTCAAACGCCTAGAAACTAAACAAAACTTAGCCCGCGGGTAGAGGAAGGCTTTAGCTTCAATTAGTTAATACATCGCCGTCGGTTACTTCGAAGCGTATTGCCTCTAGACAAGAAAAAGCTCAGGCGGTTCAAGCCTCGAGGTGACGGTCACGATTTCTTGTAAACAATTTCGGAGTACGCGCATGTAATCGCGAATTTAATTTCCGGCGTTAATCGGTTAAAGTTTTTGCTTCTCAATTGCAATTTCAATTACCAATTACACCTTTAAGAACTAATTACAACAAATCTGTTAGCAATTACATCACATCGCCTCCTCAGGATAAGTGGTCATGTAATAGGGCCCACAAAGCTTGTAATTTTGTTTTAATTCATCAATTCTTCTTAAAAGAGAAAAGTTATTTCTATCTACATTAAAAATTATAAAAACTGAGAATTCATTTTTAAGTAGAGAAGAGTTTCAAAATGATGTGGTAAAAGCCTGCTCCTTAGTGAAGTCAAAAATTTTCCTGCCTGGCTAAACTCACGTTCAACTGAAGCTGATGTTGCTGGAACAGAAAATAGCTTTTTTGCAATTTGAGTGACAATATCATTTTCTTTCAATTATTTCTAAAAGCCCAACTACTTGCCAATTACAAGTATGCAATTACAATTACAATTACTGCAGATGGTGTAATGATTACAGCTATTTACAATTACCAATTGCAATTACCATAACACTGATTGAGGGTGCCCTGCCACTAGAACTTGTGGTCATTTAATCATTCAGTATAATAGCACAGAACTGCCTGTAACCCAATCCCAAGTTACTCTCTATTCACGCAAGGTCAGCGGTTATTTATTATTTATTTAATAGTAGCTAGGCTACTGGAGCACGCCAAGTGTGTAAACTTTTAAGACAGAAGATAGTATAATTTAATAACCATGAAATCTCGGTCTGGTGGACCTTCTAGTGGCTATACCTAATGAGATGAATGACCTAAAACACAAACATATATATGCTAGAAGTGAAGGTGACAATTGCTGATTCTCAAGCCTGCTCGAGCAAGCAAAAGCAAGCTCAAGCTGGAATGAGTAAACAACTACATGATCACACACAAACAGACTATAGACAAGATGTAACAAAAAATAAAAAAGATACACACTGAGAGCACATGAACAGGTCCTTCTGGCGCCTGACGAAGCTGAGGAAGGCGCCAGAAGGAACCTGGGTTAAGGACCCAGGTACCTGCCGTGCTTTACAAAACAGAAAAGAGACACACACATTGTTCAATGTTACTTTGGTGGACGTTCCCTCAGCGAGTATCCATGCGCAGCTTCCACAGATGGAGTCTTTGCACGAACCAGTAGATCAGCAGACGATGGAGGACGTCTCCTTGAAACGAGTGGTACGAAGGGGAGTTCTTCATCCCTCATAGCATCATATAGCGCGCCGTTAGTGATGGACGGATGATGGCGCACAGAGAGCACAGTCGTTCCAGGGGGGAGGGGCTGAGGTGCTGAAGGTCTAAGTCTTTGCTCACGGTCCTCGAACTTAACTTCAGATAGTACTTCCTTGAGCATCTTTGTTGGATAATTTCTGTTCCCAAACCAGGCTAGGAGCTGGCTGATTGCTTGTGCATAGATTTCCGGGGAAGACGATCTCCTTAGTGTCCTGATGACTTCAGCTTTTACCACACCACGCATGTTGTTTCTTGGGTGGGCAGAAGAAAAATGCAGATAAGTGTGAGGGTCTATGGCTTTCGCGTAGGGCCTGATGTCGAGCACACCTTCACTATGAAAACGTTCGCCCTTGAAGGCAGTGATATCCAGAAAATTGATTTTGTGTTTTGAACACTCCATCGTAAACTCTATAGTTGTCATCTGAGAGTTCATGTGGATCAGTAGTGCATCGAGTTCATCTTGTGGGCCAGGGAAGAGGGTGAACACATCATCAATGTAGCGGAGCCAGAGAAGGGGTAGGGTGCCTTGCCATCTAGAGAGCGCATCAGTTTCCAATTTGCCCATGAAGAGGTTGGCCCAGGTCGGTGCTACAGGTGTTCCCATCGCAATTCCCTTGATCTGCTTGAAGGTACGTCCTGCGAACTGGAATGTGTTGCCAGACAGTATTATTCTCAGCATCTCTTTGAGCATGGATTTCTTGGGGTAGTCGTTGGACACAGGAGGATCTGTTGGGATGGCCTGTTGTAAGGCCATGGCAATTCCTGCTTCGTGTGGGATGGACGGGTACAACGCTTTCACTTATTTAATAGTAGCTAGGCTACTGGAGCACGCCAAGTGTGTAAACTTTTAAGACAGAAGATTAGTATAATTTAATAACCATAAAATCTCGGTCTGGTGGACCTTCTAGTGGCTATACCTAATGAGATGAATAACCTAAAACACAAACATATATATGCTAGAAGTGAAGGTGACAATTGCTGATTCTCAAGCCTGCTCGAGCAAGCAAAAGCAAGCTCAAGCTGGAATGAGTAAACAACTACATGATCACACACAAACAGACTATAGACAAGATGTAACAAAAATAAAAAAGATTTACTGATACACACTGAGAGCACATGAACAGGTCCTTCTGGCGCCTTCCTCAGCTTCGTCAGGCGCCAGAAGGACCTGTTCATGTGCTCTCAGTGTGTATCAATAAATCTTTTTTATTTTTTGTTACATCTTGTCTATAGTCTGTTTGTGTGTGATCATGTAGTTGTTTACTCATTCCAGCTTGAGCTTGCTTTTGCTTGCTCGAGCAGGCTTGAGAATCAGCAATTGTCACCTTCACTTCTAGCATATATATGACATTGTTTGTGTTTTAGGTCATTCATCTCATTAGGTATAGCCACTAGAAGGTCCACCAGACCGAGATTTTATGGTTATTAAATTATACTATCTTCTGTCTTAAAAGTTTACACACTTGGCGTGCTCCAGTAGCCTAGCTACTATTAAATAAATAATGCCACCTATATCACATCATGATCATGAGAACATAAAATCATAAACCATAGGCAGCAGAAGTAGTTGAAAGCTGGTGGGAGGAGGGGGGGGGAGGGGGGGGAGCTTATTGCTACAGAAACATTAGGTAATTAAAATTAAAACACTTGTATATACATTAATACTCATCTACGCTGTAACACTTCATGCTTGTTCCATGAAAAAACACCAACAAAACAAGCCACACCTCTTAACCAGTCTCAAACAGATTGTCTTTTAGTCATAGTTGGCAGTTGGCTATATAGCTAGCATCAGAGACTGTGGCTATACAGTAATAAATGCAGCAACACTAATAGACCAGACCTTACCACTAATTTACTGACTACATACATAGGCCCTAGGTTTTCTATAGTGCTGCAGTTGGTATGGATTCATGCAGTCAAACAGGGTAACTTTGTTAATAGTGATTGTGCACATTGCTATATAACTCTACAGGCATTCAATAACTTTATGTCCAAAAGTTGGGAGAATGTGGCTCTGTCCCCTTACCTATCAAAGTTTGGGCTGTAGCCCCCTGAGCCCCTACCTTCCACCTCCTATGATGCATGGTAATGCCAGTGTTTGTCTGAGATAAGATTTTGTAAAAGCTAGCTAGCTAGTGCAGTGTTGTAGGAAAGGGAGGGAGGGCTTCAGGGGCTTGAACCTACCCCCCTTAAATTTGGGTGATTTCTCACATGAACATCCTTAAACCACAAAAATCAGATGCCATTTAGCCTTCCCTTCCCCCCCCCCCCCCCCCCCCTCCCCCCCTTCTAATAACACAACACCCCAAGAAACATTTTCCCAAACAGCCATAGTGTATACTAGCAAAGAGGATTCGCACCTTGGGTGTAATGCTATACTATTTTAGGAAATAAGCTTTTGTGGTCCAGTGAGTGCTGGCACAAATCATGCAATCCTCAGTTTCAGTAGTACAATATTATAATATAATATGTGTTATATTAATAATGATTTTTATTTGTCATGTTCAGACAACATAGAACTAGTAATACTAATTCATATTTTCAAGTCATAATACACAAAAGGAAAAATAATGCAGCAAGCTAAATTAATACTAAGACAAAGTTGCTCTCATTGTCTTCTAATAAACTTCCCAGCTGTTCAAGCAAACATGGATTATATATATACAATAAACAGAATAGATGAACATAAAGCAATCCTATAATCTCATTTGAAATTTTGACCCCACAGTAAAAAGCTAAAGAGGTATATATTATAAATGTGTTTGATATCTTAGTACCTGTATTGTTGTCCAACATTACCTGGCATGTAATTTGCAAGAATACGCCATAGCTCTAACATTCTAATGCAAAAAAAAAAGTAGATGGACTATCTGTGCTCCCTTGTAATACCTACCCTGCCTTTCTTGACTGTACTTTAGAAATTTAGATAGGAAATTGCTGAAGAAGTTAGCACTAGTAACGATGATGTGGAGCTGGAAGCAGCTCTTTCATACTGACTTGTGGGTTTGTCCCCAGCAGAGCAAGAAGTTGAGGGAAGAGCTGAGGTGGAGAAGAAGAACAAAGAGAAAGACACTGTGGAAGAACTGTGACCTTTTATATGTAGTTGTAATCGAGGACTGCCTTCCTGCTCTGCAGCTTAGTTGTAATCAGGGAGTGTCCACTTCCTCCTATTCAGCATTAGAGTATTATTTATTGTTGAGTTTTGTGTCATTTTTCAGTCTGTGCATGTGGCCCCATTCTGTGTATTGTCTGTACGTGACACCCAGCCCTGCACAAGCAGCTAGCCAGCATAGACTCTGGTGGTGGCGATACCAACAGAAGTTTAGCACTCACTCCCCACATATTGGTGACAGCTGTGGTTACAGATCGAACCTACCTATCAGGAACTTTCTGTCTAGTTAGAGTTCAGTGTCTGTCTGCAGACTGTTCCCTACCCTACAGCAGGCAACAGCTGTGCCAAGATAGAGACTTTTGTTACATACAATGAGGCAATTTTGCAGAAGTTTGGGAATGGTCAATTGATTAAATCTAACATGTACTAGAAGACAAAAATGTATTCTGTTTTTTTTCCTTCCAGATGTTGGGTGTTGATTCAGTGAAAGATAATATAATATATGTAGATGTTACAGTATTTGATTCAACTAGAGATAAGTGGTGTTAATAGTAAAATTGTGTTTCTGTCTTCAATCACATGAAACATGAAATCACATCTAGATGTTACAGTATGATTCAAGCCTAGAGATAAGTGGTGTTAATAGTAAAATTGTTTGTGTCTTCAATCACATGAAATGTGAAATCACAGTAAGCATTATAATGACATGTATTAGTTTTTTTGAATAGCTATAACTGTTAACTCACAGCTGCCCTGATCACTGTAGTTTATGATTTCTAGGTTGGGGCACTTTCAATCATGCCATACGGGGCCACTTTTGACAAAAAAAATTTATGTAGCTATATGTGAATAGTATTGAGAAATACCTAATATGAATTGAGGAAAATAAACACTATCATATTCAGTGGAGTAGGAAGATGAAAATTATTGAATGGAGTCAATAACTAAGGTGTTAAACTAAATTGCATAATTGTCATAAAGTACACTATGATTCACTAAACCAGTAACTGGATTGCATCTGCAAACTACTCTAGCTTGTTAATTATTGGGTGGGCCATGCCCCTCTCCCCCTTCAAAAATATTGGGGGGCAACGCCCCCCCTGTTCGTACTCCTGTGGTACTAGAAAATTAGTTATAATAGTGCCTTGAACATAGTGTTTGCTGCTTACCTGTCCACTTAGAGAGCATAATAGAGTTAACTATGAAATAATTTGGCCTGGCAGGATTACATAATAGCCTCTAGCTACTATGTTTCACTCCTGTCTGTTTATTCATCATTAGGTTCTCCAGTATTGACTCTGGTGCCATTTTTGGAGACCAGATATTTATAGTAGTGTGAGTGTATGAAGACTGATCACTCTTTCAAATTACTTTGTGTACCAGTCTGTTTACTTTTAGCATTATAACATTGTGCTTGATCAAAAACCTCATATCAATACCAAAAATATATATAACAATTATAAGACAATACAAGCAAGTTTGTTTATTTGTTCATTTAATCCTGAAAAAGGACATTTTTAATGAAGTTACATAGCTGTGGACTCTACTTTACTTGGAGTGCTTCCTTAAATTTGAATTGGGACACCTTTTTAAAAGTGGTATGAAGAGCTCTGAAGTCCAATGTCAGCATAAATTTGTCTAATGGAATTAATATTCCAAAAATCAGGAAGGTTATTGTAATATTATATGAAATGGGTTGTTGTAAAGGAGTGATAAATTGACTGCAGTTTCTTTCAGGGCTTAATCCAAAACTCTCACAGGCAAAATAGTCGATCAGAGCATTGTAGTAGGATATGGGAGAAAGAAAATTCAAATAACTGTGGTGAACGATTACCAGGAATGACAGAACAATGGTATGTGTCAAAGAAGCAAGTAGTTTTACTTCTGTCCAAGTACTTCTCCCATCCAACTTGCCGCTGGAAAAAATGATCTGTTACATTGTAAAAAAAGGTTTCAATCAGAAAAATCCTGTAAACATTGCGACCTGATTTCTTTAAAGCTGCACTAAGGAATTAGATGTTGTTGTAATCATTGACTCTGTCAAGCAAACATGTACACAAAGAAAAAAAAACGTATGATGTAGCCATGCATCCACACATCCCCTTCTCTACAAGATGCCCAACTAGTTAGCTTTCATATTATCAACAAAAAAAAACATAATTCCTAATCTCTGATTGATATAGCATTTGACCAATGCCTCTAAGAACATTGATATATCAGCATTGAGGTAAATTTTGTTGCTCTAGGTGCATATATAATATATTATGTTGTATATTATGTTACATCACCAGAACGGTTGCCATATCTGGTCTACCTAGAAAGAGAGAATTCACCAGCCATTATCTAAAAATCAAGTGTAACAATTATCTAACTCCACTTTACAAAAGATGTAATGAGTATTTCACAGTGAAATTAATTATATCATAAAAGGTTAGTTAAGCATGACGGTCACAAGTCAACAATGGCTTTGTTAAATTCATGGAAAATATATAGCTTTATAACTTATAGTGTTTTCCTTGTACACATAACAAGACATTTGTTACTATCAGGCTGAAAAGCCAACACAGAACTTCAAGGCTTAGAACGTGGTTTGCAGTGTTTCCAAGTGATATTCTCTTTTATGCATAACCTAAATTAAAAATGCATGCAACTTAACCTTATGTATTATATTTATTATAACTATCATCTGAACTATTACTATGTGGTAAACACACTGCTACAAGGTTGACTATAAGAGAGAGTATATATACTGGATAATTGTCAACTACTTATTTGTTCATGGAATGGCTTCTGTCAATGTAGCTAGCTCGAGAATGTTTTTTTTTTGTTGTGCAGAAAAATTCTGATTTAGTATGAAATCATACTAAATCAGAAAGTTTACTTACCTTCATTACATTCCAAACTATAACAATGAACAAGGAAGTAATGAGAAGTGTGATGAGCATAAATGGATACAAGTAAATCCAGCGAAACTTTTCTGGTACTTGACCAATACAAAATTGAAACACTATGGTTATATTGATGTAGCGATAAGTAATCTGCAAAAGAGTTATGAGCGGGAACACTATGCAAAATGAAATACAGGCGATGTGAAAGTATTTCAATTTTCCTGATGCCTTGAATTTCTTAAAGTGGATGGGGAATGAAGTACTCCAAACGACATCAATACAGTACATGAGTATCCAGCATGCACTTTGCATTGTGAAGTAATAATATACTATTCCTGCAATTGAAAGCACACAATTGTAATCTCATTGTTTCATGAGATTGAATAGTTGCACATCTTTGTGTGTGTGTATTACTATAGGTTTTCTGCTGATGCTGTTAGATTTAACCTGATATATAGCAAATAGGATAGCTACTTGAGAGGAAGTGTTCCAGATAATCTCTGTAGGCACAATTGTCTAAATCCAGAAACAGGACACCAAACAAAATTGCTATGCAAATACAACCACGCACACACACACACACACACACACACACACACACATTATATAATATATATAATTATATATTCAACTTACTGAGCACCAAAAATGAGAATGTGAACAGCACAAAGTAGATCATGGGAAAACGTAAACTAAAAATTAACATATAAGTATATCACAACACAATTATTATTTCAATAAAAATGATTGAAGGTCATGACTGATTGGAGTTGTTTTATATATATTTTTGTACAATAGCTTTGAATAAACAACGAAATATTCTCAGTAATAATTTAGAGCATGTGTGGATGTCTGAGCATCAGACAATTATTGTAAACCTCAAATTGCAAATGCTATAGCTAATATGTGTAGCTGTATACTGGTAATTAAGTAATATAGTAAACAATTTACTGGCAATATTATAAATGCTGTGTCAGTTTAAAAATGTATGTGAGTATGTGTGTATGTAACAATGTATGTATGTGTATGTGTGCATGGAAACAAAAATACATAATGGAATAGCTATCACTATAACACGTCAAGCCCATTTGCCTAAATAAGGCCAAACTGTGAATAAAATGGCTCAGCGTTCAATGTATCAATTCATTGGCAATGTGGTAGATATAACCAAATTCAATGACTATATAGCTACATGTATACTCAGGCACTGCCCATGGCTGTCTAAAATGTAACTATTTAGAAAGGAAGTGATCAATATACAAATTTAGTACAACAACTAGAGTTTTGCTAATTTAATTAATAATTTAAGATACTTCAGCATTTACACTCAAAATCTACTTAGCTAATTACTTATCACTTACAGGTGCCTTTGAATGGTGAACGCGCATAGGAAATAGACCAGTGATAAGCACGTCATAACCGAGTAAGAAAATGTTGCAACTACCACAGTAACGTCGAAATATGAGTAAGTTAAATAAGGAGCCCAACTACAGAAAGGCCTGCAAGTTCTAGTGGTGGAGTTATAGTATAATTCATAGGAACAGTTCAATTCCATTGGTTGCTTCTCACAAACTGATTCTTTTCTGACTAAATATTCATTTCCTAGAAAGATTAAATTCATTCTTTATACTGTTGTTACTGTCTTTATTTTCTCACCTTGTTGTGACTCTCTGGGTAAATCCTCACACTGGGGTAGGTAGAAGTATTGCTCTAATTCCTTCCATTCACTACTACATTTGTCGTCTCTGATGACCTCACAGTCTTCCCTGGTTACCTCTACTGTGCCATTTTCTGTGCACTTTCTGAAAAAGAAGTTACAGAAAAACTCTGTAGCACTAGCACTGCATTCAGGAGATGGATAGAAAGCAGGAAGTCCATAATGGAGCAGTCCCACTAAATATTCCTCTACAGATTCTTGGTCTGTCACTGCTACGTTAGAGACACTGTTCTCTGAACAGTTTGAAGGTTCGTTATAGAGTTGAAAATTGTTGAAACATACATTCCCTTTGTAAGCATTTCCTATACTGCAGTCTTCAGTAGATACATTGATGGTATGCCGAATTTGTGTCAGCTTCAAAATGTATAATGCAATAAATAGAAAATAATATGAACTATTTTATGCATCGTTTGCAATAATATTTGATGCAAGTCACTCAAGTGAAGTAATAGTACCTCAATTAAAAGTAGATTTTACTTCTAATCACAGTGGTACTACTACTACTACTACTACTACTACTACTACTACTACTACAACTACTACAACAACAACTACTACTAATAATAAAAATAGTAGTAGTAGTAGCTGGTAATAGTAGCTATGACAACAGTAGTAGTAATAATAGCAATAGCTATTATTATCATCATTATTATCATTCTTATTATTATTATCATCATCATCACTAATTTACTATTTACTATTACTACATTATTCAATTAAATATATGTATATTATATATATATATACCATCAAAAGAAGTCAGAGAGACATGACTGTATTACAATATCGTAAAGGTTCATTGCTTCAATAGCAATCTAGAGTAAATATATTAGTAGCTAGCTTCAGATTTCAATTCTACTATTTTGAAAAGGCATTACAGCATTACAGTTAGGTGTACTCTGTCCAGTTTAATATTGATGATAAGGAAAGTTGCAGAATAGATTACAAGCATGAAGTAAGAAAAGTGAAATACTTTCGGTATTAAAGATGGTACATGATGATCATATCACCAGCTACATAGGAGAAGCTAAGTTAAACACTATTAAATACCGGCAGAGAGACAGTGGAGAAGCCCTAAATTGCTATATTTACCCATACATTAAATGCCTATTGTCAGAGGCAATCGTCTGGATATAGCTGCTACCCTTCTACACCCCATCAAACACACAATATAAAAAACACGAGAAGCAAAAGGAATGATGTCTATGGGATTCCTTTCATGGACTATACTGTGAAGAAGCAGTTAACGAACAATATTAGTGAGTAAAAACTGGAGCAGTTTGAAGAGTTATGGTATGATGAGCTAAGGGTAAGTTTCACCTCAAAAATTGACTTTCTTCTGTACAAAATAGTCAAACTAAGACTGTCCCTGCTGCACTAAAATCATGCAGTATCTTTGAAACAGGATTATTACAAAATGATGATTAAGCCTTCACAAGCATGCAAAATAAGGTTACTATTATTTATAGCCAATATTGTGTAGTAATACTGGCTCAATTCTGACATATGATACACATGATAACTAACTGTTGCATACCTTTATTAGCTGAGGTGGCGGTTTGCTCGCGTAGAAAATACCCACAACAGTGGACCCTGCCACAATAACTACAATCGTAATCAACACTGCCGCCTCAGCGGCCTTTCGCACGTTAGCACTGGCATTTTGCCATTTACTCCTAAGGAAGCCCATTAAGCTCATCCCGGCGCACATAGTGAGTCTGAACTTTTTAATTTTATTTGCAGTATATATTTGCGTAAATGCAAGATAATCAGATAGACCTCGTCGGGTGTAGCTAACTGACAGCAACTAGCGAAAACGTTCCGGAATTTTAGATTTTAGCGGATACGTTCTGCTTAAATGGAACACAGTAGCTAGTTGGAGCTAGTTATAAGCTGTAATGGCTCATTTCTCTAGCCATTCTCTCAGAATTGACCTTAGCTATATTTTCTATCTACTTGTTAAATTTCAATTTTTTTTAAATTATACAAAAAAATTGACATAATTAATATAATTTTATGATGACATACAATATAATATTATATAATTTTATGCGAGGATGACATGAAATTGTGGTAGCTACAAGCAGCTGTTGAATTAGGAGGGTGGTAATAGCATCCCCATAACCATAGAGAACTGTACCTATATAGATATGAGGAGTAATGGACAGCTAAAGCGTAAATGTGGCATATAGAGTCTATGATGAATTATCTTATTATCTTGGTCAGCAAACAGTCAATTGGCTGAGTTTCTAAATAAATAGGCCCTATTTAAACTGGTAAAAAATCTGAGTGGACATTTGAGTGGAATTTGTTTATGTGTATTGTAATATAAGAGATCCATTAGAATTTGTTCAAGTGGCCTTTAATAATGCAGACGGAGCAACTTTGAACATTAACTCTATTACATCTGTGATCATCTATGAATAATGCACGGTTACTTTCCTGCAAAGGCTATCAAACAATTTCATGTGCTTTTTACTGGATAAGATTAGTAAAAGACTTGTTACTGATCCAATTTCCTGATTCAGGTCCTAATGATGGTACTGTAGATATTATGGTCTCTATGCCATCATTTAAACCCTGCAGAATTTTTTTTGAGGAAGCTGAAAAAACAACAACAACAACAGCGTCCATTTTATATTTGCTACTTGGTGTTTCTAATCCCTGTAAATTATTCTTATCATTGGTCCTTTTTGTAGCGACTCATACGCTGCCACGCCGCCACGCATATGCCATGTCGCGCATACTACCGCACAGAATACTAAGCGATTTTTTTTGTACAAATTGAAATAACAATGTTAATGAAATGGAGAAGTTAAAGCGCTTATTGTTCGTTTTTATGCTTTTAAGTTTTAAGATCATCCTTCTTAAGCCCACATAAGTATGTATAAAATAATTCTTCACTACTGTATTATCAATAACACCCCTTTTTCATCATCAATTTTACTTGGGACCATTTTCCTTCTATGGTCTGAGTATGTGCTCCATTGGTTGGATTCACAAAGTTGATGAAGTGACTCACTGTCTGGTGGCTCATTCCCACAGAAAAAATTGTTGCTATGACCTACACTCATCTGATATAACTGCAGTGCCAGGCAAAATGTACTGCTGAAAAATTAGTTAATATGGTTGCTGATCTATTGGCTATTTCTATCTTAAAATGGATGTTGGTTCCTCTTTCTTCACAGACAAAAGCCCAATGGCTGTATCTACCTCACTTATTTTCCTGCCTATACTTTTCCTCCTCGCCCAAAAGGATAGTCTAGCAACCAGTGCTGTTGTAATCATAATTTGTAATTGTAATCAATTACAATGTTTACACACTGTAAAGTATTTATAATTGTAATTGTAATTGGACTATCCCAGAAAAAAGTAATTGGTATTTTTTGTTTGTTTTCCCATCTGTTAAGGGAGGAGACCCATAGCAACCATTGGTAAGGCTGTGGGAAGTGTTAAGTGCTATCAACCACGAAAATCTACAATACGATCCCTATTCCCCCCGCAGCCGACCTGGTGATCACCGTACGCATCAGCATTAAGGTGGCATTCCGGGCAGGGGTATGACGAGCTGTGGAGGGGAACCCCAAGCCAGTAGCGCAGGCAGCACCGGAACTCTCGGTCGTGGAGATGGAGGCCGAGGGTGGTGGAGGGGATGATGTTCAGCCAGTCTCCGGCATGGAGGAGGCTGGAGGACAAGGCAAGGGCCCGCGAGCGGCAGGTGGGAGCTGAGTCAAGGAGCTGCTGGAAGCAGGCCTCGTCAACGACATGACTAAGGCATTTCTGCCGGAGAGGAACGTCGATGTCATCTAGGCACTTCCAATCTGGGCGGGCGGCTTCTGTGGCCAGGCGCGAAACAGTCGGGGTGATGTGTGGAGAGGGGGCTGGTGGGCTGGCGAGGATCTGTAGCACCAGAGACTTTGTTACTGAGGTGGAGGCGAGAAAGGCGGCTGGTGAATGGCGTAGCGCACTGCGAAGATTGAGGCCCCCATGACTACACCGGAGAGACGCCTTCAACCAGGACCAGTGGGAAACTGGGCCACCTACAATGGTCTCCAAGGTGCAGCGGATGGCTCTATCAAACTCGGCAGCGGTGCGTTGGATGTGACTGGGAGGGCAGGCGCGAAGGATGAAGGAGACCTTGGGGAGGGCAAGGCAAGAGCGCAAAAGGGTGCACTCCACCTGACAGTCACCAACGCTGTGTAGCGCTCCAAGGGATTCCTTCAGCTTCGATAGCCGGGCGCCAAAAACCTCCTCGCAGTAGTCGGGTGAACCGATGGGGCATCCCAGGAGAGAGAAACCTCTGCGGGTGGTGGGAATGTCTGTTGGGAGGACAGACTGAGCCTGGACAGCGTCCTCTGGGATGTAGAGGAGAGACTTGGAGCAGTTGAGATGGAGGCCCAGGGGGGGACCTTCATGCTCCACAATGTGCAGGGCAGCAGCAAGGTCCTCTGGGGAGCCCATCAGGGTGCCGTCGTCCAGGTACCACACGTTGAGGCGGAGACCTGAGACGTCAGCCTGCAGGCGCTCGAGCAGGGGCTGGAGGGTTAGAGCAAAACCCAATGGGCCGAGAGGGTCCCCCTGCTGCACACCACTGCAGCTATAGATGGTATCTCCCCCCAGATGGAGCAGGGGCTGACAGGAGTAGCAGGATTCCATCCAGGCCGCTAGGTGTGGGATGCGTTGCCTGATCCAAACATGGACTCCCTGCTAATGCAGTTGAAGGCGTTGGAGAAGTCCAGGAAGAGGCACCAGCACTGATCCGGGTCATTAGAGGAGGAGAGCAGATGTGAAGTGGAATGGATGATGGCCTCGCAGCCGCCTTTGACTCCAACACCCAGTTGAAGGGGGGTGAGTGAAGAGATAGCAGAACTGCGGGAGGTGGAGGCCAGACACTTGGAAGTGAGCCAGCGCAGGACTTCTCCTACGGCAATGGGGCGGTAACCGCCGAGGCAAGGAGGGTGGCCCCACAGAGGTGGGGGAGGACCGAAGGAGGGGCTCTGCCAGCAGCTAATAGGTTGACGAGGCTAGTGAGGGTGGTGAGGGCCTGGGCAGCACAATCTGGGGAGGGGCATCGAATAGCCTCCTGAAGGTGACTAGGGCGCAGACCGGAGGGCCCAGGGGCAGAGGCATTGGGGAAAGAGCGCACTCCCTTGAGGACTGCAGGCTCTGAAAGGATGGCAGGTGACGGAACTGGGTCCAGAGGCACAGAGGGAGGAGGTGCCTGGGGGTGTTTCTTCCGCATCTCCTGAAGGATTTCCGGAGACGGGGAGGCTAGGCCGTCAGATGTCAGGGCTTGGATGGCCTTGCTGTACCGGCCGTCCTGCGCAGCACGCCTGGCTCTCCTGGAGTTGCTGGTGGAGGTGGGGGCAGAAGAGCGTGATTGCCTCCTGGCGAGGGACCGGGCATCCTCGAGGGCCTCGGACCAAAGGGAGACCAAATCACCATCTGCCCAACGCTGAAGGCGAGACTTCACTCGCTTCATGATCTCACGCCAACGAAGCCGTTGGCCTGCAGCAGGGCTGGCAAGCACACACTTGGCTAGAATGAAGAGGCGGGACCACTGGGATGGCTCGTCCGGATTGCGTACAACAGACCTGAGACAGGAGCTGAGAGCGAGGGCCCAGCTGTCACGGGCGCCCTTTGGGACATGCTGCAGGATGGGCACATGGGATTTGGGGATGGTTGGTAGGGCTGGTAGGGCTGACAATGGAGGGGAGGCAGGCTGGGAGGAGGGGGGAGGAGAAGGGGCAGGTGATGAGCTGGCAGAAGAGTTGGCAGCAGCTGGGTGAGGAGACGGGGCAGTCGTTGTCAGGGATGAGGAGGGGCCTGATGGGGGAGAGCGGCCACGTGGCCGGGTGTTGTGGCAAAGTCCCAAATCGCCAGGCAAACAGCGGGAGCATGGAGCACCACTACGGACACAGGCTCATCTCAGGCACTTGGCTGTACCATTACAGCGGCAGCAGCGAGTGCTCGAGGCGTTCACAATAGGCATCCACCTTATCAAACTCTAAATAGTGCGCAGCAACCCTTGAGAATGAGTTGATCTCGTTGGTCTCGTTGGTCTCTCTACGAACCCCGACTTGCTTCACTGGCGTAGCCACTTACACCCGTGTAAAACAAAGACAAACGAAACAAAGCAAAACAAAGCAAAAACTTAGGTAGTATTAGGGTATCAGAACCTCCGTCACAACCGATTAATAGCTTCAAAATGAGTTGATTGCTGCGGGTCCTGCGTGTTGTTATTGTTGTTTGACAGGCTGACCATCTCTGCGGGGCTGAGGGCTGACCACTGCTAGGACTGACCATTGCTGTGGGGCTGACAATTTCTGCGTTGACAGACCCACCTCAGTCATGCTGAAGTACATGATCACTTGGAAAAATAGCTGTAGGTACACATCAATATTTTGCAACTGTAGTTTTGTAATTATAATACTTGTTCACACAACAATCAAAGGGTGTGGCTTCAATTTTGGATGTGACTGCTTATTCTAAAAGTTGAAGCAAATGTTATACTGTGTGACCCATATTCTTAAGTCGACAGACCACAACTCCATAAAGTTCATGGAGCAATCTACATGTGTGTGTATCTAGAGTATCTAGTAGTGACAGTGAGAGCAGCATACAAGTACTTTTCCTGGGTCCATGCATCTCACTCGCCTCCTCCTCCCTTCCCTCTCTCTCCCCCCCTCCCCTATTTATAGAATGTTTCTCCAATTTGTTAGAGTAAATTGTAGCATTGTATTATACAACTTCAGTACGATCAACGTAACGACTCAAGGCAGCGCTAAAAGAGGTCACTAACTGAAGAAACCTTGAGTACTATGTTAGTTAGTCAACTTTATTCTGAAAATGCAGTCTGTTTGTAAGCTAGTATAACATTCCCAATGCCATTAACAAAATACTAATGAACTATTCCATAAAATAAAATACTGTAAACTTCCAGTATGAAGAAGTTTTTAAAGAGTTGGATTATGACAGTGTCAGTGATAGGTTTAGTTGTCTTCAATACTCCAGTAGATTTTCCTTCAAACAAGGATTGAATCGTCGTCACTGGAAACGTATCCACGGCAATTCCTTGGACACTCTTGCATCTCAAACCTGTAACAAAGAAGGGAAAGTAATCACGTTACCAAAGGTCCAGTGCTCGTTTCAGGAACACAATGCTGTTTTCACTACAGTACAGTACAGCACTTGATGTTACACTGCTCATCTCTACTCAATAAAGGTCTTACTAACAACCATTAAATAGGAATGCTTAATTAGAAAACTAAAATATACATTATGAATACAGTGCTTCCAGCTTAAAGAGCAAACTTTTTGAATTTTTGACTGTGTCATGGTTTTTATTACACTGCAGGGAAACTAGGAGCTCTACAAAGTTCATTTTTTGTATGGAGATATACTAAGGCTATGTTAATAGATTCATCAAATTAGTTTGTGGTTTTGTGGTTACATGTGTGATAGGTGGCACCTTGAAGTGGCTGAATTTTATCATTTTCAAAATTTGATGTGTTTAAGCCAGGAAAAAAACAATTTTATACTTGGACCTTTCTCACTTAGCACATATGAAATATAGCCTGTGAAGTTTATAGGAAAAATAAATTGGTGCACCAAATTAATTTCATTATTCAAAAATATCGAAATTTATGGCCAAAAATGTAGCAAAAAGTGCCAAAAGTGTTTAAGCCAGCATTTTTTTTGTTTTTATACTTGGACCTTTCTAGACTTGTCAGAACATAGAGTAATAATTGAAGTTTCATATATATTTTTTGTGTGTGTTGAAATATAATATTTAGTGGAAAAAATTGGAAAATTTTGGCTGACTATCAGCTTTTGCGGCAGAGATCGCCATTTGATGACGTCAGATGACGTTTATTCAGCTTTAGCGTATGCCTTCTACGTAATCGCTACGTAAAATCTTAGCGCAGGCGCACTCAAGTCAATTATTGCCGGGTGGCAAAAAAGCGGGTAACACTACTTATTGTGTTTCTTTCTCCGGGTGCAAGCTAAGGCGTTCTTGGAAGTTGTAGCTAGTTTCTGCACTTCGGCCAGGAAGTAAGTTTCTTGTCGTCCATCTAGAGGACGTACTAGGAGGGACTGGCGGTACTGCTGTTTAGAACCAGGTGAAGCCAAAAACAGGAACTAAGCATTCCTGAAATGCCTGCCAAGAATGGACGCGCAGAGGCACCTTGATGAGAGGATACAGTGATTGTAGCACCTCTTCTGCGCTCTGGATTAGTAGCTAAGAGGTGAGTAATCAGTGATTTAGATTTTAGTTGACAAGTTGTGTCTAAACTAGTAGTTTTAGAATAGTTAGCTAGGTTGTAAACAAAACTTGGGAGACCTGGAGAAAAATTATAGTTCATAATGTGAACTAATACTTAATATTGCTGCATCTAATTTTGCTATATGTGCTAGGCTGCACACTGATGTGTGAAACATTCATCCGTCCTGATTACACCTCACTCTGACAGGCACTTTTCAGGCTCTTCTGGAATCCCCCTGATGTTGTCATTAGTCATAATATTATATTGTCACACATTTACATTATATTTTTACTGTTGTGAAGATGCAAAAATGAATAAATCTAGGCATGACGTTTAAATAAAAAAATCTGATATAGCAACTTTATAACAAAGAAAATGTATATAAATTATGTGTTCCAGAAGAATGACTGGTCAGCATTGGCATAGTGTAGGCTTGGTGTGGGAGGTAATATCCAGTTCTTTAGTCCAAGTTTACCAGTGGCATCATCTACTGACAGCTTCAACAATGACTAATACTTACTAGATGACCTTGAGCATCACCAAGAGAGGGTCAGCAGGGCCTGCTACATTATCTTTGCTGGAAAATACTTCTGGTATTAATAGTTTTAGCAATATCAACCAGTAATTTAAACTATTCTGGTTAAGCTGTGTGAGTTATCGCAGTTGAATAAAGTTAATTAGCATGCAGCAGTTTCTAATAAGGGAAAGTACCTACACGCGGGCAAGAAATTAATAGGGAAAGTACCGTTTGGACCGCATCATAATGACGAATTCAACACGGGTGAGGATTGAATGACGATCCAGTGACGACACTGTAGAAAATAATGACGACAAAATAAAATGGCGATAATGTATTAGAGTCTATGGGAGAAGTCTGGTTTGAAGTTTCTGAGGAACCTTGTGGTGCTGTGTTTGTATTAACCTATATTTTAAGTGACAAGAAATTTGTAACTACAGTTTTGTGAGATATAATTGATCATATCATAGTGTTTCAAAAAGTTTGCTCTTTAAGCTGGAAGCACTGTAGTAAGAACATAAAAAAACAAGAAAAGTACCTCTTACTAAGATGAATGAAAGAGACCACAATGACACTTTATATACTGTACACATATGTATGTGCAAGTGTATACAATATATAAGTTTGTACATGAGGAAACCAGGTGTGACGAGCCCCACAACAAAAACTTTAATTTGTACAGACATAGCAGCAAAAGCTCTACAATTTACTCATGGGCTGATACAATAATTTGTAATAATCGAAACTATCATTTCTCAATGATTTTACATGTCAGTTGTTCATGCCACAGTTGTTCATGCCACAGTCGTTCATGCCACAGTTGTTCATGCCACAGCTGTTCATGTCACAGCTGTTCATGCTACAGTTGTTCATGCCACAGTTGTTCATGTCACAGTTGTTCATGCTACAGTTGTTCATGTCACAGTTGTTCATGTCACAGTTGTTCATGTCACAGTTGTTCATGCCACAGTTGTTCATGCTACAGTTGTTCATGTCACAGTTGTTCATGTCACAGTTGTTCATGTCACAGTTGTTCATGCCACAGTTGTTCATGCCACAGTTGTTCATGCTACAGTTGTTCATGCCACAGTTGTTCATGTCACAGTTGTTCATGTCACAGTTGTTCATGCCACAGTTGTTCATGCCACAGTTGTTCATGCTACAGTTGTTCATGCCACAGTTGTTCATGTCACAGTTGTTCATGCCAAAGTTGTTCATGTCACAGTTGTTCATGTCACAGTTGTTCATGCCACAGTTGTTCATGCTACAGTTGTTCATGTCACAGTTGTTCATGCCACAGTTGTTCATGTCACAGTTGTTCATGCCACAGTTGTTCATGCCACAGTTGTTCATGCCAAAGTTGTTCATGCCACAGTTGTTCATGCCACAGTTGTTCATGTCACAGTTGTTCATGTAAGTACATGTGATAGAGAGAGTACATATGATTGCAACATTGTGCTCACATCTATCAGGGAATCCTGTACAACATGGCATCAAATTTTTGGATCGCTTCACTAAACTTTGCTCTAATTACAGAAATGGGGTGTTGCTTGCCAGTCGGAAAGCATTCAGATGGAAGTCCTACTTTTGTTACAAACAATGCAAAAGTAGTAAATTTAAGAGCAATGATTCGGTATGGGTGGGCTCTAAGGGCAAGTGTTTTTTTTGTTTTTTTTTGTGGTTTGCAGGTGTTCATGCGAGAAATCACATTTTAAAGTTGTGTCAGAATATTATGCCCCCCACTTCCTATGCCACTCAAACCATATCTTTGAAAATATATGCCTGATATATAGACTCACTGACAAACTTCAGTTCCTTCCCTTACTCTAAACTTGGGGCTAAAGAAGCCTGTAGCAGAGAGAAGAAATGCACTGCCAGTATCATAATTATTGGGAGTTCTTAAAACCAAACTCTGTGGGACTACGGGGGGAGAGGGGGAGGAGTGGGGGAGAGGGTTATTTGAATAGATGAATCAGGTAAACACATAATGCAAAACTATAACAGAGGCATTTGGAAAAGCTGAGCAGAGGATAAAGGGTAGGAGCAGGTGGTACCATTACTTAACATCTCCTTTTCCTCACTCAATTACGCAGATGCCCATTGATTGGGTCAACTGAAAAACAACATCAACAACAACAACTAACAAACAAATAACTTCATCAAGTGATACTATTATGGGTAATTAATAGTGTTAGTAGAGAGATGTGCCAATTGTTGAGAAATAATCACAATAATTCAACCCTTTCACAAGCAATAGTGCCTCACATAGCTCTGTGTTCAGTCAGCTTTTAGTAACCATACCAAAAAAGCAAATTGTAGTTAAAGAGTGATCCAATATAAAGTTACTTTTTTTTTCAGTAAGAGCAATCAATGACAGTGTTCTAGGTGATAAATATAAACAAAAAACGTAACATCAACGATGCACGACGGTACATGAAAATAAGAACAAATGAGCATGCGTGAATACTAATGATGAAATAAAGTGTAAAGTTATAGTTGTTCTGGCAGTCAGAGAAAACATGAAAGTATGAGAAAACATGAAGCTGTTGGCTTCACATAGGGTACTAACTGTTGTGGAAAAGGTCCCCCTATCGTCATGTCGTAATCAGGTGAGCAAATAATTTCTTGCAGTGTGAGATAGTTTTGCTTGAGAGCAAAATAAAGATAGATTGTAAAAGATTCTACTAAACTTTTCTAAGCAGTACGAAACATCAGAACCATCTTTACATAAATATTTAGAAGAATACTACATGTGTTGCACTTGTAATACATACCTAAACTATTTGTCGCTCAATGTAATACACGTACATTACATATTATTTCACTTAAATGGGCAATGCGCTACAGGAAGATTGGCCTTGCTGATGTAGATACAAGCATGAATATTGAAAGACATGTTTGCAGTAACATTTTTAACACATGGTGGAATTCTAATATTAAATTAATTTGCTTCCATCAGCTCAAGATTAATGAATGGCAAAGCAAACAAAATAGTTGATGTCTCTTTCATATTTGGATGCACACATACTTCCACTAACTAACAAAAGAACTGATGTGGAAGAAAGTGGGTAGAGAGAAAGGGAGACATCAACATGGGATAGTCTAGTATCGCCAGACCCTTTACCTACCGCTACATGGGAAAAGGGTCTGGTAGACTGACATAGAACAGTTTGTTAACTACAATTCACCTTATTGGTATGGTTACCTGGTGTCATCCTCCTAAACTACACATTGGCTGTTAGAGCTGATGTGATCCCGTGGTCATGTGTGTGCATGCTCCTTGCATGAGGCAGCGCGGTATGACCATGGACCCACCCCCCCTGTGTGGCCTTGGGGGTGAGAGACTCTAGCAGGTCAGTGGCAACTAGCGTTAATTGCCCTGCATTGCCGGAGTCCCCCCAAAGGGCTGCAGGAGGCAGCCTATACCCCCAAGGCTATAAGTGATAGGTTAGGAAAGGGGGTTGACAGCTCTCTTACCAATGGTAGTAGGCTGTATACCTGCGAAAGTAAGTACAGACAAGCATACACAGTGAGAACTGAGTTATGACAAGAGTAATGCTGAACGACCCTTGACCCCCAACGTTCTCCCTCTCACTGGCTTTGTGATGTGGCCATACAGTGAATACGTATTGGTTCCTTGGAGAAGGGAGTGGTGCCACTGACCTTGGAGCTGTGATCAGCACCTGGTACCTGGATGACTCCAGCCACCATGTCTGTCTCAGGTAACCCGAATGGGCACAACTTCAGTAAACCAGGACTGGTGAGTCCTGTATACTTTCACTGCACACTGAAGTCTAAGTAGACTCCAGGAACACAACCTTGGGTAGTAGCTGTAGAGTGAGGGGAGAGTGTACGTATCACACTTAGTGATTAGCTGAAGGGCTGCTTGCCCTAACAGCAGTGAGGGGCAGTACGCAGTAGTATTAGATGTTGAATGAAGGGCAGCCTGCCCTGGACAGACACTTTAAGGTGGTCTGTCTGACCGTCACACCCCTACTGGGTGGAGAATCTAACCTTACATGCTAACAGTACCATAACTACTCTCTACACCACTCTTGCCATAGTCAAGTGGCTTGTGACTCCAAGACTTACTCCTACAAACTCCTTCCATGGTTGCATTATCTGCTCCACACCCCTATTCACACGGAACTTTAAAAGTTGGAATTAGCAATTAAGTCAAGTGACAGTGCCTTAGTACTAACAGTCGGTGTGCCTGGTGGAGGCAGCAACAGGCACAAGTGAGAAGGAGCGTCCTGATCGCGTGACAGGGTAATTGAGTGAGTGCCATGCAGATGCATACAGATGTCAGCCTGAGAACAGATAGGCAGTGAGCCTAAGAATACATAGGCAGTGAGCCTAAGAACACATAAGCAGTGAGCCTATGAATACATAAGCAGTGAGCCTAAGAATACATAGGCAGTGAGCCTGAGAATACATAGGCAGTGAACCTGAGAATACATAAGCAGTGAGCCTGAGAATGCATAAGCAGTGAGCCTAAGAATACATAAGCAGTGAGCCTAAGAATACATAAGCAGTGAGCCTAAGAATACATAGGCAGTGAGCCTAAGAATACATAGCAGTGAGCCTAAGAATGCATAGGCAGTGAGCCTAAGAATACATAGGCAGTGAGCCTAAGAATAGCCTGAGGAATGCATAAGTGACCTGAGAGAATGCATAGCAGCAATCCGTAAGCCAGACTGAGAAATGCATAGCCAGTGAACCTGAGAATACATAAGCAGTGAACCTGAGAATGCATAGGCAGTGAGCCTGAGACTAGATAGGTGGTGAGCCTGAGAATACATAGGCAGCAAGCCTGAGAACACATAAGCAGTGAGCCTGAGAATACATAGGCAGCAAGCCTGAGAATACCTAGGCAGTGAGCCTAAGAATACAAAGGCAGTGAACCTGAGGCTAGATAGACAGCAAGCCTGAGAATACATAGGCAGTGAGCCTGAGACAAGATAGGCAGTAAGCCTATGAATAGATAGACAGTGAACGTGAGAATACATAGAAAGTGAGTCTGAGAATACCTAGGCAGTGAGCTTGAGAAAACATAGGCAGCAAGCCTGATAGTGCATGCAAAAATAGATAGGCCCTGGGCCTCAGTGCAAGATTAGATAGGCAGTGAGCCCGAGAGTGCACGAATACATTGGCGAGCTAGAGAGCAAGAATGCCTTAACAGCATTGGGTGTGAAAACAGATAGACAGTAACATGAGTGTGAGAATAGACAGGCAGTGAGCCTGATAGTGTGAGAATAGACCGGCAGTAAGCCTGATAGTGTGAGAATAGACAGGCAGTAAGCCTGATAATTTGAGAATAGACAGGCAGTAAGCCTGATAGTGTGAGAATAGACAGGCAGCGAGCCTGAGTGAGAGTGAGAATAGACAGGCAGCGAGCCTGATGGAGTGAGAATAGACAGGCAGCGAGCCTGAGTGAGAGTGAGAATAGATAGGCAGCGAGCCTGAGTGAGAGTGAGAATAGATAGGCAGCGAGCCTGCGAGTGAGAGTAGACATGCAGTAAGCCTGATAGTGAGAGAATATGAGCCTGATAGTGTAAGACTAGACAGGCAGCGAGCCTGACAGTGAGAGAATAGACATCTGTGAGCCTGATAGTGCAAGAATACACAGGTAGTGAGCCTGAGAGTAAAAAATAGAGACAGGCAGCGAGTGTGATAGTGTGAGAATAAGTCCAGTACCAATAGAGTGAAGGGCAGCGTGCCCTGCATAGACACTTTTAAAGGGCCCCCGGCGGACCGTCACGCCTCTACTTGGTGGAAATCTAACTATATGTACTAGAACCGCCTACCCATGCTCTATATAATGCCACATTGGCAATAGTGTAGTGTGGCTTATGAGTCCTAAGACACATCCAGCACTAGTTCATTCTCTAATCTCTCTCATCATGTAACCCCTATTTTCTCCACCTCCCTTCTCATGTAACACTCACATCAGCATAAATCTCAATTACAGCATGACTGATTCAGGAGTTTCTATGCTTTTGAGAAAACTGATCACTTTGACAGAGCCAATCTTGGCAATGGTCTGGCCATTACTAAATACTGCAGATAGTTACTAATATGCAATGGACAATGATGATCATAAATTTTTGCATGAAGGTTAGAATAAGAAGAGTGGGAGCCGGCCATGCACCCCACACCTGTAACGAAGCCTATGCCTAACCATAACGAGGGTTGGCAGCATGCTCTCATGATTTAGAGATTGAGACTGTGGGTAGAGTAACAGCATCAGAACTAGAGTCCAACTCTTAACCTAACTGCACTAGTTAAGCAAGGCAAATGGACCGGCAGCATGCCCATGTATTATCGAGCCATAGAACTCCTGTTTTCGGCTGATTGCATCTGTAATTCACCACTGATTGATGATTTAGATCCTATGTATAATCTAACCTGACCTACAGAAAGCTAATTACACGTATTTAGAGTACAGTATATCTCCAACCCCTTACTATTTAAATAATACCACCACTGATGAGCAGCCATCCTTAGAGAGCTAATAATGCGGGTGAATCAGCCATTCTGGCAAGGCAGTAACAGATAGCTGCTAGGCTTAGGCTACAAGCACTGAGAACAGTGGCTATCAGGACTAATATACTTGTGCCCGGGTGCCATTGCTCCACATGTGATACATCACATGTGACCACTTAGCTGCATGGTTGCAGTATCTGCAGGTCCTCTGCCGACCTTTACCTGGGCTCGGGTGATGTGGGGCTAGGGCTAGGGCTAGCATCTCCGTTAACTTGCCCACTCATCATTAGTTAATTGTGGCTTAATTAGTGTGGGTAAAACCACTAAGATAATAGCAAATTTTTCTCGTTCTAACAGCCAATAATTATTTCAGCCAAGAATGACTGAATAACCCACTAAGATATTTCATGGCACATGAATTATTCAACTCAGTCAGCCATATAGAAATACAACACACACAAAAAGTTAGAGCAGTCTTACGTCACAGGATATACCACCTTATTATGTCATCTATTGTTTGTGGTCTTCCCAATTAGTGAGGGGAACTGAACAAACTACTTAATGTCAGCCTACCTCCCGCATAGCAGTAGGTAAAGGGTCTAGTAAAGCGAGATTAAATATGACGTGATCAAAATAGATCCTAAAGCCTTTCAGGAATAAATAACGTGCTTATAAACTACAAGCCAGAGACACAGATGGATAAAATTTGAAAAATTGTTCAGATGCAATAATTGGCGAGCGAGCGAGACACTTACAGGGGTAACACAATCGAAAATCGGGGATGTTTATTTATTTATTTATTTGTATATATGTTTGGACGTACGTATGTCATTTTGTACTTTGACCCTCGCATTTTTGTGTTAGTTATGTGGTCGACCCCGTCCCGAATTGCACTAAACAGAATCCTCTGGTTTATCGATCAGTACCCGTATCACCCTAGAAATTGAATTGTTTACCATTTTGAATTCTTTGCGGGTGCAGTTAAAACTTGAAAACTAAAGGGACTTCCATTTCAATTTGAGTTAGTGGCGGTGGTAAGTCAATGCGCTCTTTGTCATGGTTATAAGCCATGCACAACAGTATTTACTTGAAAATACATTGTCCACTAGACTACCGTGAAGGGAAGTCTGTGTAGGTGCATGTCCAGTTGTGTCAAAGCATTGTGTGTTACAACCACTACTTAGCTAAACAATATCACAAAGAAAACTTTTAAATAACGAGTATTGTTTAGTTGTTGTTTTTTCCCTTCAATTCAAGCAGTTGCAGAGAGTTGTTACTATGACACTGAAGTCCCTTTACCGTGTATGCGAAATTTAAAAACTGGACCTTATTTTCAGTAGCTTCAGTGTTAGAAGTCAAAATCATTCATATAAAAATAGTATAGTCTTTAGGCTCGCTCGCCATTTGTGCTCAAGCACATCACTAGTGATACTTATATTGGGTAAGCGAGCAAAACAAGGGGTGAATGAATAACGGAAAATCAGGTATGCATTAGATAATACTTACATATTTAGTACATATTTGTATTTATTTATTTCACCGATCAATCAGAGTGTGTGGAATAAAATAACCAGAGTACAAGAGTCTTACTCTCCTAACACAGCCATCTGAAGTGCCCATTGCAGGGCTCCTTTGAAATGTTCTAAAAGAACTAAAAAGTTCCGCAGACTGGAATTTTTTTAGAGACGTTCTAACTGAGGGAAACCAGGCATTCTACTTGGTACAGCTACAGCTGGTAATATATGAATCTCATAACAACTAAATGACAAAACTGACTAACAGAACAGAACTTGTTATCCTACATATAGACTCATTGCTATGTAGAATACATGGAGGTATAACCTCATAACTAGAACTGAACAAGACACAGCTGATGCCAATGCTACTGAAGGTCATAGATTACACAAAATAAAGTTAGCTGAAATAATAGACATCTTCCAACAGAACAGTCACAGGATCATGTGTTAATGCTACTGCATTAGTCACTCCTTGTGACTGCAATATTGTTCCCCAGGAATTAAATCGGCAATTTTTTGGGCGGCACAAATTCACTTAGGGGAAAATCACAGGCTATATTGTGTAAGATCGGCCTTCAGAAAATTGCCGAGATTGCCAGAGTATGACTACTCACTAAGATTGTCAACATCTTGCGATAGTACTGGTCTCATATACAGTGACATCTGATTACATAACTTGACGTACACATTTGCATGTATATTTATTGTCACACAAACACTTGTGTCCTAGGTGACCACAACAAGCTAGCCAGAGCTACTAATTGCTCTGAGTGTTGGTGATACATTCTAGCAATGTAGACCTATTGGAACCAATACTTCCTTATATTACAAGTACACTCTAGAGAACACTCACTTGCCATCATTACAGCAGCATCAGGTAACTCCATGATTAAATGTTGACACTTCTTGAGCCATCATTCACAGCTGGTCTAAGTCAGAGACATCGAAAGCAGCTTCACCCACTCCATCCCACTACAAAGAAGAGCAATAGAAAAACAAAACAAATTGAAGTGAATAAATGTAATCATGAAATTTCAACTTATACTCTGCAAGCTAATCCCACTTCAGCTAACTTTATTTTGTGTAATCTATGCCATCAAACTGTTCTTGGGCTTCTGGGAATTGTTCCAACAGTCATTCCTTCAACTTGATTTTATTGTACCCCTTAGAGATATCAAAATCATGAAAATGACTGACCTAGAGGGAATACTGACAGTTGAACATTGAAGTTCCAGAACTAACGGCTTTCTCAATCTGGAAAGGTTTATATTATTTTCCCTAGTGTGGATCTTCTCTTCTCTGTTTTTTTTCCTAAAAATGACTTCTGTAATGGTTTCTCAAACTCGTAAGGCACTTAAAGTGATAATTAGCTACCTTTGCTATAAGGTCTCCACCACCAGTATGAACCAGAAGCTTAGAGTCCTGCAACACTTTTTATTCATCGTATGTTGCTATTGGCAGCAAAAGTAGAAACTTGTGGAGATTACTTTCTTCAGACTTTTTTCACAAAAAAAAATGCAGTTGTTAACTTTTACTACTCTTGCTGGGTGGTCCCTCTTCGTTGTAGTCATCTACACTCTTGGATTTATGTTTCCTTGCTTTGTTCTGTTTGGAACTATTAAACTTTAAATGATGAGATTTGTGCCAAGATGCACTTGACAACAAAATCTAATGCACTTGTACTACCACTAAAAGAAACACATGCAGGAAGGGCATCAGGTCCCTCAACTCAGCTACGTTGCCTAAAAATGATCTTCTCCACATTTTCGCACTTGTAGGGCTACATTGGTCATCATCGTGTGTCATTAATCCTGCCGACAAATGACAATCGTTTCCAATCTAACTCCATGTAATAGCACAGTTGCATGAACCTAGCCCGACACCAAAGGATGGCTATGTAATACTCTACATAGCACAGTTGCATGAACCTAGCCCGACACCAAAGGATGACTTAGTTTTTACTACTTCACACTTTAATTATGAGTGTTTTCCCTTATAAGTGACAATTTTCACACTTGTTATTACTTTGATTCACCAAACTCCAAACAGTTGTCCAGTATTATTTTTGATTGGCAGCCATCTTGCTTTACAAATGCGTTTCATGAGGGCTCCTAGGCTAAAATTCTTTAATAGGCCCTAAGAAAAAGCCATACAAAATGTTATGCTTTTGTCCAGTGGAAACTGGTAAACTTGCATAATGCCCCTAAGCCACCTGACTAATACTGCATGGAGTACTCACAAGTACCCCGCCACACAGTGGCTCCGGATGTACTCACTTGTGCAAATTAGGAGAGCAGTAGTAGTATAGTGGTTTATCTCTCCTGCTCTCATTTTATATTCCTCAGCCATCCCAGCCCTGTTTTTCTTATTCATTCCCTTCACCAAGAAAGGACCGCCAACAGAGCTGAGGTAGTAGTAGTAAGGATCATGGTCAGTGAATTATTCATGTTTGTCTCATACTATGTAAATAATCAGTAATTTTTTCAATTTACGTTTTAAGTAAAATGTCCTTAAAAATAAGCAAACATTTCACATTAAATTATAAATCAGACCTGGTAGGTGCTCAGTCTAGATGATGCTAATCCTTAGACTCCATGCTCTAACCAAAGCCATGACCATGTGTGTAAAAAATGATATGATAGTTTTGCAATAAATAGTAAGGGGTAAATATTGCTCTATATTCATTTCAAAGACAAATTTGTAACTCATTATAATTATAGCTATATAATGTTGTACGTAGATATCTTTAACCCTAAGTTCTAAATTTTTAGAATATTGTAACAGAATCCTACAGCTGATAGGTTTGCTGGTGAATACTGGACTAAATTTAAATTTAATTAGACGAATACTGAACATGCAAAATCCTAAAACATAAACCTTCAAGGGAAATCAATGCATTCTGTTTCAATAGTGATTTTGTGCATTTCAATAGCTGCACAATTCTCTGAAAGTGATCCAAATCCAGTATTGAAACAGCTTTGATGATTGTTGACAAAGACCTCAAGCCTGCTCTACTAACTTTTAAAGCATTTCAATCTTACGTGCATTGAAGTTACATTAAATGAAACCTGTAGCTGTTGACCTTGATACATTATGTGCTTTGAACTGGAGAAATTGACATATAAGTATGTAATTACCTCTGAGGATTTGTCTGATAATAATTTATTCAATGGCGGAGTTGCACGGGATTAATTATTTTCACTGGGTTAAAACATGTCGGCTGATATTAGTCCATTAATCTTATGCAGAATTAGACTCATGCACTTTTTCTTCACAACAAGAACAATACTTTGAAGACTACTCAGCAATCTTATTACAATTAGCTATTGTTGAACTTTAAAATATCTTATTGTTTGACTGTGCAAATATTTTTTCAAAATATTAATAGCTAATATCAATCCCAAAAGCACTGACTAGCCAATTAACTAGATTTTGTCTTTTTGTAAAGAATAACAGGAGTTTTCCAAATAATTATAAATAGATCGTCTAAAATGAATAATAGGTATAAATGTTTTAAGAATACAAGAATATATATTAGCTATATCTACAGTAGAGACACTCTATAATATATTTATAATTGTGATCTGCCATGCAAAAAGGGGCTTATGGATTTTCTTCCAAAAATTTTCTCCTCAAAATCAAAGCACTATAATATAACTATTAACAATGACAAAGAATTTTATGATTGTATTGCGCAAACTTTATGAGAAAAATCCATAGAAACCATTGTTATTCAAATAATGTGTGGGCGGATTAATACTATTCATTATATTTTTATTTCCTCAGATTCCTTGGTCTCAAGAGGGAAGCACAACTGAGGCTCTCATTAATATGTTAGGCACATAGTTATATGGACTCTGAAACTAACTGCTACAAAAAATTCTTCAAATATTCTTGAGCCTTATCTGCAAACTCACAGCATATTCATATTCATACTAGGAATAAAACCATAGTTTTATAGGTTTGCTATTTCAGCAGATATTCCTCCATCCTTTTTTTATGGCACTTGTACACAAGTGTACATTCAACCACAGAAACTGGTGTCTCGCTAGAAAAAGCCCTAAAATGGAAATGATATCCACATACTTGACTGTTCTGATTGCAAGTCCAAGTCTATGACTGTCCCTGGTCAGCCATTTTATGAACTGCCAATAGAATCACAAAGAAAAGAAACAGAAATGTAAAAACTGACCAATCACAAATACGAGGATAACGATCTATGAACTAGCCAATCAAATGAAAGCACAAACGTTCACACAAATTGTATCAAGTAGCCTAGTTTGTGTTAATTTTATTCACAATCTCAGAGGACCAGCCTTATTATAAGCCAGGCCTATGAGATAACCAGAGTAGATAATACAACTGACCAAAAAGACACAAACAACACAGAACATACGGAGAGGGGAAAGTTTCAGAAGGTACATGAGAAGCAGAAGAATAGGATTACAATGAAAAGTGAGAAATAGTGATAATGTGTGTGAGGTGGTTATAATACGTTTAACAACTAGTAGAGTCAATTGCTCTGATTCTTACAATGTCTCCTGCAGTTAAAATTCATGCATTTGTATGAGAGGGTACAAATGATATGTACATACTTCATCAGTCAAGTCAGTCATTCAGCAAGAGAGAATTTGAAGAAAATGGTTTCATAAAAGAATGCAGCATCAAACTATTGTAGCTACTGGTCAATAGCTATATGGAATGATTCCTTACCAAAAAAAATGCAGTGGATTTTAAGAGATGCAGCTGTCCACTGGGTATAACCTTTACCACAGCTCAGCAACACAGGATAATGTCAGCATGGGCCTCAATTACTTGAAACCATGTTATATATGACCATGGTGCCCTGAGCCTGACACAAATATTATGATAACTGTTGTAGAATAAACAATCACATGTCTATAGCTACATACCTACTTTCTGCAACATCAGCATTAAACTGTTATTCTCATTTGTGTTTTTGAATTATAGCATTAATGTTTTAATACAACGTAGTTTATTAAACTTGAAACAATCATAAATAGATAAGTGCATCAAATTAGAAATTAGTGACAACTTTTCAAAAACTCTAATAGCTACTTTAAAACTGACAATAATATGATGATTTATGTCACAAAACACAACACATTTTTATTTATAATAATATGAAACTTCACACAAAAATAAAAGAAATAGTATAGCTAAGCATTTTATAGCATGGGAAAATAAGTTCGTCTACAACAATTCGGACATGATATCCTCAGCACTTGGTCTGTCCATTGGCCCTTCTGACAAGCACCTCTGAATGACACGAAGTAGCTGTCTATGATGGACGTGGTGGAACAAACTTGAACGATGTTCTGGTGCTCGCATTTCACCAGTGAGCATCTCCAACATCAAGACACCGAAGCTGTAGATGTCCATTTTAGGTGTCTGTTGGCTTGGAATCGCTGCTTCAGGTGCTGAATAAGCAGGACTTCCTGGATTCTCAGTGTGGAGCTGGCGAACTAGATTAACTGAGCCGTAATCGGTTACTTTAGCTTTCCAATACTTAGGAGGCAGTAAAGGTTCTAGGAGAACATTAGCACTGCTGATGTCACGATGGATCATGGGATCTGGCTTCATCTTGTGGAGATGGTTTAAAGCTCTGACAATGTCAAGACTTGTATGTTTCACAAGTTTAGGAGTAATATACTCATCTGCTTCAATTTGCCTTCTGAGGCTGGTGGGCATCAATTCCATAAGGATCATCATATCTCCCTCAAGTGTAGCTCCAATGAACAGGACTAAGTTAGGGTGGCGTAGCCTAGCTGCCATTTGCATTTCTCTGCGGAAGAGATCTTCATTGTGTCGGCTAACTATCTGGTTGTGGATTCTTTTGACTGCTACTTGTGCTCCTCTAAACTTGGCTACACTTACTGTTGCCCACCCACTTCTGCCTATCCCAGGACAAGTCAACTCTATATCTTCCCTTCTTACAACCCACTGCTCATCATAAGCCTTTGTCAGTAGACCAATTCTTATAATTGCCTCCTCAGCTCTTCTGCTATTAGCCTCCTCTGCTATTTGACTTCCTTGCTCTGCCATTCTATGCTCATCCTCAGCTCTTCTTTCTGCCTCCTCTGCCCTTCTGCCTGCCTCCTTGGCCCTTCTGTCTGCCTCCTCTGCCCTTCTATGTTCATCCTCAGCTCTTCTTTCTGCCTCCTCTGCCCTTCTGCCTGCCTCCTTGGCCCTTCTGTCTGCCTCCTCTGCCCTTCTATGTTCATCCTCAGCTCTTCTTTCTGCCTCATCTGACCTTCTGTCTGCATCCTCTGCCCTTCTGTCTGCCTCATCTGCCCTTCTTTCTGCCTTTTCTGCCCTTCTGACTGCCTCTTCAAATTTTCTGTCGGATTCTGAAGCTCTATTTTCTGCCTCTTTAGCTCTTCTTTCTGCCTCCTGGGTTTGTCTGCTTTGTTCACTGTCAGTGATCATCTGTAGCTTCTTTCTTTTGCTTTCAGCTGTCTCTTTTGTTTTATCCTCTTCTTTTAATTGTATTGCTTTCTTTTCACTTTCATTATCTACATAACCATAATACAAATTTGCTTTATTGACAGCAAAATCTACCGTAAAGAGAATTATTTGAAAATAAAAGAGAATGTTAGTAATGAATTAAAATGTTTTTGATATTTAATGTATTATGTAATAAATAATCCAAAATTTTCAGTGTTGTTCTAAACTTAGTTTATTTTATATTTGCAACACACAGTGAACTTTCTTCATTAATTTATAGTTCATAGATACCAAATACATAATGTTTTCAGGGGCGGATCTAGAGAATAGTTAGTAAGCTCATAGAAGATTCACTTAAAAAGTTCCATAGCCGGTCTCTTAAATTGCTATTGTTATTGTACAATAAAAACTAATTATAATTTTTTTCAAAAACTAGCTACTTCACTATGCTCATAATTACACTAATCATGCTAGCATATGCTAGAATTTATGAAATCACTTATCACACTCAAAATCATGCCAGCACAATTTGCCAACCCTTAGTGAACAGGTACGCCTAATCACAAAAAAAACCCAACTAATTCATGAGATAAAATGAAAGTACAAAGACATTTTAGTTAGTGATGAAAGTATATTTATATAATTGTCAAATTCAGCCGTGAAAAAAAAATTGAATTAGCAACAACCACTAATTCTGTCCAATTAATAAATTCTGGACTTGTTTTGCTTTGGTATACTACTAACTTAGTCTACCATATTATTATATAAGGACACAAGTAGTAAAAATTCTGACTCAGCATATCAATAAGTAGAAGTGCGTTCAAAAGAAGATCGCAATTATGAGTAGCTACAAGGAAAAACAACGACGAACAAAAAGTGATTGCTATTATAATTATATTTCCAGTTACAGGTAAAAATTACTGTAGCTAAAAACGAGGGCTCATTCTGACAAGGGGGGCTCATACGACACCAATCGAGCCCCACTATATCCGCCCCTGCTTTTATATTTTTTACCAACAAGTACCTGTAGCTATTGCTTTTGTCTTACTGTAAAGATGATACTGTAACCTTCCACTGCTTGATTCTATATTATCAAGCTCAGCTTATGCTGTTTGAGATAGGGTATATTATACAGAAAAAATTACAGAGCATTTATTATTAGCTATATAGTTTCTTCATGATAGAGAGCTAAAAGTGACAACTAACCTTTGTTTTGCATTCCTGTTTGAGCTCCATCGACAGAATGAACTTCCTTTTTCAGATGGATTTGAGCTCCATTCTCTAGCAGTAACTTGACCACATTAGCATGTCCACTCTGACTTGCAACCATTAGAGCAGACGACCCACGCACATTCTGCAAATCTACCTGAGCTCCATTCTCCAGCAATATTTTTGCTACTTCAGTATGGCCCATTTCTCTTGCTACATATAGAGCGGAGCGTCCATTCTTATCCAGCAAATCTACCTGTGCGCCATTCTCTAGCAATAATTTTGCTACTTCAGTATGGCCCATTTCACTTGCTACATATAGAGCGGAGCATCCATCCTTATCCAGCAAATCTACCTGTGCGCAATTCTCTAGCAATAATTTTGCCACTTCAGTATGGCCCATTGCACTTGCTGCGTATAGAGCAAAAAACCCATCCTTATCCAGAAAATCTACCTGTGCCCCATTCTCTAGCAATATTTTTGCTACTTCAGTATGGCCCACTTCACTTGCTACATGTAGAGCGGAGCATCCATCCTTATCCAGCAAATCTGCCTGTGCCCCATTCTCTAGCAATAATTTTGCTACTTCAGCATGGCCCATTGCACTGGCTACGTCTAGAGCGGAGCATCCATCCTTATCCAGCAAATCTACCTGTGCCCAATTCTCGAGTAATATTTTTGCCACTTCAGTATGGCCCTCCAGACTTGCTATGTATAAAGCAGAGCATCCATTCTTATCCAGTAAATCTACTTGAGCCCCATTCTCTAGCAATACTTTTGCCACTTCATGTTGGCCCTTCTGACTTGCTACAAAAAAAGCAGAACATCCATTCTTATTCAGCAAATCTACCTGTGCCCCATTTTCTAGCAATATTTTTGCCACTTCAGTGCGGCCCTTCTGACTTGCTACAAATAAAGCAGAACATCCATCCTTATTCAGCAAATCTACCTGCGCCCCATTCTCTAGCAATATTTTTGCTACTTCAGTATGGCCATTCTGACTTGCTATGTATAGAGCAGAGCATCCATTTTTATTCAGCAGCAAATCTACCTGTGCCCCATTCTCTAGCAATATTTTTGCCACTTCAGTATGGCCATTCCGACTTGTTAGGTATAAAGCAGAGCATCCATTCTTATCCAGCAAATCTACTTGAGCCCCATGCTCTAGCAATATTGTTGCCACTTCAGCATGGCCACTATAACTTGCTTCTATTAGAGCGAACCATTTATTTACATCCTGCAAATTAACCTGAGCCCCATTCTCAACTAGTATTTTGACAACTTCAGCACGGCCATTACGACTTGCTACCATTAAGGCTGATTTACCATACTTGTTCTGCATATCTACCTGAGCTCCATTTTCTAGCAGTAATTTATAACAATTTCAGTATAGCCGGCTTTACTCGCACAAAGTAAGGCAAACTCTCCTTTATCATTCACCAGATTTATCAGAGCCCCATACTCTAACAGTAACTTAACTACTTCAGCACGACTTTGCTTACAGGCTGACAATAAAGCAGAAGAGGTGTTGGAATCTCTGGTACTAGCAGGTGGGGTAGTGGTAGAGATTTGCTCCATATGAAATAGCCACAGGAGACAAATTTGAAGCAGAAGTAGATGAATGACTTGTAATATACCTGGAGGCAGAGTTTTCAATTAAGACAATTGCTAAGTTATCACGGAAGCGCAAATGTCAACGTTGCACGTGAAAAAAGACGACGTTATGTGCAGAACGGCTGACCCTCACCTCTGACCTATAGAGCGCGGCTGATCAAAAGCACGCGCGCATGCGCATATGGCTGGGCTGACCGTGCTGCGGGGCTGACCATATCTCTGCTGGGGCTGACCATATCTCTGTGGGGCTGACCATCTCTGAGTGGCTGACCATTGCTGCTGGGCTGACCATTGCTGGGGGGCTGACCATTTCTGAGCAGACAGACCCACCTCAATCATGCTGAAGTAGCTACATGATCACTTGGAAAAATAGCTGTGGGTAATGCCACAGTTGTTCATGCCAAAGTTGTTCATGTCACAGTTGTTCAATTTTTGACGTACACATACATACCTATATATATATATATCTGAAATCTCAATTGAACATGACTGAGAGTCGCTTCGCTCGCTCGCTGAATAAACAAAAAATGAAACGGCGATGATGCACGAAAATAAGAACAAATGAGCATGCGTGAATACTATAAAGTGTAATGTTATAGTTGTTCTGGCAGTCAGAGAAAACTTGAAAGTATGAGAAAACATGAAGCTGTTGGCTTCACATAGGGTACTAACTGTTGTGGAAAGGTCCTATCGTCACGTAATCATGTGAACAATTAATTTCTTGCAGTTTGAGATAGTTTTGCTTGAGAGCAAAATAAAGATAGATTGTAAAAGATTCTACTAAACTTTTCTAAGCAGTACGAAACATCAGAACCATCTAAATATTTAGAAGAATACTACATATGTTGCACTTGTAATAGATAACTAAACTATTTGTCGTTCAATGTAATACACGTACATTACATGTTATTTCACAACAATGGGCAATGTGCTACAGGAAGATTGGCCTTGCTGATGTAGATACAAGCATGAATATTGAAGGACATGTTTGCAGTAACATTTTTAACACATAGTGGAATTCTAACATTAAATTAATTTTCCGTCCATCAGCTCAAGATTCATGAATGTCAAAGTAAACAAAATAGTTGATGGTTTCTTTCATATTTTGATGCACACATACTTCCACTAACAAAAGAACTGATGTGGAAGAAAGTGGGTGGAGGGAAAGGGAGACTTCAACATGGGATAGTCTAGTATTGCCAGACCCTTTACCTACCGCTACATGGGAAAAGGGTCTGGTAGACTGACATAGAACATTTTGTTAACTACAATTCGCCTTATTGATATGGTTACCTGGTGTCATCCTCCTAAACTACACATTGGCTGTCTGAGCTGATGTGTGAGCCCATGGTCATGTGTGCACATGCTCCTTGCATGAGGCAGTGGTATGACCCTGGACCCACCCCCTATGTGGCCTTGGAGGTGAGAGACTCAGCAGGTCAGTGGCAACTAGAGTTAATTGCCCTGCATTGCGGAGTCCCCCCAAAGGGCTGCAGGAGGCTGCCGCCTATACCCCAAGGCTATAAGTGATAGGTTAGGAAAAGGAGTTGGCAGCTCTCTTACCAATGGTAGTAGGCTGTATACCTGTGACAGTAAGTACAGACAAGCATACACAGTGAGAACTGAGAGTTATGACAAGAGTAATTCTAAACGACCCTTGACCCCCAAACTTTTCCCTCTCACTGGCTTTGTGTTGTGGCCATACAATAAATACATATTGGTTCCTCAGAGAAGGGAGTGGTACCACTGACCTTGGAGCTGTGATCAGCGCCTGGTATCTGGATGACTCCAGCCACCATGTCTGCCTTGGGTAACTAGAACGGACACAGCTTCAGTAAACCAGGACTGGTGAGCCCTGTATACTTTCACTGCACTCTGAAGTCTACATAGACTCCAGGAACACAACCTCGGAGGCAGCTGTAGAGTAAGGGGAGATTGCCTCCTGCAGTCGTTAATAAGTGAGGGACCACATGCCCAGGAAAGAAGACCTGAGCGAGGGCAGAGTGTATCACACTTAGTGATTAGCTGAAGGGCTGCTTGCCTTAACAGCAGTGAGGGGCAGTACGCAGTAGTATTAGATGTTGAATGAAGGGCAGCCTTCCCTGGGCAGATATTTTAAGGTGGTCTGTCTGACGGTCACACCCCTACTGGGTGGAGAATCTAACCTTACATGCTAAAAGTACCATAACTACTCTCTACACCACTCTTGCCATAGTCAAGTGGCTTGTGACTCCAAGACATACCTACTGTTCAACCCTCCCATGGTTGCATTATCTGCTCCACACCCCTATTCACACGGAACTTTAAAAGTTGGCATTAGCTATTAAGTCAAGTGACAGTGCCTTAGTAGTAACAGTCGGTGTGCCTAGTGGAGGCAGCAACAGACACAAGTGAGAAGGAGCATGTCCTGATCGCGTGACGGGGTAATTGAGTGAGTGCCATGCAGATGCATATGTGAGCTTGAGAACAGATAGGCAGTGAGCCTTAGAATACATAGGCAGTGAGCCCGAGAATACATAGGCAGTGAGCCTGTGACTAGATCGGCAGTGAGCCTGTGACTAGATAGGCAGTGAGCCTAAGAATACATAGGCAGTGAGCCTGAGAATACATAGGCAGTGAGCCTGAGAATACATAGGCAGTGAGCCTGAGAATACATAGGCAGTGAGCCTGAGACTAGATAGGCGATGAGCCTAAGAATACATAGGCAGTGAGCCTGAGAATGCGTAGGCGGTGAGCCTGAGAATACATAGGCAGTGAGCCGGAGAATACATAGGCAGTGAGCCTGAGAATACCTAAGGCAGTGAGCCTGAGACTAGATAGGCAGTGAGCCTAAGAATACATAGGCAGTGAGCCTGAGAATACATAAGCAGTGAGCCTGAGAATACATAGGCAGTGAGCCTGAGACTAGATAGGCAGTGAGCCTAAGAATACATAGGCAGTGAGCCTGAGACAAGATAGGCAGTAAGCCTATGAATAGATAGACAGTGAACGTGAGAATACACAGAAAGCGAGTCTGAGAATACCTAGGCAGCAAGCTTGAGAAAACATAGGCCGCAAGCCTGATAGTACATGCAAAAATAGATAGGCCCTGGGCCTCAGTGCAAGATTAGGTAGGCAAGTCTGATAGTGCAAGATTGGATGGCAGTGACTCTGAGAGTGCACAGATAGAGTATGACAATGTGCAACTAGATAGGCAGCAAGTCTGAGTGTGAGGATGGGTGAGAACAAGAACAAATGCTCAAGCATGACAATACATCAGTAGTGAGTCTGGCTGTAGCAAGGCAGCAAACAAGTGTGAGATAGATGGCAAACTTGATAGTTGAAACTTAGATATCTGGGTGTGGGACTAGATATGTGGCTAGTTTGAGTACGAGAATAGATAGGCAGTGAGCCCGAGAGTGCACGAATACATTAGTGAGCTAGAGAGCAAGAATGTCTTACAGCATTGGGTGTGAAAACAAATAGACAGTAACATGAGTGTGAGAATAGATAGAGAGTGAGCCTGATAGTGTGAGAATAAACAGGCAGTGAGCCTAATAATTTGAGAATAGACAGGCAGTAAGCCTGAGTGAGAGAGAATAGACAGGCAGCGAGCCTGAGTGAGAGTGAGAATAGACAGGCAGTGAGCCTGAGTGAGAGTGAGAATAGACAGGCAGCGATCCTGAGTGAGAGTGAGAATAGACAGGCAGCGAGCCTGATAGTGTGAGAATAGACAGGCAGTGAGCCTGAGTGAGAGTGAGAATAGATAGGCAGCGAGCCTCAGTGAGAGTGAGAATAGACAGGCAGCGAGCCTGACGGAGTGAGAATAGACAGGCAGCGAGCCTGAGTGAGAGTGAGAATAGATAGGCAGCAAGCCTGACGGAGTGAGAATAGATAGGCAGCAAGCCTGACGGAGTGAGAATAGACAGGCAGCGAGCCTGACGGACTGGGAATAGATAGGCAGCGAGCCAGAGTGAGAGTGAGAGAATAGATGACAGCAAGCCTGCGAGTGAGAGTAGACATGCAGTAAGCCTGATAGTGAGAGAATATGAGCCTGATAGTGTAAGACTAGACAGGCAGCGAGCCTGACAGTGAGAGAATAGACGGCCGTGAACCTGATAGTGCAAGAATACACAGGTAGTGAGCCTGAGAGTAAAAAATAGAGACAGGCAGCGAGTGTGATAGTGTGAGAGTAAGTCTAGTACCAATAGTGTGAAGGGCAGTGTGCCCTGCATAGACACTTTTAAAGGGCCCCCGGCGGACCGTCACACCTCTGCTTGGTGGAAATCTAACTATATGAACTACTAGAACCGCCTACCCATGCTCTATATAATGCCACACTGGCAATAGTGTAGTGTGGCTTATGAGTCCTAAGACACATCCAGCACTACAGTTCATTCTCTAATCTCTCTCATCATGTAACCCCTATTTTCTCCACCTCCCTTCTCATGTAACACTCACATCAGCATATATCTCCATTACAGCAAGTACCTGACTGATTCAGGAGTTTCTATGCTTTTGAGAAAACTGATCACTTTGACAGAGCCAATCTTGGCAATACCGTGTGTTCATGAGGTCGTAAATCCCACAAACTGGCCAGACGCAAAAATAGGTCGGACTTCGAGCAGTATATCGAAGGACCAGGAAGACTACCTAGCCACCACTTACTTTTGCTCGAATGCGCGCGCAAGGAAAGCACAAGGCCAACCTCTCACCCTGACAGTATGTCCACGTCGCTTTGTTAGCGGACTGCAGGGGACTGTCTGCAGTGGCGGCGTGAGAATGCGCAACCAAGATTAAAGTTAAATAATGGCCAATAATAATCTCTCAATAGTAATATGAGTACAGCACTTAAATGGAATGAACATTACAAAAGGATCGATGGGTTTATATAACAGGAAGTAGGTAAAGGGTTTGAATAAATGAATGTGGGAATGATAAGGTACATGGATGAGAGTTCAATGTCCGTGGCCTTTGTTCTTGAGGCATCCAGGGAAGTGTGGCTAGGTGGGTGAGGCTTCTGAACGCTCTGGGTCATGGAGAGGCCCAGACATACTGGGGGGCGGGGCTGGTCCTCCACGATGAGGACCAGTCGGTTGGTAGCTCTGCGAAATATCTTGTCCTGACATTTTAAGTCAACGGCACGTACAAGTCCATCATCTCCTGGATATGTCTTTGTTACTCGAGCTAGTGGCCAGCTTCTCTGCTTGAGCAAGTCATCCTTTAAAATGATCACATCTCCTTCTTTGAAATTGTATGTAGGTCGCTTCCATTTTGATCGTGCTTGTAGGGACTGAAGGTAGCAGCTACTCCAGGCAATCCAGAGTTCTTGGTTCAGGCGGCGCACAAGGTTCCAACGTCGTAGAGAAGAGAGCTTTGAGGTGTTGTCAACTTCTGGCTGAGGAAGTGCTTTCAACGGACGCCCAATAAGGAAATGCCCTGCAGTCAACACAAGGGGGTCATCAGCCTCTGTGGCCTGAACTGGAGTGAGAGGGCGAGAGTTAATGACAGCTTCGGCTTCTGTGAGGATGGTTGTAAGTTCCAGGAAGGTGAGGATGTGAGGACCAATTAGCTTGCGAAGCAGCGTCTTCATACTTCGGACTCCAGCCTCCCAGAGTCCTCCAAAGTGCGGAGTCCTGGGGGGAATAAAGTGCCATTGAATACCAGACTTTGTGACGAAGTGAGATATGGCTTGTTGAGTAGACTTGGCTAAAGTCAGATTCTGAAGTTCTTGAATTTCATTCCGAGCGCCTTGGAAGTTTGTGCCATTATCTGAGTGGATATGGGCTGGAGTTCCCCTTCTGGCACAAAAGCGCTGGAGTGCAGCCATAAACTCTTTTGTAGACAAGTCCGCACACAATTCGAGATGGACAGCGTGTGTGGTGAAGCACACAAATAAGCATGCATATGCTTTGACGATAACTGGTCTTCTGGTGTAGCCTTGCTTAATTTGGAACGGTCCTGCAAAGTCAATTCCGGTTACATGAAGGGAGGAGCAGGAGTGGTTCTAGACGCTGGAAGAAGTCTCATGCGCTGAGAGAGGAGCTTGGCATAAGCTTTCTGATAAATTGAGCAATTACGACTAACTTTCTTCAGATAATTTCGTAGGTTGGGGATGTAATATGACTCAGCGAGAATGGCCAGCGAAGTCCAGATACCAGGATGTGAATACTCCGTATGACAGGTTGAGACAAATAACCGAGTGAGAGACGACTTGAGGGAGAGAGGGATTAGGACCTTTGGACTTGCAGAATTCACTGACTGTCTAACTCTTCCACTAATGCGTAGGAGCCGATCAGCGTCTAGGGAGATATCGAACTTGCACAGAGGATGATTTTTAGAAAGCTTTCGATTGGTTGTGAAGATGTTGAAGACATCTGAGTAAGTATCTTGCTGTGCTCGACGAAGGAGAAGAATCTTGGAGGAGTTTATTTCTTTTGAGGTCAGCACACCATCTAGAACGCGATCGACTTTAGATTTTCGGACATTGCGAATGAATCGATGGATCCAAGCAATAATCCTTGTGAGATGACTGAATGATGAGTACTTTCTCCAGATGAAGTCTGGCGGTGGAGATGAAATAACAACGGTCACTGGAATTTTGGTCTCTGGGCCCACTTGGCTGAAAGAATCTCCAATGAAAGTCATGCCTTCCCACCACAATTTGGAGTTGGATAGGAGTGTGGCTGACATTCCACGACTGAGTAAATCTGCAGGGTTATCCTTGGAAGACACATGACACCAATTGTTTGCTGGAATTGACTGCTGGATAGCTGCAACACGATGTGACACAAATGTCTTCAAGGCCGCAGGAGGTTTCTTCAGCCAGCAGAGCACGATAGCTGAGTCAGTCCAAGCGAAAACTTGATTCATGGGAATCTCCAATACTTTAGAAGTATAGAGAAGAAGCTTTGATAGAAGATGGGAGGCAACTAACTCAAGCCGTGGAATGGTTGTAGACTTTAGTGGAGCAACTCGAGCCTTTGAGAGAATGAGCGACATGGAGATTGTTGTATTCTGATGCACCGAGCGTAGGTAGACCACCGCCCCATAGGCCATAGTTGAGGCATCAGCGAAGCCATGCAACGATTGGAAAATGATTGGATTGTTTTCCTTAACCACTAGTCGGGGCACTGGCTTGTTGGAGATGGCAGACAACTCAGATGCCCATGCATGCCACTTCTGTTCGAGATGGTCAGGAATCGGCGTGTCCCAGTTGAGTTGGAGCTGCCAGAGTTCTTGAAGAAGTATTTTGGATGGAATTACTGCTGGAGCGAAGAGTCCTAGGACATCATAAACCTTAGCAGAGACAGAAGCAACCACTCTTTTGGTAATTGGTTGATTGTCTACTGATGGCACAGAAATGTGAAAAGCATCATTCTTTACATCCCAGTGCATACCCAGGGCCTTAGTAGAATCAAGTGGAGATGGTAACTGTAGATCTGCTGTTTCGAGTAATTCTTGTGGGATGGGGTTTCGAAAGTCTAGACAGTTGCTCCTCCATTTTCTGAGATTCATGCCTGCAGACTTAAGCAGATCACAAAGTTCTTCTTGAATATTCTTGGCTTCTGAGATAGATGATGCACCAGAAAGAAGATCATCGACGTAAAAACTGTTCAGAATGGCATTTGAAGCTTGAGGATGAGACTCATGGCTGGATTCGGCCAGGTGACGAATAACCTTTGTGGCCAAAAATGGTGATGACTTTACGCCAAATGTCAGTCTCTTCATCCGAAAATCTCGTATCTGTCCACACTTGTCTCTGTGCAAGAAACGGTGTAAATCTCTTTCCTTCGGATGGAGCACAATTTCACGAAACATTTTCCCAATGTCAACACTAAAGGCTATTTTGTGTAGACGAAATCTGAGAATAATGTCAGTGAGTAGTGGGTAGAGACTTGGACCGGTGAGGAGCGTGTCATTAAGAGAAATGCCTGAGCTTGATGGGGAAGACGCATCAAACACTGCGCGGAGTTTAGTAGTGGTTGATGAATCTTTGATGACCCCTTGGACCGGCATGTAGTAGACTGTGGTTCCAGTTTTCTTGGTTTCATTGGGCAGTACTGGTTCCGCGTGATCCAGAGTGAAGTATTCTTCAATCACATCATTGAATTGCTTAATTTTTTCCTTTCGTTGCAAGGATCGCTCATTTTGGACAAAGCGTCGAAGGGCAATTAATCGTGACTCTCCTAGCTCTGGAGGATTTTTGACTCTAGGGAGGCTGACGACATAGCGGCCATCAGGCTGAATTTCGTGAGTGACTTCAAAGTGATGCAGTGCTAATTCATCCTCAGATGAAATAACTGGTATGTCAGGGAGACGATCAAACTCCCAGAGTAATTGTAGTTGATGATGAAGGGTATCTTCTTTGGCTTCAACTTTAAGGACTGGTTTGGAGTCAGAATGGTCGAGGGGGCCGATGACTGTCCAGCCAAAGATGGTGGGAGTGGCTGAGATTTTCATACATTGAGAATTTACTGGAGATCCCTTTTGACATCTGATGACATCGAGAGACCCAATGAGTGCATCCAGATTACCACCGAGCGAGGAATCAGCAATAGGTACTTTGTCCTTTACACTAGAATCTTTCAGGATGGCATTTGGATTTTTAGGAGGAGAGGCAGTTGGAATTTTAGGTACCACACAGAATTTAAATGTTACACTTTCATCCGAAAATAGAGACTTCAATTTGGCTTCCACATAGTATTTTGATTGTCCATCTCCGAGTATGCCGTCAATTATAAATCGGTGAGGGTGTCGCTTCAATTTGAGACTCGATGCAAGACTCTCGGACATCAATGAGACAGATGCTCTGGGTCATGGAGAGGCCCAGACACCGTGAGAGGGTCTGGCCATTACTAAATACTGCAGATAGTTACTCACATGCAATGGACAATGATGATCATAAATTTTTGCATGAAGGTTAGAATAAGAAGAGTGGGAGCCGGCCATGCACCCCACACCTGTAACGAAGCCTATGCCTGACCATAACGAGGGTTGGCAGCATGCTCTTGTGATTTAGAGATTGAGATTGTGGGTAGAGTAACAGCATCAGAACTAGAGTCCAACTCTTAACCTAACTGCACTAGTTAAGCAAGGCAAATGAACCGGCAGCATGCCCATGTATTATCGAGCCATAGAACTCCTGTTTTTGGCTGATTGCATCTGTAAGTATCAATGAAGGCCATTCACCACTGATTGATGATTTAGATCCTATATATCCAACCTGACCTACAGAAAGCTAGTTACACGTATTTAGAGTACAGTATATCTCCAGCCCCTTACTATTTAAATAATACCACCACTGATGAGCAGCCATCCTTAGAGAGCTAACAGTGCCGGGTGAATCAGCCATTCTGGAAAGGCAGTAACATGTAGCTGCTAGGCTTAGGCTGCAACTGAGAACAGTGGCTATCAGGACTAATGTACTTGTGCCAGGGTGCCATTGCTCCACATGTGACACCCCACATGTGACCACTTAGCTGCATGGTTGCAGTATTTGCAGGTCCTCTGCTGACCTTTACCTGGGGCTCGGGTGATGTGATCACTCATCACATAGTTAATTGTGGCTTAATTAGTGTGGGTAAAACTTCTAATAGCAAATTTATCTCGTTCTAACAGCCAATAATTATTTCAGCCAAGAATGACAGAATAACCACTAAGATATTTCATGGCATTTATTGCTAGGGGGAGGGGGAGGGGCACACACTATGCAGATTTAAGTATTCAATTGCATCGGTAAACTTGTTATTAGGTTAGTATTAATTGTTCATAAATGGTTTTCGTGAGAGTAAATTGGGCTTGTGACCATGGTACCCCCCCCCCCACTTTGAATGAAGTAGCTTCCATTACTCCTATTGCCAAGATGACTTATATCCTTTGACACTTAATTGATCTTGTTGTGCTACTCAAATTTGGGCTATATTTGCTAGATTGCTTTGCCGTAAGCAAAGTTTGTGCTCACCAAATGAAAAAAATACCACTGAGAATCTGTCTGGCAGGAGCAGAACATGCAGGCTACACAGGACAATATCAGCATGAACCGCGGGACTCACTACTTGAAACCATGTTATATATGACAATGGTGCCCTAAGCCTGATACATAATGCTATGATAAAAACTTTGATAGAATTGTAATCACATGTCAATACATACTTTCTCCCAATATATACATTAAACTGTTACTCTTATTAGATTCAATGTTTTAATACAACATATTTTGTTAAACTTTGAAACAATCACAGGAAGAGATCTTCATTGTGTCTGCACAGATAACAAAGAATGCATCAAATAAAAAATTAGTGACCTTGTTTCATAATAAACAAAAAATCTAACTATGTAGCTACTCCAAAACTGACAGTAACATACAAAACTCATTAGAATTCTATTTATAATTATAAGAAACTTCACACAAAAATAAAAGAAACAATATAAACAAATTATAACATGGGAAAGTAAATTACTTCATCTAAAACAATTCAGACATAATATCCTCAGCACTTGGTCTGTCCATTGGCCTCTCTGACAAGCACCTCTGAATGACACGAAGTAGCTGTCTATGATAGACTTGGCGGAACAAACTTGAACGATTTTCTGGTGCTCGCAATTCACCAGTGAGCATCTCCAACATCAAGACACCGAAGCTGTAGATGTCCATTTTAGGTGTCTGTTGGCTTGGAATCGCAGCCTCTGGTGCTGAATAAGCAGGACTTCCTGGATTCTCAGTGTGGAGCTGGCGAACTATATTAACTGAGCCGTAATCAGTTACTTTAGCTTTCCAATACTTAGGAGGCAGTAAAGGTTGTAGGAGAACATTAGCACTGCTGATGTCACGATGGATCATAGGATCTGGCTTCATCTTGTGGAGATAGTTTAAAGCTTTGACTATATCAAGACTTATATGTTTCACAATTTTAGGACCAAAATATTCATCTGCTTCAATTTGTTTTCTGAGGCTGGTGGGCATCAATTCCATAAGAATCATCATATCTCCTTGAAGTGTAGCTCCAATTAACAGAACTAAGTTAGGATGACGTAGCCTGGCTGCCATTTGCATTTCTCTGCGAAACAAATCCTCATTGTGTCATCTAACTATCTGGTTGTGGATTCTTTTGACTGCTACTTGTGCTCCTCTAAACTTGACGACACTCACTGTTGCCCACCCACCTCTGCCTATCTCAGGACCAGTCAGCTCTATATCCTCCCTTCTTACAACCCACTGATCATCATAGGCCTTTCTCAGTAGATCAATTCTTGTAATTGCCTCCTCAGCTCTTCTGCGTTCTTCTTCAGCCATTCTATTAGCCTCCTCTGCTATTTGACTTCCTTCCTCTGCTCTTCTATGTTCATCCTCAGCTCTTCTTTCTCCCTCTTCTGCCCTTCTCTCTGCCTCCTCTGCTCTTCTATGTTCATCCTCAGCTCTTCTTTCTCCCTCCTCAGCCCTTCTACCTGCCTCGTCTGCCCTTCTTCCTGCCTCGTCTGCCCTTCTGCCTGTCTCCTTGGCCCTTCCATCTGCCTCATCTGCCCTTCTATGCTCATCCTCAGCTCTTCTTTCTTCCTCCTCTGCCCTTCTTCCTGCCTCGTCTGCCCTTCTTCCTGCCTCCTTGGCCCTTCCGTCTGCCTCATCTGCCCTTCTTTCTGCCTTTTCTGCCCTTCTGACCGCCTCTTCAAATTTTCTGTCGGATTCTGAAGCTCTATTTTCTGCCTCTTCAGCTCTTCTTTCTGCCTCCTGGGTTTGTCTGCTTTGTTCACTGTCAGTGATCATCTGTAGTTTCGTTCTATTGCTTTCAGCTGTCTCTTTTGTTTTATCCTCTTCTTTTAATTGTATTGCTTTCTTTTTACTTTCATTATCTACATAACCATAATACAAATTTGCTTTATTGACAGCAAAATCTACCGTAAAGAGAATTATTTGAAAATAAAAGAGAATGTTAGTAATGAATTAAAATGCTTTGATATGTAATGTATTATGTAATAAATAATCCAAAATTTTCAGTGTTGTTCTAAACTTAGTTTATTTTATATTTGCAACATACAGTGAACTTTCTTCATTAATTTATAGTTCATAGATACCAAATGCATAAAGTTTTCAGGGGTTGATCTAGGATTTGTTAAGAGGGGGCTCTTTTCAAGAGGTGAAATAGCTATAACTACTTATGGAAAAATGTTGGCCATATTGTATTTCCTATAAGACTAATTATATATTCTAATATTCATTCACACAATAATTAGCATTATAATGTGACCGTCCGGAAATGAATGAACTGCTAAAAATCAGGAAGGAAAAATTTGAAACTAAGAACAATACCAATTTACAAAGGTATTTATGTTTAGAATAAAGAAAGAATAGTTGGGGTAGGCGAATTATGAGCCTTTTTTGTATGCTATGCTAGCAATGACTAATCTGAATCCTGGTATGGCCACTGTTTGTAATGTGAGTTGTTGATCTGCATCCTAATGGGCAACAGTGCTGGATCTGAAAGTATTCTATTTCCTATACAGAAAGTGATATTGGAATCTTCAAATAGAATTAGCTACCAACACAGAGGGTAGTTAGTAAGCTCATAGATTCATTTAAAAAGTCCCAAAGACGGTCTCTTAAATTGCTATTGTTACTGTACAATAAAAACTAATTATAATTTTTTCCAAAAACTAGCTACTTCATTATGCTCATAATTACACTAATCATGCTAGCATATTATGCTAGAATTTATGAAATCACTTATCACACTCAAAATCATGCCAGCACAATTTGCCAACCCTTAGTGAATAGGTACGCTTAATCATGAAAAAAATGTAAACTAATTCATGAGATAAAATGAAAGTACAAAGAGATTTTAGCTAGTGATGAAAGTTTATTTATATAATTGTCAAATTCAACCATGAATAAAAACAAATTGAATGAGCAACAACCACTAAATTCTGTCCAATTAATAAATTCTGGACTTGTTTTGCTTTGGTATACTATGAACTTGGTCTACCATATTGTGTAAGGACACAAGTAGTAAAAATTCTGACTCAGCATATCAATAAGTAGAGGAGCGTTCAAAAAGAAGATCGCAATTGTTATTGGAGTAGTTACAAGGAAAAACAACGATGAACAAAAAGTTATATCTATTATAATTTTATTTCCAGTTACAGGTAAGAATTACTGTAGCTAAAAATGAGGGCTCATTCTGAAAAGGGGGGCTCGTACGACACCAGTCGAGCCTCCCTCAATACGCCCCTTGTTTTATATTTTTTACCGACAAGTACCTGTAGCTATTGCTTTTGTCTTACTGTAAAGATGATACTGTAACCTTCCACTGCTTGATTCTAGAGTATCAAGCTCAGTTTATATGCTATTTTAGATAGAACATAGTAAACCAAAAAATTACAGAACATTTATTATAATATAGTTTCTTCATGATACTATATTAGAGAGTTAAAAGTGACAACTAACCTTTGTTTTGCATTCCTGTTTGAGCCCCATCAACTGAATGAACTTCCTTTTTTAGATGTATTTGAGCTCCATTCTCTAGCAGTAACTTGACCACATCCACATGCCCATTCTGAGTTGCTACCATTAGAGCAGACGACCCATGCACAGTCTGCAAATCTACCTGGGCCCCATTCTCTAGCAATATTTTTGCTAAGTCAGTATGGCCCCTCTCACTTGCTATGTATAGAGGAGAAACATTTTCTTTACACAGCAAATCTACTTGAGCCCCATTCTCTAGCAATATTTTTGCTACTTCAGTATGGCCATTCTGACTTGCTATGTATAGAGGAGAAACTTTTTCTTTACTCAGCAAATCTACTTGAGCCCCATTCTCTAGCAATATTTTTGCTACTTCGGTATGGCCATTCCAACTTGCTACATATAGAGCAGAACATGCATCCTTATTCAGCAAATCTACTTGAGCTCCATTCTCTAGCAATATTTTTGCTACTTCAGCATGGCCTTTCTGACCTGCTATGTATAAAGCAGAACATCCATCCTTATTCAGCAAATCTACTTGAGCTCCATTCTCTAGCGATATTTTTGCCACTTCAGTATGGCCATTCTGACTTGCTATGTATAGAGGAGAAACTTTTTTTTTACTCAGCAAATCTACTTGAGCCCCATTCTCTAGCAATATTTTTGCTACTTCAGCATGGCCTATCTGACCTGCTATGTATAAAGCAGAACATGCATCCTTATTCAGCAAATCTACTTGAGCCCCATTCTCTAGCAATATTTTTGCTACTTCCGTATGGCCATTCCAACTTGCTGCATATAGAGCAGAACATGCATCCTTATTCAGCAAATCTACTTGAGCCCCATTCTCTAGCAATATTTTTGCTACTTCCGTATGGCCATTCCAACTTGCTACATATAGAGCAGAACATGCATCCTTACTCAGCAAATCTACTTGAGCTCCATTCTCTAGCAATATTTTTGCTACTTCAGTATGGCCTTTCTGACCTGCTATGTATAAAGCAGAAAAACCATTCTTTTTCAGTAAATTACTTGAGCCCCATGCTCTAGCAATATTTTTGCCACTTCAGTATGGCCATTCTGACTTGCTATGTATAAAGCAGAATATCCATTTTTATTCAGTAAATCTACCTGTGCCCCATTCTCTAGCAATATTTTTGCAACATCAGCATGGCCATCATCACTTGCTTTTATTAGAGCAGACCATTTATTTACATTCTGCAAATTAACCTGAGTCCCATTCTCAACTAGTACTTCGACAACTTCAGCATGGCCATTACCACTTGCTACCATTAAGGCTGACTCACCATACTTGTTCTGCATATCTACCTGAGCTCCATTTTCTAGCAGTATTTTCACAATTTCAGAATAGCCGGCTTTACTCGCACAAAGTAAGGCAAACTCTCCTTCATCATTCACCAGATTTATCAGAGCCCCATTCTCTAATAGTAACTTAACTACTTCAGCACGACTTCTCTTACAGGCTGACAATAATGCATTGGAGGTGTCTGAATCTCTGGTACCAGCTGGTGGGGAAGTGGTAGAAATTTTTTCCATTCTAAACTGCAATGGGAGAGACAAAGTGGAAACAGAAGTAGATGGATGACTTGTAATTGTTTGGCAAATATACCTGGAGGCAGAGTTTCCAATTTGAAATAGCAGGGAAGACACTTCAGTATGGCCATTCTGACTTGCTATGTATAAAGCAGAACATCCATCCTTATTTAGCAATCTATTTGAGCCCCATTCTCTAGCAATATTTTTGCCACTTCAGTATGGCCCTTCTGACTTGCTATGTATAAAGCAGAACATCCATCCTTATTTAGCAAATCTATTTGAGCCCCATTCTCTAGCAATATTTTTGCTACTTCAGTATGGCCATTCTGACTTGCTATGTATAAAGCAGAACATCCATCCTTATTTAGCAAATCTATTTGAGCCCCATTCTCTAGCAATATTTTTGCCACAGCAGCATGGCCATAATCACTTGCTTGTATTAGAGCAAACCATTTGTTTACATTCTGCAAATTTACCTTAGCCCCATTCTCAATTAGTATTTTGACAACTTCAGCACGGCCATTACGACTTGCTACCATTAAGGCTGATGCACCATACTTGTTCTGCATATCTACCTGAGCTCCATTTTCTAGCAGTAGTTTAACAATTTCAGAATAGCCGGCTTCACTCGCACAAAGTAAGGCAAACTCTCCTTTATCATTCACCAGATTTATCAGAGCCCCTTTCTCTAACAGTAACTTAACTACTTCAGCATCACTTTGCTTACAGGCTGACAATAAAGCAGAAGAGGTGTTGGAATATCTGGTACTAGCAGGTGGGGAAGTGGTAGAGATTTTCTCCATAAGAAATAGCCACAGGAGACAAAATTGAAGCAGAAGTAGATGAATGACTTGTAATTGTTTGGCAAATATACGTGGAGGCAGAGTCTCCAATTGAAATAGCAAGGAAGACAATTGCTAAGTTATCACAGAACAAGCACCACTGTATTGGGTACTTGATGTCATGTGATCAAGAAATGATTATTCATAGTTACTAATGTGGTGTGATACAACCTCATCAGATAACAGACATTACCTCATTGTGGTTTTGCGTGATTTACTTATATAACACTGAGACTTATACAGATATAGTTGAGTTTTATAGCCAGTTGTGTTGAGTTATGTCAGTCATTGAATTGTCCTAATTATAGTTAATAGTAAATATATTAATACTGTCAGTATAGGTAGCTAGATAGGGCTTAGGCCAATCTAGTACAAAACTGTTACAACTAACAATATTGGAGTACTCACAAGTACCCCGCCACACAGTGGCACCGGATGTACTCACATGTGCAAATTAGGAGAGCAGTAGTATTAGACAGCTTTATCAGTGGTTTATCTCCCCTGCTCTCTTTTTTATTCCTCAGCCATCCCAGCCCTGTTTTTCTTATTCATTCCCTTCACCAAGAAAGGAGCTGAGTTAGTAGTAGTAAGGATCATGGACAGTGAATTATTCATGTTTGTCTCATACTATGTAAATAAAAAAGCAATAATTTATTGGTACACTCTACACAACATTAGCACATTGTGAATAACCAGTGCACACACAACTTAGGTTAAATTTGATGACTGTAACAACCACAACCTTTTCAAATTACCATAACCTCTTCAATTTACCTTATAAGTAACAAATAAATTGCAAATAAGACCTGGTAGGTGCTCAGTCTAGATGATGCTAATCCTTAGACTCCATGCTCTAACCACGGCCATGACAAAAATAGATATGATAGTTTAGCAATAAATAGTAAGGGGTAAATATATTGCACTATATTCATTTCAAAGACAAACTTGTAACTCATTATAATTATAGCTATATATTGCTGTATGTAGATATCTGTAACCCTAAGTTCTAAATTTTTAGAATATTGTAACGGAACCCTACAGCTGATAGATTAGTGGTGAATACTGGACTAAATTTAATTTTAATTAGACGAATACGGAACATGCAAAATCCTAAACACAAACCTTCAAGGGAAATCAATGCATTCTGTTTCAATAGTGATTTGTGCATTTCAATAGCTGCATAATTCTCTGAAAGTAATCCAAATGAAACCTGTAGTTGTTGACCTTGATACATTATGTGCTTTGAACTGGAGAAATTGACATATAAGTATGTAAGATTTGTCTGATAATAATTTATTCAATGGCGGAGTTACACGTGATTGATTATTTTCACTGGGTTAAAACATGTCGGCTGATATTAGTCCATTAATCTTATGCAGAATTGACTCAAGCACTCTTTCTTCAAAACAAGAACCATACTTTGAAGACTACTCAGCTGTCTTATTATTATTAGCTATGTTGAACTTTAAAATATTATAATATTGTTTGACTGTGCAAATCTTTTTTCAAAGTGTTAATAGCTAATATCAATCCCAAGAGCTCCGACTAGCCAATTAGCTAACTAGATTTTGTCTTTTTGTAAAGAATAACAGGAGTTTTCAAAAGAATTATAAATAGGTCGTCTAAAATGAATAATAGGTGTAAATGTTTTCAGAATACAAAAATAGAATAATAGGCAGAAAAAAAAAATTTATAAGGCCTAACAAAAACCTATAAAGAACTCCAAGGACCAGCCTCATATAGGCTAGACCTCTGAGATCACCAGAGAAACTCATGACAATAAAATTGACCAATATGACACAAACAACACATAGAGAATATGGAGAGAAAAAAATAGTTCCAGAAGGTACATGAGAAGAAGGAAAAGAGTAGGATTACAATCGCAAGTGTGAGATGGTGATAATGTGTGTGAGGTGGTTATAATACATTTAATAACTAGTAGAATCAATTGCTCTGGTTCTTACAATGTCATTTGAGTGTCCTGTAGTTAAAATCCACTGTACATTTGTATGAGAGGGTACAGTGATAAGGTCAGTCCATTCAACAAGAGACTTTGAAGAAGGTGGCTTCCTAAGAGAATGCAGCATTAACTTGTTGCAGTGTGGAGTGCCTCACTTCAAGATCAACAAAGACACTCCACCACAGAAGGAGAGATAAGAAATTCTCTAATTGATTTCCATTCAAACTAATGGAGAAGAAATTAAACCTATTAAACTCCCATTAAAGTACTTACCAGATTCACAAACTAAAAATATTGCACACTTTTATTTTTTGTGAGCATGAGTAGTACAGCCTTTCTATAAAAGCCAGTGCTACTCCGGCATTTGGGAATTTTGCATATGTTAACTCAACTCTGTATGTATGCCTCCTCTGTATATGTTTAACTAACCTACTCCATTACTATTGCCAAGGGAATAGAGTGTGGATAGTTACAGTGGGTGACCTACACTACTTACTGCATTGTCTGGTGGCAGCATACTACTTTGCTGTTACCAACTTTAGAGGGACGTTTCTGCAACAATCAAGACTTTTGAGGAGCAGGAACTCCATATGCAGCTACTGGACAAAAGCTATAATGTGACCAGATATTTTCTGTTGTCTTAGTTTTCAAGCTAGTTAGTTCGTTTTGGCCATACTATTGCATAGGTCCTGATCACAGTGAAAATTTGAGTAGTGCTGGAGTTTAGAGCTTCACATTTCAGAGGTGGCATTTGTGGGTGTCCACTGCACCTAATATACATAGCTACTAGCTATAATGTGCTGTCTTCTGGCAAGTGGTTATCCACAATAGCATACAGCACATTGACCACTTCAAACAAGTGACTAACGATGTATCTATACATAAAAATTAAGAAATGAATTATATAAGTAAAATAAAACAAAAGTCTTCATGTTGTCAAGTGGGGCAAGCTCCAACTGCTCATCCTAATGGCAGGTTCATAGTCTAAACTCAGATAATTTTCTTGTCTAAAAATAGTACTACCATGTGCCTTTTTTAGATGGAATGCCCATGCACAATAAGTTATGAGGAGGGTAACTTGATGGTGTTTCCTCAGAATCTTGTAGATAAGTCTTGGCAACATTGGATTTCTCTTCCTTCCTATTTTACTATTCTATCAATTGTGCTTTTCTTATTTACCCTTTTTACTCCATCTTGCCTTCCGAGAATTTTTTATTCCTGAAAAATTGGGCAAATGTCTTGTAACATTGTCATTTGATATATTTCGAATAGACTTCTAAATGACTTCTACGAAAGCAAATCAGCAGAAGTTGGAGATTTTAGCCTATAAAGTATAGATATGAAAGGGGAATAAAATGACTTCAGTGACTTGGGTAAATTACTCTTTGTCCTAAGCATTTTCTTCAATTGACCGGTTGTCAGGGTTCTAATGGTTTAGTTATTGATGGAGTTTTCTTAGTTGAGCTGCCTACAGTTTAATCAATTTAATCCTATTTACATAGCTGAATAGCACTTTTCGAGTTATTCAGCTAATTTTGCTCATATTGATTCACTCTTTTGGCTACCCATATGCTGCTATTTATGGTATTTCATTCAGGACAAAATTGGATATCCTATATTTGAGAATGGGAATGCCTTGTGCCATGAAACATCCATGATCATTTGAGAATGAATAACTTTTGCCATTTTTGTCCTGAATGGAATGTCATAGATATTGGCTATAGCTAGCTAATTAGATTGTAGCTTCTCGTGTGGCTGAAATCAGAGAATGAGACTGATAGGATGTGCCATGAAATATTGAATACATACAGCTAGTAGACTTACAGTATAGATGTGTATTTCTCAGCGGTGATGGAAGTGGTGGCATACCTTTCTACCCTCCTAAGATTTATTGCTTGGGGGAGGGGGAGAGGGGAGGGGGGCACACACTATGCAGATTTAAGTATTTAATTGCATCAGTAAACTTGTATTTAGGTTAGTTAATTAATTGTTCATAAATGGTTTTCGTGAGAGTAAATTGGGCTTGTGACCATGGTACCCCCCCCCCCCCACTTTGAATGAAGTAGCTTCCATTACTCCTATTGCCAAGATGACTTATATCCTTTGACACTTAATTGATCTTGTTGTGCTGCTCAAATTTGGGCTATATTTGATAGATTACTTTGCCGTAAGCAAAGTTTGTGCTCACCAAATGAAAATACCACTGAGAATCTGTCTGGCAGGAGCAGAACGTGCAGGCTACACAGGACAATATTAGCATGAACCTCGGGACTTACTACTTGAAACCATGTTATATATGACAATATGGTGCCTTAATAGTGGGGTAGATTAGCTATCTGAACATATATGGTACATGATACTGTTACATGTACATATACGTCTTGCATGTTACTAGTACTTCACATAATTTTATTATGCAGGATGCACTATTGCAGCATGTCAAATGTGCAGTTTTCCAAAGCAGTATATGAGCTACCAGCCATATACATACTCAGAATGTTCCCTCACCAGAAGGGTGGGGGTGGGTTGAAGATGATGAACACAGTTTGAGACCCTTCTGGATGACCATCCCTGAAGCTGCAGTAGCTTGCAGTGAACTGATAAAGTGCGGTGCAAATCAGATAGAGGCTGTACTAGGTGCAAGTGGAGCTAAAGCAGCATTATCATGTACTGATCTATGTAGTTGCAGCTGTGAAACTTAACCTAACAACAACTTTTACTTTGCAATAGTTTCTGGTCACAACATTTTTGTGGTTTTTAACGAAGTATGGATATCAAAGCTGTGCAAATATGTATACCAAAGCAGTTTTGCCATCATTATGCAGTTACATTGGCAACAGCAAGAAGAGCACCTAGTACCTTAGGCCTGAGGCTTTGCACATTATTTTGTGGTTGTCAAACGGAGTATTGAATATATTTTCGCGTTTTTCGGCTTTTTTTCGCTTTTAGTGCTCTAACTTTCATCCTATGGAGTAAAATGTTTGCAGCCGGCCCGTTTCTGGTAGACAATGGTGTCACTGAACTGCAAAAAAAAATTGGTGCTTTTATCCGCCGTGTAAACAAAAAATCCGACAGCAAGAGCTCTGTAATATTTCCTGCATCCCCTTAGGGAAGAGTAAAACAACATTTTTCCCATCTGACTGTTCCTGTATCCCATATTTATGAAAGTAATCAAGAAGCTCCCCTTTCAAACGTGTCCTGTTTATTGAGGTTGTTATATTTAGCTGCTCCATGCACTCCTCATAGGAAGCATGTAGGTCGGCTAATTAAAAGACACAAGTACCCTTCTCAATATCATTTTCAACATGCATTACCAATTCCGCAAATGCCTGTGCTTTTAGTTGCTTCTCCAAACTATTTGATGACTGGGCCCGACAAAAGGCACGGTAACGATTACGATAATTGGTAAGGCAAGAAAAATGATATTTCCCCTCAATTGCTACTAGGTCAACACCACCAGATAGCTTCACAAGCATTTCACTATCACACATCTCCTGAGCCATGTCTTTAATAGACTTATCCATATTGAAAGTACTAAACTCATGCAATAACTCAGGAGTGCTGCTCTCACAAAAAATGCATAATAATGCAGCAGACTCACAACGCTTTGGACGGCTAGTAGGCTCACCTCCATCTGCCTTTCTTTTTCTCCCTACCCTCTGCTGAACACGTTCCAACGTAGAAGAATTGAACTTCTGGTGACACCGCTTATGCCATGAGCATGATTGCTCATAAAATGTTGAGCTGTTCCTTGGTCTCCAAAGTTAATCCTTACTGGCAGAGCATCTAGCTTTTGAAACTCTTCTACATTCTTCAGAAAAGCAGAATATATACCTAAAGGTGGTCTCTTCACATCGGCAGATCTGGTGGGGCAACGTAATTCCTCAGATGACTTTGTCTGGCAGATAACACAGAGCTTCCAATCAAGACTCATGGCTGGACAATGTGCTCTGGCTAAGGCTGGACCATGTGCTCTGACTAGGGCTGGACCATGTGCTCTGGCTAGGCTACAAGCAGCAGTGTGAGATCAAAAGGCTGCTACATTCCTTCAATTTACCTGTTAATTAACATCTCTTTCACACAAAGCCTTGAGAGTGATCAAAGTACATTTTTAAAAATTCTCGTTTTTATTTTCACGTTTTTGCAATTTGTGTGCATAAATCTATACCTGTTCAACAAATTTTTTGCAGCCGGCCGTATTATTGTTCTTTATGATCAGATACATGTATAAAAAAAATTTGGCGCTTTTTGTCCGCCGTGTAAACATAATGCCTTTTTTTGCCCTTAATGTACCCCACAATAAAAACTTTGATAGAATTATAATCACATGTCAATAAATACATTAAACTGTTACTCTTATTAGATTCAATGTTTTAATACCACATATTATGTTAAACTTTGAAACAATCACAGGAAGAGATCTTCATTGTGTCTGCACAGATAACAAAGAATGCATCAAATTAAAAATTAGTGACCTTGTTTCATGATAAACAAAAAATCTAACTAGCTACTCCAAAACTGACAATAACATGATGATCACAAAACACAATAGAATTCTATTTATAATTATAAGAAACTTCACACAAAAATAAAAGAAACAATATAAACAAATTATAACATGGGAAAGTAAATTGCTTCATCTAAAACAATTCAGACATAATATCCTCAGCACTTGGTCTGTCCATTGGCCTCTCTGACAAGCACCTCTGAATGACACGAAGTAGCTGTCTATGATAGACTTGGCGGAACAAACTTGAACGATTTTCTGGTGCTCGCAATTCACCAGTGAGCATCTCCAACATCAAGACACCGAAGCTGTAGATGTCCATTTTAGGTGTCTGTTGGCTTGGAATCGCTGCCTCTGGTGCTGAATAAGCAGGACTTCCTGGATTCTCAGTGTGGAGCTGGCGAACTATATTAACTGAGCCGTAATCAGTTACTTTAGCTTTCCAATACTTAGGAGGCAGTAAAGGTTCTAGGAGAACATTAGCACTGCTGATGTCACGATGGATCATAGGATCTGGCTTCATCTGGTGGAGATAGTTTAAAGCTTTGACTATGTCAAGACTTATATGTTTCACAATTTTAGGACCAAAATATTCATCTGCTTCAATTTGTTTTCTGAGGCTGGTGGGCATCAATTCCATAAGAATCATCATATCTCCCTGAAGTGTAGCTCCAATGAACAGAACTAAGTTAGGATGACGTAGCCTGGCTGCCATTTGCATTTCTCTGCGAAACAAATCCTCATTGTGTCGGCTAACTATCTGGTTGTGGATTCTTTTGACTGCTACTTGTGCTCCTCTAAACTTGGCGACACTCACTGTTGCCCACCCACCTCTGCCTATCTCAGGACCAGTCAACTCTATATCTTCCCTTCTTACAACCCACTGCTCATCATAGGCCTTTCTCAGTAGATCAATTCTAGTAATTGCCTCCTCAGCTCTTCTGCGTTCTTCTTCAGCCATTCTATTAGCCTTTTCTGCTATTTGACTTCCTTCCTCTGCTCTTCTATGTTCATCCTCAGCTCTTCTTTCTCCCTCTTCAGCCCTTCTACCTGCCTCGTCTGCCCTTCTTCCTGCCTCGTCTGCCCTTCTGTCTGTCTCCTTGGCCCTTCTGTCTGCCTCATCTGCCCTTCTATGCTCATCCTCAGCTCTTCTTTCTTCCTCCTCTGCCCTTCTGCCTGCCTCCTTGGCCCTTCTGTCTGCCTCATCTGCCTTTCTTTCTGCCTTTTCTGCCCTTCTGACCGCCTCTTCAAATTTTCTGTCGGATTCTGAAGCTCTATTTTCTGCCTCTTCAGCTCTTCTTTCTGCCTCCTGGGTTTGTCTGCTTTGTTCACTGTCAGTGATCATCTGTAGTTTCGTTCTATTGCTTTCAGCTGTCTCTTTTGTTTCATCCTCTTCTTTTAATTGTATTGCTTTCTTTTCACTTTCATTATCTACATAACCATAATACAAATTTGCTTTATTGACAGCAAAATCTACCGTAAAGAGAATTATTTGAAAATGAAAGAGAATGTTAGTAATGAATTAAAATGTTTTTGATATTTAATGTATAATGTAATAAATAATCCAAAATTTTCAGTGTTGTTCTAAACTTAGTTTATTTTATATTTGCAACACACAGTGAACTTTCTTCATTAATTTATAGTTCATAGATACCAAATACATAATGTTTTCAGGGGCGGATCTAGGATTTGTTAAGAGGGGGGAATTTTCAAGGGTGAAATAGCTATAACTACTTATGGAAAAATGTTGGCTATACAGTATTGTATTTCCTATAAGACTAATTATATATTCTAATATTTATTCACACAATAATTAGCATTATAATGTGACCATCCGGAAATGAATGAACTGCTAAAATCAGGAAGGAAAAAATTTAAACTAAGAGCAACACCAATTTACAAAGGTATTTATGTCTAGAATAAAGAAAGAATAGTAGGGGTTGGATTATGCACCTTTTTTGTATGCTATGCTAGCAATGACTAATCTGAATCCTGGTATGGCCACATTTGTAATGTGAGTTGTTGATCTGCATTCTAATGGACAACAGTGCTGGATCTGAAAGTATTATATTTCCTATACAGAAATTGATATTGGAATCTTCAAATAGAATTAGCTACCAACACAGAGGGTAGTTAGTAAGCTCATAGATTCATTTAAAAAGTCCCAAAGACGGTCTCTTAAATTGCTATTGTTACTGTACAATAAAAACTAATTATAATTTTTTCCAAAAACTAGCTACTTCATTATGCTCATAATTACACTAATCATGCTAGCATATGCTAGAATTTATGAAATCACTTATCACACTCAAAATCATGCCAGCACAATTTGCCAACCCTTAGTGAATAGGTACGCTTAATCATGAAAAAAAAGAAACTAATTCATGAGATAAAATGAAAGTACAAAGACATTTTAGCGTGATGAAAGGATATTTATATAATTGTCAAATTCAACCATGAAGAAAAAAAATTGAATGAGCAACAACCACTAAATTCTGTCCAATTAATAAATTCTGGACTTGTTTTGCTTTGGTATACTACGAACTTGGTCTACCATATTGTATAAGGACACAAGTTAGTAAAAATTCTGACTCAGCATATCAATAAGTAGAGGTGTGTCCAAAATAAGATCGCAATTATTATTGGAGTAGCTACAAGGAAAAACAACGATGAACAAAAAGTGATTGCTACTACAATTATATTTCCAGTTACAGGTAAGAAATACTGTAGTTAAAAATGAGGGCTCATTCTGACAAGGGGGGCTCATACGACACCAGTCGAGCCCCCCTAAATCCGCCCCTGGTTTTATATTTTTTACCGACAAGTACCTGTAGCTATTGCTTTTGTCTTACTGTAAAGATAATACTGTAACCTTCAACTGCTTGATTCTAAATTATCAAGCTCAGCTAATGCTATTTTAGATAGGGCATATTATACCAAAAAATTACAGAACATTTATTATTAGCTATATAGCTAGTTTCTTCATGATACTAAATTAGAGAGTTTAAAAGTGACAACTAACCTTTGTTTTGCATTCCTGTTTGAGCTCCATCGACAGAATGAACTTCCTTTTTCAGATCAATTTGAGCTCCATTCTTCTCTAGCAGTAACTTGACCACATCAGCATGCCCGCTCTGACTTGCTATCACTAGAGCAGACGACCCATGCACAGTCTGCAAATCCACCTGTGCCCCATTCTCTAGCAATATTTTTGCTACTTCAGTATGGCCATTCTGACTTGCAATGTATAAAGCAGAGAATCCATCCTTATCCTGCAAATCTACCTGTGCCCCATTCTCTAGCAATATTTTTGACACTTCAGTATGGCCATTCTGACTTGCTATGGATAAAGCAGAGAATCCATTCTTATTCAGCAAATCTACCTGTGCCCCATTCTCTAGCATTATTTTTGACACTTCAGTATGGCCATTCTGACTTGCAATGTATAAAGCAGAGAATCCATCCTTATCCTGCAAATCTACCTGTGCCCCATTCTCTAGCAATATTTTTGCCACTTCAGTATGGCCATTCTGACTTGCTATGTATAAAGCAAAAAACCCATCCTTATTCAGCAAGTCTACCTGTGCCCCATTCTCTAGCAATATTTTTGCCACTTCAATATGGCCATTCTGACTTGCTATGTATAAAGCAGAACATCCATCCTTATTCAGCAAATCTACCTGTACCCCATTCTCTAGCAATGTTTTTGCTACTTTAGTATGGCCATTCTGACTTGCTATGTATAAAGCAGAGAATCCATCCTTATCCAGCAAATCTACCCGTGCCCCATTCTCTAGCAAGATTGTTGCCACTTCAGTATGGCCTTTCTGACTTGCTATGTATAAAGCAGAACATCCATTCTTATTCAGCAAATCTACCTGTGCACCATTCTCTAGCAATATTTTTGCCACTTCAGTATGGCCATTCTGACTTCCTACGTATAAAGCAAAAAACCCATCCTTATTCAGCAAATCTACCTGTGCCCCATTCTCTAGCAATATTATTGCTACATCAGTATAGCCATTCTGACTTGCTATATATAAAGCAGAACATCCATCCTTATACAGCAAATCTACTTGAGCCCCATGCTCTAGCAAAATTTTTGCCACTTCAGCATGGCCACTATAACTTGCTACCATTAGGGCTGATGCACCATACTTGTTCTGCATATCTACCTGAGCTCCATTTTCTAGCAGTAGTTTAACAATTTCAGAACATCCGGCTTCACTCGCACACAGTAAGGCAAACTCTCCTTCATCATTCACAAGATTTATCAGAGCCCCATTCTCTAACAGTAACGTAACTACTTCAGCATGACTTTGCTTACAGGCTGACAATAAAGCAGAAGAGGTGTTGGAATCTCTGGTACTAGCAGGTGGGGAAGTGGTAGAGATTTTCTCCATATGAAATAGCCACAGGAGACAAAATTGAAGCAGAAGTAGATGAATGACTTGTAAAGTATACCTTGAGGCAGAGTTTCCAATTGAAATAGCAAGGAAGACAATTGCTAAGTTATCACAGAACAAGCACCACTGTGTTGGGTACTAGTCTGGCGTAGCCGACCCTTTACCTTCCCGTTATATGTGGGCGTGGGGGGAAGGAAAGGGTCTGGTGGTGAGAGCTCCACATCGGATTGGTACCGGAGTTACTATAGTGGCGCCCAATCAGATTGCAGTACCGGTAATTAGTGGCATTCCTTTGAGACTGTACTAATGCGCGTTAGTTTAAAGGGAACGTGCGTCAGCACGCAACGCAAGCAAGTCTATTCTGGCGAATTGTAAGGCAATGATCAAGACAAAAATCACTGAAGTGTTTCAGGAGATGGGATGGCCTTCAGCTAAGCCTGAGCAACATCAAATTGTAGAAGCTATTTTGAATAGAGACGTTTTTGTGATTCTTCCTACTGGATACGGAAAGAGTGCCTGCTATCAGTGTTTGCCACTTCTTCACAAAAAGATGTACCCAAGTATAGTATTAGTAGTTTCTCCACTCAGAGCTCTAATAAAAGATCAGGTAAAATTATACTTCTCTTTCTATATGGGTGAACTACTTTTGTCTCTGAAACAGGTATCGGCACTAACAAAAAAAGGTTTTGAAGCATGCTGTGTTCTTGAAAATGATGAAATTGTGAATGAAGGAATATCCAATGGAGACTATCAATTTGTTTATTTCACTCCAGAAACTCTTCTGTTAAGTAAAAGATGGAGAGCTGTGTTGGCTGGCGATGTATTTTCTAGCAGGCTACAATATTTTATAGTTGATGAAGCTCATACAGTGGTGCAATGGCAAGTGGCATGATATATACTGTTGTTGTGTTGTTTCACAAATATTATTTTTATGTAGGGGAGAAACGTTTCGAAGTATTTTGTTGCGAATAGAAGAAATTCGTAGCTTGATCCCTGAACATGCACGCATCATGGCACTTACAGCTACAGCTACAGAGAGATTAAGAAAAGATGCCTCAAGATTAATAGGATTAAGGAATGAAGTTGTAGTGGCCATATCTCCTTGCAAAGATAATATCATGTATGTTGTTGTCGAATCTGATGGAATTCAAAAGATCTTTGAACCATTAGCGACAAAATTACTTCAAAAACAAGCATCATATCCTCGCACATTAATTTACTGCAGGTCTTTTGCAGACTGTTCAAATGTTTATTCCTTTTTTAAGACATATCTACAAAAGAATACAGCAGGAACCACATTGCCTGATATTCCAGGATTTAGGCTTGTGGACATGTATATGAGCTGTACAGATCCTGAAGTAAAGGACAAGATTGGGCAACTTTTTGTAATAGATTCTCCTCTACGAGTTGTAATAGCCACGACAGCTTTTGGATTGGGTATAGACTGTCCTGATGTACGTCATGTTATTAGCTTTGGTTTGCCCGGTGACATCGAATCCTATGTCCAGGAGACAGGGCGAGCTGGTCGAGATAGCTTTCCTGCACTTGCTACCTTGATAACCAAAAAAACTAGTAGTAGATTTTTTAATAAAACAGTCAAAGATTATGCAATCAACCAAACAGTGTGCAGGAGAGATTTATTATTTTCACATTTTGACAACTATAGTCGAACATACCAGGGACCTCTATGTTTATGTTGTGATCTGTGTCAGCAAATTTGCAAATGCACCCAATGTCATACTCAACATAGTTTGTACTCCATAATACAATAAAATAATGATCAAAGTATAGTGTATATAAGTTATCATATTATATATGTTTAATTATCCAGTCAATAATTGCATTTTTATTAAATGAGTGGAGAGTGTCACGTGGATTGGGAAAAGTTTGATGTGATCTGCCCTTCTGATAAGAGAAGATAGTGTACTTTTTTAAATGTTCAATAATTTTGTTCAGGTCTTCTGAAAAGCCTGGTGCATTGTGTAGACCGGATGGTTTCTTGACATTATTGCATTCATCAAAATTGTCAAGCAGGGGTGAAATCATTCCAACAGTTTTGCCAAGTTTGAGAATCATGTTGTCCGTTTTATTCGTGTTCAGTCTTCTAATACCATCCTTCACAATTCTGTTCAGATGTTCTTGGTGCAGGTCACATGGAATGTTTCTTCCAGGGGCATTGTGTGTACTAATACATCTGTTCCAGATGAGCTCTTGAGCTTGTCTATATAGGTGGTAGTTCAAATTCGAAATGGCACAGCATGCATAAGACTTCAATGCTATAATTCTTTCTTCCTGAACTTTTAAAAATAGGAAGCAGATATCGCCAGCACCTAAGAATCCTTTCTCCATCACCCTCCTTTATAGCATCAGAAAATTCCAGGTAAAAGCAGCCCAGACCAAGAAACATTTTGCCATACTCTAGCACCTACATTACACATTATATTTATTTAATACAGTAGAATATCATGAGTCTGTTGGCTTAGTATTTGCATGAGTGCTGCAGGCATAAGTGTAAATGTGGCCAGGCAAGTGACTGGTACCAAATGAATGATAAATTTACTGTGTACAAAGCACAATGAATTTTGCCATCACCTGGGGAACACAACAACCCAATGTAATAACCAAGAACACAGACGATAGTATGAGAAAATATTGCCCTAAGTAAATTCGTTCCTGTTCACTTTAATGTATTTGTTAAGGGGAAGTGGACTGAGTTCAGTACACAATAAACAAAAAATATTAAGATTTATGTATTCAAAATTAACACAAAAATGCTGAGTCAACTTACCAAATCATCTGAATGTGATGGAATGGTGTTGTACTGGAAGTTGGTGAATTGTACGATTTTTTTGCAAATCATTTGCAGCACACATCTTCTCCTGTCAGCTGGCTCCATCCAAATATTTTGGGGATTATGTAAGTCTGTGGTATGTGGAACATAGTTTAAATCTTCCATTTTTAAAACATGCATGGTAACCATCAAAATGTGTGCAGTTGTTAATAATTTAATGAAGTCATCTGGTTCATTAAATTTGTGAATTGGATCACTTGATACATTAGTCCTGCCAATTAAGTTTCTGAGCTGGTATAAGGTCCCATGATCTCCAGACGATGCAGAAGAAAAGAAATACTTCCATACAACCTAGAATTGGATAGGAATTAGTGAACACACAAAAATCATCTTAGACATTAAAAAGTATCCATACTTACATCTAAAAAGTTTAATTTGACATGCCAATCTTCAGCACATGGGATCAGTCCATCTAATCTTAATAGTTGAGAAAGTGAGTTCTTTCTGCACAACTTTGCACTACGACCTCTTGCACAAGTAAGCTGATCCCCCCCAAATAATATCTTGTGTAGTGCAAAATCCGTTACTTCGACCTCACCTATACAAGTTTTATACTTCCTCTTTTCAACTTCCAGGGCAGGAACATATTCATGGAGAGCAGTCATTATGTCCACCATATCATCTCCCTTATTCTCATTTTTCAATTGAATTCCAAGTGGTACCTATTATTAAAAGTACATCTAATACAGTAATTAGTTTACAGTGACATCACTCACCACAACTGACTTGGTGGACATTTCTTTCTGGTACTTGTGATCAATATGCCAATTAATAACATCATCAAAGGTATGCTTGAAGAATGGCATGTGCTTAACAAGTACACGCGATATCAAAACTGCCATATTGCTTTCAATGGTTTCGTCATCTTGTTTAGATGGCAATACCAACAATGCACGCTTTTTTGGTTCATTGAAACAAATATGTAATGGGGAATTAGAATATTCTTGGAAATTTATTCGATTCAAAACAGCAAAGGAGTTAAAATAATGTAAGGAATGATTAATAAACTGAGTACTTCTCATATATCTAGCTTTGATTCCAATATCAATGTTATCACCTACAATTTTGAAGCCTGATGTCGGAGCTTCATGGACTTGATCCATGGATTCTTCATCACCTGATGAGTTAACAATAGCGTTTATAAATAATTGAATGAAATAGAGCATTTACCTTGTGTCTGTCCGTCACCTTTCCCAACAAGCGGCATAGTAATTTCAAGTGTAGCATTTTCCAAATCGTTATCAGAAGAAAGTTCTGGAAGGTCAGAGGAAATTTCTGACGATAGTGGAGAATATTCAGGAGGCTTGGCACTGCTGCTTGAACTGGTTGCATTATCAGAGAATGATGATGAATCAGATGCATAATACTCTTGATAGCCAGTTTCACTTGGAAGTTCTCTGCTTCTTCCCTAAATTAGTTGACATTATTAAGTCAATCAACAAATTAAACAATCTAATTAGAGCTAATACAGGACCTGGGTTGTGGTCAATTATAAGATAGGAAGTGGGAGCAATTTTTAGCATGCTTCAACATACTTAATTGTCTGAAATTACAATGGTATTAATAATTGTTACCAATTTAATGAAGCACCAAAGGTGCGAACCATTAAACACTACATAGCTATTACAATACAATCTCCTTCCAAAAGAACAAGCAATCTGTTCACTATTTTAATGAGGCATCAAGCTGAAGCTTTGCTTTTTCTCAAGAATCAGCGCGAAATTAATAAAGTAGCACAATAAAAGGTCTTAAATCGTCATTCTGAGTATGTTCATACCTAAATTAACAGTTAACTGTCAGTAATCTCCAAAATCAGAGTGTAACAGACAGACAGACAGACAGACAAACAGGATGACTACTATAACCCTCTCACACATGCACGCTGAGGATTAATTAGTCTTAAAGTAGCATGAATTAGTTATACTATTAACTGTGGCACTAATGAACAGACTTCAACTAACCTCAGATTCTTTGCTCCTCAATTCTTCAATAAGAGTATCACGCCATGCAAAAACAGCAGAGTCATGATTTTTTCCAACCTCATTCAGCAATAAGTTTGTGGTCTCATAAGCTGTGCAAATATTAAGTTTCTGTAGTCTTTGGTACACCTATAAATAGAAAGAAAATTAAATTAAAAAGCATTAATGTAGTGATTTTTATTACTTGTTTTGAGCAATCTCCTACATAAAGAATCACAGACACAATTCTTTGAGCCAAGTTCATCTTCACGTGCTGATATCGTAGAAGAATCGCAACACACATCCCAATTACTGCACCACGGTTGGGGCGACGTCTGCGAGTTTGGGTACACATCTTCAGTATAGAATGTAACACTGGTGCATGGGAATCTAGCTCTGTTAATAGCTTATCCCATGTAAACTCCTTTAAGTCACTTACATGCTTACTGCTAAGAATTGAACCCGTTTTCTCAGAGCACATAGTAAATAGTTCTTTCCTTACAATAATTCCAATACGTTTTATTACATATTGCTTTGTTGTATTGTCTTTAAACACTTCAGAAACCAAAGAACTCTTATTACGTCTTGCCACAGCTCTTCCTGCATGTTTCCTTTTAGGAGTTAATACATACTTTTTAGCTTTGTTTGTGTATTCCACCATTATCTATGTACATACAAGAAAGGGGGTTGTGCAAAAAAACCAAAAAAAAAACCAACCAGATAAATACATCACTAAGTCAATATATGTTGTTATGATAGATAATCAGTCAGTTTAATAGCATAGCATCATTTTTATTTTATTCCGTCAGAGACAGGAAAAACTCCGTGTGTGTGTGTGTGTGTGTGTGTGTGCATGTGTGTGTGTGTGTGTCCATGTGTGTGTGTGTGTGTGTGTGTGTGTGTGTGTGTGTGGATGTGCTCAATTAAAGTGCTAAACAGGTATTGTGTAACTAAGCATAAGAAGGAGGAACACTTGAACAGGTACCAAATATTAGCTAATCTGGGAAAAGTTGGTGGAGGGGGTGGCTTATATTATATAACTAAGTTGTAGGAATCATTCAAACTTGAACTGTGGGTTACTATTGCTTATTAACACTTTCTACAGATGGCTCAGCTGCTATTGAAGCATCCTTGGTTAATACAATTAACATTCAAGCCATTGCCTCTGTACAACTAAGCTAACAACACCATCAAAACATAAAGTTGGGTCCACTCAAGTGTTATTGGATCTCCAAAATAAAATATGCTCAGAGTCAATTGTAACTTACAGAAACATTTGGAGACTTTGATTGTAACGTGTCTTCCATAGCTGTTTGAGGGTAATTAGATGGACTGGTAGTAAATGTGCCTAAAATTATTGTAGCTATTATTAATTTTGTGACTATAATGTGACACATAACTTACCAAAATTTGGGTCAATTTGCGAAGTTCCAATTGTGTGGGTTGGAGCACATACTGAAATGGAAGTCCTAGATGGTGTGCCTGTAGGAGATCCTAAATAGGAAATAATAATAACTGAAAAGCACAAAGGATTTGACTAGTTTACTTAACACAGTAGTAGAAGAGATAATTGGCTGTGTTCTTGTAATGCTTGGTGAAGTGGACACTGTTCGGGTTGAAGTCAATGGTGCTGGTGTCGAAATAAATGGTGCTGGGGTGTAAGTCAATGGTGCTGGTGTCGAAATAAATGGTGCTGGTATTGAAACAAAAAAGTTGCTGGGGTGTAAGTCAATGGTGCTGGTGTCGAAATAAATGGTGCTGGTATTGAAACAAAAGTTGCTGGGGTGTAAGTCAATGGTGCTGGGGTGTAAGTCAATGGTGCTGGGGTGTAAGTCAATGGTGCTGGGGTGTAAGTCAATGGTGCTGGGGTGTAAGTCAATGGTGCTGGTGTCGAAATAAATGGTGCTGGGGTGTAAGTCAATGGTGCTGGGGTGTAAGTCAATGGTGCTGGTGTCGAAATAAATGGTGCTGGTATTGAAACAAAAGTTGCTGGGGTGTAAGTCAATGGTGCTGGGGTGTAATTCAATGGTGCTGGTGTTGAAATAAATGGTGCTGGCGTCGAAATAACTGAAGCTGGGTTTGAAATCATTGGTGCTTGTTTTGTAATGGTGTTGGTGTTGTTGTAGAAATACATGTAACATGCGAATGGAAGGAAGTAGATGAAAATTGATGTTCAAAGCAAATTCTTTTTTCAGGTTGATAGGAAGTTGCAGATGAATCCAAGGATCTTTTAGACTGGCTCACTTTTAAATAGCATAGTATGCTATCAAAAGCTTTCTTCACACCTGTCTCAAATAACTGCATACATTTAATGATTTAATTGCAATTATTACCATAACACAATAATAATAATAATAATAATAATAATAATAATAATAATAATAATAATAATAATAATAATAAAAATAATGAAAATAATAATAAAAATCATCATCATCATCATCATCATCATAATAATAATAATAATTAGATGTATTCTCTCTCTTTCATGTTACACTTACCTCTTTTTTATTTGCATAAGTTGTATAGGCATAAAAACACTTCTTGCAAACATATGCTTCTTTCCTGCTGTCAATGGTGACCAGATTCACCCCTCTTCCTTCTTTTTGGGATACATTTAAAACCATTTCTTTCCATATATTAGTGACTAATTCGGATTCCTGTGTTCCTAGAAGACGTCTATTTTTAACATTAGTCGAATTAGCACAAGCTAAACAAAGAGCTGCATTTGATGAAGCCGCCATAACGCAGTTAAACTGTAAGTGCCCGCGTACGTTAATGCGTAAAAAACGCTCACTAAAACGCTAACTTTACCTGGCCCTCAATGCTGACGTCACGTACGTGGGCGAGTACCAATCCGATGTGGAGCTCTCACCAGACCCTTTCCTTCCCCCCACGCCCACATATAACGGGAAGGTAAAGGGTCGGCTACGCCAGACTAGTTGGGTACTTGAAGTCATGTGATCAAGAAATGATTATTCATAGTTACTAATGTGGTGTGATACAACCTCATCAGATAACAGACATTACCTCATTGTGGTTTTGCGTGATTTACTTATATAACACTGAGACTTGTACAGATACATATAGTTGAGCTTTATAGGAAGAGATCTTCATTGTGTCGGCTAACTATCTGGTTGTGGATACTTTTGACTGCTACTTGTGCTCCTCTAAACTTGGCTACACTCACTGTTGCCCACCCACCTCTGCCGATCTCAGGACCAGTCAACTCTATATCATCCCTTCTTACAACCCACTGCTCATCATATGCCTTGGTCAGTAGATCAATTCTAGTAATTGCCTCCTCAGCTCTTCTGCGTTCTTCTTCAGCCATTCTATTAGCCTCCTATGTTATTTGACTTCCTTCCTCTGCTCTTCTATGTTCATCCTCAGCTCTTCTTTCTCCCTCTTCTGCCCTTCTCTCTGCCTCCTTTGCTCTTCTATGTTCATCCTCAGCTCTTTTTTTTCCCACTTTGGCCCTTCTTACTGCCTCATCTGCTCTTCTATGTTCGTCTTCAGCTTTTCTGTCGGACTCCTTAGCTCTCATTTCTGCCTCCTGAGTCCTTCTTTCTGCTTCTTCAGCTCTTTTCTCTGCTTCCTTGGCTCGTTTCTCTGCTTCCTCCTCCACTAGTAATTGTATTTGTTTCATCATTATATCTGGCTCTTTTTCTATACTGTAAAAATTCTCTTCCCCTTGTCTTCCTTTCCTTTTAAGGATGCACATTTTTACATTAAATAACAAAAATAATTCTATTATCTAAGTGATTACTATATTTTTAACCATTACATTATTTGTAAACTTAGTAGTCATAAAAAACTAATTAAAGGTGGGAACTGACCTTGGTGCTGCAAATTATCTTGAACTGGCAGAGATTCATTTTTCAGATTTATCTGAGCCCCGTTCTCCAGCAATATTTTGACCACATGAGCTTGACCATTCTCACTAGCCTTCATCAGAGCAGATAACCCGTTTTCATCTTGTAAATCTACTTGAGCTCCATTCTCCAGCAGACTTGCTGCCATTAAAGAAGACAACCCATTTTCAGTGAGCAAATCTACCTGAGCACCATTTTCCAGCAGTATTTGAACCACTTCAACATGGCCATTGCGGCTGGCATACATAAGAGTGCAAGATCCACTCTTTTTCTGCAAATTTACCCTAGCCCCATTTTCTAGTAACACTGAGACCACTTCCGCTTGGCCATTATTACTCGCTACCATTAAAGCTGACCATTCATTCTTATTTGTTAAGTCTACGTGAGCCTTATTCTCAAGCAGTATTTTGGCCACTTCAACTTGACCTTTCTCACAGGCATACAATAAAGCAGACCACCCATTATTTCTCTGTAAATCTACCTGAGCCCCCTTTTCCAGCAGTCTTTTGGCAACTTCAGCATGACCATTCTCACTTGCGGACATAAGCGCTGACCGCCCACTGGCATTTTGCAAATCTACCTGAGCCCCATTCTCAAGTAGTATTTGGACTGCTTCATTTTGGCCATTATGACTTGCTACCATCAATGCCGACCACCCACTTTCATTCTGCAAGTCTACTAAAGCTCCTTCCTTTAGCAACATTTTGACCACTTTAGCATGCCCATTCTCACTTGCTAACACCAGAGCAAACCACCCACTTTTACATTGTAAATTAACCTGAGCTCCATTGCTTAACAGAGTTTTGACCACCTCAGCATGGCCATTCTCACTCGCTACCATCAATGCTGAAAGCCCATCCTCATCCTGTAGATCAACCTGAGCCCCATTTTCTAGGAGCATTGAAACTATATCACAATAACCTTGCCTACACGCTGACAATAAGGCAGAAGTGTTGCTGTAACCTCCATTGTTGATGTCACCTGAAAAGGTTTCCCTTGTCTCCATTTCTGTATAGCAGGAACAGCACAAAAGTTATTATAATTAAGTAGATTCATGATTCATGTGATCTACATTATTATCCTGATAGGTTGGTTTAGGTTGTCAAGGTGATCACAACTTTTCATGGGTTTTACAAGTTTAACTTACCATATGTGATCATAATGGAGTGGTAGAGTGAGTGAGACATTGCATTCACCTCTCAGTTAATTAGTTGGTGGATACTTCAGTCCACTGTGGTTTGAAACTCATGCTTAGTTATTTAACTCACCATGGTTCACACCAAGAAATGAAATCAACTGAGCAGCACGTAGTAGTAGTAAGGATCAATGAACAGTGAATGACTCGTGTTTCAACTAATATCTTATGAAACTAATAAATGTTTGGCTCACTCCAGACAACATTAACATACAGCTTAGGCCAGCTTTGCAGTTTCCTGCCATTGAAGCTGAGCTATAGAAATACAGGTTCAAGGTTTTGTTAAAAAAGAGCTCAATACACAAATGGCAGACATGAACTATAACAGACTAGACAGACTGTTTGACAGACAGACTGACAAAAACAGGAAGTGCACAAATAAGAAAGAAGATATGCCATTGACAAAAAACCAGTGTTGATAGGGGCGGAGCTGAGATAAAACGGACACAACGCAGGTCACATCACATCAAAAGGCTCCAATGAGTTCGTGGTAAGATATCCCACAGTAAGGCAACCTCTATGTTTGTGCCTCACGAGATGAGAGTAATTATAAATATCATACTATCTTGTATGACACCATAGCAAAATGTTCAGTGTTCACAGAAAATCCATTATTTTGAGCGAGCCAATCCTTATGGCACAAATATTATAGCTACTAGCCACTGCAGTCTCAGTCAAGTTCTTTGTATTGTGAGTTTCCACATTGTGAATACAATGATTGGAGGTTTATGTTTTCCATAAGGGTTATTACATGTTTTGTATGTTCTATGTATATAGCTAGCTAGATGCAGGGAGGCTGACAGTAAACAGGAGAGCCTCACCGAGGTGACACACCAAAAGCTTTTACATTTACAAAGCAAGACAGAAGATCCCAGTAGCTAACCGCCAACAATAAGTTGAAACTAAAACATTATTACCCTAATTTGTCCTCAAATATGACAGAGAAAAAAACTATAGCAGTAATGTTCAGGCAAATAACTGATGGAGAAATTTTGTCTCACATATCCATACTCTCAATCATGCCTATGTAGGCGTGGTTCAGGGTGTGGCCTTGCAAGCTATACTATCGGTTCAGTTTTCAGTAAGGCATAAACCTAATCAGACTAGCTTTATGACCCTGCCAACAGTTCAGTGCAAAGTTTCTTGTTTTTGTTAAATACTGAAATTTTCCATGTTGACATAACAGCTTCTTTCTAAACTGGGGGGGAGTTCTATGAAGAGTTCTATGAAGCAACCTGGACAAAAATACACCCTGTGTGTACAAAAATCAAAATTTCTTTGACAGACAGTATTCTTTGTTATTAACATGAACTTAATACTACATTCACATGTAGAAGATATATCAGTTGCATTCAAATCCATGCATACCAGTCCAAAAAAACAAAGAAGACAACCGCATCAGATTTTGCTTGTGCAGTTAGCTTAGCTGCATGAAATTGCCAGTAAGTCAATGGGCGACCATGTGGTAAAAACTACTTGTCTTGTGAAGCAGGAAGCTGAATACACATAAGCATGGAAACAAACTATTAGTAACCACAAAAGAAAGCACTAACTTCTGCATCATAACTTCAGCATTCTAGCTATCTACTAACAGGAAAAGAATAGTGCACTTAGTGCCCTTTTAAATTTTTCACTTAAGCTCCTAGGTACACATAGTATACATTCATTACCTTATAGGGATTCATGTTTTGATACTGTGGATGAAACTTTAATGTGTTCCCATCCTCCTAGCATGGTTAGCTGATTTTCCATATTTGTGCTGAAGCAACCACTATAATTTTATTTGACCAGAAGACACAACAGGGAAACTTATGACAGTGCTATAAGGGTTTTACCCTTAGTAGTCAGCATTAGTGAATATTGGCACAAAACATGAGTGATATCTATGGTTGAAAGTGGTTTAAAATGTGTTTTGTGAGGTAAAAAAAAAAAAAGACCTAGCTTAGCTATTCAACAATAAAAACAAGTGTTTCCACAGTATTGAGGTATTACTTTAATATATTTTCATCTTCCATTGCTTTAATTTTAGTTTCTGCCTCTCGAAGTTTCAATCGTAATTGTTCGGCCTCTTTCTCCTTTTCCCGTAATTTAAGTTCTGTGATTGTGTCCTTGAGACTAGCAATCTCATCTTTCAGGGAATGAATTTCATGATTCAATTTACTCGACAACTCGTTTATTTTCTTTTCATATTCAATTTTGACTTGCAATATTTCAACGCTTGACGTCTCACTTTGCAAGGTAACTTGGTCTTCAAGCAACTGTCCATCCTCTGCAAACTTCATGGCATCCTTGGAGTATTTGCTCTTCAGATCTTTCTCTTCCTTCACTTGTTCTGATTTGGAAACTTCCTCTGCTTTGGTTTCATGCTTCTTTTTCAATTCTTGGAATTCTCTGTCGTACTTCTTTTCGAGCTCATCTATTTCAATTTGTTTATTTTGGGTAATCGTCATGTAAGTGTCATAATATTTCCCAGTGACTTGCATCCCCAAAGCCAATTTCTCAGATACTTCCTTGAGATTTGGTGTCATTTGAGCAGAATCTCCTTGAGGAAGAGCTTCTTTGACTTGTTGGTAAGTATTGTTTGTAGTTTTAATTTTCATCTGTACTTTATCTCTCACATTTCTAAATACTTGCCTTCCCCTTGCAAAAACTTCTTCGGGCTCGGCAACTGGCATTGATGCAGAGTCTAATATTCCATGTTCTTCTGTGTTCTCTTCAGCATTAGGAAAATTGCGAAAAGCAGCATACTTAAAACTCGAGTTGCTTGACTGCTCTTGGATTCCAGCAGAATCAAAATCATCACTTTTCATGCTTTTCAATGAGCCTTCACTGGATCGTGTCGAAGATTGCCTCGGGCAGGGTTGTTGTGGTTGAGTAAAGCTATCGGATGGAACACTTACTGCATTGTCTTTTGGCTCTAGGGCTAATTTTTCTAATCTTCTCATTTCTTGTTGTATTTTTTTGGAAATAATTTCTAGTGAAGGAGTGACATCAAAAATTTGAAAAAACATTTTGAGTTTGGAATGATCCATTGAACACTGGGCTACTGCTATTTCCAGAAAGTTCCTGGCCACCTTTTTGGAATCACTTCCTTCTTTATACTGACCGTACATTTCTTGTCCGATTAAACCCATACCTTTGGCTTGATCCAAGACGGAACCCAATTCTGGGTGTAGGACAGTTACTATATCACTAGTGAGTGTACCTACAGCTTTCTTCACAATTCCGAAATCGTATAATTCTTCTTGTGTGTCAATACTATCGCTACTGCCGGGCGGTGCGCTAGGTAAATCTGGATTAGACGCCATCTTATCCACTTGATCTTATTTCGTCACTCGCGAAATATAAATAAACAAAATGGGGGTGTAACAAGGCGGGTCTATTGTGTGCGTCTTCTATTATTGTGCGCGACATTTTGGGGAAAAGATTGCTTTATTGGTACTCTATGAGGTGCAATACAACTAGCTTTTTTCTACCTTTAACCCCTTTTGCCTTCAGAGTACAATTTGGTTAATAAAATCTTCATTGGGGCGCCGCCCCCTCTGGCCCTTGTAGCTGACAGTACTGCAGGCCAGCTAGTCAGGATGCCTTGAACTAATACTGGTGGAGTTGCAAAGAGAGATATAGTCAGCCAGCCAGCCAAGAACAGTTCTAGCTGGCTGGCTGACTATATCTCTCTTTGCAAATCTATCAGCAAGGTGCACTGCTGGTATATAGCTCTTTTTTTTTTTTTTTAAGTCCTAAAAGATGTCATTCATGAATAAATTAATCTATTATTTAAAATGTGTTTTGTGAGGTAAAAACTAAAAAGTGACCTAGCTTAGCTATTCTACAATAAGTGTTTCCACAGTATTGAGGTATTACTTTAATTTATTCGAATATTTTCATCTTCCATTGCTTTAATTTTAGTTTCTGCCTCTCGAAGTTTCAATCGTAATTGTTCGGCCTCTTTCTCCTTCTCCCATAGTTTAAGTTCTGTGATTGTGTCCTTGAGACTAGCAATCTCATCTTTCAGAGAATGAATTTCATGATTCAATTTATTCGACAACTCATTTATTTTCTTTTCATATTCAATTTTGACTTGCAATATTTCAACGCTTGACGTCTCACTTTGCAAGGTAACTTGGTCTTCAAGCAACTGTCCATCCTCTGCAAACTTCATGGCATCCTTGGAGTATTTGCTCTTCAGATCTTTCTCTTCCTTCACTTGTTCTGATTTGGAAACTTCCTCTGCTTTGGTTTCATGCTTCTTTTTCAATTCTTGGAATTCTCTGTCGTACTTCTTTTCGAGCTCATCTATTTCAATTTGTTTATTTTGGGTAATCGTCATGTAAGTGTCATAATATTTCCCAGTGACTTGCATCCCCAAAGCCAATTTCTCAGATACTTCCTTGAGATTTGGTGTCATTTGAGCAGAATCTCCTTGAGGAAGAGCTTCTTTGACTTGTTGGTAAGTATTGTTTGTAGTTTTAATTTTCATCTGTACTTTATCTCTCACATTTCTGAATACTTGCCTACCCCTTGCAAAAGCTTCTTCGGGTTCGGCAACTGGCATTGATGTAGAATCTAATATTCCATGTTCTTCTGTGTTCTTCTCTTCGGCATTAGGAAAATTACGAAAAGTGGCATACTTGAAACTCGGCTGTTCTTGGACTCCAACAGTATCAAAATAGTCAATTTTCAATGAGCCTTCACTGGATAGTGCCGAAAATTGCCTCGGGCAGGGTTGTTGTGGCTGAGTAAAGCTATCAGAAGTAACACTTACTGTACTGTCTTTCGGTTCTTGGGCTAATTTTTCTAATCTTCTCATTTCTCCTTGTATTTTACTCGAAATAATTTCTAGTGAAGGAGTGACATCAAAAATTTGTAAAAACATTATGAGTTTGGAATGATCCATAGAACACTGGCCTACTGCTACTTCCAGAAACTTCCTGGCCACTTTTTTGGAATCACTTCCTTCTTTATACTGACCGTACATTTCTTGTCCGATTAAACCCATACCTTTGGCTTGATCCAAGACGGAACCCAATTCTGGATGTAGGACAGTTACTATATCACCAGTGAGTGTATCGACGGCTTTCTTCACAATTCCGAAATCGTATAATTCTTCTTGCTTGTCAATACTATCGCTACGGCCGGACGGCGCGCTAGGTAAATCTGAATCAGACGCCATATTATCCACTCAATCTTGCGTCGTCACTCGCGCAATACAAACTCGTAGGGTGTATGTGACAAGGCAGGCGCGTCTATTGCGCGGAGAGAGCAGGTTATCTAGCGAATTGGTGAGTAGGCCACAACAGGGAAATTTCCCTTTTTCACGAAGTATGATTTCCTGACAAAAGAAACATTTTCCGAACAAGAATCCTTTGTTTCCTAGAAGAACTGACACAGTCACATTATACTAGCAGACTAACTAGAGATCAGGAAGATTGTGTAGCTTGGAAATTAAGTGGGTAACTTTTATAGCTGTCTTGCATAAAATAGCAAAAAGTGGGGGAAGAGTTCAAGGCCCTCCATCTTCCCCTTACATCAAATAGCTTTGTATTAAAAAGGTTTGCTAAACTAATTAAAAGCTGTAGCCCAATCTCCAATACAATACCCCCCCCCCCCTTCACGCTCCCTCTCTTTCCTGAAAACACCAAGGTGTTATCAGGAGCGTGAGAAACACAAATTATTTCCCCCAGTTTTTGTTAGCTCTTCGCAACCGTGAACAGGGCATGGTGCAGTCACTCATGAACTCAATTATTATCATAAATTATTATTATATAACTACATAAACTCAACTTGAGCATAATGCGACATGTATATACTACACGATCACAGAAATGATAGCACGTGGAATGAAAATTCTCTAGATATGATTTCTAAGCTAGACACAGTTCCTCCTCTCTCTAATGGCCGTGGTCTGGAACTCTCTTCCTACACACAACACACAGGCGCGCACACAAATATACACATATAAAGAAAGTGCATCACTACGTTGAAAAAAGAAAAAAGGCTTAAATTTATTACGGTCCAATCCCTCTCACTTTGCACAGCATACATACCTGGGTGCAGACTTGATGATGTCATCAACTCTGAGAATCATCTCAGCAGCTTCCGCAGCCGACAGGAGCACTTGCCTCTTTACCTGATAAGACTCTGTGATCCCCAGAGCAGCCATGTCTCCCACACAGCCTTTCTCCATGTCTAAACAAACACATGCACAAACAAGTGACACACACACACACACAGCGAGTCCAGCTCAAGGGAGTTCATTGGTTCAAAATATGTTGTTGTTGTTCCCAAAAATAATCTGTCATAATACGACAGTAGGCTAGAACCTTAACCCATTCGACACTGTAACTGCATATATACGGGCGAAAACTGTTCGGGATCTTCTATTCCTCACAAACGCCAGCAAGAGATGGCATCTGCTGCACCTGAGTGAACTCTGGTGCACCTGAACGATTGGAACTCATTATCACCCTATTCATGTTTCATTGCATGTGTGGGTGTGTGCTTGCACATGCCCACTGTGTATCACCCCACCTATTCCTGTATGTACCATGTGCTCTTTCTTTTATTCCTTTTTATTACCCAAAAACCTAAGTCACTGAGACCTTGGCTCCTAGCTACTTACTATTGCATGTGCCTGTGCATGCCAACTAACATAGGCTGGTCCTTCGAGTTGCTCTACTATTAACCCGGGCTCAGGGATTTACAACCCCTGAACAAAAACAGGTCCGCATTCTCCGAATTAAAAAACAAAACAAAACAAACTATGCTAGATTATTACATTGTTATTTCTTTTCCATACGTGTAAAGTAGGCTTTTATAAATATTGAACCGTACAGGCAGGTTACGTATTTTTTTAATTGTCTGAAAACTGAGATTGAGAAGAAAAAAAAATTGGACTGAGAATTTTCAGGACACCGAGCGCCCACATTTTTTTTTTTTTGCCTACGGGCCTCAAACACTCAGAATAGAATATAAAGTACGAAGCATATAGAGAGTCCCTCAGCATTTTGGAAGAATATGGACAAGTTTTTTCTACTGGACATCAAGAGTAATCGATTGGGTTAGTTCCTCTGAGTCTCCTCGAAACCTCCTGTAAGATGGACTGGTTCCGGTTCATTTTCAGGCTTTTAGAAACTTATTTGCTTGTTATAAGACTATAGCTACCTACTTTAGATGCCTGGCTAAGCGTTGAAGAAACTCTGAATCGAAAGGATTCAGTAGGGCTCACTGGTTGATTTTTCAAATTTTTTTTACATTTTTTTGTTTTTCCTATGCCCCCTGTGGATTCCAGTGACTGCTACAGATTCTGGAGTTGGAAATAACTCAGCATAAATAAAAAAAAAAAAAAAAAAAAAAAAAAAAAAAAAAAAAAAAAAAAAAAAAAAAAAAGAAGCAAAGTCTATTGTCTTCTTCACTTGCAGATAATGATGACAATAATAGTTTTTCAAATGCTGGGCAGAGCCATAGAGTATAGGAAGTACGAAGTTTAATGGGCAATTTGAAACCTTTCATGAGTTGCCCAAAGTGCATGTCTAATTCCTGAGGAAGATGGTGTTGTTAGCTGATAAATGTATTGGAAGCCCATACACAACCAGTTTACTGACCATAGTCAAGTGATAGAAGCAGCTGCACTGCAAAAGGTTGGAGAAACGATGCACATGCTTGACAATTACACAGGCAAGCTGTGTCTGACAGCGATGTGATGGACATCACAGTGAGTTGTGATAGAACATGGCAGAGGCGTGGCATTTCTTCGTTTGGGTTAGTTTTACTGAGCTGGTGTTGGATTATGTTGTAAAATTCAAATTTTGTGAGTCTTGTCGGTACTGGAAAAGCGAATACCTTATATTGGAAATTATAGACCAGAAGGAACGCCATGCTTCACAGTGCAAAAGAGACATTAATGGCAGTGCAGCTTCTATGGTAGCTCTTGGTACGCTGGGTATATTGTTAAAGTTCGATAAGTAGAACTAGAGGTATTGCAAGCTTGTATGTGACAGGGACTGTGAATACCAAGCCTTTAGCTACAGGAAAAACCATAATATGGTGAATTGCTAGTTGAAAAAATATTGATTGTATTGGTCGTGTCCAGAAAAGTATGGGAACTGCGTTACAGGACTAATACAAAGACCAAAAGCTTTCAGATGGCAAAACAATTGGGGGAAAAGGTAAGACTACTTCAAGTATTAATAAATACTGTGCTAAACTATTACAGTGATGCCATTCGCAAAGCCTAGGTCAACAAACAGAGACTGAGAAGCAGGAAGAGGTAGACAAAAGGAGAAGGGAATTCACGATTCAAGAAGCAAGAGGCTGAAGAATGAAAAGCGCTCAGGAAGAAGAGAAAATGATGTAACTGAACTAAGTGGTAGAGGATACAAGACAGGGATTCATTTAGGGGGCAGGTCCTTGGGGGGGGGGGGGGGGGGGGGGGGGGGGGGGGGGGGGGGGGGGGTGCTCACTTTAAAGTCATTCTTCAAATTTTATAAGTGAAAAGCAAATAGAGGTGGGCAGTATACTGGTATTTTCGATATATCGTTATCGTATCGCAGCTAATTTTTAATACTGATATACCGACCACACGCGATATCGAACACCACAAACAAAAAAATTAACTAATAACTGACAAAACACAATTGCGTTATAAAGCCACACCAATAACAACAAATCATATAAACCACACCCCACCACGCCCACTATCACCGGTACTGACTGACCGAGCCCCATGGTGTGCTGGCCCTTGGAATGCAGAGCGCGAAGTTGTGAGACAAGCTCAGAGCTGTCATAGCCAGCGTTGTCCGCAATGGCCGTGGGGAGTTGCCTGAGGGCGATGGCAAAGGACTCGATAGCCAGAGACTCTTTGCCAGGAGTGGTAGCAGCCAGCTCCTGCACTGCGTCGGCCATTGCCATCTCTGAGGATCCTGTGGTGGTGGAGTGAGAGGATTATTAATAATGCAAGTTGGGTATTGTCCAACTTTCCCCTTCAAATAAAAATTAGGATATCTCTTATTTACAATTTAAGCCATAATAAAAACAACAACAATAACAATAATAATAGCAATTTTTTTTCCTCTTTTTAACAGCCAATATTCTTAATTATAACTTAACCCAACGTTTCGACTTCTTGCCGAAGTCCTCTTCAGGGGTCAACTTTGCTATTATTATAATTATTTCAGCTGAGAATGACTGAATCAAACAATAAAATAATACTAACAATTCATAACATTTTGTTTCAATATAAACTTGCTGGCAATACAGACATAGAATACTGCTATAAGAACAGACCACACCCACCCACTCACTCACCTCCCCCATAGACTACTCTGGTCTCCTTGACGGTTTGCTGCAGCACGCACAGAGCATCGTGCAGGGAACGTTCAGACTCGTCCAATATCTGCTGAGTGGCTCCTCTCAATACCACAGTACACGCCTCCCCAAGAGACACACCAGAGAAACGCAGCAGCTAACAACAACAACAACAACAACAACAACAACATGTTAGGAATACTGTAAATACAAAACTGGACATTAAAAACTCACAAATATAAATGCCATCCATCAAAATAAATAAATAAATAAATATAAAAAGGAACCCTATCAACACTAAATGTTCTAAAATATATTTATTTTAAAAACTTTTTGTAGTATATTACAATTCATAATAATACTACAAAATAAGCCGAACAATAACAACAAATATATATACATATACGTAGTATTGTTGAAGAACATAGTAAATATGCCTCTCTATGCCTCTCTATATTAAACTAAGTGTTGAGCCCAAACCAAAAGCTATCACCACACACAACTGTATAACACTCTTGTCACAAATTACAGACTAATCCTAGCCTGTCAGTATGCCAGTCTAACCACACCTCTTCCTGTGACCAGAAATGTTAACCCATGAGAACTCCCAAGCTACCTTGTCTTCTCCGATCATGATCTCTTCGATGAGTTTGCAAGAGCCGAGCTTCACTTTCTCCGGGTTGCCAAACGTGGACACAATCTCGCCACCCAGAACGAGCGCCAATTGTTCGATGCCTTCAAAATCAGCATGCTCTATCGCCATGACGCCAGCATCAGCAAACAGCTGCTCCGGGTAGTTGTAAATAAGTTGCCTGACAAGAAAATCACATTAGTAATATGCACAGTATATGTTACATAGATTATGAGTATATATATATATATATATACAATATGTTGTTTAGAGTTGTATAATTACTACAACAAAGATTCAATACCAATAACTATTTATATTACATTAATAGTAAAACATATGAACTGTTTATTGGGTGAGTGAATTGAGACTCTTACTAACGAGTCTTGATTGAGATTTTGATATGGCAAAGTTCAAAAGGTCAATGTGTGTCCACCCCCGGAGGCTACTTAAAAAATTAAACATTAGCGCAGGGGCAAGAAATTTAGGAGAAAAGAATTCTAAACAATGCCAGAAAAAAATGGAAGACAAAGAGCTACGGAGACAGAAGAGGACAGATGTTCACAGTTAGGTCTTACAAACTTAGCAGAGTTCATTTTCTATTCAATTAGTGACGGTGGTAAGTTGCCTTGGTTAATGTGCTGTTTGTTGTAGCTATACAACTTGCAGAACAGATTTGTTCTTACTTGAAAATCAAATTTCCAATAGTCAAGTCACTAAGAGCATGCAACACAATGCTTTTTCTACTAGAGCTCTGGTACAATAGAGCATTTTCAATGGATGGACTTTGGAAAGGCAGCTTGATAAGCAGAATCCTTTGGTTTAGCAATCCTTACCAGTCTTGGAAACTTGATTGCTTACCCCTAGAAAATCAATTGCTTAATATTCGAGTCACAAGGAGAATACGATGCAAGTCTTGTGCTGGTATATCCAGTGATCAAGTGTATATATGTGTGCACAAGTGTTGTGTGTTAAGAAAAACACAATAAATTAAGGGGAGATATACCCATTAAAAAAAAGGGTTTTTTTGTTTTTTTAAAACTTTTTATATTTTTTATTTTGCAAAGTTTCAAGTCAATTGGACATTTCTTTATTTCTTTATGATTTTTTTTGTCACCCCTACTTATTGTAGACTTGCTGTATCACCCGCTCGGGAAGAATCCAATCTTTCATGTCTTACCATCACCGTTTGTGTAGCGTGTACTGCTCATTCGTTGTTTACAAGTACAGGTTATTATAGTCAAAATAAAGCACACAGGAAGAGCTAAGTAACCACGTAAACTGCAAACAAATTGGAATAAGTGGGGGCAACTGCGCACGCCGTGTGTTCTTTCTTTGATCGAACCTTTGCCGCTGTTTCTTATTTTGTTCGAGTTGATAGTTTCTTCCATAACCCGCGTTATGGGGAACAAGCGTTGTGCTAAGGGAAGCTGGAATCTTTTTTTTTAATTTTTTTTTTTAATTTATTTATTTTTATTGTAGATACAGGCTTACTGGATGTGGATCCCAAGTTTCAAGACCAGTGGACATTTCTACAGCTTATAATGATTTTTTTTTATACACACTAGTTCATTGTTTCAGTTATTGTATCACCCGGGAAACAACCGTTCACTTTATTTCTTACCGACTATTTCTTTGTTTACTGTCAAACCTATGCTTGTTATAGTTCAAAATAAAGCACACAGGAAGTGCTCAGTGACTATAGCAACGAGCAACTACGTAGTATAAGTAGGTGGGACTGCGCACGCCAGGTGTTCTTTTCTTTGCTTTGATCGGAACTTCAGCTATTCAGCTTATCTCTCTTTTTTTCTCAATAAAATGCCTAGAAAGTCGGGGAAAAAGGAGAATGTCGGGGGTTTGGCGGCACTCAGTGGCAACAACAGTCACCTACTAAACGAACAAGGACGGATTCAGAGGCTACACGTCCCTCGGTGAGTAAGACTAAATTGTCTAGCTCACCACCTAGGTCTATAGGGTTTGCTGCTGGGAGCTCTAGTTCTCTATTGCGCCCAAGAAATCGTAAATTCTCGAGTCCATTGACAAACAATAGCTCTGAAGCTGTCTCTGAAGCTGGTTCAAGTCAAGCAAATAATTATATTTGCTCCTTTGGCCAATTGAGGGATTCTGTAGTGCAGATTCACCACTGCCCAAAGTATCCCTTGACAGTTTCAGAAAACAGTAGCGGTAGAAGGGGGCTGGTTTCTAGAGTAACGCTTGGTTGCGAGTGTGGGTGGTTCCACCATGTAACTGACCCTTATAATAGAGACCATCTCTCTGTGAATTCACAAGCGGTATTGTCAATGAGATTGATAGAGAGGGGTCAAACGTCTCTGAATACTTTCTGTGCGGGTATGGATCTTCCAGGAGGTTTGTCGCATGCCAGTTATAAAGAGTACAATGCTGATCTATTTGAGGCAAGCAAGGTTGAGCTTCGCTCACATCAACTTGCTTGTGCTGATAGACTGTGGGTTATGTCTGCTGGTGGGACTTTGTTTGTTCCCCCTCGTATTGATTCTGAAAATAATACCGGGGACGAGTCTAATGAGAATGGCGGTGATGAGTCTAGGAATGACACGGCAGAGTCGAATGATGACAATGCAGAGTCAGATCAAAATGATGATGCCGAGTCAAGTGATTCAGAGGAGGAATCCTCTGAGTCAGATTCTGAAGCAAGTTGCAGCCATGACAATCAGGCTGACTCTGACGGGGTGGGTGTCGACAGTGACGTCCCATCTAACGATTGGACCGAGCCCCCATTAGATGTTACTGTAACGTTTGATGGAACTTGGTCTAAACGGGGTTACACTGCCATGTATGGTGTGGGTGTGGTGATGTCGTGGGACACGGGTCATGTTCTGGATCAGGTAGTAATGAGCAAATATTGCCGACACTGTTCACGGAAGATGAATTCCTTGGGCATTGATAAAGTTCAAGCCAAGGAATCGCTGGAATTCCAGACATGGTACGCAGACCATGAAGATCATTGCACTCTAAACCATAGTGGCACATCTGCGCTCATGGAACTTGAAGCTGCTTTGGAGTTGTGGAAACGCTCTGTGGAGCGCCTGAATCTACGGTATGTAAATGTGGTCAGTGATGGTGATTCTAAGGCCATCACGGCAGTACAAATTGCCGAGCCGTATGGTTCAGGTGTTTTTATCACAAAATATGAGTGTGTGGGACATGTGCAGAAAAGGGTAGGATATGCTTTCATAACTCTTAGTAAGAACCCTCCAATAGAGATCGTAGAAATTGTAGTTAAAAAGGCCATACCGGCCCGAAAAGCCACTAAGAGACGCCTTGCCGTGGAAGCTATTCCTGCCGTAACAAAGCAGGAAGTGAGAAAAATACGGATTGGAGGCAAAAATATTTCAAAAAAAATAAAATAAACTCCTGCAGAAATACTATGGCAACGCCATACGTGAGTATGCAGGAGACTTGGAGGGAATGATAAGTGCCTGCTGGGCAGTGTTCTACCACTCAATCTCCACAGATGCTGATCCACAGCACCATTGCTGTCCTGAAGGTCCAGGTTCTTGGTGTAAATTTCAAAGAGCCAAGGCCATGAAGGTTGCTCCGCCACCTCACTTGAGTGAAAATGACTCCAAGCGTCTCATTCCTGTGAGGCTGGCAAAGCATGTCAAGCCAATATTCGAACGACTTTGTAGTCGTAAGTTATTGGCAAAATGTGTTCTAGGGGCAACACAGAATCAAAATGAAAGCTTCAACAACATCATGTGGGATAAATGTCCCAAGACTACATTCTGTTCATACCTGTCAGTCCAACTTGCTTTGAACCTTGCTGTACTTCAGTTCAACAGGGGGGCAATGTCATTTGTCTCCATTGCTGAACGTATGAAGATACAGTTAGGTTCCCGCTCTATTCGATACTTCAGGGAGAAAGATGTCTTCCGTATCAATAGAGCGGAGAAGAGGCAACAGGCTGTGGAGAAGAAAAGAATGGAGGCTGTGAAGCGACGTAAGGCTGCAGCTCAGCGTCAGTCGACTGCCTCGGAAGGTCAGACATACCAGGCTGGGGGATTCTAAGATGAATATATTATTCTGATTTTGGTGACGGTTCGAGTCGGAGTTAGAGGGCATAGTAATTGCAGTGCCAATGATATCTGCATCTCTGTGTGTTAGGGCAATGATGAAAAAAGCAAGACCCTCTAAAATCTGAGCCCTACAACCATATATTGTAATAGTTTCAGACCAACACACACACACACACACACAAACTTCAATTATCACTTTCTAATTGTCACTTTTTCTTTCACATGCACACATATCTGGCTGGCCTGGGGTCTTGTTGAGCTCCTTTGGAGTGAGCCATGACATCAAGGTAACTTCTAAAAGCTGAATTTAGGTCTAAATATTCACTGTATGCAATATTATGCTTTCTTGCAGGCATTGTCAGCTGTTATTACAAGTGTCGTGTTTAACCTCAATTATCTCAAAACTACATTTTCCCAAAGTGGTCATTCTTCGGTACATCATAACTTACTCTCACTATTTTTTTATTTTTATGTTTATATATCATCTTAAAGCTCATATTCTACTCTTTATAATGAATTGATATTTTTTCAAAAAATTATTTTTTTCTTCAGTTATGCAAGTTTTTCTAAAAATTAATAATGAATTTTTGGACATTTTTGGACAAAAACAATTATAAAAAAATAAATAAGAAATTCCAAAAAGTATCAATTGAATTATGATAAAAGTATACTGAATGTGTGAAAAAAGTTTGGAGTGTTGAGGATCATGTCTGATGGGGGGGTAACATCGTACCGAATAGGTAAAGGGTGAATAGACGATGAAACCGATCACTTTGGGTGGGTGGGGCCAAGTTGATATATCTGTAGTTCATCTTGAAGATGGATGTTTTACTCATCATTTTAAGACTTGAAGTATGAAAAAATACACATGGATGACTGAGTTATGACCAAATAAGCAAAACACCCCAAAAATGGTTCCAGCCCCCTTAGGGAGATTTACCCATAAAAAAAATGGGTTTTTTGTTTTGTTTTTAAACTTTTATTTTTATTCAGTTGGTTGAAGCTGTGCACGAAGTTTCAAGTCAATTGGACATTTCTTTATTTATTTATGATTTTTTTTGTCACCCCTACTTATTGTAGACTTACTGTATCGGGAAGAATCCAATCTTTCATGTCTTACCATCACCGTTTGTGTAGCGTGTACCGCTCATTCTTAGTTTACAAGTATAGGTTATTATAGTTCAAAATAAAGCACACAGGAAGAGCTAAGTAACCACGTAAACTGCACACCAATTGGAATAAGTGTTCTTTCTTTGATCGAACATTTGCCGCTGTTTCTAATTTTGTTCGAGTTGATAGTTTCTTCCATAACCCGCGTTATGGGGAACAAGCGTTGTGCAAGAAGCGTCCCAGAGTCTTCCAAGGCACCAGGATACAATTGATGGCTCCAGTAGAGTCTCCACAGGTTGACACAGAGGCTATCCCACCTTCAGTAAGTTAACAAAAACTTAGTGGCAGTTCAGCTGGGTTTATTTCTGGGCGCTCTACTATTGCGTCCCAGAGGTAGTAAATCTTCTCCTGAGCTTCCAAACAGTAGTTCTGGAACTGTCAGAATGGACAGGCCCAAGTCAGCAAATATTATTTGCTCTATTGGGCAGTAAGTGGTGCCTTAGAGCAGCTTCATCATTGCCATGGGCATCCCTTGACAGTTTCAGAGAACAGCAGTGTTAGGCGGGGGTTGGTTTCTCGTGCAACTTTCAGTTACCAGTGTGGGTGGTTCCATCACACAACTGATCCTCACAACGCGGACCATCTCTCTGTCAATGCCAGAGCTGTTTTTGCTTCTAGAATGATAGGTAGGGGCAGTGCTTCACTGGATACTTTGTGTGCAATTTTTGACTTCCCAGGTGGGTTGGGTGGTCATTCCTACGGAAAGTATAACTCTGCCCTGTATGATGCCAGTAATGACGCTGTGTTGGCTGACCAGTTAGCCTGCGCAGATGAGCTGCGTGTCATGCATGCTGCTGGAAAACGCTTTGTTCCTCGTATAGATTCTAAAAATAATACCAGTGATGAGCCTAGTGGTAGTGGCGGAGACAAGCCATTGGAAGAGGCTGAGCAATCAGATCAGTCTGTGAGCTCAGACTCCCGAGTCATCCTGTTCCGACTTAGAGGAGGACTCCGGTTTGGACGACCCTGGGTCTGACATGGTTGAGTCTGATGCTAGTCAAGGAAGTCAGTGACCAGGACGGCTATTTCAAGCCTTTTGACTGTTTTTTTTTTTGTGTGTGTGTGTGTGTGTGTGTGTGTGATAAAGTAGAGTATGTGGAGTAATTAATTCTTCGAAATTTCGGGAAATAGGATTTTCAGTATGTCAAACTTTCTAGCCAAAAATCTGGAAGCAGAATTCACTTAGAAACTAGCACTACTTATGTTTGTAATCAGAGGTAGGGTGTCTAGTTACTGAATGGGCGACAACAGCGAGCTGGCACTGAAATACTCATTCCACACTCTTACCATTTCCTACTGCACTGGCAACTGTAAGCCATCCTTGTAAACGGTCCCTCTCAACGTGACGGATATTCATCTCCGAAAAGGAACTTCGAACTACACTGGCTGAGGCCTAAGTAAACTCTGGCCCTCCTCTGAAATAGGTACAACCTCGGCGTCAGAAATGTAACGCGGAGTAAGAGGCGACCCATCTAACGTATGGACCGGCGAACTATTAGATGTAACCGTTACTTTTGATGGTACTTGGTCCAAACGGGGTTACACTGCCCTTTATGGTGTGTGTGTGTTGTGATGTCGTGGGGTACGGGCCGTGTTTTGGATACTGTTGTGCTTAGCAAATACTGCGGTAAATGCCAAGCCAAGCTCCGAGCTTTAGGCCTCAATGACGATCAAGAGGCTAGAAGCTCAGATGAGTTCCAAACATGGTACGAGTTCCATAAGAACTTCTGCACACTAAATCATGAGGGGACATCTAAGTCCATGGAGACTGAGGGGGCTTCGATTCTGTGGAAACGGTTGGTTAGTAGATTGAACCTGCGGTATGTGAACGTGGTCAGTGATTGTGATTCAAAGGCCATAGTTCAGTTACATAAAATTATGCCGTATGGTTCTAATGTTAGTATTGAGAAATATGAATGTGTAGGACATGTGCAAAAACGAGTAGGAGCTTTTATTATCAATCTGAGAAAGAACCCCCCCCCCTCTGATAGAGATGGTTGAAGTAATTGTGAAAAAAGGCCGCAAGGCCAGAAAAGCCACTAAGAATTGCCCCGCCGTTGAAGCTACCCCCGATATTACCAAGATGGTAGCTAAAAAAGTACGGATTGGTGGCAAAGGTGGAATTTCGGAAAAAATATATAAGACCCTGCAGCAGTATTATGGCAATGCCATAAGAGAGCACGCAGGGGATTTAGAGGGGATGATAAAAGCCTGCTGGGCAGTGTACTACCATTCAGTTTCCGCGGCCTTATGCCGTTTCATAGCCTTCAATCTTTTCTTCTCCACTGCCTTATTCCGCTTTTCAGCTTTGTAAATACGTCTCCGATTTCTCTTTGACATGTGATTTACAAAGCTGGAACCAGGTTGCACTTTCATACGTTCTACTAGGGGGATGAATGAAAGAGCCCCCCCAATTATACGAAAGCACACCAATGTTCACGGATATCAGAACAGTTTTGAAGGAGTAGAATGTAGTCTTAGGGCACTTTCCCATATGATGTTGTTAAAACTTTCGTTTTGATTCTGAGTTGCCCCAAGGACACATCTCGCCAACAACTTCCAGACTACATAGTTTGTCGAAGAGTGGCTTGATGTACTTTGCCAATCTCAGAGGAATGAGACGACTAGAATCGTCATCACTCAAATGAGCTGGCTCAGGCAGCCTCAAGGCCTTGGCCCTTTGGAATTTACACCAAGAACCAACACCTTGAGGACAGAAATGATGGTGGGGGTTCGAATCTGTGGCAGAGCGTCAGAGGGAAGCTGCCGAGGGAACCACTTACGCACCAGGGTTGCTCGTAGAAGATTACAATTGAATACTGAACATTGCTGGTGTGTCGGAGATGGAGGGTAATCTGAGTGTCATGGATAAACCTGGGTGCTTTTTTGGGGCAATGATGATAAACAAGACCCTCGAATTCTGAGCCCGATACAGTAATCATGTACACACACAGACACATCTGGCTGGCCTATGTTCCTGTGGAACTCTTGTGGAGTGACCATGTTCACAAGGTAACATAGTAAATACTTATTTACTCTACTCTATTACAGGCATTATCAGCTGGAATAACTTGTGTTGTGGTTAACCTCATTTTCTCAAAAGTGGAACTGTCAATCTTCTAAAAATCATAACTTGCTCTCACTATTTTTTTACAGTGTTGTTTTTATATCATCTGAAAGCTCTTTTTCTACTCTAGTGCAAGAGTTGGACTTTTGTTTTTTTAAGTTATAATAAATTTTTTCGCATTTTCATAAAAAACTATTGTTTTTTTTTTTACAAAAAAATATATAAAATCAACAATGAATATTTAGAAAAATCCTTTAACTTGCGCACTAGATAATGTATCAAGGAATGTGTGTGAAGTTTGAAGTCTTAATGTAGACGTAGGAGGAGTTTAGTCGTCCTAAAGTGGGTAAGGGTTTTCTTGACGTTGACATCGTAGGATTTTGGAGGGTGTGGTTTCCCTCCCAGTCTTCTTAGTTCTGTAACCATAAGCTAGTTGAATAAATATTTAACTGTAAAGCTGGTTGTATCGCTGCACCCTGGGTGACTTAGCTTAGAGGAACAAGGACGGCTCTCAACCACAATCCCCTCTACGCTGAGACTCATCCAGAAGAAGATTCTCGTGGCAGCTACCCAGTATAGGACATACACACGCGATACTGACAACCCAACCCCCCACACCTGGCCAGAACCGTGCCTCGCATAACGTGCACCAAACGTGCAGACAGAGTGGCAAGCGATGCTCCCAAACAGTGAAGCAAGTATAAGACGACTACGGAGAAAGCTGCCGAGTATGTACCGCACGTGCACCAGTTCCAATACCAGTACCGCACGTGCACCAGTTCCAATACCAGTACCGCACGTGCACCAGTTCCAATACCAGTACCGCACGTGCACCAGTTCCAATACCAGTACCGCACATGCACCAGTTCCAATACCAGTACCGCACATGCACCAGTTCCAATACCAGTACCGCACATGGACCAGTTCCAATACCAGTACCGCACATGCACCAGTTCCAATACCAGTACCGCACATGCACCAGTTCCAATACCAGTACCGCACATGCACCAGTTCCAATACCAGTACCGCACATGCACCAGTTCCAATACCAGTACCGCACATGCACCAGTTCCAATACCAGTACCGCACTGCAACAGTTCCCATACCAGTACCGCCACCTGTACCAGTTACAATACCAGTACCGCACATGTACCAGTTCCAATACCAGTACCGCACATGCACCAGTTCCAATACCAGTACCGCACATGTACCAGTTCCAATACCAGTACCAGTTCCAATACCAGTACCGCACATGCACCAGTTCCAATACCAGTACCGCACATGCACCAGTTCCAATACCAGTACCACATACGTACCTGTTGATGAAGCAGTTGATGTCGTGTTTGAGAATAAGATTCACTTTGTCTTTCATCTTCTCCTGTAACACACACACACACACACACACACTGGTAACTTGCGTACCGATCATAAAACACCACGATTCTATTGAATATTAATCTATATATATTTACTACTTCTCTAGTTCACAGACTATAAAAAAAACCACATCTCACCTTCTCTGCTACTTCTAGATCGGCGATCTTCGCCGTAGAGTCCACCCTGACCTTTGACCCGAACACCTTGATTTTATCGGTATCCATGGCAGTGTTGGCAATGAGTATTTTGGCATTCTCTAGTCTCTTAGGCTGGTTCACGCCCACTTTCTTCTCCAGAAGAAAACCTAGACACACAAACACACAAATATAATACTACAGTGCTGCTAATAAACTGAATTTTTACTCTCTTGATGTTTTGAGGGAAAGGAGTTTTGCTTATTTGACGTCTAATTTCTTAAGACTTGCCTCCATTTTCACTTTACTATTAGAATGCCTTAACCCTTTCAATGCCTTTAACTGCATATATGAGGGCGAAAACAGGCCCGCATCCTCTGAATTAAAACAACAACAAACAAACAACTATTTTAGTTTATTACGTTATTTTTTTTTTATAGTAAAGTAGGCGTTGTACTTTTTTTTTTTTTTATATATTGAACCTGTACAGGCAAGTTACATTTTTTAATTGTCCACAAACTGAGATCGAGAATTTTTTTTTGACCAAGAAGTTTCAGGACGACGAGCGCCCAATTTTTTTTGTTGCCTACAGACTTCGAACATTCAGAATAGAGAGTCCCACATTTTTAGAAAAATATGGATAAAGTTTTTTTCCTACTGGACATCAAGAGTAATCGATTGGGCTAGTTCCTCGGAGTCTCCTCGAAACTTGCTGTAAGATGGACTGGTTCCGGTTCATTTTCCGGCTTTTAGAAGCTTATTTGCTTGTTATAAGACTATAGCTACCTACTTTATATGCCTGACTGTTGTTGTTGTTTTTGTGGTAGATATTTTTTAAAAAAATTTGAATTCTAAGACACCATAAGTGTTGAAGAAAGTCAGTGTCAAAAGGCTTCATGGAGTCCTTTTTCTCAACTTGCTGTGAGATGGACTGGTTCCGGTTCATTTTCCGGCTTTTAGAAGCTTATTTGCTTGTTATAAGACTATAGCTACCTACTTTATATGCCTGGCTGTTGGTGTTGTTTTTGTGGTAGATATTAAAAAAATAAAAAATAAAAAATAAATAAATAAAAATTGAATTCTAAGACACCATAAGTGTTGAAGAAAGTCAGTGTCATAAGGCTTCATGGTTCCTTTTTCTCAATGGTTCAAATGCAAAGACATCTTTACTGGACTGACCAGGTGTCCAATAATTTACAAATTGGTCGGACACATTTTTGTAGACAGTACAACCTGACATTTAATGATCAGACATTGGAAGTGGTTCTGGGACACTTCTCAACATGAATGGGGCAGAACTGTACCATGCAGAGGCCACATGTAACAGTCTGTCATGTGACAATTACACTACCTTGTACCAACAGATTGCAATAATGTTGCGTTAGAGCAGACTTACAACTCTAACCACACCTTACCTTCTTCCAAGTAAGAGTCATGCATGCCAGCGCCCAGCTTCTTGATGATCTTAATGGCCTCCAGATTACCCGACCCTTTCAACCGGAGCACAGCATCCACCGCCAGCTTGGCAAAATAATCTTTGTGATGAGTCAGCAGTTTGGAGCTCAGCGTTGTCCTGGCAATATTCATCAAATCCTGAGGGAAGGGAGAAAAAGAAAAACTAATTACTCGACATCTCAAGAGAAATGATCAATTGGGACGGGAAGAAAAAAAAAAAGGAAAAAAAAAAAGGAAAAAAAAAAAAGGAAAAAAAAAAAAGGAAAAAAGCTGAAACAACATAACCCAATCAATCAATCCCCTGATACCTTCTGGCTAATGGCCACGCCCACCTCAGTGAAGAGCTTGTTATCAGCCCCGTTGTCTCTGGCTGTCTTAGTAAGGGCTTCGCGTGCACAGTCAGCTGCTTTACGGTAGCCAGAAATGATGGTCTGTGGGTGAATGCGGCGTGCCACTAGCCGCTCCGCCTCCTACAAGTGTACATGTTATACTGTAAGCTGAAAGAGAAAGGAAGTGGGTAAGGCATGGTCACCTTAAGAAGCTCACAGGCCAGTACAACGACGCTGGTGGTGCCATCTCCCACTTCATCATCCTGAACCTTACTGATGTCTACACACATACATCTTCATCATCTAAAAGACAGGCTGCAATATGATATGGGTGGGTGTATATTTGACCGTATTGCTGATATTACTATAGTTCTATTATAGAGCATAAAACCACAGCCAAAAATAAATAAGAACAATATTTCAAGATATAATACGTCTTGAATTCCCTCAGGTACAGAGTCCTAGTTCAGTGAAGCATAACTTCTCTCTTACCCACGAGTACTTTGGCTGCAGGGTTATCCACACCGATACTCCTGAGGATGGTAGCTCCATCGTTAGTCACCTGGATACCCTCGTTGTGGGGGCCTTCGGATACCAGTACCTTGTCCTATATGAAACACACCATAAACTACCACTTTCCATACCCAGCACAGCCACACCTTCTACTCACCATGCCTTTGGGTCCTAGAGTAGACCTGATGAGATCTCCAATGGCAATGGCCCCAACAAACGAGGACTAGAAAATCAACAAACAAATAATACTATAACAAAAAAGAAAAAAAACCGCACATTACATAATCAGTTGGGAAATAAGCTTAATGGGAAGAGGGAGGGAGAAGGGGAGGGGAGAAGAGAGAGAGGTTGCTGCTACCATCAACACATTCTGACATTGTAAAAGGCAAAACAAACACTTCTACTGCACAAGTGACAGTTTCTTTTTTAAACCTCTTTATAATGTCTATTGTAGTCATGTCATTTCATAGATCTAGGCTAAAACACCCTAAACGTATTGGCACTTACAAAATGGCTAATTCAGCTCATTGTTAAACCTACTGGTCACAATTTAACAATTCACACACACAATAGGAGCATAAACAAACATGAGAGTCATGCGATTTAAAAACTTCATAACAAGGACACCTGTTTTACCATGTAGCACTTCACGCAGCAGTGTACAAGGACTCTCACTATCCACTGAACCAGTGAAGTGAATACGGTAATGTGCAATAAGAATTGTGAGGAATAATTGTTGACTTTTTCACATCAAAAACAAACTGTTACAGATTACTTAACAGATTACTTATAGTCTTCCTCAAACTAAAGCCAGCTGAAAAACAACAACAACACTCACCAGTCTGGCTATTTCAGCACGTTCCTCTTGAGCGCCGTGCTGGAAAATTTGAACCGGAAGAAGGGACGACTACACCGACAGAATTTCTGAGAGTAACAAATAAAAGTTCCTGCGATAAACTCACCATCTTTAACGAACTAAGCGACAAGCTTTCTGTGTTCTCTCTAGTTTAATACGGGAGATAGGGACCACGTGTAGTTCAAATTCTGGTAAGGAGTATCCAAGAAAATTTGATATGTGGGTGGAGTCTGAGCAAGCTAGCCTTCTAGAGTTAATAATTACCCTTTACTTGCTGGGTACTCGTTATGTCCACGCACTAAATCAGAAATTGTGGATATACAGTAGCTAGCTATCACTACCTTTATCAGAAAAGTACTCTCTTTTTTTTTCTACATATGCAAAGTCATAAAACATAAATAATGATATCACATTGAAAATAATTTAGCTACACACACACAAAATGAAGTTGCATGAAAAAAAAAAAAAAAAGAAAAGAAGAGGGTATACTATTATTTATTTCTTGTATGAATAGAATCCTTCGCCACTCTTGACACCTAGCTTGCCTTCACCGACAAGTTTACTGATAGTCTCTGAAGGCTGGAACAATGGGTTCTCTGGGAACTTCTCATGCCAACCTGCAACACAACGAGGAACAACAACAACAACAACAATGGATAAGAATAAACAACAAACAAAAAAAAATCTACAAGAAAAATGCACTCAATTAGCTAAAAACTCAACAACTTCATAAGTAAAATGAGTAAACTATAACAAAAACAAAACAAACAAAAACAAAACAAACTAAAGGTGCAAACCCTCAGCACTGGCTAGCTATTACTAAATCATTTCTCATTGCACAGCTATATAATACCTGATTGGTCTGAGAAATGACTTTGTAATAGCTAACTAGTCTATAATAATGCTGAGTCTGCACCATTGGTGCTTCTTTTATTTTTATTTTTTGGTTATAATTAATACTCATTTGATTTATGAAGTTTTTGTGCTACCCAGCTCCATGTACGTAGTTTTTGTGCGTAACACCCCTATTGTCACATCGCATTAGGGGGCGTTACCCACAAAAACTACTTACATGGAGCTGATAGCACAATAGAAGGTCATTTTAGTTCTCTTGCGCATGCAAGCTGAGGGTTAAAAACAAACAAACCATTATGGCTTCAACTAGTGTGGATATACAGAATTAAGTGCCAATTTTCCCAGAATTCGACTTCATTAAGTGGATAACCACACCCACCCACCCACATACACACACTTACCATCCATGATGAACTTGGTGACATCCAGCCCCACGTAGTCTATGAGCTCAATGGGTCCCATAGGGTAACCAGCACCCAGCTTCATGGCCTTATCTATGTCTGTTGGACTGGCGTCACCTTACCAACAATACAACAGCATTAATGATGACCAAGTGAGTAAATACAACAAAACACAATTACATCAGGAGAGGGGATTGCGCCATTTTTTAAAATCTAGTATATTTTCAGCAATTCCGTGTATATTAACCGATTATGCTTAAAATAGTACTCATTAATTTCATAAAGAAATGATAGTTACTTGAAGTAAGGGCACACTGGATGTGTGTGGTTAATATGATGAGCTAGCTGCACAAGAAGAAATAATTCACATGTGCCTAAATGTTTGATCGAGCTGGAAACTGACAACTTGAACAAACTGTATAGAATGCTTCCAAAGTTAGACTACTAGAAGACTTGGAGAACCTGTTGCAGCTAACACAAGTTAGTTCTACAGCTCAGGCTCAAGTGTTCTATCTCTCTCTCTCAAAAAAACAAACAAAAAAAAAACAAACAACAACAACAAAAAACAAAACAAAAAAACAACAACTAGCCTACTAAATGATGGTCCAGTCATTCTCGGCTGAAATAATTATAATAATAACACATTTTCTCATTCTAGTTTAATTAACATACAATTAGCTGTTAGAACGAGAAAATTTGCTATTAAAACTAGCCTAGTAGCTATGCTGGTATTATACCAGCATAATCTGACCATATTATTTCCTGCTGGCATAATCCCCTCATACCTAATGTGTACACTTACCTCTTTCCATTAGTCTCACAGCTTCTGCCATATAAGGTACCAGGAGTCTGTTCACAATGAACCCAGGAGTGTCCTGCGATTAAGACATTAGCGGTCATGCAAGCAAGAAGGTAGACAGAGCGAGCTCAGAGGGTGGCAATCACACTAAATACGGTTACTTACTTCTACTCACCTTACAAGACACTGGTTCCTTCTTCATGGCAGAGCCAAAGGCAAAGAGAGCGTCAAATGTTTCATCACTTGTATCTGCTGTCCTCACCACCTTAACCAAAAAAATTAATAAATAAATAAATAAATAAATAAATAAATAAATAAAAAAATTGGTAAAGGGAAGTTTAGAGGAAACAATACATACCAGAAAAACAATAAAAATTCAGGGAACGTGTAAAAGGAACCGCCCCATTATAAATAGAATATCGAATAAAAGGTAACCATTAATATAAAGGATATTATAATGCATTCACCTACCTCAACAAGCTTCATGACCGGTACAGGGTTGAAAAAATGTAGCCCACCAAACTTGTCTTTCCTCTGCACTGCACTGGCTATCTCAGTGATGGACAGAGACGAAGTATTGGATGCAAACAGAGTAGAACTGCAACAAAGGAAGACATTGATGAGCAGGATGATGATGATGATGATGATGATGATAATGATGGCAGTGATGATCAGGGATATATTCAGGATTTTCGCGTGTGGGGAGCGGGAAACATATAACGTGCATATATAAATAACTTTTATGTCTGTAATGTATGCAGTGGGAGATGAGGGGATTCCCCTTCCCTCTGTATGAAACCCCCGATGATAATAATGATGATGACCACATTGATGACAATAACACACAAACACTTACATAAGTTGACAAACACAAAAATGGACAGACAAACACACACACAGATAAGTAGCAGACACAAAGACAGACATACACAAAAGCTAACACAGACAGTTGGAGAGACAGAATACAGATGTTTGAAGGAAGAACACACCTCTGACAAGCTTTGTCTAACTTTGAGAAGAGCTCTTGCTTGACGCCCATGTTCTCAACAATAGCTTCCACCACTAGATCACATGACCTCGCTGCCTCCTCGGGGTTGGTGTTGTACTGGATGCGAGACAACGTAGTACTGGTGAAGTCCTCCGCTTGCTGTACAGACCAGTGTGTGTATGTGTGTGTGTGTGTGTGTGTGTGTGTGTGTGTGTGTGTGTGTGTGTGTTGATTGGGTGAGAGAGGAGAAGAACAATAATTGTAAAGGGATAATGAATAAACTTAGTGTGTATTAATACAACCAATTTCTGCTCAGTACGGTTGTATCCACAAATAGTCATATAAGTGTAAGCTGCTGCAGTCAGACACTACATGAAGGAATTGTGTTGTTAATCATGAAAGTCAGTGCATGTAATTTTCCCACACATGTCCCTAAATGTGGACAGGTTTGTGCCAGTTTGAATGTCCAAATTAGTGCCCACTTGTTTTCTAGTCCTCCTCACTTTGTGTATGTATGTCCTGAATAACACCTTGTCAATACATAATGTAAGCCATAACAGCAGACATGAAGACATGAAGAGAACAGGAACTGTTGGCATTGATACTCAGCACCCTTAGCTTATTGCTACATACAAAAGGCAGGGCCGACTAAACAACATACACAGGCTATACTAGAACTTTCATTTAAGACAAATAAAATGTTTTCTTTCCAATAGAAGTAATTCATATATAAAAACAGGAACACCACACCTTACCTACAACTGACTCTCTCTCTCTCACTGACCTTTGCATCCTCTGGGAACTTCTTCTTGGCCACTCTTACCAGACTTGTTTTTATCCTATTCTCTGCCTTACCTAATATCTCATCACTGACATCTACTAGAGTCACTTGGTGGTTGGTCTGGGCAGCAACCTGATCACAAACAACACAAACACAGTTCACACATGAATTAATTTGACATCTTAAAAAAGCATCAATCAGAAATACAACCACATACTCAAACACCGACATACATCAGCCAGCTTTTATCCTGTCTTGAGCTATAGTTTGTTTGTTTTTTCATCAAATCTTCGACCAAGTCACGTAATTTGTGGTTCTGACAGACTATAAGGTACCAAATTGATTTTATGTTTTTCAGATATAGATATACTGGGTCAGTTAGGAATTCACTGAACATTTAATTGCTCACGAGAGAATCATTATGAAGAATTTAGTTTTGAAGAGGACACTATTGACGAAGTTGACCCCTGTCATAACTAGAGTAGCTATACACCTATCATTGCAGCATAATTTTTTCTCCACCCAATTGGTTCAATATCTCCAGAAACATTAATGCAAGATAATGACTTTAGCTAACAACAGTTAATTTTAGGTTTGCCAACTGAATTTAGCACTGATGTAAAACTTGCCTGAGCTATTCCAGACCCCATCAATCCACTGCCTATGATTGTGACACTCTCCACCTTCCCGGCCATGTCTGCAGTGCTAGTCTGTAAACCTCTACGATGTTGCTGCGAAGCCACAGAGCGGACCAGAGATTGGACTGAAGCCTTCCTTAATAATTTGGAACTTCTGAAAAGTGACATTTTGCTGTAGTCAGTCAACAAGCTATACACGACACACAGCACCACCGCTTTTGACCTTTTCTATCTATCGCTGCGCTCTGGGATCAACCAGTTTATCGTAGCAGACCCTTTACCTTCGACGCTATGACCCTTTAGATTTTGTATAATTGACGACTCTTTACCTACAAAGCTGATCCTGACCTTTCTCTCTTGCCACCTGCTGCAGAATCGCTTTACAAAATTGAAAATGATAAACAAACTAAGTGCATGAAATACATTAATCATAGAACATAATATATAAAAATTAATTTTTACTGCAAAGATGTTTTGCAGTGGTAAAAAATGACTACATATTGCAACTGTCTAATAATTTGCTTCGACATAACATACTCGATGCAAATTAGTATCATCGCGGAGAAAGAAAATTTTTAACAATATCAAACTGATCCATGAGAAGTGATGTCATAGTGATGTCATCGAATGAGTTCTAAATAGAGTGCACTATACGCCAGATTAGGTCACGAGTCGGTGCCATAGTCTCTCCGCTTCTTCAGCTGCTCTATTCTCTTCTTCATCAGATCTATTTCCGTCTTCTGATCTTCAGATTCCGACTGCAGGCTACGAATCTGTCACGCCACGCACACACATACATACACAAGTTACCTTTGATGTGTGCAGATAAACGTACTAATTATGTTCAATTACAAATTATAAAAAAGGATATATGCAATATTTATTGTGTACTGAATCGGCCTATTAAGTGCCTTTACGTAGAAAATGTATTGAACTGGAAAGTATTGTGTGCCCGCAATATTCCGCGGTAAAGGGGAAGTCCGGAGATATTGTGTTGGGTTATTGTGTCCCCTAAGCTACATTTTTACGCTTATTGCGTCCCCTGAGGGTCTGCTAATTCTACAATACCATTCTGTGCCAATTACATTAATTTGGTTAAATAAAATAGCTTCATATGAATGCAGAGACTTTTTATTACTAGCCATGTGAGTGCTCGGTTCATGCAGACTACCGCTTGTACTCCACGAGAAGTCTGTCTAATTCTTTGGGTGAAATATTCTCAATTTTTCGCTTTCATTTATCCCTTTACACGAACGATAGCTACCATGTTCTCAAGTCCGGTAATGTTTTATTTTGGGTATTACAGTTGTTGTTTTTTTTGCTCTTCTAAAAACTCCCGTAATTCCTCATCGTCAAGACTAACTGATTGTTCACTCTCAATGCTACAAGATGGTGGTACTTCTTGCCTTTCACATTCCCTTTCTACTCCACCTCAAAATAGAGAAAAGATTTTCAATGACTTCATCAGAATAAAAAAAATCGAAAGACTTCTTGGCAGCATCCATTACATTAGCCACTCGGTTTCTATGCCATTCGCACATGACCAGTACACAATAAACAGATTAATCATTGGATACCACGGGAATATCACTCGTCTGTCGGTGGCATTTACACTCGTGCCTGCAGCACTCATGCAAATGCTAGCCGACAGACTCACGATATTCTGCGGTATTCTATGATTAATCTATATTTCTCCAGTACTGTTGTACATAATTAGTAGTAATTCATTAATCTATAGATGTAATATAAAATCACTGGGGGAAAGAAAAAAAAATTGGTTCACACTGATCGTTGCTCTGATGCAACCAACCCCATGCTATCTAATTATAAAAAATGGAAAGTGTGTAAGTCATTTGTGAGTGTAGTAGATTAATAGACAAGATGAATATTGGATACAGAATCAATATCATCAGTTGCATGAGCCATTGTATTTAAATATCCAGGATTCAATTAGGAATTAATCTGGGGGGACTGAACTTGCACTATATCAAGGGAGTCACAATTTGCATACATGTTTAAGACAGTGCTTCAAAATCAAGACATACCAAGACATTAATTAGAGCAGCAGTAAACTTAAGATTTAAACATTTGCAATCACCTTCATCATTCACTTTTTATTACGAATATTTCAAGGGCGTGATAAAATGAATTAAAGGGTGGGGGAAATGCCCCCCCCCCCCCGGCATTCCCCTAAATGAATCCTGACATCTAATAAGTGTGGTACCATTGCAACTCTAAATAGTATCAAATTTTAGTCCAATTGCTCACCTCTTTGGCCTGTAGTCTCTTCTCTTTCATCAGCTGGTCTTCCCTTTCTTCTAGATCCTTCACTTGGTTCTTGTAGCGTGTTACTTGCCCTTTGAGTCGTGACACCTGTGTAGTCAAGCAATCACAATACTAAATAAAAAGTTAGCTCAAGTGTTTGGGAATCAATAATAGTAAGTTAGATGCCAGAATACAGCCACTAATATACACTATTCAATAGTACCAGGTTTCGTATGTATATACTTTCCTATTGGCAGGTCTGCACTATAAATAATATCAAGTTGGTACTATTCCTATGTTATATTACTACTACTACTACTACTAATCAGCGAGTTTCTTTTTTTAATCTTAGTGGTTATCATTTCTTTCATTTCACAGAGGGGGTGTGTCCTCACCATGCCGTCTAGCCGACTGTTCTCAGCTTCAGATATCTGTAACTTCGTCTTGTACTCACTCACCATCCTCGTGCTCACCTCTACACACACACACACACACAAACATACACATACGTAATAGCATCCACTTCCTTTAATAATGGTGTGTATATTTTAACTATCACACCTGACTACAACTGACACAATTATGTATATTGCTATTTTTATTTTTTATTTTTTTTACTTACGAACAATGTCTTTAGGTTGCTGGTCCCCTAACAAGGAACTGCTCTTCATGGATGCTATTTCATCCTTGAGTCTTTCTATTTCCTTCAGTAACTTCTCCTTCTCCTCAGGATCCATTTCTGAAAAAGATAAAGATAAAAGCATTCTACCCCAAACTTATGCCACAGAAATCACAAGGAGATATGAACGATAATTAGATTAGAGAGTTGAGCTAAGCCATGCTACTCCATCGTGTGTGTGTGTGTGTGTGTGTGTGTGTGTGTGTGTGTGGAAAATGATTCATTAATAATTTCAGTGAGTTTAATTTTATGTAACTGAGCACTCATCCTATATAGTGCTCACCTGGTTTGGGTGGAACTAGAGATTGGACGTCATCATCTTCACCAGTCGGTAAGTGGAGGCCTAGTCTCTGCAACACACACACAAATCATTTGAAATTTATTTTCCTACGTACATATAATATGGGCACTATTATCTCAGTTATGGCGGCTAGCACAGCATTGGGGCAAGTATCCCTTCAAAAGGAAGCACTATCTGCCATTTTCATAAGGTCCTGGAACCAATCCCCCAATTCAGAGTGACAAGAACCCAAACACGATAATCACTACTCTAACACGATAGCTCGGCGTGATCGTCACAGCTCTGTCTTACCTCTAGGAATTCGTCCCTGAAGGCAATCTGTTTCTTCAAGTTCTCAATCTCATTCTGCAGGGTCTCATTCCCATGCTGCTTGTGCAGTGCTTGCTGGGAACACACAAAAGATAGTTAGTCAAATATTTAATATAGTAAATAAGCTAATTAAAAAAAAATTTATGGAAGCCCAATAAACCAGTGATTCTGAAGACCACTTACCGATTGTTCTCTATTGAGTTCTGACTTGAGTTCAGAGTAACCTTGGGCAGCATCTTCTAACCTATAAGAGAAAGAAACTTATAGTCTCATCATAAAAAGAAATATCTTTATAGAGTAACAATGTGGCACTAACTAGAACTGGTAAGGGTAACTCATCAGCATATAATCTCCCAGCTTACATTCACAAAATGCTGCATAATATTTATATGAAAAAACAACAACAAAAAACAAACAAAAAACAAAACAAAAAAAACTCTGCATTCTTTATGAAACTGTTCAAAGTTCTATCTAATAATTTAAGCTTCCATCTGCCACACCTCCATGCTATGTGCATGTGAACTCACCGATCTTTCAGACTCTCCACTTGATACACTAGCGCTGCCTTCTCGTTTATCAGTTTAGCATTAGACATCATCGACTCAGTGTACTGCTTGTCCACATCATGGTACTTCTCCTACACACACACACACACACACACACACACACACACACACACACACACACACAAGCATGCACACACATACAAATTACCAAATAAATTCAAGCCCCTCTAACTTGGACACTCTAGGACCAAGGAAAATCCAGTTAACACTCTTAACTTAGAAATGCTCATTTGATAAATTTATTATCATAAAACTAGCTTGAAAATTATTACGAACTTTGCGGTGACATTTACAACAAAATTTTCATCCACTTTTGTGTAAAACAGAAGCTTCCCTTAAATTTCAAAAACATTGATCAGACCTCTCTCATGTCTGGTTCTAAATATACCCTGTGTGTTACAGTAGAGCCACAGCCGTGTGGTTACCTATGTATGCCTGCAACATAGGTTGAACCAGTTGGAGACGATGCAACTCCCACTCATCTCCACTAGAGCAAGAGTGCTAAAGACAGGAGATCCAGCTTGCCCTATCAGTTATCTAAGAGCTTTATTTCAGTTTCAGAGTAGAGTTAGAGTGGCACAGAGTGTACTAGCATCATGACTTGGGGGCACCCATCCTTGGCTTTCACTGTTACAATAGTAACCACCCCAACTGATGGACTACCATGTCAACTCTATCAGACGCAAACAAAATACTTCTACATAAGCTCCAAAAAACTTTAGAACTGATTATATTAAGACTTACGAAATTAGTACACATTTGTCTGTACACGATACAACTCAGGAAGTCCATTTTGTATTTGTGCGCATGTACGTAGGTAGGCATTGTTCAATACAGAAGGGGGTAGGGATACTGGGCCCCCAACAAAAGCTTCCTCAATATTATATTAGGTATAATTTGGTGCTTCTACAGTTACAACTGAGTGCTCTGGTCTTGCTGCACATCCACATATTCACAAGGACAGTGGGTAAAGGCCTTTGGATATTGCTCACATTTTTCACCGTTAAAAAAAGCACAAAATAGAGAATTTGCTCATGGTTCATCCTTTTATAAATTGCTGCATGTGTGCACTCATCTCAAAGTGCATAGCCCCACCCTCTAACCTAGCGAAAATTTCTGTATTGAACCCTAGTGTGCGTGGCATAATATTAGTCAATGACAGACGTCTGCAGATACATATAAACAATTAAGAATGCAACTTGATGAAACTAAACCAGAGGAACTGACATATTATAAACAACCATCCCATAGCTGCAAGTATTCATCCTAAAATTCCAATCTTGTACCTAGTACATGTATGTACGTATGTATTTAAATAGAAACACACAAACACACATATGTACCTGCCACACTTTGACCGCCTCCAATCCATTAGAAGTGCTATTACTTCTAGACTCACTGCCATACTCTGTGAGTATCTACACACGCACACACATACACACACTCACAAACACTTCCACGTGCACACACATACACACACCTTCATTCTCTGTGTGCCTCTAGGTGACTTGCGATTATCCTGTAAGCAGTACATAAATACATATACACAACAACAAAATGAATAAACAAATGCAGATACATCCACATGGTGAAGAGTACGTAGATCTATCTTATTATTATAATTATTTCAAAAATTTCACATTGATATAGTGTATACACATATTATAATATACAAGTAATTAAAAAAGTCAAAACAGGATTTACAGTTGCCCAAAAGTGTCACAAGTGCTCTAAAAAGACAGAAACAAAAAAGGTCACTTGCCCAGTGTGATGTCTGCGACCATTTGTCTAACATTTGCTACATCATAGTAAGGTAACATTGAAAAGGCAGTGATTTAAGGATATAGAAAAAATGACCTTTCTTCTTTTAAAGCAACAGTGCCTCTTACAGCCCCATGTATATCCTCTTTTACATTCTTAATGTTTTATTACTTGCTTCCATAGACCTATTTTAAGAAGTCAAGTATATAACAAGATGGTGCATTCTATTTAATGCACACCATAACACGCCCCAGCTTGTTAGAATAGTGGCGAGTATGTGCCAAAACTGTTCAATTCTAACCGCCTACATAGCATTTCAACCTTCATTGCATAGTGGCGCAACAAAGAAGCCACAACACCACCATTCCAGGAGGCAACGCCCAGTTTAGCATGAGGGCGTGGTACCATGCTACAACATATGAACGCAAAAATATGGCATCGCTAGTACGACATCCACTAAATTTGAAATGAGTATTATATTTTGCATTCAGTGCTTGATACAGAAGGGGGGCACTGGAACTTCCTCTCTCCCCTAAGCAGAGTTTTGCTTCCCTTAACCACAGTTGCCCCCCCCCCCCCCCCCCCCCCCCCCCCCCCCCCCCCCCCCCCCCCCCCCCCCCCCCCACACACACACACACACACCCTTTTACCCACAATTATATAAGGTACAATTTGATGTACTTCAAATGAATGATAGATAAAAGAATGTTTCTACAATTCCAACTGAGTGCTCTGGTATTGCTGTTCAAAAACATCCAAAATATTCACAAGGACAGTGGGTGAAGGGGTGGTCTATGGATATTGCTCACAGTTTTCACTGTTAACAAAGCACTAAATAGAGAATTTATCCATTTGTAAATGGCTGAATGTGTGCAGTCATCTCGAAGTACATACATGTATGTAGCCCCACCCTCTAATGTAAACGTTTCCACCCTCCTAGCGAAAATTTCTGTATCAAACCCTGGAATTCTATGGTTTAGCAATTGTTACACAGGACTCAACATGATAAGTTATGAATTGCTTTGTGTTATGGTTAAATCCAACTCTAAATAGAGAGCGGTAACACACTCTCTGATATACAAATATATTAATAATTGCTTTTTTTTTATGATGAGTATAGAAATGAACTAAAAATATTTACATCACATCAGCTGCTAGCAATTATTATTAATGATTACTTCTAGGGCCAAGACAATTCACAGGTTAGAGACAATGGGACTAAATTAGTAACATGAAAATACCTAACCTTTGTCTTCTGCTTGACAGCCAAATAGTCATTTTCTTCGTCGGAAAATTTTTCCTAAAAAAAAAAAAAAAAAAAAAAAAAAAAAAAAAAAGTAAAAAAAAGTAAAAACTTCAGTTGCCTGTAATAATACTCTCTACCTATACACAATGATAATATGGCTACATATTAACTATATTCATACCCAGTCCTAACCCACCTGCTCCTCAATCTTCTTCTCATTCCAGATTTTCATGGCTATGGCTTCCTTTTTCCTCTGGTCTTCATACTGTTTGTCTGACTGCAGAGAAAACACACAAAATACAAGTCCTCACAACCATCCACACAATAGAGATAACTGGGGAGTGACACAGATTAGGGGTACTCGATTGAATATCAGTAGTTCAATAGTATATTATGCTATATGTACATACACTCAATCCCCTCTTATCCGGTCACCTTGGGACCTGAGGGTGCCCGCATCTCAGAAATGCCCATTACTCACGAAAGACACAGTTTTCTCCAACTGCACGTAGAACCAACCTTTTCAATAAGTTTCGGCTTTTTTTTTCAAGCTTAAGCACAGTCCTCTTTCGCTTGCAACCCTCTCTCTGGAACTAGAAATAACCGGCTTGCGCTGCTGTGATTGGTAATGGTCATCAAATTAGCTATATCATTCAGTAATTGGTTAATTGAGTGGCTAACTCGTGCCGGCAAAGAGGCGTACCCATAGAGGCATCGGGGATAAGAGGAGATTGAGTGTACTCATTCAAGCCTCCCACCCACTCATTAGAGCCATCCACTCATTTGAGCCTCCCACCCACTCATCAGAGCCACCCACCCACTCATTCGATACTCCCACCCACTCACTCTTCGATGCATGTCATTGAGAGCAGAGTCCTCGTCCACACTCAAATCCTTCTTTCTAGTGAGTGTATTACTGCTACTCCGGCTACGAGGAAGTGTGCTCGCTGAAACCTTACGGCTAAAGCGCTGGTGAGGAGATGTATCCATGGTTGATTACGGCAACCCACTAAGTGATGTTACTACGGCAACTACTGGAGGGGAGAATAGAGCAGGGAGTTCAAAAGGTGAAGATTGATGATAAGAGATAAAGTCAATGAAGAATTTTCCGGAATATCAGCATAAAATGATAGCTGGAATCTGGAAATAGCTAATCTGTATAAAAGAATATGTAATACATAATGGGTGGCACACACACTTGTTCTGGGGGATAACCCCATCAAAATACGTAACAGTAAGCCCATGAAATTTTCCAACACCAGGAAATAACATACACTTCCACAAAGCTGTCAATAAAATCAATAGTTAGAGTCAAACCCTATTAGAGTATAGGCACACCGCAAGCATAAGGAAAACAAAAGTGGAGGGGGAGAGAAAGACATCAACTAAACAAACCAACTACATACGCTGGCACTAAATGTGAATTACAAGAGTCAATTTCACACCTCAAGTAACTATTACTAGAGCGTTAAGAAACAAATGGTACAATAATGAGTGTAAACCTTCAGTCACTATGATACAAGTTATAGGACTAGCTCAATTCAAAATTATTCACCCAAGGTGTTTGACAAGAGAAAAGTACACAAAAAGCCCAATTTTCGAACACAATATAAATCTGCAACAGACAAAGCAGCCGTGTGATATAAATGTTATAGCTGTATACGTCAGCAGGATTTAAGCAGTTTGAGACTATAGCTTGCTTTTTTTCTTGAATTTTTTTTTTTAATCAGCACAAAAATATTAACTTTCTGGAAACATCCCTCTGTGCATGCACGCGCTTCCAACACTACATACACCCACGCAACACCCCCAGTAATTAAGGACTCCTCGCGCAGCGACATGCACTTGAAGGAGAGACACAACAACAACTCGTTCCAATACAAGCAATGGGAACTCAAACCTCAGTGCCAAGGGCACTGCTCTTTGAAGATCAGTGTGAAAATACTATCAAATTACTAATTGAATAAAATCGAATGTATAACAACAACTTGCACTTAACGGTAACAATATTGCTTAGCAAATATCCGCTATTTTTGCAAATTAGAAATGCCGTAGTATAAGGCTTTCATTGTTGTTTTATCTATTCTTGTTATCCTAACATTTGGTTTAGTTACACCAGTTTCCCTCTCCTGCTCTCTTCCTTCCTGAGCCCATTCCTCTCTTCAGCTCTCTCTTCTTTAGTCATGGATTCCCCTCTCATCCTGTGTCTATCTTTCCTGCTTCTCAATCTCTCTCCATGTACACTTAGGCTATGTGAAACTATTGTACGCTTTATCAACATTCACCATTCTTTCTAACAACAGTCAGAATTTCCTTAACCGCCTTCTACTAAATGCGATGACATTTAATCCATTCAGTTAATGATGATGCTTTACCAAACCTGCACAGCTAATAAATTATTAATGAATACACACACAATCGTCACTACTGACCCACAAGTGTATTATAATTGCCAAAGGCATAGCCATAGCATCAATGCTAAAAGCCCAGTGAGAATGAAGGCCTTCTGGTGAATTTATGGTGTGTGTTAAAATGTGACCATGAAATATGAGATGAGGATGAAACTGAAACTTTAGAATTAACAGTGCAGAAATAATAGGCTAGTTGGAACCATGCACACATGAAGTTAACAAGAATAACAGCCACAGTGAGTGATTTACTGCAACCCTCACATGCATGAGTGCTGAAGGGTGAACAGAGAGAGCGTCCACTGAACATTGACCTTTCAAATAATACCTAATTGACCCCCAAATATCATATTCTTAATAAGGAGGGGAGGGAGGGGAGGAATTAACTACTACGATATTCAGGAATGGAAGTCAGTCTATAATGAAGGGAGCAGGAGTAAATTACCCTTTTAATTAAACTCTAGAAGCTAACACATTAACTCGAAAGGTCCCCAAGGTACTTATCCAGATCTGCTTCCAGGATGTTCATACTTCATAACAAACTTTCATCAAGTCAAATTAGTTCCTACATCAAGTAATTTGTAATCCAAGCATGAGAGATACTACATTAGTGACACACACCAGCTAGATACTACATTAGTGAGACACACACCAGCTAGATACTACATTAGTGAGACACACACCAGCTAGATACTACATTAGTGAGACACACACCAGCTAGATACTATATTAGTGAGACACACACCAGCTAGATACTACATTAGTGACACACACCAGCTAGATACTATATTAGTGAGACACACACCAGCTAGATACTACATTAGTGAGACACACACCAGCTAGATACTACATTAGTGAGACACACACCAGCTAACTCATAACTGCAACTATGGAGTTGACTACGCACATTATAACGATTCTCATTTCACCTACCAACATGATGTATGTAGACATGTAGGGTAGCATTTAAGGGGGACATGTGCCCCTCCCCCCACCCCCATAGAAATGAATTTTGATGATTGTTACAATATGAAATCAGCATACGTAGTTTTGCATGTGTCTCAGATCACAACAAATCTCTCACACACAACAGACTCTGTACTTTACTCTTACTGACCCTCAAAAAAAAAAGTTTTGCCCACCTCGGTTCGCTTTCTGCTGCAGTCCTGTGCATGCATGTATATAGTATGCATACATACGTACATATATTATATGTATGTATGTATGTATGTGTGTATGCATGTACACATGTATATTACAATGACCACACAAGCTTAGGAAGTTTCCCTTGTTACTCCACAGCAAAATTGTTGAAGAATAACAAAAACAACTAACATTCACACGTTTCAGAACATGGAATGGAGAGAAGAGAGTATGAACTTCCGCTTGACTTGGACTTTACTCTGTTGTACTTGTCACACTAATCCAGAGCCCTCCCGCTGCTCTTTCTTCACACACACACACACTTCCATCCCAACTTGAGACTCCACTGCAAACTGACCCTATAGCCTTGTGATTATGTAAGCTTGGACTAGCACAGTCACTTTAGCAAGTGATAGAATTTCACACTTTTCATACACACAAACTTTTCCCTGTCATTAGTAATGGATACCATACCAGTACATTGTGAACCAAGTGCAGAAAGCAAATGAACACATGTACGTACGTAATCCTACAGTAATGTTTGTGATCAACATCATTCAAGCAGTGCATACTGGCCCACAAGTGCTAGTTTTATGAATATGATTCCGTATACAAAAATAAATAAATGATTAAGTCATTACAAACACACACGTGCATGCACACACACACACACACACACACACACACACACACACACACACACATTCTTCCACTTTTACATGCTGAGCAATCTAAACTTCCAAGACTGGTGCTAGTGACCTCTCACCTTCCATAATAAGTTCACATTTTATGTCAATGAATGCACTACTCAATGAGAACTGAATATCACAAAGCCTCACCACCACCACCAACAACAACAACAACAACAAAAATAAGGGTCCAAAGAGTTCTCTGTCATTGGTCCTAAAAATTAAGCCCACCAAGAATGACTCGGCTACAACAAATTTTACTCTTCCCGACTTGTAACAACAATGATCCACCACCAAGGACCAATACATTGTTGTCATGGTTCCCCCAAAGCTGTTAGTCCTCATACTCTACTGGTCCCAGTACAACCAGTGTACAGTACCAGTACAGCACATAAGCATCTAGACCAGCCTCCAAACACCTCCTACTAACATTACTGGGGAGGTGGTTGTAGGGGAGGGGGGAGGGGAGAAAGGGGAAGGGGGGTTATGGGTTATGCTTATCTTGAGTATTTAGTGTTGTCTCTCACTAGCTTGTTCAAGCTGAAGTGGGTGTGTTAGGGGTGTGGCCTAAATTGCCACTCTACTTGCTTTTTTTTTTTTTGGGGGGGGGGGGGGGGAACACTGATTATCATTTCAAACTCTCCTCCACGCATCAAGAAACAAGTAAAGAGATCTCATTCACATGCTATGATAAACAATCCCAGATAGTCTTACAGTACATTCTCAAGTGAAAGTGCACACCTATCAGGAGACACTCACCATCTGGCCCCTCCTCACCAACACCACTTCCTCGTACGCCAGCACTCTTAAAAATACATTCTATACTCCAGCCAAGTAGTAAGAACAACAACAACATCTGATCTGTCACCATGGCAGTCAATTCCAAGTACACATGGCCTTATATACGGTAACTGTAGTGCCAGTAAGTCCTAAAGCTGCTGGGGCACTGCCTTAGGACTTCAGCATCAGCTGTTCCTCGGTCCTGACCTTATATATACATTAACCTGCAGACCTAGTGATTGAATTAGCTCGACCAACCTTAGACACACATTCAAATCACATCTGGGATGAATGGTCACACCAATTACTATCACAAACCACAAATGTTTAGCCATGCTGGCTGACCGATTATAACCAGCTTTTATTACTCTATTTTATGTGGCTGAGAAACCATTAAATGTGTCTAAGAGTCAGGAGCTGTTCTGCCTGCAACTAAAGAACCAGAATATGTATGCTAATAAGACAATTTACTTTTTTGTGTGGAAGGGGAAAAAAATACAACCCCAAATACAAATAAGCCGGTACAGTGCAATAATAATAATAATAATAAAAACAAACAAACAAAAAAAACAAAAAAAAAACACTTCAACAAGGCTATACTTATAGGACTATTATTATTACTACTGCAAACAGCACACAATGTGTTCTTTCGTGCATCAATTCGTGACACTCACGAAGAAGGCTTATCCAATGACTGTCATGGGTAATTGGATGGGAAGATGTTATAGTTAGAAATGAAAGCATGTATTAGTCTTGTGGTGATAATACTGTCAGCAGTTATACACTGCTAGTGCAGTCATAGCACTTCCTGCCTTCATAGTGCACTGGCTAAATACTAACATTGAGGAAAGCACTGAGTGGCATTGAGGTGGTATGAAGCTAGTCCAAGAAAAAAATGGTTGTATAAGAAGTGGTTTGCCTTCGGTTGTCATTTTTTTTGTAAGCAATTGCACAGCAATACACATGTGTCACACAACGGCAACAATTATGTAATACATGGGTTAGAGTTACTTCCTAGAAATTTGGTTTGCAACATGAGCTAGAGGACAAGAGGAAATAATCAAGTGTGTGTGCGTGTGCGTGTGTAAATGTAAAGACTACAAGCATAGTTATGCCACAGTTTGCTACCCTCCTATATATCTAGTGAGGGTCACGTGATCAATTATTGGTAGTGGTGAACTAAGGTGTGTGTGTGTGTGTGTGTGTGTGTGTGTGTGTGTGTGTGTTATATGGTGCAAGACATAAGCAAATAATAAGTGAGTTGAGTCTCCCCTAGCTTGTGCAGACCCAGTGTTCAATCAACACACCCTCATACTGTGAGATAACCAGAGCCAACAGAACTCATTGAGAATGCTGGCATGCCAGTGACTCCATAGCCATAACAAATTCAATACAGAAACATCTTAAACAGCCGCACAGAGCTCACATTTACCCAGTACTAGGGAGGGCTACTAGCAGATAAATAAATAAAGATCTTACTACAGACTAATAAAGTCCAATTAATATATGTAATATCAAGTGCAATTCCGGGGAAAAAAAAAGAAAAAAAAAAAGGAAGTGGCCAGCACCAATCATGCAGTACACTAATTATGGTTCAGTGAAAATTACTTTTAGATACAAGATTATAACCAAATTAGTGCTACTCATAACAACAACAGCTATGGCAAAATCCTGAAAGTATCACCATACAAATGAAAAATAATATCATATCCAAGTGCCAAGCATATAGAATTCAACAACGGCACCTGGCAGTTGACAGTAAGATGCATTTTATAGTATAACACAGGGACTATTGAATCTGTTGGTTCCATCATATAATTTGGTAAAGGGTTTACACAACTTACATTCTGAGAGGACACTTTACTCACCTATAGGTCGTTACTCATTCTCCTAGAAAATGGTTCCTCCAGAGTATAAATTCTTTTAGGAAATTTCATAAAAAAGTTCCACGGACTTTCAATGACAACTTGGTCTACATGACATTGTAATTCATAAATAGTTGTAGTTCAAGAATCACAGGGGGAAAATATATTCTAGCCTTTCTCAGCGAAAATGAGAACTGTTCTCCCTCAATTAATTCTTTGCTCCATCTTGTTACAGCACCATAACAGATCCCTAACAAGTTACAGAGACTTCCAGGAAGTAACAGGATACGCTTTATGAGTACGCACGTATGGGCGTACAGTACACTCACGAGGAGATGCAATCTCTAACACATGCTTATCTCACAACAAATGCAAGTATTATAAACACTTTCAAACAAATAATATTTTCCAGACATCATTATTTGATCCAACAAACATACTACACACATGAAGTATTCCAAGAGTTTCAGGAGAATAATGATGACATAAGTTAGGGACCATCAAGTCATGCAATCAGCCTAGTAAATATCGATCCACTAGCCTCCCCTCTCACACACACACACACACATATAGCACATAGCACACACACACAGCCTCTTATATAATTCCTTCCTTCTCTCTTCCTTCCTCATAGCACCTCATCTGCGAATAACTCTTGTCACATTACCCTGACAACAACAATGGCTATAGCCACTAGAGGAGACCTCAGTACTTACATCAGTAAACACACACTGACTGCCTACTTTCCCATAATTTAAGCTACTGACAGGTGTTATTCTTACACTTGAAAGCACAAATAAAAGCAGCCAAACAAACAAAGGGAAATTGCATGACCTATTATGCCAGACGACGCTACAATACAGTAATTACTTTATGGCCTCATCTCTTTGAACTAACATTTGTTCCTTCTCAAGGAAAAAACAACAAACCATCTACCTTAACTGATCAAGAGCATTTCACACACAACTGACTTTAGTGAGTCCGCTATACGTGTAACTGGTGTGCGAGCCTACTATTTACATTAGTATTTCTTAAGTATCCCATAGAAGACCAGAGACTAAACTGTTTCAGAACATCTATGCAACCACAGTCATAATATTTTAATGAGAGCAACTTTACTAATATTGATGCCATTAGTATGGATGAGCTGTGACAAGTAAAATGTATTAATAGCTTTTAGGCTGAGTGTTGATTCATAAAAAGCATTCACTACATCCCTATGTTACCCACTCTAGTCTACAGACGCCCAGGTCTCCCACTAAAAATATTCACGGAGTTATGAAAGACATCCGACATCCAAACAAAAAAGCAGGAATCAATGTTTACCAATACTTAAAATAACAACTTACAGAAAGCTTAGGTACGCAGGTCAAAAGCCACTCGTACACGTCCAGATCCCTCCCGTCACCGAAAATAAGCAGAGAGACTTAAAAGCTTAAGGTAAAACGAAAAATATACTTGACTCGGCGCTACAAATAAGAGTGCATCCAACCTCTTATACTTTCCCCTCTTACGAATACGTCAAGAAATTGTTCCGCTTTTTGGCAAGAGGTCACGTGAGCTTATGCATGTCTCTTATTGTGCGTAACAAACTCAGAATAAAACGAGTGAGGAGGCTGGCTAAAAGTTAATAGGGGTTACCATTCAGACTAACAATTTCACGTTTATTGATCGTTAGAGGACTTAGGGCTTAATGACTACTACCAGGGCGTTCCGCTGCAGTGATCTATTTCGTTATAATAATGTTAATTTAGACCATCTCACGGAAACTTATGACCTCTCATTTTATTTGCTGTATCTTTCAAGGTGAGCTATAATTATAGTATACATAGCTGAAGTAAACATTTCATTTAATTGCGAGCTGGCAATGCGTATCAGTATGTGTAAATACAGCAAATCAGTGGGTAAGGTATCGTTAAATTTGTTGAATATGTATTATGTTTATAATGACATAGATGTAAAATTATATTCAAGATAAAGACTTCTGCTGGGTACACAATTTTTTATGATAATTATAGCTTTGGTGATAACTGTTAACGACTGAATTTTTCAGTTGAGTAAAACCATGAGGATTGGAATGGTACTGTTGAAATACTATACCATTGAAGTTACAACTTGTGAAAGTTGTCTTAGTTGTCTGTTCAGTATAAATTTTCTACAAAAATGTAACTTTTAAATCATATTTATCACATACTGAAATTAAAAACTGTTGCTTATATTTACTAATAGCAAATTTTCTCGTTCTAATATAAAAAACTTGACCCGATATTTCGACTTCTTATAATTATTTCACCGAAAATGACTGAATCTTATATTTACTGTCGTAAAATAATATCAGTGGTGATAAACTCTGGTCATGCTAAGAGAGTAAAGTATTGAGGAAAGGGTCTGTATCTTTACAAGTCATATCTGAAAATTTCATTTTACATTATATTTACTGATAAATAGGACTAGAAAAGTAAATATTATTGTCAATTACTATTGTTATTATGATTATGCAATTATTATTATTGTTGTTATTTATTATGTCCTCACAGGTGGCCCGAATATTTCAAAGTGTTCGAGTCTACCACTGGTAAGATCATGGGCTACATCATGGGCAAGGCGGAGGCCAGGAACAACAACCCCTTGGACTGGCATGGTCACGTCACTGCCGTCTCCGTGGCAGACGAGTTTCGCCGGATAGGAATGGCCGCCAATCTCATGCACCTCCTGGAAGAAGTTTCAGAGCACAAGAAGTGCTACTTTGTGGATCTGTTTGTGAGAGTGTCCAACCGCGTCGCTGTGAGCATGTACAAGTCGCTGGACTATGTTGTGTATCGGACTTTGAAGGATTATTACACTGGGCCGTATCGCGAGGATGCGTATGACATGAGGAAAGCTCTGAGTCGAGATAAAGACAAGAGATCAGAACAGCCGCCGACGGCTGAAGAATTGTTGGAATTAGATGATACTTGAAGAAATGTGATGTTGGCATGAATTTCTGTTTCTAAATGTGTGACTATATAATGTGATATCTACAAACGATGCGTATGCTCAAAAAATGTGTTTTTTACACAAGTTAATGTGGCAGAGGCTATGCTATAATAGTAGTAAAGCGTTGAGGTAGAGTGTAACTAACTCTTTAAGCTCTGAAGAGCACCAACCAGCACCAGTGTTGAGCACTCTTCTCTAAAAACCCTAATGCCCCATTGGTAGCTGAATTGTCTCTTCCCTAAGTTTCTAGTACACACATATATTTATTATTATTATGAATAACAACTATTAATGCATTTTAACTAGGAAACTGAAAGTTTGATTAATGTTATGTGCAGAATATAGAATAATAGTAAAACAAAATATTTAGGTGGGGCAGCTCAGGATGGCCATGGCATTCCCTTGCTGCAAGTACAGCTATCCAAGATCCTCTGGAGAAAGGCAGCTGAGCAAATCTCAGTTTTTATAGTTTCGAAATTATTTTGATGCCATTGTTTTGACAGCGCTTCAATCAAACCCCTTGGTGGTTTTGAGGTACGCAGTTTATTGTGGTATGAAAAATTCCGCGGTTTAATTTGAATGTCCCATGCGGAGCTGACACGCCCCCTGCCTGACTGCACTTCTTCAGTGCACTATAATTATAGAAGACTACCACCAACGTGGGGGGAGTGGCACACTAGTAGGTCAAGGATTCCTCGGACAGATAGTCGTCTTTATCCTAGTAAGTTTCTAAAGCTATCCGCTTGTCTGAAATGCGATAGCGCTGAATACTGCGTGACAAAGAGTGGTCGATAATTATAAAGAATGTTGTTTCATATTATCTCGATTAATTGTGTAGCTATGGCACTTAGCTGATTCAGTCTTTAGATGGCGTAATCATGGCGCCTACTGAGAAACAAAAAGAAGCGTCTCAGTCGGTATGCTAAGTGGTTTGTAACAAGCTAGCTATTCTTGCACGGCTTTCTGTTGCATCGACAATGGAGTGGTTGTAGGCGCTGCAAGTGAACAGTGCAAAAGAATGCCAAGCTAAGGATTGCAGCATAGAGCAGGACATAAGTGTTCCCTTGTAAGCAAGGGAAAGATAATGGATTCAGGCTTTACAAGTACTGAAATGTATCATAATGTGTGCTATAGCTAACTACAATTACAAAATGATAGCTATTGAAGTTTCTTACTTAACTTCTGTATTAATTTTTGTAGGTGGACTCTGGAAAAATGAGCAACCCAGATCGTAAGTTGATATTGATTAAGATGAACTTATTCTTTTTACTGATGGTTGTGCGGTTATAGCCATTGAATTGGAAGATACTATTGGTCTTACTGGCAGTCAGATGGTAGGCCTGATAGTGGGTGTGGTCAGTGGAGGCGCGGTACTTGTCATTCTGGTTCTCATCCTAACTGCAGCTTTAAAGTAAGTGAATTGTGCTAGCACAAATGTAGCTAGTCACTAGAAGTCACGACAAAGTATAGCTAAGTTGAAAGTGATGACAATAAATTACACTAAAGTTGTTTTATGGTGACAATTATAAAAGGTAAATTTTTCTCCCAGATAATGAATCTAAGCTGTTCTTTTAAATTTTTACTCTTTTACCATCTAATTCTGATAATTCACCATATATCTTATTCAAATTATAGGACTGCTAGCATATCCAGTACTTTATCTTCTTCTTCTTACTATTATTATTATTATTATTATTAATTTTATTTTAGTTTTGCAAGTGTCAGGACTTAGGAACACCTTGTCCCCAATTGTGATTTTTTTTTTTACAAGTAGTTGAATTAATTTTTTTGTTTGTTTGTTTTTCTTTTCAGCCAATCAGAATAGTTTTACTATCCCAATGAAGACCTGAGTTGTTGGTTGAATTTGCTTTGTTGTCATGGAAACTCCTTACGCAAAGTATGGACTTTTGAGGAAAAATTCAATAAATGCATGCATTACAAAAGCCCTACAAGTAGCTATAGAAGTAGGAACAAGCATTATACACTATAAAACCATATAAGTATGAGGGTGGTGCTTTAGACGATTTCAATCATTGTAATTTGCACTGCTTAGGTTTCTGCCATTTACTTAAGGAATAGCAATTACAAGCAATTAATTAGTTTCAGTTATGTTTTGTTTGTAGAATTGTAAGATATGCAACGCTAACTATTTAGTGTATGGCTCAATGATTTATAGATAGCTATAGAACTCATCCATTTACTACAGAGATTTGCTGTTCTTAATTTTGTTTATTAAGCTTTGCTCATTTATACTATAAGGGAAAGTAAAAAAAAAAATTGTGATTGAGTTCTGGGACGTACTTTGTCCTTTGTTTCCTAGAATATGTCAGATATTTTAGCTTAGGTGTATTCTCTCTCTTTCTCAGGCCTTTTTCAGAATTGGAGTCTTTGTTAGCTGGCTGGTTGTTGTAGCTCAGTGGCAGAGCACTTGTGCATTAAGCAAGTGGTCCTGGGTTCGATTCCCGGTGGCGACCAAATATTTTTAATTCTGTATTGTTTAAAAGAGCCTGTGAAAGAGAGAGAATGCATCTAATGAATACAAGAAGGCTGAGAAAGAATTTGTGAAATGATAAAGAATTTTATTCATTTGATAACGGCTGGTCCCATTTTAATACTTCAGCTACATATACATAGCTACATGGTCAGTATATTGAGTTGTTTTTTTTTTGATTTTTTTCTTCTTTTTCTTTTTCTTTGTGATTTTGACTAAATATACTTGAACATTGTTTTTAACTGTAATTACATGGATGACTAGCTTTCAGCAATGTACAAAGTAGAGGTCATTCTCAAATGTCAACCCCAAGAAGTGATTTCTCTACAAAATTTACCCACACTGTGAAACTACTGCCTTGTATTTAGTCTGGAATTATTCGGCAATAATTTTAAGAGTATGTTTCCTGACACTTGATATCTGCTAAGAAATAGATGGAGCAGATAATTCCAGGTTTCATTTTTCCCAAAGCAATTTTACGGCAATCAGAAGACGTGTGTATGTGTGTGTGTGTGTAACTAGGCTCTACAGACACATTTAGCTATATAATACTCCATAAGTGTGATAAACAAACCCTTTGTTATTAGTGTAGACCTTTGACCTTCCCTTTGAAGTGTTACATATTCCTGAACCAGGTGGAAGAATATCTTTTGCTCAACTTCTGTACCATTATTAGCTCTCTGTGCTTTATATACAACCAATGAGCAAAGTCAATTAAAAAAATGGTACATAATGGTACATGTTTTGTTTCACATCATTATATTACAATTAGCTATATAGCTACTGTCGCCATTTAAAGAATTGCATAATTGCAGAAGTAGGTTACAAGGGGTATAATTACTATTGGTGTTTTTCTATTTATGTGATAATTCTAGATATTGGTATCATAGACGCAATAGAGGTCACCAAGTACAGATAAGTTCAGATGCTATAAGTCCGGCCAGAAGTAACACCTCCAAAAATGGGAAGGTCTCCCTGGAACTGGTACAGAAGCAGAGACCAGAGAGTTACCATATTAACGAAGGACCAGTCACTTCTGATACTTTTCAGAGTAATTCTGATAACAGAGTAAGTTTCGAAACACCAGCCGAAAATATAGCTGGTACATTCTTATTTGAGTACTATTCAATCTTTGTAAACAAAATGCAAATATGACATCCATTTTTCTTATGCTTTGTTCATTAAAATAAAGAAATACACATAAATTTCTACTGCCCCATATAGTTGCACTTCAAGTCTACTCTGGGGGGTCTGTATATTCTGCACCTCTCTGTTGGTGTCCATGGTTACGTGTTTGCTATTCATGGATGGTGGGTTGGGTATAAGTGTGTTGAATTTGCACCAAGCACCGTAGGTTTCATCTTACAGATATTCATTGACTGTGAACTGACGTAATTACTGGCCAATTCACAACTTCTCAACATTATATTCATGTACTGTATGTAGCACTGAGTTATGCAGACTCAGCATTTACCAACCAACGGCCTTCAATAGATTGAATACCAGATTTCTTTAGTGAGTGACATCAATGGTTTTGCCATTCCTTAAACTGTTCTATCAGAACTAATGGCTATAGACTAAGCTTTAACCAAGGCAAAGGTTTGTCCAATACTTCCTGAGCATTCTGACTATTACAACATTGTTTATTTTGAAATATGTACAACACAAGAGATTAGGTGACAGGAAACTATTCCCATGGTAGCAAGTGTGCAGCCAATCAAGATGCTCAATTTGAAAGACCTCAGTCCTTCATTTCCCAACGACAAACAGTTCTACCCTCCTACAAAATTGGCTCCCCCCCCCTCCCAATGCACACCTGATAGTAGTAGCAAGCATACATAAATGCTACAAAGCTATACCAGTACACTGGTTTTATTTTTCAAGCTCGAGTAGGAAACAGTATTTTTAGCACTACCTAGTTTTAGTATTTGATAAACAAAGTGAGTAATTTTATATAGAGCAAGCATCAAATGAATAGCCTTCGCTATTTCCAGCAAAGAGTCAACTACATCCTGGTGGGGAACGGATGGTGCAAACGCTTCTGTCTCCAGCAGTGCTAGCTCTACTGGCTTTGCTGGCAACTCCACTCTTTTATAATCGCTATGCAATTTATGCACTGCATGAAAAGTGTCCACTGACAACCATAACAAAATCGTAAATTAGTGTATAATCAGTTGATAACTATAAGCTTGATAACCTCTACAGTCTTGTCAACTTTTTGTCAACTCTAATTATCAGCACAGTTTACAATATTGTCAATGGACTCTTTTCAGGCAGTGATGTTGTTGTTGTTTTTTTAATTGCAGTCAACAACGTCACCACCACCGGCAACTACAGAAGAACAAACAGAACCTGAAGAAATCGCTTCCCAAGAAGTCAGTACTAGTGTGAGAGTTGGAGATAGCAGCCGGCCTCAGCCAATAGGGATTGATGCCACAGATGGCCCGTATCCTGTGATGACCGTGCCACTACAGTTCCCTAGAGATGACCTCATGCTCCAGGAGAAACTGGGAGAGGGAGAGTACGGCCCTATATACAGGTACATAGTGTATAACGGCCCTATATACAGGTACATAGTGAACAAACAAAAAAAAACTTCCCAATTTTCTGTGTTTCTACTAGCAATGTTTAGTATTCCCAATAAAATCAAGAATCGAGAAGCTATCAAAGCTTCATGCTTTAATTACCAATGTTTTTCTAATGTAATAGCTCCAGAGATAGCATACTAATGCCAATCTTTACTTGAATAAAGGTAAAAAAATTTTTTTTTGAGATATCAGAAATCTCCTGGTGGAAGGGTCGAGAATATTCACAATAATAAACTATCTGAAGCTATTATGGGATATAAGTGCTCTAGTCTTGATAACGTTATTCTATTTACTTACAACCAAGTACAATTATCTAAATCTTAGTGTTTCACTAATTTAAAAAAAAAATTATTATTACTATTATTTTGCTAATTGCATACCAAAATATTATTTTACGATTGTCTTTCAGAGGTGAGGCTTTTGGCCTCGGCCCAAGCAACAGGTCCAAGGCTGTGACGGTGAAGATGCTCTCTCCAGACGGTGCAGAAATGAATCGAGAAATCTTCAGCATGGACATCGAGATGCTGTCCTCCATCAGCCACATGAATGTGATCGGGCTACTGGCGGTGTGCACCAAGGACTCTCCCGAGTGTGTCTTGTTAGACGCCGGACTCCCGGGAGATTTGCTCACTTACATGCGAGAGAGGAAAGACACCGTCCCTCAACACATAGCGACTGAGCCAGAGAGCAAAGAGCTGCTGAGAATCGCAGACGAGATCAGTCTGGGAATGGCTTACCTGGCGTCTGAGAGATTCATCCACAAAGATCTCGCTCTGAGGAACTGCATCATCAACAACAATGGCGTGGTCAAGATCTCCCACTTTGGTCTGGGGCCTCTGTCGTATCCTGAGGCCTACTACCGAGTGAATGAAACGGACCTCCCGATTAGATGGATGTCACCCGAGGCTATAACAAGTGCTAATTTTACGACTCGGAGCGATGTGTGGTCCTATGGTGTCACCTTGTGGGAACTTTACATGTACGGAGATCTCCCGTATGAAAACCTGTCAGACGAAGAAGTTTTAGACTGCATTCTTGGAGGAAAGCAAAGTCTCGGTAAACCAATGAAGTGCTCAAATGACTTACTCAGTGTCATGAAGAAATGCTGGGATCAAGATCCTAACGCTAGGATTGGATTCTTGGAAATACACGATAAAATTAACGAGTTTGCGATATTCCATTCACCCATCAGCGGAGCCACACCTATTTCTCCGCTCAGCCCAATGACACCCACTGGATTAGAGCCAGATTTTTTCCCATCTACCTTTAAACCAGCAGCCAATAACTCCACCGCTCAATGGCCGAATTCTAGCGACCCTAAACCAACCTCCGAAAACCCTCGACCAAACTCTGTCAACCTTCGCCCTAATTCTGGTAATCCACAAAGCTAATATTCCAGTATGCACTGACATTTAAAGCACAGCTCTGTCTCATTATCCTTTTTATGCAACTTGAACAGAATTTCACGTGATAAACTTATCTTATTTATAGTTCTATACAAACAAGCTATTTTCATAACAACCTTGTATAATATATATTGCCATGTATATCTTTACAACATGCATTGACTAACCTAACCCATCTTTAAAGTAGAAGGTACACATACTGCACATAATAGAATGATCAACTTCCTTCAACCATGGGTTTAGACCATACAAAGTTATTTAATAGTTTCCCAGGCACTGCCTGCTTCAATTAAAAAAAACAAAAAACAACAACAAACAAAAAAAACATAACAAAAACAACAACAGCTTATGGATTTTAAATTTAAACACTTGTGAATTACAAAAAGTCATGCACACAATAGGTGAACACACAGTGTTCGTGATGATAGTGCAAGGTGATACATATAACTACATATGCTAGTGTCAATTCTGATCTTATTGCAATTTTTCAACCAAATTAAACAACTACAACAACAATAACAAAAGCTTTCCAGTTGCTTTTTCAGTGATGATTGTCACAACTAATCAATAATTTGGTGTGGCCTTGAAGGTTGTGGTGTAAACACGGAGATTTATTAGTCATTGCATATTGACTAAGCCTTCTGACAGCTAAAAATTTCATCCTTAATGGATAACAAGAAGTCAGTAGCTACTAGCTTTATTTTTTTCAATTGACTAATTAAGATAAAATAAAATGTGAAACATTAAAATGATTGTATCAGAATATATATATATATATATATATAACTCATTAAGTTGTTCTCAAACAAGGATATCGTTTTCTGAATAAATCTGGAATATCCTCTAATTTTTTCCCTTTTGTTTCTATTACGAATAATAAAAAAGCCACAAATGCTACAAAGTTTACAATCGAGAGTGTCCACCAAGCTGTCCAGTCTCCAGCCCACTTGGAAAAGTTCAGGAATGTTCCAGCTATCAGAGCTCCAGCTAGTCTATTGAAAGACCATAAAATACCATTCGCAATACCTTTAACTTGCAGTGGGAGGTACTCAGAAGCGAGTACTGAGCTCATGGGACCAGCAAGGGAGTATGACAGGAGATACAATAACACACTAGCAATCGCCAACTGATACAGGTTTAGTGAACAATCTCGTTCACTCTCATCTTCAGTAGCCTCAGTTGTGTTGCCACTAATACAACCAGTAGTAGGCCTTGTAAAGAAGAATTGAAAACCTAGTAGAGCTTGACCAACGCCCATTCCTACCACTCCACTCATTAATAAAGCCTTTCTCCCGACTAAATCCACTAGTAGACTGCACAATATTGTCCCCGGAATAAGTGCCAGACCCACCAAAAATCCAGTGAGATCTGGATTAGGAGATTTGGTCTTAATAAAAATGCCACCAATGTTATTCAAGAGAGCGAGGATGCCACATGTTTGTTGGTGGACAATAACTAAACCAGCCACAAGAAAAGGAATGAGATTGTCTTTCTGACAAAAAAGGCACCTCAAAACTTGATGCAAGGGCAGCTTTTTCACTTCCAAAGATGACGTCTGAATGAAAGCTAATTTCCTCTCGGCATTAACAGCTGGTCCCTTTAGATATTTCAGAGCAGCAACAGCTCGGGGCTTGTCCCTGAAGTGCAGAAGGAGCCATCTTGGAGTTTCTGGTATCCAATGCACGAGTGATATAAATATTAATAAAACCACCAGTGGTATGAGGGCTAAGTGGTAGTAATGTATGCCTGGAATAGATCCAAATCCAAACATGGTCAAAGTTCCAGAGTAATTTATGAGATCCGCTAAAGTTACAAAAATTCCTCTCGTCCTTGCAGCAATAATTTCACTGGTGTATATCTGAAAAAGAAAAAAAACGTTAAAAATTTTAAGTTATAATGACTGCCCATCCAATGTTCTTAAAAAATTATTATTGATAATACAGACCCTAAGGTTGACATTTCTTGATGGTATCCATTGGTATTCCTTGGAGTCCCCACCCATGTATATGAATGGAAAAGGTACAAGTTCCTATCATTGAATATATATGTCATGTGACTAAGACAACTATTTCATCACAAGGAGGAGTGTCTTGCAAGACAGTTTCAAATTAAAAATACTCCAAAATTTTTGATAGGGAACACCAACGTCCCATGGGATGATTGGCAATGTTATTGGACAAAACTACTCATATGGTGTTCACTTTTCACAGCCTGTAATATTTACAATGCAGTACAAGCGGCATAAAACTACAATATTGTTATATGATGTATTATACCTGAAGAAGAATTTATTTCATGATGACAATAATGGATTCTAAATAGCAGTTGACCGTTGCAAATAAATACAGAACTACTTTCTTACCTTAATTTCCTGAGTAGTGGTAACACTGTATATCAAATTTTAACCATTCTGACCACTTATATTGCCAGTAACTCTTGAACAAGCTCTCAGCTACAAAAAAAAAAAGAAAAAAAAAAGGCCATGGCTATTTTTGTAATTTTAGCTAACAAGAATGGAATTACATACTACTCAGCTTTGTCTGAGTAATGGTAGCTTCTGTAGAAGTCATTCTGACCACCCGTGGCTCTTGACAACCAAACAAGTGGCAATTAACAACTAAAAAAAATAAAATAAAAATGGCAAGGTGATTAATTGATATCTGGTAAAGGGTCTTCAATACCATAGTAACCTGTCACAGTGAACTTTTTGTGGCTTGAAAAAAGAAAGCGTTTTCGCAGGAATTATCTCACAATTTGAAGTTTAAGTTTAAAGTAAGTCTTGCCTAATGCTATAGTATCAGAAGAAACTGGGGTCAAGCCTAAAAAGCTGTGATTTTAATAAAAAAAGACATCTGTGCGCGTGTCTAAGGGGCATATATACCATCCATACACACATATGTATAACATATACCCGATTTTAATACTGTCTCACTCGCCAATTAACATTCCCAATTTAAGCCTGCCACACTCAGGTGACTCACTGAAATTACAACATAGCTCCAGCTCTGTCCAATACCAGTCACAAACCTACTGGCTACCAGAAGAGTCTTGAATGCCAGCGGCAGCTGAATGACTGATGTCATGAGTACAGTGAAATACCCGACCACATATGGTACGGTATTGCAGGCTAGTGAAGTCTTTCTTCCCCATCGATCTGCAATATAACCACCAATAAAAGCTCCAAATATAGCTCCTATTAGTGAAGAGCCCTACGAGCAATAAGAACAACAACAACAACAACAACAAAAAGCTCCAACAAACCATTTATAAATTAAAAGCTGATGATGCAATAATTCCTTAGTGTGCCACACACAAAAAAGTTTAGCACTGCATATGTATAAGGTTACTCCAACTACATGCATCTAACATTACAAATATTACAATAGCTTGCTAATACCACCTGTTGGCTAGTTATTACAAGTAGAGTGCAATCAATTACATCAACAATCAATGAATTTTTCAACACACCAATATATGAACTTAGTCCACATAATGTGCACATTTGGGTGGATAGTATTAATTAAAGGCAGACAAAGCCTAATACTACTAGTACTCACTGTCACCAAACACAAAGGAGTACATACCTTACATGATTACAGAGCAATTTTTTTTATCCAAAGGCTATTGACACAATTATATCCCAATATATCAGAATATGTAATGTCAAACTTACCCCAAATATATCAGAATAAGTAGTATTAAACCTCAGTCTCTCGTCTTCAAGGTGAGTAAGTTCGACTAAAGTTGGTGAGGCAAATCCATTAACCAAACCTCCTAAGAAGGTCATCATAGTGGCAGTAAAATAAGAAAAGAGAATAAAAAATATTCTACTTCGGACAAGCTTTGAAGTTACGGCAACGGAGCCGAAACCCCAGGGTCGAGGCATAAGTTAGCGATATCGATATAATAGCTTCCTTCCTTTCTATTGACTATTAGAATTCTTCAGTCAGTCTCGCACACTTTCCCGGCGTAGCGGTTGGTAAAGGGTATGGCTATGCGTGTGCTAGAATAAACAAACCTGGCCAAGCTGAACCCTTTACCCAATCACATAACTGCGATGGAGGAGCGGACTGGGCAGGGGCTCCAGGAAGGAAAATCACGGAACTTCAGATTTGGGATGGTGTCTCACAGGCGGGACTTTTATGGTTGTATGTGTTATATTAATTGATTGGCTAATTCTAACTCCTCCATCAAGACAAATTATTAATATATTTTAATCTAGCTAAGCTAGCAGCAAAAAGATTTCCAACCAAGTTTGTCTGCCCATGACAATATAACTGACTAATAGGACACATAGAGCACATGCATGAAGAGAAAGTTCTAGAAGGTACCTGGAAGGGTAGGATTACAATCAAAAGTGTGAAATGGGTGAGGTGGTTATATTTCAAACTATCGAGTCAATTGCCCGTAGGAAGATTCTTTGTACTTCAGAGGGCTTTCTGTTTGTAAGCTGGGTGGGCTGTAGGGTTTTGTTGGGTTTCCTTTCCTTCTTCAATATTGGGTCTAGAACTCTACCTAGGTAGCAATTTCACAAAACGTCTTCTCTAGCAGGAGAGTATGAGAAGGGGGACAGGAGGGGTGACTGGCACCCCCCCCCCCCCTATTCTGTAGACTGACCCTTTACCAATCGCTACGTGGGAAAAGGGTCTGGTAGACTGACATTGAGCAGTTTGTTCAGTTCCCCTCACTAATTGGGGAGACCGCAAACAATAGGTGATGTAATATCCTGTGACGTAAGACTGCTCAAACTTTTGCGTGTGTAGTATTTCTGTGCACAATTCCCCAATAGCCGTGCCAAAACTCTTGCCATTAGTTATGCTAAGTAGTGACTTGGACTAGCCTTTTTGAGATATCTGCAGTTGGAAGTTTCGCTTAGCAATAAGATACAGTCGTTGCTTTGTGCACGGGCCATTGTATATGCCATGGTACCTTAGGTTTTTGTCATGGGGGAATAATGCTAGCCAAGAATCAATATCAGTGCCATTAAATTTTAACTGGCATCATTCCCAGCATAGTTTTGCATAAGCAACATTTCTTCATGGCAATACAAAACGAACTCTGCCTACTGATTTGAACAATTCACACGCCTGAAAATATTTAACAATTTACACCCACACTAATTGAACCACAGTTAACCACTTGCTGACTAAGCAAGAACAAAACTGCTCAAGTCAGTCTACCAGACCCTTTTCCCGCGTAGCGATTGGTAAAGGGTCTGGCTACGCGAGACTACCTATCCCCATGACAGCAGGGTATTTAGCCCCCCCTACTTCTTCACGTTTCATAGTACAATGAATTTAGTCACTGATTTACTAAATGGAAAAATAATTGGTTGCTACATTTGGAATAGGTTGAGATTCCCATAAGGTTATGAAAGGGGCAAAACAAAACCCCTAATTTTCAAAATTGTGGTGGCTTAGAGCCCCTCCACTCATCACATCTTTGTTATTATAGTTAAGTACATGCAATCATCTTTTATACAAAAGACAAAAGATTATTTTTCTGGAACACAAAAGTAAGGTAGCCAGCTTCCCCCCCCCCCCCCCCCCCCCCCCCCCCCCCCCCACCCCCCATCTGTCATCTGTCTATTCAATGTGGATGTTGTGAGCATACAAAGATAGTACCGTTCATAAGGCACTTGACCACACCTAATTTTGGTATGAGTTAGAATGGAGATATCTGTCTGTATGAGTGGTTTTTGTGGAACACTGAGGTTGACACCTGTAGACTTTCTTAAAATTCTGTTGTTTTCCGGTTATGCTGAGCCATGTATTGACATTTTATAATTTTAAAACTATTACAAAACAAAGATTAATATCTTTGAATCTTCTACCTCTAATTTGAAATCGCTGATATTATGTTCATGGTAAACTCACTTAAGAATCAAAGTCATCGTTTTAATATTAATAAATATCACAATTATCAAGTTAATAAATACGTTAGCATTCAAAACAATACTAGATCCTCTGACAAGATAACTCTAACCTATCCGTTGTGGTACCTACAAGGAACAACATTTGTACTTCAACAGAATACCAAGATTATGGAACAAACTGCCTCCCCTAAACTTATCACTATCTACCAAATCTATAATAACAAAACTTTAAAATATTTTGGTCGCATTTTCAATTACACTTTGATCCAGACAACTTTTGCACCTTTTATTATCTGTGTCTATGTAGTTCATGTTCTAATTAAGCTTCCATTATCCCATTCATTGTTTTCTTAGCTGCTCTCTATTCTCATTTGTTACTTCTGTTGCTTATTTTTACTTTTATGTCATTTTTGCAGGTTAGCTGGCAAGTCCAGTTTAGCCTTCAAGCTCCTTAATTCAACCGATGTGTTTATATGCACGTCACCGAGCTGATTGTCAGTCTGCCCCAATAAAGGATTAAATATAGATTGAAAAGGGACAAGCTCGCATCCCAAAAATAGAGGTTATGCAGGAAGTGACGTAGAAGTGACGTTTACTTAGCAACAGTTGCTACGTCGCCATTTTGAGTGGCAAAACGTAGAGTGGCGCTCTGCGTATTCTAGGCTAATTGTGTCTTCACCTGGCTTTTCTGCTTATTATTTCTCGTTGGACGAAGCTTAAATGCGGTACAGGGAAAGTTATCTTAGCTGGAAGCCTGAAGACCCTTACCTCAGCTAAAAGGAAGGATTTATTGAAGATCCTTGGGATAAATATGGCCTGAAGTATCCAGATATATTTTGGTACCTCATTGAATAGACTAGTAAGTATACTGGTGAAACGTTGAAAGCTTATAAAAGTCTTGATTCCTACATGTATTTTATTAATGGTTAGGTAGCTAACGTTAAGGGTGTAGCAGTATCAGGTTCTGATTCCCACTTAATAATTGGTTCAGTGCGTCACTCACAAAGGCTTTACAGTACCTCCACCAACTCCTTTGTTCAATGAACTATTTGGATGAACCCTTCATAACAATTGCATTTATTAAACCAATTGAACTGATCAAGACGGAGCTTCTACCTGACCTTGTTGGTAAATGGTTCACCAAGAAGCAACGGTTATTTTAGCACATCTGTCTTCTAGCTTTTCTTCACCATGGAAGGTCCCGTTAGATTATGGCAGGAAAGCAGAGTCTGGAAAGATGATCTGCTGTGATAATAGTAACTGCCCAACAAAATGGTTTCATACGACTGAAGTGCCTGAAGATGAAATGGATTTCCAATGGAAAGTGGCTATGTCCATCCCGTGCATGGGGAAAAAAGTTGAAGTCTAAGTAAACTCTGTTATTGTACAGTTCATTAGCTATGTTTTTTGGAATAATTTCCCCCCAACCAAATATTATAAATTCACATTTCATTATTTAACATTGTAACAACAAAAAATTGGGAATGGTTTTAATTAAGGTGAAACAACCGATGGACATAAATTACCTAGTGCACAACTTATGACTAGCTATTTTATCTTTTGGACTAGTATACATTACTGGTCATAATAAAGTTCATTGGTGTTGTTGATTAAAATATAATGTACTATTGACAAAGTAGGCCTATGACTCGTTCAACATGAATTAAACTCTTGACAGTTGACGAGAAAAATCTACTTCACTTTTTGTCAGCTGTGGTTTTTCACCAGTAAATGGTGGAAGCTTGACACAGTAGAGACCAGCACTTTCATGAATATTAAAACCTCTATCTGCTAAAACAAGTTCACCTGGAAATCTTCATATCTTCTTATCTACTCCATTATTTTTATCTTCTTTATCTGCTTCATTATTCCTGTGTGTGGTTCACAGTAACTTCACCATTTCCATTATCAAGAGCTGTACCTGGCTTTTGGCAGCTTCTAATCTTGCTGTGTCTTCTCTTCTTCTTTTATTCACTTCAGCACTCCTTTTAAACCCATGCCATCGATAGCTTTCCATTTTAGAGGGCTTGTATTGTGTGCAAACACTTACGATACGACAGGAGACAAGGGATAGTTACATTAACATCCTGATACAAAATGATCGTTACATAGCCAAGTGTACTCATTAGGTATCGGGTCTTTCCAGCCTACAACCGCTATCCATCTAACATCAGAGCCTTTTTTTAAAGCAGTTCGTACAACCAACAGCCACAAAATCTCTTCACTATTGCCACTCAAAATGGCCGCGTGTAGGGCGTGTACATTTATTGGCGAGCGAGCGTAGCGAGCGAGACACTTACAGGGGGAAAAATGAAAAAATCGGGGATGTTTATTTATTGGCGAGCGAGCGTAGCGAGCGAGACACTTACAGGGGTAACACAATCGAAAATCGGGGATGTTTATTTATTTATTTATTTATTGGCGAGTGAGCGTAGCGAGCGAGACACTTACAGGGGTAACACAATCGAAAATCGGGGATGTTTATAAATTTATTTGTATATATGTTTGGACGTACGTATGTCATTTTGTACTTTGACCCTCGCGTTTTTGTGTTAGTTATTTGTTCGACCCCGTCCCAAATTGCACTAAACAGAATCCTCCAGTTTATCGATCAGTACCCGTATCACCCTAGAAATTGAATTGTTTACCGTTTTGAATTCTTTTGCGGGTGCATTTAATACTTGAAAACTTAAGGGACTTCCATTTCTATTCGAGTTAGTGGCGGTGGTAAGTCAATGCGCTCTTTGTCATGGTTATAAGCCGTGCGCACAGTATTTACCTGAAAATACATTGTCCACTAGACTACTGCGAAGGTAAGTCTGTGTAGGTGCATGTCCAGTTGTGTCAAAGCATTGTGTGTTACAACCACTACTTAGCTAAAGAATATCACAAAGAAAACTTTTAAATAACGTGTATTGTTTTGTTGTTGTTTTTTCCTTCAATTCAAGCAGTTGCAGAGTTGTTACTATGGCACTGAAATCCCTTTACCCTGTATGCTAAATTAAAAAAACTGGACCTTATTTTCAGTAGCTTCAGTGTTAGAAGTCATAAAAATAGTATAGTCTTTAGCTCGCTCGCCATTTGTGCTCAAGCACACCACTAGTTTTTTATTTGTATATATGTTTGGACGTACGTATGTCATTTTGTACTTTGACCCTCGCGTTTTTGTGTTAGTTAGGTTGTCGACCCCGTCCAAAATTGCACTAAACAGAATCCTCTGGTTTATCGATCAGTACCCGTATCACCCTAGAAATTGAATTGTTTACCGTTTTGAATTCTTTTGCGGGTGCAGTTAAAACTTGAAAACTTAAGGGACTTCCATTTCTATTCGAGTTAGTGGCGGTGGTAAGTCAATGCGCTCTTTGTCATGGTTATAAGCCGTGCGCACAGTATTTACCTGAAAATACATTGTCCACTAGACTACTGCGAAGGTAAGTCTGTGTAGGTGCATGTCCAGCTGTGTCAAAGCATTGTGTGTTACAACCACTACTTAGCTAAAGAATATCACAAAGAAAACTTTTAAATAACGTGTATTGTTTTGTTATTGTTGTTTTTTCCTTCAATTCAAGCAGTTGCAGAGAGTTGTTATTATGGCACTGAAATCCCTTTACCCTGTATGCTAAATTAAAAAAACTGGACCTTATTTTCAGTAGCTTCAGTGTTAGAAGTCAATAAAAATAGTATAGTCTTTAGGCTCGCTCGCCATTTGGTGTCAAGGCACACCACTAGTTTATTGGCGAGCGAGCGTAGCGAGCGAACCCTACAGGGGTAAAAATGAAAAAATCGGGGATGTTTATTTTTTTGTATATATGTTTGGACTTACTATGTCATTATTTTGTTACTTTGACCCTCCGTTTTTGTGTTAGTTCGGTTGTCGACCCCGTCCCAAACTTCACTAAACAGAATCCTCTGGTTTAGCGATCAGTACCCGTATCACCCTAGAAATTGAATTGTTTACCGTTTTGAATTCTTTTGCGGGTGCAGTTAAAACTTGAAAACTTAAGGGACTTCCATTTCTATTCCAGTTTGTGGCGGTGGTAAGTCAATGCGCTCTTTGTCATGGTTATAAGCCGTGCGCAACAGTATTTACTTGAAAATACATTGTCCACTAGGCTACCGCTAAGGTAAGTCTGTGTAGGTGCATGTCCAGTTGTGTCAAAACTTTGTGTGTTACAACCACTATTTAGCTAAAGAATATCACAAAGAAAACGTTTAAATAACGTGTATTGTTTTGTTGTTGTTTTTTTTCCTTCAATTCAAGCAGTTGCAGAGAGTTGTTACTATGGCACTGAAATACCTTTACCTTGTATGCGAAATTTAAAAACTGGACCTTATTTTCAGTAGCTTCAGTGTTAGAAGTCAAGATCATTCAATAGTATAGTCTTTAGGCTCGCTCGCCATTTGTGCTCAAGCACATCACTAGTTTAGATATGTATGGACGTACGTATGTCATTTTGTACTTTGACCCTCGCGTTTTTGTGTTAGTTCGATTGTCGACCCCGTCCCAAATTGCACTAAACAGAATCCTCTGGTTTATCGATCAGTACCCGTATCACCCTAGAAATTGAATTGTTTACCGTTTTGAATTCTTTTGCGGGTGCAGTTAAAACTTGAAAACTTAAGGGACTTCCATTTCTATTCGAGTTATAGTGGCGGTGGTAAGTCAATGCTCTCTTTGTCATGGTTATAAGCCGTGCGCAACAGTATTTACTTGAAAATACATTGTCCACTAGACTACCCCGAAGGTAAGTCTGTGTAGGTGCATGTCCAGTTGTGTCAAAGCATTGTGTGTTACAACCACTACTTAGCTAAAGAATATCACATAGTAAACTTTTAAATAACGTGTATTGTTTTGTTGTTGTTTTTTTCCTTCAATTCAAGCAGTTGCAGAGAGTTGTTACTATGGCACTGAAATCCCTTTACCGTGTATGCGAAATTAAAAAACTTGACCTTATTTTCAGTAGCTTCAGTGTTAGAAGTCAAAATCATTCATATAAAAATAGTTTAGTCTTTAGGCTCGCTCGCCATTTGTGCTCAAGCACACCACTAGTTACGTCACTTCCTACATAACCTCTATTTATGAGGGTGGAGAGAGCAGTGAATACGTTTAGTGATTTCACGATGGTAAGAGCCCTTTATAAATTTAATTAAGGCTGGGTTTGTCACGCGCGACTGATGTTGAGCGATTGAGGGGCTGCGTGCAGTATTTTAGCTAATAGGCACACCACTAATCTCTCACGTCACAATTTTTCCGGATTAATTGGCGAGCGAGCGTAGCGAGCGAGACACTTACAGGGGTAACACAATTGAAAATCGGGGATGTTTATTTGTATATATGTTTGGACGTACGTATGTCATTTTGTACTTTGACCCTTGCGTTTTTGTGTTAGTTATGCGTTCGACCCCATCCCAAATTGCACTAAACAGAATCCTCTGGTTTATCGATCAGTACCCGTATCACCCTAGAAATTGAATTGTTTACTGTTTTGTATTCTTTTGCGGGTGCAGTTAAAACTTGAAAACTTAAAGGACTTCCATTTCCATTCGAGTTAGTGGCGGTGGTAAGTCAATGCCTCTTTGTCATGGTTATAAGCCGTGCGCAACAGTATTCACTTGAAAATACATTGTCCACTTGACTACTGCGAAGGTAAGTCTGTGTAGGTGCATCTCCAGTTGTGTCAAGGCATTGTGTTACAACCACTACTTAGCTAAAGAATATCACAAAGAAAACTTTTAAATAAAGTGTATTGTTTTGTTGTTGTTTTTTTCCTTCAATTCAAGCAGTTGCAGAGAGTTGCTACTATGGCACTGAAATACCTTTACCCTGTATGCTAAATTAAAAAACTGGACCTTATTTTCAGTAGCTTCAGTGTTAGAAGTCAAAATCATTCATATAAAAAGAGTATAGTCTTTAGGCTCGCTCGCCATTTGTGCTCAAGCACATCACTAGTTAATAGCTAATAGGCACACTATTTACTAATCTCTCACGTTACAATTTTTCAGGATTAAAAATTATTTAAGTTTCCTCTAGCTATGACGATGGATTTCTCCCACGGCGATTGTTGGGGGACTGATAGCTCCATTTCTATTCTACAATTGTACGTTGAAAAACGCCAGAACGAGCAAAAAAGTAAAAAAGACGATAGAGAGCAGTGAATACGTTTAGTGATTTCACGATGGTAAGAGCCCTTTATAAATTTAATTAAGGCTGGGTTTGTCACGCGCGACTGATGTTGAGCGATTGAGGGGCTGCGTGCAGTATTTTAGCTAATAGGCACACCACTAATCTCTCACCTCACAATTTTTCAGGATTAAAAATTATTTAAGTTTCCTCTAGCTATGACGATGGATTTCTCCCACGGCGATTGTTGGGGGACTGATAGCTCCATTTCTATTCCACAATTGTACGTTGAAAAACGCCAGAACGAGCAAAAAAGTAAAAAAGACGTTAGAATTTGGACAATACTTCTATCCATTTTCACTGCAACTGCAATGACGTTTATCGCTGGGTCAATTAACGGTTTCACTTCTCCAGCTCTAGTTGAACTTACACAGCTCCAAGATGAGGAACTGAAGTTTGACACTACGCTTTCTGACATATTTGGGGTGAGTATAAATGTATGTGTATATAGTAATATTGACACTTGATTAAAAAGATGAGGATGTACATAGAGCTTGTCGGTCTGAACTAGATGACAATCAGGGGTAGCTAGATCTAGGATTTTTAAAGGGGGGGGGGGGTGGAGGGCTCTTTTCAAGAAGGGGTGAAATAGCTATAGCTACTAATGAAGAAATGTTGCCTATATCATAATTTATACCAGGTTTTATTAAATATTCATTAACACAATAATTAGCATTACAATGTGACTGTCAAAATAGTTTACAACATCATTTTAGTTAATGATGATGAAATCATTTATTTGTAACTAATTATCAAATTAAACCATGAAGAAAAATTGAATAAGCAACAACCACTAAATACAATACTATTCTGTCCACAATTAATATATGCTAGACTTGCTTTGCTGGGTATAATAAGAGCTAAGCCTGCCGTAAGGATTATTAGTAAAAATCCTGACTTGGAATATCAATAAGTAGAGGTGCTTTCATTAGAAGATTGTGACTATATACAAAGACATGGGGGAAAACAGCATTGGACAAAAAGCTATTGCCATTATACTTTTATTTCCACTTACAAGTAGGTAAGAAATACAATAGCAAAAGAATGAGGGCTCATTCTGAAAAAAGGGGAGCTTGTACGACACCAGCCAAGTCCCCTTTAAATCTGCCTTGACAATCATTATGTCTATTGGCAAGTGAGCAAAGCGAGCGAGACACTCTCAGGGGTAACACAATTGAAAATTGGGAATGTTTGTTGGTTTGTATATATGTTTGGACGTAAGTATGTCCTTTTGTACTTTGACCTTTCGTATTTTAGTGTTAGCTCAGTGTTCGACCCCGTCCCAGACATCACTAAATAGAATCCTCTAGTTTATCAATCATTACCTGTATCATCCTAGAAATTGAATTGTTTACCACTTCGAATTATTTTGCGGGTGCAGTTAAAACTAAAAACTCACGGGAGTTCAATTTGTATTCGAATTAGTGGCTGTGGTAAGTTCATATGCTATTTGACATAGTTATAAGCCACACAGCAGTATTTTACTTGAAATTCATTGTCCATAAGTCTGGCGTAGGTATGTTCAGTTGTGTGAAAATATTGTGCGTTACAACTATTACTAATATCACAAAGAAAAAGTTTAAATAATGTGACTTGTTATTTGCTACTTTTTTTTTTCAATTCAAATAGTCCCGGGGAGTGGTTATTATGGCATTGAATGCCTTTACCGTACATACATAATTTAAAAACTCAACTTTTGTTAGTAGCTTGCAGTTGGAAGTTAAAACCATTAGTGTAGTTTAGGCTCGCTAGCCATTTGTAAACTACACTAATGGTTTTAACTTCCAACTGCAAGCTACTAAAAATTATACCATTATTTTAACTAGCAAGTACTTTTCCATGCCATGACACCTGACATACTAAATTGTGGAAATTAGGAGTGCAGTAGCATAAGGTAGTTTTATCCATGGTTTCCCTCTTCTGCCCTCTTTTTTCCTGAGCCATCCCAACCCTGTTTTTCTTATTCCACTTTTCAACTCATGGATTCCCACCTCCTCTTCTGTCTACCTCTTCTGTAAAAGTAGTTGGAATCGACGAGGTAGGGCAACGTAGGTTTAAAAGAGAACTCAAAAGAAGGGGGGAAAAGGTGCAATAGTAGCTAATTGTAACTAAAATGTGGGTGGAATAGACAGTAAAGGCCGCTTTGGTTTCAAAAAGGAAGGCGAAGTACGAAAGAAGTTAAAGTTTCGCAAAGCTTAAGTCTACTATCATGATAGTAAGACAGAAAGATACAGAAGCAAGAGAGGTAGAAAGAGCTGAAGAAAGAAAATGTGGGCGATAAGAAAACCTGAGATTATTCAGAAAAAAAAAGAGAGCAGGAGAGATCTTAACCAATGGTAGAGAATGATAACTGAGCAAAATTACTGCTGCAGTCTTACTTTGCAATGTGCAATGGAGTACATGCTAATTATCTTAATAATACGCTAGTATGTCAGCAACGACAAACTACAATGAGGACCATGACTAGTCTTATGTTTTACGCGCTATGCGAGTGGAGGAAAAGTGGGTAAAGGGTAATAAAAGGTCTGCCTGCGAGACTAAATAGACTATCACAAAAATTACTGTAGTGTTGAAGTACTAGTTAAAGTGGTTTGAAAAGAAATTAAAATAATTTATTGCTTTAGAATCAAATGAGGGTCAGTCTAGTGAGACTATAATTACAGGCAATGTAGTATTCATGAATAATTTATAAGCTGAGCCCAGTTGGTAAAGTGTCATCTCGAGCTATGGGTAGCTGTTGAAGACGATTAGGAAACACTAAAGCGATTATCTAAGAATCAATGACTACAACTGTAGCAGAAAACAAGTGAAGTCGGTGAGGAATGTCCAGAGAAGGCAATAACTTTACAAAGCTATCATGAAAAATAGGACAGATAAAACAATACGTTTTTAGATACCTGTAAGGTAACTACAGAAACTAAAACAATGTTTTTAAGGAGTAGTGAGCATGTCAGCCTTTAGGCAGGCATGTTTACCCTTGGCTATATAATAGGCAGCTTCCCCTGACCTGCAGGAAACAGTTGTGTATGTATAGAATGAAACAAGTATTTGAATGTGTGAGAGTTACGTCTTAGGCTTAGGCCTTGATTGAAGTTTGAACAAGTAGTGCTATGATGACTGAGGAAGAAAGGGAGCAGGAGAGGAAATCTGATTTTAACTAAGTCAAATTAGCTAGTATTGAATTGAATAATAAAAATGGATAAAAGGCCTTAGCTATAACTACATTCATAATTTTTAGAAATTATTCATCAAGCGCCACTATGTGGTGGAGTACTTGCTGGTAAAAATAAATAACTAAAATTTTTTTTCTGTTCACTCTAGGCTGCTT